>Ga0137796_10000654_pt1 | contig 21069 bp, 24 predicted proteins | sample OV2TP3_FD_97704 | JGI IMG/M metagenome (GOLD analysis project Ga0137796, IMG submission 97704) | reverse complement strand
CAAGGGTTTGCCGTTGAGCCTGCCGTCGACCACCGGGGTCAGGCGGCCGACCACCGGCGGCGTCCTCAACCGGCCGTGAAACGACGACGCCGCGTCAGGCGGCCTTGGTCAGCACCTTGTCGAGGTAGTCGTTGACGTGCTTGCTGACGTCGTCGATGTGGTCCTGGAAAAAATGATCGGACCCGGCGATGACGCGATAATCGATCTTGATGTTCTTCTGCTTCTGAAGCTTCTGCGCCAGCTTGTCGACGGATGCCTGCGGCACCACCTCGTCCTTGTCGCCGTGCAGGATCATGCCCGACGCCGGGCACGGCGCCAGGAACGAGAAGTCGTGCATGCTGGCCGGCGGCGCCACCGAGATGAAGCCGCGGATTTCCGGCCGCCGCATCATCAGCTGCATGCCGACCCAGGCGCCGAACGAAAAGCCGGCGATCCAACACGCCGTGGTGTTCGGGTTCTGGGTCTGCATCCAGTCGAGCGCCGAGGCGGCGTCGCTCAGCTCGCCCTGGCCGTTGTCGAAGCGGCCCTGCGAGCGGCCGACGCCGCGGAAATTGAACCGCAACGTCGAAAAGCCGCGGCGCACGAAGGTCTGATAGAGGGCGTAGACGATCTTGTTGTTCATGGTGCCGCCGTACTGCGGGTGGGGGTGCAGCAGCAAGGCGACCGGCGAATTGGGTCTTTTGGCGTGGTGGTAACGGCCCTCCAGGCGTCCTTCCGGGCCGTTGAAGATCACTTCGGGCATCGTGGGTTCGACCAACCTAAGGCGTGTTGAACGACCTAAACCCGATATGTCATGTCGGGTATTCGGTCCTTTATTATTGCGACTTAAACGCAGTTAAAGGCCGCATACTTGACCGCATTACTCGGGCATCATATATTCAGGATCGGCGTTGGAGGCTTGTCCGAACCGGCGTTTCTATCACGGGCAAGGTCGATCCTGCAAAGCCAAATCAATACCTTACCCAATAACCATAGATAACGTGTGCACAATGATTTTCAAGAGGTTCCGGGAGGATATCGACAGCTACAAGGCGCGCGACCCGGCGGCGCGCAGCGCGCTCGAGATCGTGCTCTGCTACCCCGGCTTCCATGCGCTGTGGTTCTACCGGCTGTCGCGCTGGCTGTGGCGGCGCAAGCTGCGCCTCGTGGCGCGTTTCGTGTCGCACATCGGCAGGATGCTGACCGCCATCGAGATCCACCCGGGCGCGCAGATCGGGCGCCGATTCGTCATCGACCACGGCGCCGGCGTCGTCATCGGCGAAACGTCGGTGATCGGCGACGACGTCACGCTCTATCACGGCGTCACCCTCGGCGGCATCGCGCCGGCGGTCGATTCCGGCTCGCAGGTGGGCGTCAAGCGCCACCCGACGATCATGAACGGCGCCATCATCGGCTCCGGCGCCGCCGTGCTCGGGCCGGTCACCGTCGGCGAAGGCGCCCGGGTCGGCGCCAACTCGGTGGTCACCAAGGACGTGCCGCCGTCGGTGACGGCGGTCGGCATCCCGGCGCAGGTGGTGATGCCGCGCGACAAGCGGAAGGCGCGCGAGTTCCAGCCCTACGGCACGCCCGCCGACGGCTGCCCCGACCCGGTGCTGCAGACCATCGAAAGCCTGCGCCATCAGGTGGCCGCCCTGGTCGAGCGGGTCGAGGAACTGGAATCGAAACCCGACGCCGCCCAGCCGACGGCGCCGGCGAAGCGGGACCGCCAGGCGGTGTAGCGCGGGCTCGCCGCCGCGACCGGGGAATTGCCGGTCGGCGGTCCGGTCACGGGAACTGGCGCCTTCGATCTCACCGGGAAGGCCCAACCAACAGGAGGATCAACGGTGAAGCTCAGCACAAAAGGACGGTACGCCGTGATGGCGATGGTGGATATCGCGGCCAATTCCGACGGCAAGCCAATCGCTCTCGCCGATGTCGCCGAGCGGCAGGAAATTTCCCTTTCCTACCTGGAGCAGCTGTTCGGAAAATTACGCCGCGGCGGCTTGGTCAAGAGCGTCCGCGGCCCGGGCGGCGGCTATCTGCTCGCCCGCACCGCCGGCGAGACGCGGATCGCCGACATCATCCTTGCGGTCGACGAGCCGATCAAGGCGGTGCGCTGCACGCCCGGGTCGCCGGCCGGCTGCCGGATCAACAAGACCCGATGTTTGACCCATGACCTGTGGGAGGAGCTCGGCAACAAGATCTACTTGTACCTGAACTCCGTCTCGCTGGCCGACGTGGTCGAAAAACGGGTGCTCGGCACCAGCGGCGAGATTTACCGCCGCGACCACGGCAACACCATCGTCGCGGCCCAATAAGGCCGATCCGCCACGGCATCCACGGCAACTCCGCGAATGGGCATGAAACACGCTGTCTATTTGGATCACAACGCGACCACCGCGGTGCGCGCCACCGCGCAGCAGGCGATTGCGCGCGCGCTGGAGCTGACCGGCAACGCGTCCTCCGTGCACCGGTTCGGACGCGCCGTTCGCCGCCTGGTCGAGGATGCCCGCGACGCCGTCGCGGCGCTCGCCGGCGCCGAGCCCGCCGGCGTGGTGTTCACCAGCGGCGGCAGCGAGGCCAATGTCCTGGCGATCGGCGGCGCCGGCCGGGCGCGCATCGTCGCGTCGGCGGTCGAGCACCCTTCGGTGCTCAAGGCGGCGCCGGGAATCGAGCGGATTCCCGTCAACGACGACGGCGTGGTCGACATAGCGGCGCTGGACGCCATGCTGGCCGCCGACCACCGCCCGGCGCTGGTGTCGGTGATGGCCGCCAACAACGAGACCGGAGTCGTGCAGCCGGTGGCCGAGGCCGCCGCCGTCGCCCGCCGCCACGGCGCCCTGGTCCACTGCGACGCGGTGCAGGCGGCCGGCAAGGTCGAGCTCGACATCAAGGCCCTCGGCGTCGACATGGTTTCGCTGTCGGCGCACAAGATCGGCGGCGCCATGGGCTCGGGCGCGCTGGTGCTCGCCCATGATCTGCCGCTCGCCGCCATCGTCCGCGGCGGCGGCCAGGAACGCGGCCGCCGCGCCGGCACCGAGAACGTGCCCGGCATCGCCGGCTTCGGCGCCGCCGCCCGCGAGGCGATCGACGGCCTCGACGGCTTCGCCCGGCTGGCGCGCTGGCGCGACCGCATCGAGGCGAGCCCTCGCCGCCGCGCCGGCGTCCGCGTCTTCGGGTCGGGCGCGCCCAGGCTCGCCAATACCAGTTGCCTGGCGATGCCGGGGGTGACGGCGGAGCATCAGGTGATCGCCCTCGACCTGGCGGGCGTGGCGGTCAGCGCCGGCTCCGCCTGTTCGTCGGGCAAGATCGAGCCCAGCCACGTGCTGCAGGCGATGGGGGTCGCGCCCGAGGTGGCGGCGACGGCCATTCGCGTCAGCCTCGGCTGGAACACCGCCGAGGACGACGTCGAGCGGTTCATCGCAGCCTGGACCGACATCCACCAGCGGGCGCGGTCGAAGACGATCGCGGCGGCGTGACGGCAAGGAGATGAGCGGAAAGATGAGCGGCAGGGAAAAGTCCGAGACGGGCCCGCGCAAGGGGCGGCCGATCTACCTGGATTACCAGGCGACGACGCCGACCGACCGGCGCGTGGTCGAGGCAATGCTGCCGTTCTTCGGCGAGAAGTTCGGCAACCCGCACTCGCGCAACCACTTCTACGGCTGGGAGGCCGAAGAGGCGGTCGAGAACGCGCGCGCCCAAGTGGCGGCGGTGATCGGTGCCTCGGCAAAGGAAATCGTCTTCACCTCCGGCGCCACCGAATCCAATAACCTGGCGCTGAAGGGGGTCGCGCGCTTCTATCGCGACCGCAAGGACCACATCGTCACCGTCGCCACCGAGCACAAATGCGTGCTCGAATCGTGCGCCCGCCTGGAAAAAGAGGGCTTCCGGGTCACCTACCTGCCGGTCATGGCGAACGGCCTGATCGATCTCGACCGCTTGCGCGACGCGATCACCGACCGCACCGCGGTCGTGTCGGTGATGGCCGTCAACAACGAAATCGGCGTCGTCCAGCCGGTGGCCGAGATCGGCGCCATCTGCCGCGAGGCCGGCGCATTCTTCCACAGCGACGGCGCCCAGGCGGTCGGCAAGATCGCGCTCGACGTCGAGGCGATGACCATCGACCTGATGAGCATATCCGGACACAAGCTCTACGGGCCGATGGGCATCGGCGTGCTCTACGTGCGGCGCCGGCCGCGGGTGCGGCTGGAGCCGTTGATCGACGGCGGCGGCCAGGAGCGTGGGCTGCGCTCGGGGACCCTGCCGGCGCCGTTGTGCGTCGGCATCGGCGAGGCGTGCGCCATCGCCGCCCGCGAGCTGGCGGCCGAATCGGCGCGGCTCCTCGACTTGCGGCAACGACTGCTCGACGGCATCACGTCGCGGCTCGCCGACGTCGTCGTCAACGGCGACCTCGAGCGCCGCGTCCCCGGCAACCTCAATCTCAGCTTCCCGGGCGTGCAGGCGGAGGAGCTGATGGTGGCGCTCAAGGACTTGGCGGTGTCCAGCGGCTCGGCCTGCACCTCGGCGTCGGTCGAGCCGTCGTACGTGCTCAAGGCCATCGGCCTCGCGGACGACCTGGCGCACGCGTCGCTGCGCATCGGATTGGGACGCTTCACCACCGCCGACGAGATCGATTTCGCCGCCGCCAAGATCGCCGAAGAGGTCGAACGGCTGCGCCGCGTCAATCCACGCCGCACGGACGCCGACGGCAAGGCCCGGGACGCGCGTCCCGCGGCGCCGGTGGCGTAAGCGCGACAGTCGAGGAGCGAAGTGCCATGGCACCCCCGGTGAACACCGTCGACCAGGTCAGGGACCTGACCGACAAGAAATACCAGTTCGGTTTCGTCACCGAGATCGAGTCCGATACCGCGCCCAAGGGCCTCAACGAGGACATCGTCCGCTTCATTTCGGCCAAGAAGAAGGAGCCGGAGTGGCTGCTGGCGTGGCGGCTCAAGGCCTATCGGCACTGGCTGACCATGGCGGAGCCGAAATGGTCGAAGGTCCGCCACCCGGCAATCGACTACCAGGACGCCTATTACTACTCGGCGCCGAAGTCGTCGGGCGACGGGCCGAAGACCCTCGACGAAATCGACCCGGAGCTGATCCGCACCTACGAGAAGCTCGGCATCCCGCTCCGGGAGCAGGAGCGGCTGGCCGGCGTCGCCGTCGACGCGGTGTTCGACAGCGTTTCCGTGGCGACCACCTTCAAGGCCAAGCTGGAGGAGGTCGGCGTCATCTTCTGCCCGATCTCGGAAGCGGTCGAGAAATGCCCAGACCTGGTGAAAAAGTACCTCGGCAGCGTCGTGCCCTACACCGACAACAAGCACGCGACGCTCAATTCGGCGGTGTTCACCGACGGCTCGTTCGTCTACATCCCGCCCGGCGTGCGCTGCCCGATGGAGCTCTCCACCTACTTCCGCATCAACGCCAAGAAGACCGGCCAGTTCGAGCGCACGCTGATCATCGCCGACAAGGGCTCGTACGTCAGCTACCTCGAGGGCTGCACGGCGCCGATGCGCGACGAGAACCAGCTGCACGCCGCGGTCGTCGAGCTGATCGCCCTCGACGACGCCGAGATCAAGTACTCGACGGTGCAGAACTGGTACCCGGGCGACGAGAACGGCAAGGGCGGCATCTTCAACTTCGTCACCAAGCGCGGCGCCTGTCGTGGACGCAATTCCAAGATTTCGTGGACCCAGGTGGAGACCGGCTCGGCGATCACCTGGAAATACCCGAGCTGCATCCTGCAGGGCGACAACTCGGTCGGCGAGTTCTATTCCATCGCCGTCACCAACAACTTCCAGCAGGCGGACACCGGCACCAAGATGATCCACCTCGGGCGCAACACCACGTCGCGCATCATCTCCAAGGGCATCTCCGCCGGCCGCGGCGAGCAGACCTATCGCGGGCTGGTCAGGATGTCGGCCAAGGCCGAAGGGGCGCGCAACTTCACCCAGTGCGACTCGCTGTTGATCGGCGACAAGTGCGGCGCCCATACGGTCCCCTACATCGAGAGCAAGAACAACAGCGCCATCGTCGAGCACGAGGCGACCACCTCGACGATCAGCGAGGACCAGCTGTTCTACCTGCGCCAGCGCGGCATCCGGCCGGAGGAGGCGGTGGCGCTGGTGGTCAACGGCTTCTGCCGCGAGGTGCTGCAGCACCTGCCGATGGAATTCGCCGTCGAGGCGCAAAAGCTCGTCGGCATCAGCCTGGAAGGCAGCGTCGGCTGAACGCCCGGGCGGCGTGCGTCCGCCCGCAACCTCGAAGGAATGACGGAACGATGACCAAGACCAAGACCCCCATGCTGGAAATCAAGAACCTGCACGTCAGCGTCGGCGGCAAGGAAATCCTCAAGGGCCTCGACCTCACCGTCGGCACCGGCGAGGTGCACGCCCTGATGGGCCCCAACGGCTCGGGCAAGAGCACGCTGAGCAACGTCATCGCCGGCCGCGACGACTACGAGATCACCGGCGGTCGCATCGTCTACAGGGGCGAGGACCTGACCGGCATGGAGCCGGAGGTGCGCGCCGCCAAGGGCATCTTCCTCGCCTTCCAGTATCCGGTGGAGATTCCCGGCGTCGCCAACACCACGTTCCTGAAGGAAGCCGTCAACGCGATCCGGCGCTACCGCGGCGAGCCGGAGCTCGACGCCATGCAGTTCCTCAAATTGATGCGCCAGAAGACCAAGGACCTGGGCATCTCCGAGGACATGTTGAAGCGCGCCGTCAACGTCGGCTTCTCCGGCGGCGAGAAGAAGCGCAACGAGATCCTGCAGATGGCGATCCTCAATCCGAGTCTCGCGGTGCTCGACGAGACCGACAGCGGCCTCGACATCGACGCCCTCAAGATCGTCGCCGCCGGCGTCAACCGGCTGCGCGCGCCGGACCGCTCGACGCTCGTCATCACGCATTACCAGCGCCTGTTGGACTACATCGTGCCGGACCGGGTGCACGTGCTGGCCAAGGGCCGCATCCAGCGCTCCGGCGGCAAGGAGCTGGCCCTCGAGCTGGAAAAGAAAGGCTACGCCGAGTTCGGCGAGGCGGCGGCGTGAGCGCCGCGCCCGCCGGCATGGAGTGAAACCCTAAGATGGCCACCCCCGCGACCCCCGCGCAGCCGTTCGTCGACGGCTTCGACGCCGCCCGCCCGGAGCTCCCCGGCGCCGGCCTCGGCTGGCTCAAGGCGCTGCGCCAGAGCGGCATCGAGCGCTACAAGTCGCTCGGCCTTCCCGGCCCACGCCTGGAGGCGTGGAAGTACACCCGGCTGAGGCCGCTCGAGGACACCCGCTACCAGCCGGTCGCCGACGCCGACAGCCGGGCCGCCGTCGACGTGGTGCCGTCGGTGCTGGCGGCCGGCGAACGCGGCCCCCGGCTGGTGTTCGTCAACGGCCGGCTGCGCGACGACCTGTCCAGCCGCGACCGGCTGCCGCCGGGCGTCCGCGTGCAGGGATTGCGCGAGGCGCTGGCCGCGGACCCGGGCTGGATCGAGGAGCATCTGGCGCGCCGCGGCCGGCCCGACGACCAGGCGCTGCTGGCGCTCAACACGGCGATGATGGACTCGGGGCTCGTGCTCCGGGTCGGGCGCGGCGTCGCCGTCGAGCGGCCGATCGAGGCGGTGTTCATCGGCGGGCTTGCCGACCGCCCGGTGGCTTATTTCCCGCGCAACCTGATCGTGATCGAGGACGGCGCCGAGGCGACCCTGGTCGAGCACCACGCCGGCGCCGGCGTCGGCGCTTATCTCGCCAACGCCGCCACCGAGGTCGAGATCGGCCGCGGCGCCAAGCTGCGCCATTACCGGGTGCAGGCGGAATCGCGCGACGCCACCCACCTCAGCAACACCCACGCGCGGGTCGGCCGCGACGCCGCCTACGAAAACTTCACGCTGGCCATCGGCGGCCGCCTGTCGCGCAACGAGATCGCGGTGCGGCTGGAGGGCGAGGGCGGCCACTGCTCGCTCAACGGCGCCTATCTGATGCGCGGCAGCGAGCATTGCGACAACACCACGCTGATCGAGCACCGGGTGCCGCGCACCACCTGCCGCGAGGTGTTCAAGGGAGTCCTCGACGACCAATCGCGGGCCGTGTTCCAGGGCCGCATCGTCGTCCACAAGGACGCCCAGAAGACCGACGGCCACCAGCTGTGCAAGACGCTGTTGCTGAGTACCGGCGCCGAGATCGACGCCAAGCCGGAGCTCGAAATCTACGCCGACGACGTCAAGTGCAGCCACGGCGCCACCACCGGCCAGCTCGACGAGACGGCGCTGTTCTATCTGCGCTCGCGCGGCGTGCCGGAGGCGCTGGCGAGGAACCTGTTGGTGCAATCGTTCCTGGGCGAGGCCTTGGACGAGATCACGCACGTCGAGGTGCGCGCGGCGCTCTCCGACCGCATCGTCCACGCGCTGCCGGCGGTGTGTTATCTGGCCGGGGAGTGGACGCGATGAACCGCAAGGCATCCGCGCTCAAGGCCGCGCCCGGCGACAATTCCACCGCCGCCTTCGACATCGAGCGCATCCGCGCCGATTTCCCGATCCTCAAGCAGAAGGTCTACGGCCATCCGCTGGTGTATCTGGACAACGGCGCCAGCGCCCAGAAGCCGCGGGCGGTCATCGACGCCATGAGCCGCGCCTACGAGAGCTATTATTCCAACGTCCATCGCGGCGTCCACTGGACCAGCCAGCGCTCCACCGAGGCGTTCGAGGCCAGCCGCGGCAAGGTCGCGAGCTTCCTGAATGCGGCCAGCGACAGCGAGATCGTATTCACCCGCGGCGCCACCGAGGCGATCAACCTGGTCGCCGCGTCGTGGGGGCGCAACAACCTGAACGCCGGCGACGAGGTGGTGATCTCGCACATGGAGCACCACTCCAACATCGTGCCGTGGCAGATGCTGCGCCAGGAGAAGGGCATCGTCCTGAAAGTCGTGCCGATCGACGACGACGGCAACTTCCTGATCGACGAATACCGCAGAATGCTCGGCCCGAAGACCAAGCTGGTCGCCGTCACCCACGTGTCGAACGCCCTCGGCACCGTGGTGCCGGTCGCGGAAGTCATCCGGCTCGCCCACGACGAGGGGGCGCTGGTGCTGCTCGACGGCTGCCAGGCGGTGCCGCACATGGCCGTCGACGTGGCCGCGCTCGGCGCCGACTTCTACGTGTTCTCGGGCCACAAGCTGTACGGCCCGACCGGCATCGGCATCTTGTGGGGTCGCGAGGACCTGCTCAACGCCATGCCGCCCTATCAGGGCGGCGGCGACATGATCTCGTCGGTGACGTTTGCGAAGACCACGTTCAAGAAGGCGCCGCACCGCTTCGAGGCCGGCACGCCGGCGATCGTCGAGGCGATCGGGCTGGGGGCCGCGGTCGACTACGTTTCGGCCATCGGCTTCGACGCCATCTCGGCCCACGAGCACGGCGTCCTGCAATACGCGACCGAGAAGCTCTCGGGCGTCGACGGCTTGCGCATCATCGGCACGGCGCGGGAAAAGGCCGCCATCGTCTCGTTCGTCGTCGACGGCATCCACGCCCACGACCTGGGCACCATCGTCGACCGCGCCGGCGTCGCGGTGCGCGTCGGCCACCACTGCGCCCAGCCGGTGATGGAGCGCTTCGGCGTCGCCGCCACGGCGCGGGCGTCGTTCGGCCTCTACAACACCCGCGCCGAGGTCGACGCGCTCGCGGACGCGCTCGATGAAGCCCGGAGGTTCTTCGGCCGATGAGGGACGAGCTCCGCGAACTCTATCAAGAGGTCATCCTCGACCACGGCCGCAGCCCGCGCAACTTCCGCCGGCTCGAGCACCCCACCTGTTTGGCGCACGGCAACAACCCGATCTGCGGCGACATGCTGGTGGTTTATCTCGACCTCGACAAGGCGGGCCGCATTGCCGACGTGGCGTTCCAGGGCCAGGGCTGCGCCATCTCCATGGCCTCGGCGTCGATGATGACCGAGGTCCTCAAGGGCAAGACTTTGACCGAGGCCGAGAAACTGTTCGAGCGCTTCCACGACATGTGCACCAAGGACGACTTCGACGCCGCGGCGGCCGACGACGGCGACGCCGACGCCATGGAACGGCTGAGCGTGCTCTCCGGCGTGCGCGAGTTCCCGATCCGGGTCAAGTGCGCGACGCTGGCCTGGCACACCATGCAGGCGGCGGTGAAGGGCGAGCAGGAGATTTCCACGGAGGGCGCGCCATGAACGAGAGTTCCCCCGCGACCCCCGAATTGATGCCGCGGCCGGACGCTCCCGGCGACTTCAAGGCCGCCGCCGGCCAGCCGCTGCCGGCGGGCACCGCGCCGGCGACGGAAGACGCCGTCGTCGCGGCGCTGCGCACCGTCCACGATCCCGAGATCCCGGTCAATATCTACGACCTCGGCCTGATCTACAGATTGGCGATCGGCGCCGACGGCGACGTCGCCGTCGACATGACCCTGACCGCGCCGGGCTGCCCGGTGGCCGGCGAGATGCCGGGCCAGGTCGCCAATGCCGTGGCGGCGGTAGCCGGCGTCGGCCGGGTCTCCGTGACGCTCGTCTGGGAGCCGGGGTGGACGCCGGAACGCATGAGCGAGGACGCCAAGCTGGCGCTCGGCATGATCTAGGGCTTGGCAGCCCTCATGCTTCGGCAAGCTCAGCATGAGGGGCTCATCCTGAGCCCGTCGAAGGATGAGGCCCGACCCCGGGGTTTGCGATTCTGGGTACCGAGACTACATGATAAGCTGCGAAGCCACGAACCAACGGAGCCGCCCATGAATGTCGCCGCCCGCCAACTGATCACTCTCACCGACGCCGCCGCCGAGCGGGTGAAGGCGCTCGTTTCGCAAAGCCGCGAGCCGGTGGCGGGCTTGCGCGTCGGCGTCAGCACCAAGGGCTGCTCGGGGATGTCCTACGTATTCGAGTACGCGCGTGAGAAGCGCCCCCTCGAGGAGGAGGTCATGGTCAAGGGCGTGCGCGTGTTCATCGACCCGATGGCGACCATGTACCTGATCGGGGCCGAGATGGACTACGTCGAGGACAAGCTGCGTTCCGGCTTCACCTTCAAGAACCCCAACGAAAAGAGCCGTTGCGGCTGCGGCGAGAGCTTCTCGGTCTGAGCCGTGTTAGTCCGTCATTCCCGCGCAAGCGGGAATCCATTTTTTCAAAGCCCTGGATGCCCGCTTACGCGGGCATGACGATCTAGTCGGTGGCGAGCGCACATGCACCAGGATCCCGGATGCCGAAGCTGACCTTCGTCATGCCCGACGGCGGCCGCCGCGAGGTCGAGGCGGCCGAAGGCGCGAGCGTCCTCGACATCGCCCACGACAACGGCCTCGAGGACGCGATCGAGGGCGCCTGCGAGGGCTGCATGGCGTGCTCGACCTGCCACGTCGTCGTCGACGGCGACTGGTACGCCAAGCTGCCGCCGCCGTCCGAGGAGGAATCCGACATCCTCGACTTGGCCCTCGGCCTGACCCGCACCTCGCGGCTCGGCTGCCAGATCCGGCTGACGCGGGAGCTCGACGGGCTCGTCGTCAGAGTGCCGGGCGAGCACCTCGACATGCGCGGCCGCTGAGGACGCCGCCGTGGCGAAAACACCGGCCCCCACGAATACGCTGTTCGCGCGGCTGCGCGACGCCTGCCGCGACGACTGGCGGGCCTACACCGGCCACGCCTTCGTGCGCGGGCTCGCGGACGGCAGCTTGCCGGAAAAATGTTTCCGCCACTACCTGGGCCAGGACTATCTGTTCCTGATCCACTTCGCCCGCGCTTATGGCTTGGCGGCGTTCAAGGCCGACGATCTCGCCGATCTCCGCCAGGCGGCGGCCGGGTTGCACGCGATCATCGACGTCGAGATGGGATTGCATGTCAAATTCTGCGCCGGCTGGGGCCTCAGCGAAGCCGCCATGGCGGCGCTGCCGGAGGCGGAGGAAACACTCGCCTATACGCGCTACGTGCTGGAGACGGGCTCGGCCGGCGATCTCCTCGACCTGCACGTGGCCCTCGCACCCTGCATGCTCGGCTACGCCGAGATCGCCCGCGGCCTGATCGCCGACAAGGCGACCAAACTTGACGACAACCCCTATCGGGCGTGGATCGAGATGTACGCCGGCGACGACTATCAGGCCATGGCCGCCGACGAGGAGGCGACCCTGGATCGGCTGATGGCCCGCCGCGGCGGCGAAGGGCGCGTGCCGGCGCTGGCGAAAAATTTCCGCCAGGCGACGCGCCTCGAAGCGGCGTTCTGGCAGATGGGGCTCGACGCCTAGGGGTGAGGCGGCGGCATAAGGCGCGGCGTCAACCGCCGGCGTCGCCGAGGCGGCGATAGACGAACTCGCCCGACTCGATGCCGGCATCCGCTGCGGCGATCGCCGCCATCAGGCGGTGATCCGGCGACAGCTCGCAGGCCGGATCGGTGACGTCGGCCCGCCCGGCGATGGCCAGCGCCTGGCAGCGGCAGCCGCCCCAGTCGACCTCGCGCCGGTCGCAGGATTTGCAGGGGTCGGGCATCCAATCGGTGCCCCGGAAGCGCTCGAACGCCTCCCCGTCGGCCCAGATTTCGGCCAGCGGCCGTTCGCCGACGCGCTCAAAGCGCAAGCCGGGGATGGTTTCCGCGGCGTGGCACGGCAGCACGCGGCCCTCCGGCGACACGTTGACGAAGCGCCGGCCCCAGCCGCCCATGCACGCCTTCGGCCGGCGCGCGTAATAATCGGGAATCACGTAGTCGATCACCAGCACGCCCGTGAGGCGCCGGCGCGCCGCTTCGACGGTCGCCGTCGCCGCGTCCAGCTGGCCGACGGTCGGCAGCAGCCGGGCGCGGTTTCTCAGTGCCCAGCCGTAGTACTGCACGTGCGCCACTTCCAGCCTTTGGGCGCCGAGCTCGACGGCGAGCGCGATCATGTCGTCCAGCCGGTCGAGGTTGCCGCGGTGCATGACGGCATTGACGGTCAACGGCAGGCCGAGATCCGTCACCAGGCGCGCGCAGGCGAGCTTTCTCGCGTGGCCGCCCTCGAAGCCGGCGATGTGGTCGGCGCCGTCGGGCTCGACGCCCTGGAAGCTGAGCTGCACGTGCTGCAGGCCGCGTGCCGCGAGGCTCTCGAGCCGCCGGCGGTCGAGCAGCACGCCGGAAGTGATCAGGTTGCTGTAGAGGCCGACCGCCTCCGCCTTCGCCACCATGTCCTCGAGGTCGTGGCGCGCCGTCGGCTCGCCGCCGGAGAAATGCACTTGCAGCACGCCCATGCGGGCCGCCTCCTCGAGCAGCGACAGCCAAGCGGCAGTTTCCATCTCGCCCGACCGCCTGACCAGCTCGACCGGGTTCGAACAATAAGGGCAGCCGAGCGGGCAGCGGTGGGTGACCTCGGCCAGCAGCGCCAGCGGCGGCGCGGGGGCGCTCATGCCCGCACCACGCCCTTGTCGGCGAAGTCCTGCAGCAGCTTGACCACGTCGGCGAGGATCACCGGCCGCGGCGCCTGGAAGCGCGCCGCCAGCCCGGCGACGATGGCGGCGACGTCGGCCTCGCCATCGACCGCCTTCATGATCTCGACCGCGGTGTCGTCGAGCACGAACATGCGTTCCGGCGCCAGGATCACCCACTGGCCGCGCGCCGCGTCGTGCTTCAGCCGCACGCCCCTGGGCAGCCGCGGCCGCGAGCCCTCGCCGATGACGGTGCGGCCGCTCATGATCGGCGCCCTGGTCCGTCCCCGGGAACGAAGGCGCCGGGCGGGATGTGGCCGGGCGCCACGTAGGCGTGATGCAGCGCGTCGAGCTGCGTCCACAGCACGTCGCACTTGAAATGCAGCGCCGCCAGGACGGCGTTCTGCTGCTCCGCCGAGGTCGCGTGCTCGAGCACGTAGGCGAGCCCGAAGTCGACGTCCTTCGGCGCCTCCTTCAGGCGCCGGCGGAAATAGGCGAGGGTCTCCTCGTTGGCGAAGTCGTAGTGCTCGAGCAGGCCGGCGATGCGCTCGCGGTGGATGGCCGGCGCGAACAGCTCGGTCAGCGACGACGCGATGCCTTCCAGCACCGAATGCTCGCGCACGAAGCGGACGTAGGCCTCGACCGCGAACTTGGTGGCCGCCAGCGCGCCCGCGGTGGAGGCGACGTAGTCCGGATCGAGGCCGACGCCGGCCGCCAGCCTGAGCCAGCGGGCGATGCCGCCCTCGTCGGCGGCGCTGCCGTCGTGCTCCTCGATGCGCCGCCGCCACTCGCGGCGCAGCGCCCGGTCGGTCATCAGCGACAGCAGCGCCGCGTCCTTCCTCGGGATCGCGCTCTGGTAGCAGTAGCGGTTGAGCACCCACGCCTGCACCTGGCCCTGGTCGAGCTTGCCGCCGTGCAGCAGGCGGTGAAAGGGGTGCTTGTCGTGGTAGCGCTCGGCGCCGACGGCGCGCAGCCGTTCTTCCAGCTGTTTCCCGCTCACGGGCTTTTGCAAACGCGGCGTCACAGCGCGATCTCCATGCCGTCCCAGGCGACTTCCCAGCCGGCGTCCGCGACCTGGCGGCGCTCGGGCGTGTCCTCCAACAGCGCCGGATTGGTGTTGTTGACGTGGATGAACACCCGCCGCTTGACGCCCAGCTCGGCGAAGGCGGCGATGGCGCCGTCCGGCCCGGACATGCTGATGTGTCCCATGCGGGCGCCGGTCTTGGCGCCTTCGCCGCGGGCGATCATCTCGTCGTCCCGGAACAGCGTGCCGTCGAAGAACACCAGCGCCGCGCCGCGCAAACGATCGGCGAGCTGGCGCGTCATCGCCGCGCAGCCGGGGATGTAGAAGAACGATTCACCGGCGCCGCTCGCGGCCGCCGCCACCTTCAGCCCGATCGTGTCGCCGTCGCGGCTGCCGAAGCCGGCCCCGGCGGCCGGGTCCTCCAGGTAGCGCGCCACCTTGCCCGGCACCGCGAACGCTTCGATGACGAGGCCGGCGTCGCCGCCGCCCGGCGCCACGGCGGCGAACTCCCGGCCGAGCGGCATCGCCACCCGCTCGACGATGGCGCGGTCGAGCACCTCGAAAATGGGATTGGCGGCGAGCGCGCCGAGCACCCGTTCGGTGCCGTAGAGCGTCAGCGGCTGAGCCTCGCGCAAGGTCAGCAGCCCGGCCACGTGATCGACGTCGGCGTTGGTCAGCACGACGCCGGCGATCGGGCTGCCGCGGACGCCGTCCGTCGGATGGAGGGCGGCGTTGTCATTGATCTGCTGGCGCAGGTCCGGCGACGCGTTGAGCAAAAACCAGTGCCGCCCGTCCCCGGTGACCGCCAGCGACGATTGGCTGCGCGCCGGAACCTCCCCCCGGCGCGCCCGCCTGCAGGCCTCCGAGTTGGCGTTCCACTGTGGGAAGCCGCCGCCGGCGGCGGAGCCCAGGACTATAATGCGAAGCACGGCCGGTTCCCTCGGCGATCGGTGCGCCGGCGCCCGCCTTCAGGCAAAAAAATAGCCGATGGCACGCCCGGCCTGCGGGGGCGTCGGCGATGAAACTGCGGAAATGGCGTCGTCGCTTAGCGTTCGGCGCAGGCGTAGCTGTTGATTTCCATGCCGACGCAAATCTCGACGACCTTCGGCGTCTTCCAAGCCATGACATGCCCTCCCGTTATCGGTTTGCCGGACGTCGCCCCGCGGCCCGCAAACTATGGTCCAAGGCCTGCGCAAATGCAAGATGCCGGTCGATCCGCCGGCAACGCGGCCCCGGCTCACGGCTCGCCGACGTTGCGGCGGCCCATCATCCCGCGGGCCGGGTCGTAGGCGTAGACGGCAAGCGCCAGGAACGCCGCCAGCGCGGCCAGCGTCACCGCCGCCGCCGGCAGGTCGAGCTGCCCGTAGAGGGCGAAGCGGACGAGGTCGACCGCGTAGGTGAAGGGGTTGAGGGCGGAGAGCGTATGGAGGATCTCGCTGCTGTCGCGCAGGCTGGCGAGCGGATACAGCGCCGGCGACAGGAAGAAGACGGGGAAGATGACGAAGTTCATGATCCCGGCGAAGTTCTCGAGCTGGCGGATCACCGACGACAGCAGCATGCCGAAGGCGCCGAGCATCAGGCCGTTGACGATCAGCGCCGGCAGGATCAGCAGAAATCCCGCGAGCGGCAGCTCGACGCCGGCGAGCCTGGCGACGATCAGGAAGGCGTAGACCTGGATCAGCGACACCAAGGTCCCGGCCATCAGCTTGCAGGTCAACAGATACCAGCGCGGCAGCGGGCTCACCAGCAGGGTCCGCATGGAGCCCATCTCGCGGTCATAGACCATGGACAGCGAGCTTTGCATGCCGTTGAACAGCTGGATCATGGCGATCAGCCCGGGCGCGACATAGACCTCGTAGGGGACGGGCGTTTCGTAGGGCGCCACCACGGTGCCGCCGAACGCGGTCCTGAACCCGGCGCCGACGATCAAGAGCCACAGCAGCGGCCTGACGAGCGCGGCGATGAAGCGCTCGCGTTGGTGCACGAAGCGCAGCGCCTCCCGCGCGAGAATGCCCATCAGGCACCGCATGGCGTGGACGCCGTTCATGCGCCGGGCTCTTGCGTGAGTCGCGAGAAGGCGGCGGCCAGCGTCGTCGCCCCGGCGGCGGCGAGGACTTCGCCGAGCCGGCCTTCGGCGCGCTTGCGGCCCTGGTGCAGGACGAGCACGCCGTCGGTCTGCCGCGCCTCGTCCATCAGGTGGGTCGCCCACAGCACCGCGATGCCGTCGTCGGCGGCCAGCGCGTGCACGTGGTCGACGATGTCGGCGCGGGTCGGCGCATCCAGGCCCACCGTCGGCTCGTCGAGCAGCAGGAGTCGAGGCCCGTGCAGCAGGGCGCGGGCGATCTCGACCCGCCGCCGGTGGCCGCCGTTGAGGTCGCGCACCCGCTGGTGCCGCCGTTCGGCCATGCCGAGGCGGGTCAGCTCGGCCTCCATCCGCGCCGCCGCGTCGGCGCGCGCCATCCCGTGCAGCGCCGCGTGGTAGGCCAGGTTCTGGCGCACCGTCAGGTCGAGATCGAGCGTCGGCTGCTGGAACACCACGCCCATCCGCTTGAGCGCCCGCGTCGGATCGTCCGCGAGCCGCCGGCCATGGACGCGGATCTCGCCCTCGCCGGCGTCGTAAAGCCGCGTGATCAGCGAGAACAGCGTCGTCTTGCCGGCGCCGTTGAGGCCGAGCAGCACCTTGAACTCGCCGGGCGCCAGCGTCAGCCCGACGCCGTCGAGCGCCCGCGTCGCCCCGAAGCTGTGGCCGAGGCCGCGGACTTCCAATGCCGGTGTGGACTCGGTCGCGTCGGTCATGGCCGCCGATTATAGGGCCGCCGCGGCGCCCGGCAATTTCCGGCAGCGAAAGGACCGACGCCGCTCACTGGCGGGCGAGGTAGTGGGCGAGCGCCTCGAGGTCGCGCTCGGCGACGCCGTAGAGGATGCCGAGCATGCTGGTGTCGAAGCCGACCCGGGCGTTGCCCTGGAAGTCGCGCATGGCGTGCAGCAGGTAGTCCTCGCGCTGGCCGGCGAGGCGCGGCATCTGGCCGCCGCCGAGGTAGTCGCGGCCGTGGCATTGGCCGCAGCGCATCGCGTCGGCGAGCTCGGCGCCGCGCCGGAACCGCTCGTCCCGCCGCGGGCCGGCCTGCCGCGCCGGCTGCTGGGCGGCGTAGAAGGCGGCGATGTCGTCGATGTCGGCGTCGGCGAGCGGCCGCGCCATCTCCTGCATCGCCGGCACCTTGCGCACCTTGGCGCGGAACAGGATCAGCTGCATCTCGACGAACGTCGCCGGCTGGCCGGCCAGCGACGGCGTCAGCGGCGTTTCCGAGTTGCCGGCCGGCCCGTGGCAGGCGGCGCACGCTTCCGCCTTGTCGCGCCCGCGCGCCGCGTCGCCCGCCGCCAAAACGGCGAACGGGGCGGCGAGCGAAAGCGCGACGGCCATCAGAACGGCGGCCGCGACGACGATCGCCTTCGCGGTCATCGCCAATGGAAAGCCCGGGCCGGGCCGCCGGTGGAGGCGGCGCGCGGCCCGGGCCCGAGGCGTCGTTTACTTCTTATAGCTCACCCGGTAGATGGCGCCGTTGAACTCGTCGCTGACCAGCAGCGCCCCGTCCGGCATCTGCATGACGTAGGCCGGCCGGCCCCAGAAGGTGTTGGCCTGGGTGTCCAGGAAGCCGGTCATGAACGGCTCGAGCCTGGCGTTCTTGCCTTCCGCCGTCGCCGACACGGCGACCACGTCGTAGCCGGTCTTCTGGGTCCGGTTCCACGAGCCGCGGCGGGCGACGAAGGCGCGCTCCTTGTAGGCGGCGGGGAACATCAGGCCGGTATAGAACTGCATCCCGAGCGGCCCGACGTGGGGTCCCAAGGTGATGACCGGCAGGGTGACGCCGGCGCACGGGTTCGGCTTCCTGAAGTCGACGTCGTGGACGCCGTTGGCGTGGCAGTACGGGAAGCCGAAGAACTCGCCGGGCCTGGAGACGCGGTTGAGCTCGCACTCGGGGCCGTCGTCGCCCATCCAGTCGCGGCCGTTGTCGGTGAACCACAGCTCGCCGGTCTTCGGATGGAAGTCGAAGCCGACCGTGTTGCGCACGCCCCGGGCCCAAATCTCCATGCCCGTACCGTCGGCGTTATAGCGCCGGATTTGGCCGTGGACCTCGGGGTTGATCCCGCAGATGTTGCACGGCGCGCCGACCTGGACATAGAGCTTCCCGTCTGGCCCGAACGCCATGTATTTCCAGTTGTGATGGGCCTCCGGCGGCAGGTTGAAGGCGTCGGTCAGCTCGACCGGCTTCGGCGGGCTCTTCAGGTTGGCCTCGATGTTGTCGTAGCGCAGCACCTTGTTGATGGCGGCGACGAACAGCGAGCCGTTGCGGAAGGCGAGGCCGTTCGGCTGCGTCAGCCCTTCGGCGATCACCATGTGCTCGCGCGTCGCCCCCTTGTCGACCACCGCGTAGACGCGGCCGATGCCGCGGGTGCCCATGAAGATGGTGCCCTTGTCGCCGCGCACCATGGTGCGGCCGCCGACGATGCCGTGCGCCCACAGCTCGACCTTGAAGCCGGCCGGCACCTTGATCTTGGCGAGCGGGATCTGGTCGGCCGGCGTCGCCTTCATCCCCGTCGGGTGCGGCGCCAGCGGCGAGTTCTCCATGTGCGCCGGCCGGCCTTGCGCCCAGCCGGGCACCGGCTTCTTGTCCTGGGCCTCGGCGGCCGTCGCCGCCACCGCCCATGTCAGTACGGCGAGCGCCGTCGCCGTGAGGCAGGCCCGCGCGGGCCCGCCCGCTTGCAGCGTTGCATGCATTGGTTAACCCCCCTGGGTTGTTCGTTGCGCCCCGTCGTCCCAAACAACGGCGGCGGGGTCGAGGCGGCGATTCCGCGCCCGGCCAGGGGGTTTGTCAAGGTGGGGGGAAGGGGGAGCGGGGGGCGGCAACATTCCGAGGGAACTACGTATAGAGGCCGTGGCTCCGGGGCGCGGCCTTGCCGCCTTTTCATTACGTCACGCCCCGCCTTTGCGCGGGGCATCCAGCCTGTCGCCGCTCGTTTTTGCGGACCCTATGCCACCCGCAGCCGGTCGCGGTTCGCGCAGGGGTCGATCTCGACCACGATCCTCTTGACGGCGACGCCCGCCCCCCCTTCGTCATGCGCGGGCTTGACCCGCGCATCCATCCTCGGCGGCGGCCGCGCGTCGACCGTAAGCATGGACCCGCGGGTCGAGCCCGCCGGTGACGGCTTGGCGGCGGCGGGCAAAGAGCGCCGCCCGGCCGCGTCACGGCGCGCCGAGCGCCTCGATGGCCGCCACCTCCTCGGGCTGCAGGCGGAAATCGAAGACATCGAGATCTTCGCGCATGTGCCCGGCGTCGGTGGTGCCGGTCAGCGCCACCATGCCGGCGTCGATGGCGAACCGGAACACGATCTGGCTCGCGGTGCGTCGGTGGCGTTCGGCGATCCGGATCAGCTCCGGCCGCGCCGTCGCCTGGCGGTTGGCCGTCAGCAGCGAAAACCCCTGATAGACCATCCCGTTGGCGGCGCAGAACCGGCGGATGCGGCGGTCCCAGCCGCGGGCGGCGTAACACCGGTTCTGGACGAAGCGGGGCCGCACCCGCGCCTCCTTGCTGAGACCCTGGAGTTGTTCGAGGCTGACGTTGCTGATGCCGAGCAGGCGCGCCCGGCCGCTGGCGTGGATCGCCTCCATGGCGCGCCATGCCGCCCAGTCGTCGGCACCCAGGCCCGCCCGGCTGGTCGGCCCGTGCAGCACGTAAGAATCGATAACGTCGGTCCCGAGATGCTCGAGCGAGCGCGCGAACGACTGCGCCACCTGGTCCGCTATGGCGGCCTTGGGGTCATAGGGCAGGCGGTGGTCCTGCCCGCGGCGGAAGGTGAACTTGGTCTGCAGGAACAGGTCGTCCCGCGCCACCGCGCCGCTTTTCACCGCCTCCCGGATGCCGTCGCCGACCCCGGCCTCGTGATAATGCTTGCGCTGGTTCGCGGTGTCGATGCCGCGGAATCCCTGGCCGAGGGCGAGCGCCGTCAGCCGCGCCGTCGCGTCCTCCTTCCAGGCGGTGCCGTAGAGAAAGCGGGGAACCCCGACCCCGTCGATCGTCATCGTCCGCTCCGTCATCGCGGTCTCCCATTCTCAACCCACGCGCAAGCACGCGGGCGGACGCACGCGCGGGCACGCGCGATGGGTGGTCCGGTTTTCGCCCATCCCTGCCCGACGATCGAGTATAGTCGGCCGTTCATCGGAACCACCGGTTTCTTCGCGCCCGCTTGCGCCAGGCAGGAGAGTTTTTGTGGCAGAACCTCCGGCGGAAAAACCCCCGGGAGAAGAACCCCCGGGAGAAAAACCCCAGGGAGAAGAACCCCGGAGGGAGCAACCCCAGGGGGAAGAATCCCAGGGAAAAGGCGAAATCATGCGCAACGCGCAGCTGCTCGTCAAAAGCAAGGGCGCCGGCGCGGCGAAGTACGCCAACGATATGCTCGCGAGCGTGCGTAACGCCGGCAACGAACACGATATCGCCTTTTGGGAAAAGATCGCGGCCCAGGTCGAGCTGTTGGTTGAAGCACTGCCGGAGGATTGACGCCGCTTGTCCATGCACCGACACGGCGGGGGCGGCTCGTTCGACGCGCTTCATCCCGTCATTCCCGCGCAAGCGGGAATCCAGTTGTTTCAAAACCCTGAACGCTCCCCCTTGACCGGGTATACGCGTTTGCCGTA
>Ga0137796_10000653_pt1 | contig 21071 bp, 15 predicted proteins | sample OV2TP3_FD_97704 | JGI IMG/M metagenome (GOLD analysis project Ga0137796, IMG submission 97704) | reverse complement strand
GGCAGCGGCAAGACGCGGACGCTGGTCTATCGGGTGGCGCGCCTCATCGAATCCGGTATCGCTCCGGAATCCATTGTGCTGCTGACCTTCACCCGCAAGGCCGCGCAGGAGATGCTCCAGCGCGTGGGCCTATTGATCGGCGCCCGCAGCGACCGCGTCACCGGCGGCACTTTCCACTCGGTCGCAAATCTGTTACTCCGTCGCTACGGGAAGGCGATCGGCCTGGAACCGGGTTTTACGATCCTGGACCGGAGCGATTCCGAGGACGTCATCAACCTGCTGCGGACGCAGCACGGCTTGTACGACAAGGGAAGGCATTTCCCCCGCAAGAACACCCTCAACGAGATGTTCAGCAAGGCGGCGAACAAGCTCCTGCCGGTCGAGGACGTGGTCCTCAATGAGTTCCCGCAGTTTACGGACGAGATCGAAGATTTGCAGAAGCTGCAGCGCGCGTATGAAGGGTATAAACGCCAGCGCCTCCTGGTGGACTACGACGACCTCCTGGTGCGGTTTCGCGAACTGTTGGAGACGGATGAGAACGTCCGGAGGCGGGTCTCGGAGTCCTATCGCTACATCCTCGTGGATGAGTACCAGGATACGAACCGCCTGCAGGCCGAGATCGTCCGCGCGATGGCCTTTACCCACGACAACGTGATGGCCGTCGGAGACGACTCGCAATCAATTTATGCGTTCCGAGGCGCGACATTCCGCAACATCATGGATTTCCCCAAGCTCTTCCCCGGTACGCAGCTCTTCAAGCTTGAGGAGAACTACCGAAGCACGCAACCGATCCTGACCCTGGCCAATGAGGTTATCAACTTGGCCGCCGAGAAATACCCCAAAACCCTCTTCACCCGTAAGCTTCGCGGGCCGACGCCGGTCTTGGTCAAGGCGGTGGACGAGAACGCCCAGTCGCGGTTCGTGGCGCAGCGAATTCTGGAATTAAGGGAGGAGGGGACCCCATTGGACGAGATCGCCGTGCTGTTCCGCTCCAGCTTCCACTCCTTTGATCTGGAAATTGAGCTGGCCCGGCGAAACATCCCCTTCGTCAAGCGCGGCGGGTACAAATTCATCGAAACGGCCCATGTCAAGGACATCCTCGCGCACCTGCGCGTGATCGAGAATCCGCGGGACGCCGTCAGTTGGAACCGCCTGTTGACGCTCATCGAAGGAGTCGGCCCCAAGAAGAGCCAGGATTTGATCGGGGCCATCTTCCGACAGGAGAGCCGAGGGCTTGATGTGCTGAAGTCGGCGTCTGCCAAGGGGGCCGGCGCCAGCGCGCAAGGCTTGCAGGATCTGGTCCGTGTCTTGGAGGAGATCGCGGGCGGGACTTCCATGACGCCCGCCGAGCAGTTGACCGCCGTGTACGGCTATTACTTGCCGATTCTCAAGCAGCAGTACGATGATCATCCGAAGCGGGTCAAGGACTTGGAGCACCTCGTCACGATCGCCGAGCGCTACGGCACCTTACGATCGTTTTTGGCGGACCTCGCCTTGGAGCCGCCCGAGGAGAGCGTGGTGGATGTGGAAGTCCCGGATCGGGAGGAGGAGAACCTGGTCCTGTCCACGATCCACTCGGCCAAGGGGCTGGAGTGGCACAGTGTCTTCATCATCTGGGCGCTCGACGGGAAGTTCCCGTCCCTCTATGCGTTCACGGCCGACGAAGACCTCGAAGAAGAGCGCCGGCTGTTCTATGTCGCCATCACCCGCGCGAAACAACACCTCTACGTGACCTATCCGGTGGACGTGTACGACCGGGGATCGGGCATGGTCCTCTCGAAGCCGACCCGGTTCCTGGATGACGTTCGTCGCGATTGCCTCGAATCCTGGTCGCTGTTTGATGAAGATGACTTCCGCGATTAGCAAGGGGACGGTCCCCTTTATTCCATGGGGACTGTCCCCGTTTTTTCTTCTGCTCCTTGCATCCTCTCCTGTTTATGCCGCTCCCGTCCCGGACCCCCAAGGCGAGTGGGCGCGGCTCTCCAACGAGCTGGCCGAGATGGGACTCCCGTCCGAGTTTCTTCGTCTGTTGCCGTTGGAGTTTGTGAAGCTGGAGTTCGCCGACCTCAAGAATGTTGCTGCGGAATACCATCCGGAGGGCCATCGCATGGTCTTTCACGTGACCCAGTCGGAAGGCAATCAAGGTAAGCGGTTCCGGCCAGCCGGCGAGATTGCGAGCCAGGACCTTGCGACCATCTACCACGAACTCTTCCACGCATACTTTGACTACGTGGAATTCGCGGCAGGGACGCCCAAGATGACGCCCTACGGGGCGCGACTCCATGCGGAGGCGAAACGCCTGGTGGCCTGCCGCTATACCGTCGTTGACATTGCGGCCGGTCCCACAAAGAAGGGGTCTCATCAGAAGGCACGGATCGAGCGGCGGCGGATCACCGAGCGTGAGGGGTGGGATGCCCTGAATGAGACTTGGGGGGTCTTCGTCGGGTGGGCGATCTGGAACAAGCTGGAGGCCACAGAACGGATGCGCCCGGGTAGTCGTTGGGACTGGGCGACAATCGAAAAATTTTGGGAACGCCTCGAGGCGGCCCACCATAACGGCGAGCTGACCGGCTATTTCGAGCCGGTCAATGCCGAAGAGCGCGGGCTGAATCCGCGGTGGTATCTTGCTCCGACCAACGCGATCAGCGTGCCGGAGATCGCCCTGGTCCTGGAAGTAGTCCTCGACGAGCCACCCGGCATGGCCAAACTGGCCGCGAACTGGATCGCGGCGTCGGACGCTCCGAGCAAGGGTCGGTGCTGAAATGCTGCGCGTCCTGGCCTTCGCGCTCGTGGCGGGGATCCTGGTGGCGTTTCTGTTGGGCGCGCCCGACCGCCTCCGGGTGCGGGACCTTCTCGGCTATCTGGTGGCCCTCACCTGTCTTCTGTTCGGGGCCGTCACCTACCTCGCGATCGCGTACCTGTTCGCCCACCGCCAATGAAAAAGACTGCGAGATGATCGCCGACATTTTTCTTGCCCTTGTGTTGGGTTGTAAATGCCAAGGTTGTTTTACAGGAGGTAATTGAATTAAGTGTCTTTGATCCAATACTGATCATGATTCTAGGCATGGCCTGTTCCTTTGGGGCGAAAGCGCTGTGCGAGTTCGATGGCTAAAGGATATAAGTAGGCTTCGAGGTCTTCAAGAGAGATTGGTTTGATCATTCTTGGCATAATCTGAAGGTTCCGAACGGCCATCAGGTTCGCTGTAAACGACAAAATGCCATCTTCCGTGTCTAGGGCGGCTTCTTTCCCACGCGCACGGCCAATCAAGTAATCAAGCGTGAAATTAGAATCTTTAAGTATGAAGTAAAGGTCGCAGAAATCTTTTGATTCAGAGGGCTGACGACCGAGAATCGCGCAGATTTTATTGACCGCGATATCCTCGTATGAATCGACAACTATGCCCCCATAGTCTGAAGACGGCGCCATTTGCGCTGGCACATCTCTGGCAAATTCGATCTTGAGATCTTCGTTATCGCTGGTTTTTTGCCTCACGAAAAGTTTGAGATATTCGCCTGACATCATCTTGGAAGATATGGTGAGCCCAATGGTATCAATGAGATTGATGAATCGATCAAAGTCTTGGTTAAGTGGGCCTTGCTTTCTTGTAAAGAAATCCAGGTCATCGGAATAACGATGGTGGAGATAGAACTCAGCTAGAGCTGTTCCACCAGTCAGGTAATAGCCGCTCTTGCCGAGATCATTCTGAAAAAAAGAGGTCAGGACTTTACGCTGAAGGGGGGTCAGGATGCTATTTCTCATGTTTCCAAACTGGTAAGAGCCGCTCGATCATTCTGCGCCTGTCCTCGGGCAGATCTACTTGCGGAAAGGCTTCTTCAATGTCTTCGACTGTCAACAGTTTCCTAAGGTCCGACCATTCGGCGTATTTGAGAACACGACCGATCGCCCATATTCTTTGATGGAGATCGTTGCCATGCATGTACTTCCTTAAGTCGTTGACCTCTCTATCATACTCCCACACTAGATGTGCCTTGACTTCTGATCCAAGTGCTTCAACTGCGTCACGAAGCCATACGTGGGCTTCGGCTGGCGTGGAAGGATCTTCCAGCCGTCTTTGAACTTCTTGCTTTCGTGCGTCATAAAACTTAGACCCGGGGCCTTCAATCATTGTTCCCATATCCATCGCCGCAGTGGTCAGGACAGTCTGTAACTTAGGATCATGAGGGAATTGCTTGAGGAGTGCGAACGCGAGGTCCCAGAAATTTGACTTGCTTCCGACAAGCCATCTCGCGGCAATCCGTGCAGGTTCGATCTTGTCCCCAACGGCCGCGAGTAAATCACCGGCGTCCTGTTCCTGATCCAGTAAATCCTTCAGTCTCCAGGAGAGGATTTCTTGCGTTGTGTCGTTCATGCAGGAGGCCTCAAGTAAGGTCTTGAACAAGCGCGTGCGGTCTTTCGCTCGAAGTGCCTTCCACCATTGATTTCCTCCATCCATATCCAGAGGTACCCACTCCAAAGAGCTTGTCGCAGAGGTGATGAGGAGTTGCGAAAACTTCTGGAAACCCATGTCCGGGTCCAATTCAGTCAATTTGGCTGCCAGTTCATCAAAATGCCAGCCTTCTGCAGAGCGAGTTGGCTTCTTCGAGGGGCCATGTTCAATACACCTCCAAGCGAAGTCGCTTAATTCTTTTCCGAATGGTTTCTGGTGATACATCCAGCTTCCAAGCAAATCGACTGCAGCGGAGGCGTACTCCAACTTCGTTCCCGCGATAATTTTGAGTAATTCTCTGAACTCATGGGGATTCAAGTGATCGATCCATCGGCCGAGTATTGCGGCAGTATATTCGGGGTCTTCCAGGGCGACTTTCTTGATCCGCGTGAGCCCACGAGGCGTTGGTTCCAGCCATCTTGTCGTCTCCAAAAGCGCAGTGGCAGAGATGCTGTGCGAGTCCGCCAGTTCATCCAGCCGCCTTTCAGCTTCTGTGAGGTCCCGCTTCGCCCATCCAGCAAAGTAGGGAGCGAACGCTCTGCTTCCAAGGCCGCTCTCGCCTTGCGCCTCAAGAGCCGGTCGAAAGTGAAAAGCCTGATCCTGCTGACCAAGGGCATAGAAAAAGCTCCGAGCCTCTTTCGCAGAAGCGGTTAACAGCCATTGCATTAGGTCAGGAGTGAGAAGTTGTGGAGATTGCACAGCCTCTTTAGCGAGGAGGTGTAACTGCTCTTCAACCTGTTTCCATTGAGGAGAGATATGATAGCTTCCTCCGCCAGCCCACCGTTTCAGCCTGACCGAAAAACCAGCTTGGTCCAAGGCAGCTTGTGATTGAGTGAGTTCGGAAATGAATTCCGTATACTCTGCCCCTCGTTCCTTCGGTAAGTCTGATTTGGCAAGTTGCTGGGCGCAAAAGTCTCGAACTCGTCTCATGATGCCGGACAGGTGTGACACGTCCAGTCCTTTGCGCTCAGCCAGTGCCCAGTCGGTCAGCATCTTGGAGTATTGTCTGCTCTCCGCAGTCAGCCCCTGGAAGGCCAGTTCGGCGATTGATTTTGGCAGCACGTCCAGCGCAGCCTGAGAGGCTTCATCTTTTTCCTCAGCAAGCGAAACTAATATCTGTGCGAGGTTTCGGAAATAATTGAAAACGTCCCCCCCAGTTAGGGCAGGTCGTGTATCCAAAGGTTGGGCGCCTTCGCTACGGCGAAGATGGACTGCGGAGTGTCTCTCTAGGCCTCCGTCGACTGCTTTGATTGCAGCAAGTCTTGTTTCTGGTGCGGGAGTGGAAGAGAGGAGTTCCTGAATGAGGGACGTTCTCTCATTCAGGGATAACGGCATCTGGGGATGAAACGGAAGGAAGCTTTCTCGTAGCACGCCGGTCGCGTTGTTGCCCCATGTTTCATTCTCGGCTTCTGCGAGGAGCCACACAAGCCGAAGGGCACCCTTGCTCGTGTTGGCCCTGAACAGGAGTTGTTCAAGAGCCCACATCAACTCTCGGCGTTGGTCTCCCGAGATAGCTAACCGAACTGCTCTGGTGCTAGTGAGCAAGTTGTTCTCAAGGACCCGTAGGACTCGATCAGGTACCGTTCCAGCCACAAGCTTGAGCAAGTGAGGACGCTTGAGAATACTCTCAATTGTGCCAAGGAGCCCACCTGGCGCAAATAGCTCATCCCAGAATTGCTCGGCTTCTGGACCTTTGATTTGCGCCAGCCGCTTGATAAGCCTGATCTGCCCGGCCTCGTCTAATTTTGCAAACAGGGTAAACATCTCAGTCCGGTGGCCTCGGAGAAGTTGCTCAACGAGATAGTTCGCAAGAAGTGGAAGAGAGATCTCGACAAAATAGCCGGCCCGTCTTGCCAGGCCAGCCTTTTCTAATTCAGGTAAGCGGGCAAGCACTTTGTGGAAAGACTGGCCATCACCGAATATGTTGCAAATAGTCCGAATCTCGGCTTCGTGTGGCCCTGAAGTCCCAACATACGACAAAACGGAAAACAGACGGGCTGACAGTAGAGTTGCATTGCCAAACTCCCGAACGATCCGGCGCTCGAATTCTCCACCGACCGCTGTGCTGAAGCTTGTGTGACCTTCGCGAAGGCTGCCTCCGACACTGGCTGCTGCGAGGATGATACCTGGTACCCCACCAGCCTGTGTGAGAATCCAATCCTGAATCCCATAATCGAGAACTTGCCCGGTCGCGTGCAGGAGTTTCCTTGCACTTTCGTCATTCAGAGGAGCAAGAGATAGCGAGGCAACTCGGTCGTCGAACCCATAGCTCAGATCTGCTTCAGCGACAGTCGGGAATGTGATGAGCAGTTTCAACCTGGGCACTGACAATGCCTCGCCGATGAGAGACTGAAGGACGTCAAGTTCGGGGTCTTCGACAATGCAGATGATGTCTGAGCGATCCGTGCAAAGGCTGCGGTAGTCAGCCAGGGAGGTCGAACGTGGGTCGAGAGCGATGACCGTGTTGTAAGGCTTGTGCTTGGTTGCTTCAAGCGTGAGGCGGCTTTTCCCCATGTCATGAGGACCGCTCACGACAATCGCTTGAATCCGAGGATTATCGACAAACGATCGCAACTGATTGAGCTCGGAATCTCGCCCGACTAACTCCACGTGAGCTCCAAAGCGTTTTTTGTCCCGATGAGCCGCATAGGCGTCTTTCCACGTTCGGAACGCTAGCGGGACAAAAAAGGTGGCACGAAGATGGGGATGATCGTTCAACAGGGCAGCGAATTCTGCAGCTCCGACTACTTCGACATGAGTTCTTGAATCTTTGCCAACGGTTGCCAGAATGCTCTGCTTGATAGAGGCTGTCTCGTTTGGAGTGAGATGGATATTGACGAAAAGCACATAGCGGTCAGGCTCCCTTCCGAAGTTGTTCTTAATCTCCTTGAGCGCTCCGGTCAGTGTGGAACGAAGGTGAGAAACAATTGGCTGACGTTTGTGAGCGAGGACATCCCGCAGTTTGTACTGGAAGACATTCCAACCAGGTCCGAGAATTGGCGTGGGAATGTGTCTGTCGTCCTGCGGGATTTCGATTGTCCATTCCGCATCTACTCCACCGTCCATTACGTTCACACGGCTTGTAAAAGACGGAAATGTTTGAAATGCCCGTCCTGACGCGGTCCAAGCCACAGTATTACAAAATGTAGCGAACCGTTCAGGTGACCAGCTACTGGTCATCTGTTCGAGTTCACGGGCTTCAATCGGCTGGCCGATAAGCAAAACCATGGTGCTAATCCATTCCTACGATTTAGCGAGTTAGCGCTGGTTGATTATAACGCCTTTTCACGGTTTTGTAGCCTTCCTGTGGCAAGTTTAGTGAAATGACAATCCTACCCAAACGCTGTGTCCGAGTGGTGGATCATCTGCCCCGAAATAAACCTGGCATGTTTTCTCGCTCCGGTGGGACTGGGACGCGCTCGAGGATTTTCTGGAGCGGCTCGACGACGCCTGTTCCAGCGGGGATCTGACCGGCTATTTCGAGCCGGTCAATGCCGAAGAGCGCGGGCTGAATCCGCGGTGGTATCTTGCTCCGACCAACGCGATCAGCGTGCCGGAGATCGCCCTGGTCCTGGAAGTAGTCCTCGACGAGCCACCCGGCATGGCCAAACTGGCCGCGAACTGGATCGCGGCGTCGGTGGACCATGCCCGTCCTTCGGTAGGAGGCGGGTGTTGAGGTGCTGCACAAAATCCTGAAGAGCGGGGATTTGGCTTTCAGAGTCTCCGGCCGGTCATGAGTTCGTAGGCCTCATCAATCGTGTTGACCTCCTTCACGGTCACATTCAGTTCTAACCCCAGTCTTTCGAGGTTCCATTGGGCGCTGTACATCTGTCCATGGGGGATCAGGACGGTTCGGTAGCCCTCCCGTGCAGCGGCCCGGACTTTGTCGGCGATTGCGCCTACCGGTCCGATTCGCCCATTGGCTTGGAGGGTCCCGGTGAGCGCCACTCCGCGTTGGATGGTCTCACCTCTCAACACCGCAAGGAAGCCGACCGTCATGACCGCTCCGGCGCTCGGACCATCGCTGCTGCTCGGAACGTACGCAAGGCCTCCGATTCTGAGGATGCCCGTGCGGCTGATCGAGAGTGTCCGGTCGAGCGCGTACTGAAAGGCGGCCTGCATGGCGGCCATGGACTCGCTTCTGAAGTGCACATTGCCCCTGTCCCATGCGATTTGCATGGGATCGGGTGAGGCCTGCTGATCCCAGCGCAAAGTCATGACCTCGAACACGCCGCGGTCATTGGCCCTGATTGACGCCAGAACCGGCACCTCCACGAAGTTTTCTGCCGAGACCGTCGTGTCTGTCAGAAACCAGAAGGCGCCCAGGGTCATCAGCGGGATGATGACTCGGAACTGCGAGGGACGGCGAGATGTCATGGGGGACCTCTTTAAGACCCGCATTATGGTGTAAAGGCCTCGCTTATGGGACGGCGGGCTTCGGTGCCCTCTTTGGCGAAAACGCGATGGACAGAAAGAAGACGCCTGTGGCGAGCAGCACGATGGCCGGTCCGGCCGGCAGGTCGAACTGGAACGACAGCAGGACGCCCGTGACGGAGACGAGGACACCGATCGCCACCGAATAGTTCATCATCCGGCGGAGGCTGGACGTGAGTTGATAGGCAGTGGCGGCCGGTATGAGGAGCAGGGCAAACACCAGAATCGCCCCGACGACCTTGAGGGAGACGACGATGGTGACCGCGACGAGGGTCAACAGCAGAAAGAAAAAACGCCGCGCCGGGACCCCGGAGGCCTCTGCCATGTCCTGGTCGAAGGCGAGAAAGAAGAACTCCTTGGAGAACAGCACGATCAAACCCACCACAAGAAAGGCCAGGATGCCGGTCCAACGGAGTTCCTCGCTCGTCACCGAGAGAATGCTGCCGAACAGGTAGCCGTAAACCTCCGCATTGTAGGTCTTCATCAGGCCGATGAACAAGATCGCCAGCGCCATCGTGGCGGTGTAGAAGATCCCGATGCTCACGTCGAGCTTCAGGCGGCCCCGCTCTTCCAACAGCCCCGTGGCCCAGGCCGTTCCCAAGCCGAAGGCGATCGCCAGCGGCATGGGCTGGGCGCCGATCAAGTACGCCAACGCGATGCCGGCAAACGCGGCGTGAGCCGTCCCGGCTCCGATGAAGGCCAGCCCGCGTAGCACCACGAACACCCCGATCATGGAGCAGAGCCCGCCGGTGAGGGCCGCAGCTACCAGGGCGCGCTGCAGAAAGCCCAATGCGAGAACGTCCAGCATGCGTCAGGTGTGGTGGTGATCCGCGACGATGACGTGTCCGCTGTCGGTGGTCAGGATCTCGGGGCCGTACACCTTGGCGAGAGCCTCCCGGTTCAGGACGGCCTTGGCCGGCCCGATGGCGTGCAGCCTGGTCTTCAACAGGGCGATGCGGTCGGCGAACGGTGCGATGAGGTTGATATCGTGCGAGACGAGCACGACGGTGAGGTGCAGCTCCTGGTGCAGGCGCCGGATCAGGTCCAGCACCGTGTGCTGGGTCGTGGTGTCGATCCCGGTGGTGGGCTCGTCCAACAGGAGGATCTGGGGATGCGGGGCCAGCGCGCGCGCGATGAAGACGCGCTGCTGCTGGCCCCCTGAGAGCGCCCCCAAGGGGTGATCTTCGTACTCCGCCATTCCGACGTCCTCGAGCGCATGGCGCACGATCTCGTGATCCATCTTTCCGGGTCGCTTCCAGAGACCCATCGCCCCGGCCCGACCCATGAGCACGGCCTCGCGGACGGTGATCGGAAAGTAGGGGTCCACGGATCGCATTTGCGGGAGGTAGCCGATCCGGGCGCGGTGGAAACACCGGAGGTCCTGGCAGGCGCAATCGAAGATCTGGAGCGACCCCATCAGCGGCGCCATCAATCCCAAGATGGCCCGCAACATGGTGGTCTTACCGGACCCGTTCGGGCCGATGACGCCGATGAACTCGCCGTCCGCGATTTCCAGCGTGATGTCCTCCAACGCCGGGCCATGGGGATACCGGAACGACGCATGCTCGAAGCGGATCAGGGGCTTGCCGTGGTCGTGGTCGGCGTGATGCGGATGGGTATGGGCCATGGGGTTATGCCACGGGGATCATGATTGCAAGGCGGCGACGAGTTGCGCGACATCGTATTCGAGCATGGCCAGATAGGAGTCGGTGCCTTTGATCGTGCCGGGCAGCGGGGACAGCACCACGACCCGCGCGCCGGTCTCGCGTGCGAGAGCGTGCACGACCTTTTGGTTCAGTTGCGGCTCGGAGACGATGACCTTGATCCTGCCGGCCTTGATCCGACGGGTCAGGTCGGCGAGATGGGCTGCTGTGGGCTCCGCCCCCGTCTGTTGGACGATGTCGCCCTCGATCCGGAAGCCGAACCGCCGGGCGAAGTAGGGCCACGCCGGGTGATGGGTCACGATGCGCCGGTCGGGGAGAGCCGCGACGCGGGACTGGAGATTCTTCCGAACCTGGTCCATGCGCTGCAGATAGTCGGCGAGATTCTTGGCGTAGTCGTGTTTGTGCGTCGGATCCACCTCGATGAGGCCCTCCGCGATGTGCCGAACCATGACCTTGGCGTTCTCCGGGTCCAACCAGATATGGGGATTACCCGAGGGTGAAGATGTGGGATCAGCGGCGTCGTCTCGGATCAGGTCAACCCCCTGTGAGGTGGTGATGACGCGAAGTCGGGGGTTCGCGACGTTCTTGACGAGCCCGCTCACCCATATCTCCAGCCCCAATCCGACCTCCAGGAGGAGGCGCGCCTGTCCGAGCATCTTCAAATCGCTGGGTTTCGGCGAATACGAGTGCTCGCTCTCAAGTCCCGTGATGAGGGTCCGCACCTCCACGTGGTCCCGCCCGACCTGTTCGGCGAACTCCTTCAGGATGGGCAACGTGGCCACGATTTTGACGGGGGTCGCCGAGGTGGTCGTCGGAGAGACAAAAAGGAGGATCAGCGCGCACGAGACGGCCAAGGCGAGCGGTCTCACCATGAGCGGGACGGTAGCACTCTCATTTCGCTAAGTCAACGGAGCCGCCGCGCGCGGGATCGCCCCCCGCGACCGTTTTTCACCCCTCGAAACTGCATGACGGTGAAGAAGAGACGGTCAATTGACACCCCATAGGTCTCATGAGCATAATAGCCGCGGAGGGTGACTATGGTATATGACCTGATCGTGGTGGGAGCCGGGCCGGCAGGGTTGAGCGCCGCAGTCCGCGCGAAAAAAGAAGGCCTTGGCGTGCTCGTCCTGGAGCACGGCGAACTCGCCAATACTACATTCAACTACCAGAAGAAGAAACACGTCATGGCGGAGCCAAGCATGATCCCGCTCCGCAGCGATGTGCCTTTTGAAGCCGGCCCTCGCGAGAAACTCCTCGAAGCCTGGCAGGCATCGGTCAAGCAGCATCAGGTGCAGGTCAATCGTCCGGAAACAGTCAAGGGGATCATCAAGACGGACAGCGTCTTCAACGTCACATCAGACAAAGCCACCTATCAGGCCAAGCACGTCATTCTAGCAATCGGCATACAGGGGAACCCCAACCGGGTCGGTAAGCCGGGAGAAGATCTCCCGCATGTCTCCTATAAGCTGTCGGATCCTTCCATGTACAGGGACCAGGACATCATGATGGTCGGCGCCGGCGACGCCGCCATCGAAGGCGTCTTGGCCCTCTGCGAGAACAATCGAGTCACGGTCGTCAACCGCAACACCGAGTTTTTTCGGCTCAAGGACGCGCTGGACCGCCAGATCAACGAGAAGATCAAGGCCAAGCAGGTGGTGGCCTATCACAGCGCCACCGTCCTGAGATTCGAGCTTGACTACACCTATCTCTCGCTTCCCGACCGCATCGCCAAGGTGAAGACCGACTTGGTGTTCATCCGCATCGGGGCCTCCTTGCCACGGCCGTTTCTTGAGAAGTGCGGGGTCACCTTCCCTTCCCAAGATCGCTCGGCTCTGCCGGCCACTGATGAGCACTATGAGTCCAATGTTCCCGGGCTGTACATCATCGGTGCCGTGGCCGGATACAACCTGATTAAGGAGGGGATGAACCAAGGCTACGAAGTCGTGGAGCATATCCTGGGACGGCCGGTCCAGCCGGTGGACGAACCTCTCCTGATGGAGAAGCTGAAATTTCTTCAAGGGACCCTTGAGAAGCGGCTGGATGCGGTCGCCGGGACGATTCCTTTGGTGGCACACGTGCAGAAGAAGCGACTGCGCGAGTTGCTCCTCCAGGCGACCGTCCATCATGTCCAATCCGGGCACCTGATCTACAAGGAGGACGATTTCAGCGACAGCCTTTACATGATGATGGATGGAAAGGTTGGTCTGACCTTCGCGACCCAACCTCCTGGCCAATTGCCCATCATTCTCACCCGCGGCGCCTTCTTCGGAGAAATGAGTCTTCTCTCCGGACGCCGCCGGTCGGCCACGATCACCTCGGCCAGCTCCGCCGTTCTCATCGAAGCGCCGCGCAAGGCCGTGTTGCGGTTGATGGCGAACGAGCCGACGGTCAAACGATGCATTGACGAAAGCTTCATCAGCCGGGCGCTACGTTCGCTGCTTCTGGGGGAGATTAAAGAAAGTCTCGCCCAAGAGTTGGCCCAAAAAGCCACGATCAAATCCTTCAAGAAGGACGAGGTCATCATCAAGCAGGGCGAGATCGGCGATGCCTTCTATCTGATCCGGTCGGGCCTCGTGAAAGTTCTGAAGCAGGAGGGGGGCAAGGAGACGGTGGTGAAGTACATTCCGGCGGGCCAGTACTTCGGAGAAATGGCTCTCCTCGACGAGCGGAACCCCACGCGCAAGGCCACCGTCACCGCCACGACCCGCACCGAGGTCATCCAGTTGATGAAAGACGACTTCTGGGTGCTGCTGCGTCGGTATCCCGAGTACGAGCGGAAGCTTCGCGAAGAAGCGCAGCGCGTGGTCCTCCACGGTCAGGCCGTTCAGGTCATGCAGGCCGGCGGGGGGGATATGGTCAACCGGATGTTGCAGGAGGGTGTGTTCGAGGGGACCGATGTTCTGTTGATCGACGAGAACAAATGCGTGCGGTGCGACAATTGCGTGAAGGCCTGCGCTGAGACGCACGGCGGGCAGACGCGGCTGTATCGGAACGAGGGGATCCTCTTCGGGAATCTCCTCGTGCCGACTTCCTGCCGTCACTGTGAGAACCCGTTGTGCTTGACCGACTGCCCGCCGGGCGATGCGATCCAGCGGGATCCCAAGGGCGAGGTCTACATCAACGAGAAGAAGTGCATCGGGTGCGGGAACTGCGCCTCGAATTGTCCATACGGCAACATTCTCATGCTGCACCCGAAGCCCCCGCTCAGCGCGTTGGACCGTCTGCTGGGCCTGGTCGGAGTGGCCTCCAAGGAGGCAGATGCCGACGATCTGCCGACCAAGGCCGTAAAGTGCGACCTGTGCCGAAATGATGCGGCCGGGCCGGCCTGCGTGCGGAGTTGCCCGACGGGCGCCGCCATCCGCGTCACCCCGGCTGACTATTTCGTCAAAGTTGATGCGATGGGACGCTGATCAGCGCCCCGCGGAAGGATGAGGCAAAGAGGATACATGGATCTCGGGGCATGACGGAGGGGTCGCTGCTCACCCATGCGGGCAAGCGGTACTTTCACTTGGGAGTGCTTGCCGGGGTGATCCTCATCGGGAGCTACCTCTATTACGCCCGGGAGACGACCCCCTCCGGGGGGAGCCTCGGAGGGCTCATCTACGGCGCGCTCGGACTGCTGGCGATTCTGGTCTTGATGTTCCTCGGGGTCCGAAAGCGCTGGTATACTTCTCACCTGGGTACGGTCCAGGGGTGGGTCAGCGCCCACATCTACCTCGGACTGCTGACTCTTCTGATCATTCCCATGCACGCCGGGTTTCACTTCGGGTGGAACGTGCACACGCTCGCCTTTGCGCTGCTGGTCTTGGCGGTGGTCAGCGGCTTGGTCGGGATCGGTCTCTACCTGACGGTGCCGGCGAAGCTGACCCAGCATGAGGGCGGGATGCTTCCGGATAAGATCGAATCCGAGATCAACCGGATCCTGGATGAGATGGAAGCCTTGGCGGCGGGCAAGTTCGGGGTGTTTCGGGGGTTTTACTTGGGGGAGTTGCACCGCGCCCGTGAGACCAAGCTGAAGGGGTGGCGGGCGTTGTTCCGAGGCCAGGACCGGACGGCCGCCTTGGCCGAACGGACGCAGGAATTCAGCAAGGTCGTGTCGCAGATCCCCAAGGCCCATCAGGAAGACTACTCGCAATTTTTCGGCCTGGTCCTGAAGAAGACCGAGATCGAGAATCAACTGGCGCGGCAATTGCGGCTGAAGAATGCGCTTGAAGCCTGGCTTTACATCCATGTGCCGGTCTCGATCGCCATGGTGGTAGCCGTGATCATCCACTTGCTCGCCGTGGTGTACTTCTAAGAGGGGGACGCATGCCGTTTGTGATCATCGCCAAGACGGTTTCGGCGGCGGGGGAAGAGCAGGCTCAACCGAATGAGGTCGCCGGCTCGACCCTTCGGATCGGCCGCGCGACTGACAATGACCTGCGACTGGAAGACCCCTTGGTTCCGCTCCACCACGCCGAAATCCAGGAGGTGGGTGGCAAGTACTTCCTGCGGGGGCTCGGTGCGGCGGCTTTGAGCCAGAGTACCGGGGAGCAGAAGACGGCCCAGGCCGTGGAACTGACCGGGAGAGGCTCCATCAAGATCGGGCCGTATACCTTGCGGTTCTCCCGACCAGACCCGCAGTCGCCGCTGGTGATCGAGTACGAGCGGGTGAGGGTCGCCGGCCCGACGGTCGGCACCACGGCGGGTACCGAGCCGTCGGCGAAGCCGGTTGCTCCGCTCGCCGGCAAGTCCGCACCGGACAAGACGGCTGTGCCCCCACCCCCCTCTATGCCTGCTGCTCCGGTGGCGCCGGGGGCAGGGCCTGAAGAGTCTCCGGAGAACCTTCCGACCGATGCGGATGATCATCCTGCTCGAACGGGCCGGCGACCGCGTTCGGAGCGAATCAATTTTGCGGCGGCGTACAGCCTGCAGACCCGGTACATCAACAAGACCACTCTTGCCCTGGCCTCGGCGATCCTGGTCCTGGCCTATGTCGTTTTCGCGATCGCCCTGGATAAATGGACCGTCCTCATGCCCGGGGCGGTGTCGGTCAAGCACGCGTCGTTCGTGAATGAATGTGTTCGCTGCCACACCGCGCCCGCCACCTCGTTTGGGCCCCAGGTTCCCGACTCGACCTGCACGGCTTGCCACAAGAGCCCGATGCATTTCGGTGAGCATTCGCTCGCCCCTCCGCTGAACTGCACATCCTGCCACGTGGTCCATAAGGGCGGCATGATACTGGCCAACGTCACCGGCGGGGACTGCGTGCGGTGTCATGCCGATCTGAAAGCCAAAGACCCGACGTTCGACATCCATAAGAACATCATGGATTTCGGCTCCAGCCATCCGGAGTTCGCAGTCACGGTCCGTGACGAGCAAACCGGAGCGGCGCTTCGCGTCCGTCTGGACGATGTTGATCGGCTGAAAGACGGGGCGATGATCAGGCTGAACCATAAGCTGCATCTCGATCCGGGGCTGCCCGTCCTCGAAGCGGGTCCGCTGCAATGCGTGAGTTGCCACAAGGCACCCGAACACAGGGTCTTACTCATGCCGCCGGTGAAGTATGAGGGGGCCTGCGCGCAATGTCATGCGCTGGACTTTGATTCCAAGTTCGCGGACAAAACGGTTCCTCATGGCATGCGGCCGCACGAGCTGGACCTCTACCTGAGAGTTCTGTATACCTCGTTGTGGCCCTTGAGTGAGGAAGCCAAGGCCGCCGGGACGGCCGTAACCCAGAAAGAACGGGATTGGATCAACGAGCAGGTTGATAAAGCCGAGGAGAAACTCTTCGGCAAGAAGGGGACGCGCAAACGCGGCAAGTGCCAGTTGTGCCATCTCAACGACCCGTCACCGCCGATCGGGGGGATGGACGACCGGTTCCCGTTCCTGGCGAAGACCTCGATCCCGACGCACTGGTTCGTGAACAGCCGGTTCGAACATGCCGCGCATACCATCCTGAAATGCGTGGACTGTCATGAATCTGCTCCAACAAGCGAGGCGACGACCGATGTCCTGTTGCCCAAGGCGGCCACCTGCCGCAAGTGCCATGGCGCCAGTGGAACGGCCAATGCGGCCTGCCTCGAATGTCATCTGTTCCATGAGGTTCCGAAGCCGAAGCAGGCGCGGAATAGTCCAATTACAAAATCTCCAGGTTCTTAAGCGCGGGTGCAGGAACCGCCGTTTCACACTGGAGGACTCTCCGTCATGGCCAGCCGCGAGCACATCCGCCTGGGCGAGGTAGGGGGAGCGGTCCCTCCTTGGCGGCGGTGGGGTCCCTACGTCAGCGAGCGTGCGTGGGGGACTGTCCGCGAGGACTACAGCCCGAGCGGATCCGCGTGGGAGTTTTGCTCACACGACCAGGCTCGGAGCAAGGCGTATCGGTGGGGCGAGGACGGCCTGGCCGGCATCTGTGACCGCTATCAAATCCTGGTGTTCTCCCTCGCCCTCTGGAACGGCCGCGATCCGATTCTCAAGGAACGAGCCTTCGGGCTCGTCCCGTCCGAAGGCAATCACGGCGAAGACGTCAAGGAGTACTACTTCTACCTGGACAGCACGCCCACGCACAGCTACATGAAGTACCTCTACAAGTACCCCCAGTCCGAGTTTCCCTACCGGCAGTTGGTGGAAGAGAACCAACGAAGAGCCGGACAGGGCCCGGAGCACGAGCTGCTGGACACGGGGGTCTTCGGCGAGAACCGCTACTTCGACGTGTTCGTCGAATACGCCAAGGCGTCGCCGGAGGACCTCTGCATTCGGATCGAGGCCGTCAACCGGGGACCTGAGCCCGCGCCTCTTCATATTCTTCCGCAGCTGTGGTTCCGCAATACCTGGGCGTGGAGCGATCGTCCGGGCGCAGAGCCCCGGATCGTGCCGGGCTCCGCGGGAGCCGGCTTCCTGAGCCTCGTGGCCGACGATTCCACGGCCGACCCGCTCCCCAACCTCCAGTTCGAGTACCGCCTCGGGCCGCGCTATTTCTACGGCGAGGCCGGAGGCACGCTCCTGTTCACCAACAATGAGACCAATATGCCGAAGGTCTTCGGGCCATGGGCCGTCAGCCGCTCGCCTTACGTGAAGGATGGCTTCCACCGGCATATCGTGAACGGCGAGCCGACGGTCAATCCTGACCGCATCGGGACCAAGGCCTGCCTGCATTATGTCCGGCAGGTCCCGGCAGGCGGGACGGTCGCGCTGCGGTTCCGGCTGACGCCCGAGCGACTCGCGAGGCCCCTAAAGGACGTGGACAGGGCCATCAAGGAACGCCGTGCCGAGGCGGATGAATTTTACGAGTCCGTGCATCCTCCCAAGGCCACAGAGGACGAGCGGCGGGTCCAGCGTCAGGCCTTCGCGGGGATGCTCTGGAGCAAGCAGATTTATCTTTTCGATGTGAACCGGTGGCTGGAGGGTGATTACCCGGACCGGCCGCCGCCGGCATCGCGGACCGCCATCCGCAACATTCACTGGCGGCACCTGAACTCCATGCGCATCCTCTCGATGCCCGACAAGTGGGAGTATCCATGGTTCGCCGCCTGGGATTTGGCCTTCCATTCCATGCCGCTGACCTTGGTGGATCCGGAGTTCGCCAAGGAACAGCTTTGGGTGATCCTCTTCGAGCAGTTCCAGCACCCCAACGGGCAGATCCCGGCCTATGAATGGGAATTCTCGGATATGAACCCGCCGGTCCATGCCTGGGCCGTCTGGCGCGTGTACAACATGGACCGGATTCGGGCGGGCAAGGGTGATCGCGCGTTTTTGGAAAAGTGCTTCCACAAGCTCCTCATCAACTTTGCCTGGTGGGTCAACAAGGTGGACACCCAAGGGAACAACGTCTTCGAGGGGGGCTTCTTGGGGTTGGACAACATCACGGTGTTGGACCGGAGCGAAAAATTGCCGGGCGGTGCCGTGCTGGAGCAGTCGGATGCGACCGGCTGGATGGGGATGTTCTGCCTGAACATGATGCGGATCGCGTTGGAGCTCGCCAAGGAGAACCGGGTGTACGAGGGGCTCGCGACGAAGTTCTTTCAGCACTACATTTACATCGGCGCGGCGATGAAGCGCATGGGCGGGCGGGACTACCAGCTCTGGGACGACCGGGACGGGTTCTTTTACGACGTCCTGCGGTACCCGGATGGGAGCTTTCACAAGTTTCGCGTGCGCTCGCTGGTCGGCCTCATCCCCCTCTATGCCATCGAACGCTTGGAAGAGGACTGGATCCGGCCGTTCGCCGAATTCCGCGCCAATCTGGAGTGGTTCCTCAAGAACCGGGTGGACTTGGTGCAACGGTGCTGCCACACCATCGAGCGGGACGGGCGACGGGTTCACGTCCTGGCCATCGTCAATGAAGAACAGATGAAACACTTGTTAGCGCGTGTCTCCGACCCAGACGAGTTCCTGTCGGACTGGGGGCTCCGGAGCCTGTCGAAGTTCCACGAGCGGCACCCGTTCGTCTTCGGGTCCCGCGAGGTGCTCTACGAGCCGGGCGAAGCGGTGTGCAAGATCAAGGGGGGAAATTCCAACTGGCGCGGGCCGGTCTGGTTCCCGACCTCGTTCCTCATGATCGAGTCGCTGCGAAAGCTCGGGACGGCATACGGGCCCACGTTGAGTATCGGCATCCCAGGCTCGCCCGATTCATCCATGACGCTCGGCCGGATGGCTGAACAATTGGCGAATCGGCTGATCAAGCTGTTTGTGCGCGATCAGAACGGGCGGCGGCCGATCTACGGCTCCATCACGACATTCCAGGAGGATCCGCACTGGCGGGACCTGGTGCTCTTCCACGAATACTTCCACGGAGACACCGGGGCGGGGTTGGGGGCGTCGCACCAGACCGGCTGGACCGGCCTGGTGGCCTCGCTGATTGACGAGTGGCGGCGCTGACTCAACCGTTCGTCCTGAGGTTCTCGAAGGACGGCCAACAATTCTCCTCGCCCCCGCCTTCATCTTTTTAGATTCGCGCGCCGGCCTCCCATACCCCCGCCGTCCGTGACAAGTCATCAGGGCTTGGCTATACTCGCTTCCGGTCCTCGGTTCTGCTACGCACATGGAAACGACGCTGCAAGTCCTGAACGAACTGGAACGCGCCGGCGTGGTGCGCCGCTATGCCATCGGCGGGGCGATGGGCGCCACGTTCTATGTCGAACCGGTGTTGACCTTCGACCTTGATGTGTTCGTGGTGCTGCCGCAGACGAGTGGCGGGCTGCTGACGCTCGCTCCGCTCTACGAGGCTCTGCGGGCGCGGGGCTATCGCGAGGAAAAGGAGTGCGTGAACATCGAAGGCGTGCCGGTGCAGTTTCTGCCTGCCTACAACGAGCTGCTGGAGGAGGCGTTGGCGGAGGCTCGGGAGACACGGTACGAAGCCACGCCGACCCGCGTATTGCGCGCCGAGCACCTGCTGGCGATCGCGCTCCAGACCGGGCGCGACAAGGACCGCGAGCGGGTGCGCCTACTCCGCGAGCAGGCCTCCCTCGATCAGAAGTATCTGGCGGCCGTCCTCGCCCGTCACGGACTTGCGCTATAATGAAACCAATGGGCGCGTTGAGACCAGAAGTGGCGCGGCTGCTGGCCGCGAAAGAAGACCGGCGGCGCACGCTGGCCGGGCTGCCGTTCCCGGACAAGGTGCGTGCAGTTGTTCGGCTCCAGCGGATGGTCGCGCCGGTGTTGCGTGCGCGCGGGCAACAGGTCCGCGTGTGGAACATCGAAGAGTCGCGCTAGCCGGGTCCGCCCTCATTTCCCCGCCTGTATCCGGCAAGATACCAACCGATCCCTCCGCCGCTGTCCGTGACCATTCATCGGGGCGTGGCTATACGAACCCCTGCGGCCGGTGTCTAAGCGGAAAGAGGGATTGCCGAAATGGCGCGGGCCGAAAAACCAGTACGCGTATCAAGACACGCTCAGCAACAGCTTCGTTCACGCGGCACGACCATGCAAGAAGTGGTCGAAGCCATCAGAACCGAGCCGTGGCAGCCGGCTGAGTTGGGAAAGTTGGAGTGTCGGAAGGATTTTGTTCGTGATTATCAAACATCTGGCACCGGTTTTGTGAGGGCATCGAGGAGTAACTGAAAGAGATCCTCGTGCCGATGATTGTACCGGAACTGCATCTCGTACAAGTAGAGGGGAAATTTCTCGGGGGAGACACCATGGTGCTTGAGCAGCTTCCCCTTGGCATAGCTCCAGAAGCCTTCCAGTCCGTTGATATGGACCTTGCCCCGACTGAACCGCTGCTGGTGATTGACCGCGAGGCGGCGGTAGCCGCAAAACGTCAGCGTATCATAGCTCCGAAATTTATCGGTGTACACCAGGGTTCCCCGCTTGACGAGCTTGACCGTTTCCTGCAGGAGCGTCTGGGCCGTGACGTTGGGCACCACGGTCACCGACACGCGCCCACGCCGCTCCAGGATGCCAAAGACGGGCACTTTGCCGGCCGCCCCGCGGCCCCGCGTGCCCTTGCGCCGGCCGCCGAAGTACGACTCGTCGGCCTCGACCTCGCCCCGCAGCAGTTCGGGGTGTTCATGCGCCAGCAACGCCCGTCGAATCGTGGTGAAGACGT
>Ga0137796_10000652_pt1 | contig 21082 bp, 13 predicted proteins | sample OV2TP3_FD_97704 | JGI IMG/M metagenome (GOLD analysis project Ga0137796, IMG submission 97704) | reverse complement strand
ACCGCATCTACGCCGTGGTCTCCGGCAGCGGCATCAACTGCGACGGCAAGACGAGCAGCCTGACGGTGCCGAGCAGCGAAGCGCAGCCCGCGCTGCTGCGCGAAGTCTACGCGCGCTCCGGCATCGACCCGGCGGAGGTCGACTACCTGGAAGCGCACGGCACCGGTACCGCGGTGGGCGACCCGATCGAGGCGCGCGCGCTGGGCGAGGCGCTCGGCAGGCTACGTCCGGCCGGGCTGCCGCTGCGCATCGGCTCGGTGAAGAGCAACCTCGGCCACCTCGAGTCCGCCGCGGGCATGGCCGGCCTCGTGAAGTCGATCTACTGCCTGCGGCACCGGGCGATCCCGCCGTCGATCCACTTCGAGCGTCCGAACCCGCGGATCGCGTTCCGGGACTGGAACCTGGAGGTCGTCTCGCAGGTGACGCCGCTCGAGGCCGGGAAACGCCTGGTCATCGGCATCAACTCCTTCGGCTTCGGCGGCGCCAACGCGCACGTCGTCCTGGAGAGCGCGCCGCAGGCGCAGCCGGCGGCGCCGCGCGCACCGCAGGCCGCCGCGCCGCTGCTGGTCTCGGCGCGCTCGCAGACCGCGCTCAAGGCCGCGGCCCGCGACCTCGCCGGCTGGCTGCGCGAGCGCCCCGGGCTCGAGCTGTACGACCTCGCCTGGAGCACGGCGTTTCACCGCGACTGGCACGAGCATCGCGCGCTCGCGGTCGGCGCCGACCGCGAGGCGCTCGCCGCGCAGCTCGCGGCGTTCGCGCGCGGCGAGGAAGCCCCAGGCGTGATCGCCGCGCGCGCGCTGGCGAAGCCCGGCACGCCGGTGTTCGTCTATTCCGGCAACGGCTCGCAGTGGGCCGGCATGGGCAGGAAGCTGCTCGCGGCGGACGCCGGGTTCCGCGCTTCCCTCGAGGCGGTGGACGCCTGCTTCCGGCCGCGGGGCGGCTTCTCGATCGTGGAGGAGCTCCAGCGCGATGAGCTCGCCGGGCGGCTCGAGGCGACCGAGGTGGCGCAGCCGCTGCTCTTCGCGCTGCAGGTCGCGATCACCGGGCTGCTCGCGCGCTGGGGCGTCGTCCCGGGCGCGGCGCTCGGCCACAGCGTGGGCGAGATCGCCGCGGCCTGGGCGTGCGGCGCGCTGTCGCTCAAGCAGGCCGTGGAGGTGGTGATTGCGCGCAGCGCGGCGCAGGCGCGCACGCGCGGCGCCGGCGCCATGACCGCGGTCGCGCTCCCCGAGGCGGAGGCGCGCTCGGTGATCGAGTCGCTCGGCCTGCGCGGGCGGGCGGGCCTGGCGGCGGTAAACAGCCCGCGCAGCGTCACCGTGTCGGGGGAGCGCCCGGCGCTCGAGGCGCTGGAGGCTGCGCTTGCGGCGCGCGGCGCCACGTTCCGCCGTCTCGACCTCGACTATGCGTTCCACAGCGCGCTCATGGACCCGATCCGCGGCGAAGTCGAGCGCTCGCTGGCCGGGCTCGCGCCGAGGCCGGCCCACCTGCCCTTCCATTCGACCGTGACCGGCGAAGCGCTCGCCGGCGAGGCGCTGGATGGCGCCTACTGGTGGCGCAACATCCGCGAGCCGGTGCGCTTCGGCCCTGCGCTCGGCCGGCTGATCGCGGGCGGCGCCGCGGTGTTCGTCGAGGTCGGCCCGCAGCCGGTGCTGCGCGGCTATGTCGCCGAATGCCTCGGCCAGAGCCCGGGCGAGGGGGTGGCGCTGCCGACCATGGCACGCGCGGCCGACGGCCCGGAGGCGATTCGCGCCGCGGCCCTGCGCGCGATGCTGGCCGGCTGCCCGACCGACCTCGCGCGGCTGTACCCGGTGCAGGGCCGCTTCGTCGACCTGCCGCACTATCCATGGCAGCGCGAGCGGCACTGGTACGCGCCCACGGCGGAGGGCCATCAGACGGTGTACCGGCGCGTGGGGCACCCGCTGCTCGGGGCGCGCTCGGCGCACGGCGACTGCGAATGGGAGAGCCACCTCGACACCTGCATCGTCCCGGCGCTCGCCGACCACCGCGTCGGGGGGCAATGCGTGCTTCCCGCGACCGGCTTTGCCGAGATGGCGCTCGCCGCGGGGCTCGAAGTGCACGGCGTCGAGTCCCTCGAGCTGGAGGACCTGGAGATCCGCGCGCCGCTGCTGCTCGAGGAGCAGCATGCGAAGACGGTGCGCTTCACGCTCGATCCGGCCGACGGCAGCTTCACGGTGCGCGCGCGCGAGCGCCTCAGCACCGATTCATGGCGCGTGCATGCGCGCGGGCGCGTGCGGCCGGCCGCGACGCCGCCCCGGGCGCCGCGGCTCGCGGGCACGGCGCCCGGCGATGCGGTGCCGGCCGAGGAGCACTACCGGATGACCGCGGCGGTGGGGCTCGAGTACGGCCCCGCGTTCCGCCGGGTGGCGCTGGCCTGGCGCGAGGGCGAAGCGGCGCTCGCCGAGCTCGAGGCGCCGGCGGCGCTGCGCGAGGACGTCGCGCCGCCGCTGCTGCACCCGGCGAGCCTCGACTGCTGCCTGCAGCTGCTCGTGCACCTGGTGCAGGGCGAGGCGAGGCTGGAGAGCGGCGTCGCGCTGGTGCCGGTGCGCATCGGCCGGCTGCGCCTGCATCGGGCGCGCGCGCCGGCGAAATATGCGCGCATCGAGGCGCGGCGCCGCGGGGCGCGCTCGGTGGTCGCCGATTGCGCGCTCTACGACGAGAGCGGCGAGCCGCTCGCGACCCTCGCCGGGGTGCGCTTTCACGCCGCGCCTCTGGGCCGCGAGAGCGCCCGCGCGCTGACTTTCATCGAGAACCGGCGCGTGCTGCGGCCGCTGGGGGCCGCGCCCGCGGCGTTCCCCGCCCTCGACGCGCTCGCGGCGGCCTGCGCCGCGCGGCTGCACGGCGCAGCGCGCCTGCGAGAGCGCGCGCGCTACTACGCCGACGTCGAGCCGCTCCTCGAAGCGATGCTCGCGGCCTTCGCGCAGCAGGCGCTCGCCGCCGTTGCCGGAGGCCATGGCGCGCGTGCCGCGCTGCGCGCGCGCCTGCAGGAGCTCGCGGGCGAGGCGGCGCTGCCGCCGGCGCGCGAGATCTGGGGCGAGCTGCTGGCGCGCTTCCCGGATCACGCCCGGGAAATCGTCTGGCTCGCCCGCATCGGGCTGCACCTGCCGGAGCTGCTGCAGGGCACCGACTGGAGCTGCCCGCCGCTCGCCACTCCGCCCGACCTCGCAAGGGCGCTCGCCGGCGCGCTCGGCGAGGCGCTGGAGGCGCTGCCCGAGGCGCGGCGACTGCGGGTGCTGCTCGTCGACTCGGCCAACACGCAGACCGCGATGCACCTGCTGGGGGCGCTCGATTTCGAGCGCTGCGACTGCGTGCTGCTGTGCGCCGACGAGGCGCTGCTCGAGAAGCGCCGCGCGCTCGCGGCGCGCCACCCGGGCGTCGTGGTGCGCCAGTTCGACCCGGAGCAACCCGAGGCGGCGCTGCCGCCGGAGGCGGCCGAGCCGTTCGACCTGGTGGTGCTGGAGGCGTTCGAGGCGCGGCGGCAGGACTTCGCGCGCGTTCTCGGACGGCTGCGGCCGCTCGCGGCGCCGGGCGCCACGCTCGCGGTGCTGGAGCACGCCGCCTCGCGCGCCGCGCTCCTCGGGCTGGAGGCCGCCCGTCCCGCCTCGGGCGGGCACTGGGCCTTCGGCGCCAGGCGCCTGCGCAGCGTCGACTCCTGGGCCGCGCTGCTCGCCGCGCACGGCTTCGGCTTCGGCCAGGTCGTCACCGAATGTCCGGCCGCGGAGCCCTGCTCGTACCTGCTGCTCGCGCCCGCCGCGAGCGCGCAGGCCGCTGCTCCGGCGCCGGCCATGCCGGGTCGCTGGGTCGTGCTCGCGGAGGCCGCGCAGCCGCTCGCCCCCGGCCTCGCCGCAGCGCTCTGCGGGCTCGGCGCCGAGGTCGAGATCGTCGACCCGGAGCGGCCCGGCGAGCTGCGCGCGCGCCTGGAGGGCGCGCGCGGCGTCGTGCACCTGCACGCGCTCGGGGCGCAGCTCGAGGATCAGGCCGCGCGCTGCGAATCGGTGAAGCGCATGCTCGATGCGCTCGCCGAGTCGGGCGAGCCGCCCGCCTGCTGGGTGGTGACCTCGCAGGCGCACCTGCGGCCCGACGAGGCCGTGACCTGGGGCTTGGTGCGAAGCGCGATCAACGAGTATCCGCAGCTCGCGCTGGCGCTCGTCGACCTCGAGGCGCCGGGCTCGCCGGCCGCGCCCGGGGCGCTGGCGGCCACGCTCCTTGGGCACGACGGCGAGGACGAGGTGGTGCTCGCGGCGGACGGCCGCTACGCGCTGCGGCTGCAGCCGGTCGAGCCGCACGCGTGCGCGCGCGCGGCGGCGCCGGGGGCGGCGGCGCGCGAGGTCCTGCGCCTCGAGCTTCCCGCGGCGGGCCAGATCAAGAACCTGCGCTGGGCGCGCCAGCCGCTGCCGGCGCCCGCCGAGGACGAGGTCGAGATCGAGGTGCGCGCCGCAGGCCTGAACTTCCGCGACGTCATGTTCGCCATGGGGCAGCTGCCCGACGAGGCGCTCGAGAACGGCTTCGCGGGGGCGAGCCTCGGCATGGAGCTCGCCGGGGTCGTCGCCGCGGCGGGCGCCCGCGTCGGGGGGCTGCGGCCCGGGGACGAGGTGATCGCGTTCGCCCCGGCGAGCTTCGGCACCCGCGTGCTCACCAAGGCGGACGCGGTGGTGCGCAAGCCCGCGGGCTGGTCGTTCGAGGCCGCCGCGACGGTGCCGGTCGCGTTCCTCACCGCGTACTACGCGCTCAAGCACCTCGCCCAGCTCGAGGAGGGGCAGAAGGTGCTGATCCACGGCGCCGCGGGCGGCGTGGGCATCGCGTCGATCCAGATCGCGCGCAACGCCGGCGCGGAGATCTACGCCACCGCCGGCTCGGAGGCCAAGCGCGACTTCCTGCGGCTGCTCGGCGCGGACCACGTGCTCGACTCGCGCTCGCTCGCCTTCGCCGACGAGGTGATGGAGCGCACCGCCGGGCGCGGGGTGGACGTGGTGGTGAACTCGCTCGCCGGCGAGGCGATGGCGCGCTCGCTCGCGGTGCTGCGCCCGTTCGGGCGCTTCCTCGAGCTCGGCAAGCGCGACTTCTACGAGAACACGCGCGTCGGGCTGCGGCCGCTCAGGAACAACGTCGCCTACTTCGGCATCGACGCCGACCAGCTGCTGCTCGAGCGCCCCGGATTGACGCGGCGCATGCTCGAGGAGCTGATGGCGCAGTTCGCCGAGGGGCGGCTCGCGCCGCTGCCCTTCCGCGCGTTCCCCGCCGCCGACGCGATCGAGGCCTTCCGCTTCATGCAGCAGTCCAAGCAGATCGGCAAGATCGTGCTGGGCTTCGACCCGCCGCCGGCGGCGCGGCGCGCCGCCGCGGGCGGAGAGCCGGCTCGCCTGCGGCTGGACCCGCAGGCGAGCTACCTCGTCACCGGGGGCCTGCGCGGCTTCGGCCTGCGCACCGCGCAGTGGCTCGCCGGGAAGGGCGCGCGCCACCTGGTGCTGGTGGGCCGGGGCGGCGCGCCCGAGGAGTCGCGCGCGGCGCTCGATGCGCTTGCGGCGAGCGGCGTGCAGGCGCGCGTCGCGCGCTGCGACGTTGCGGACCGCGGCGCGCTCGAGGCGCTGCTCGAGGAGCTGCGCGCGTCCATGCCGCCGCTGCGCGGCGTGGTGCACGCGGCGGCCGTGATCCAGGACGGGCTGATCCGCAACCTGACACGCGAGCAGCTGCGGGCGAACCTCGGGGCGAAGGCGCTCGGCGCGGTGCATCTCGACGCGCTCACGCGCGGCATGGAGCTCGATTTCTTCGTGCTCTATTCCTCGGCCACGACGCTCTTCGGCAACCCCGGCCAGGCCGCCTACGTCGCCGCCAACTGCGCGCTCGAGTCCCTCGCGGCGGCGCGCCGCGCCGAGGGGCTGCCGGCGCTCGCCGTCGGCTGGGGCCCGATCGCCGACGCCGGCTACCTGGCACGCCACCCCGAGGTGCGCGAGGCGCTCGAGGCGCGCATCGGCGGCCCGGCGCTCGCCGCCGAGGAGGCCCTCGGGGTGCTCGAGCGCCTGCTGCTGGAGGGGTCGCCTGAGCGCGCGGTGCTGCGCTTCGACCGCGGCATGCCGCGCTTCCTCGCCGCGGCGCGCGCGCCGAAATACCGGCCGCTCGCCGCGCGCTTCGACAAGCTGGAGGACGCGGCGGGCGAGAAGGAAAGCCTCGCGCGCTGGCTCGAGCAGCTCGACGACGCCGAGCTCGCGGCGCTGTTCGGCGACATCGTGCGCAAGGAAGTCGGCGCGATCCTGCGCCTGCCGCCGGAGCGCATCGACATGCAGCGGCCGCTGCAGGACCTGGGGCTGGACTCGCTCATGGGCGTGGAGCTGATGACCGCCGTCGAGCAGCGCTTCGGGGTCAACATCCCGGTGATGGCGATGAGCGACGTCGGCACCATCGAGCGGCTCGTCGAGCGCATCATCCGCGAGCTGCGGCGCGCGCGAGCCTCGGCCGAGCCGGCGCCGCAGGCGGGCGTGGACGAGACGATCCGCACCATGGCCGCGGCGCACGCCGTCGGGGCTTCCCCCGCGGAGGTGGCAGCCTTCACCGCGGACTTCAAGGCGACGGCGAAGTGAGTCCTGCTTGAGCGCGGGGTCCAAGGGCCTGCAGGGGCTGAGCGCGCAGCTCAGGGACCAGCTCATCCGCCAGGTGCTGGAGCGGCGCCTGCGCCGCGCCGCCGAGACGCCGCCCGCGGCCGGCGAGGCGGGCGCCGGCGAGCGCGCGGAGGACGCCGCGCCGGTGCCGGAGGCGCACTGGCGCTTCAGCCTGCAGCCCGGCTACCAGCAGCTGCGCATCATGCGCGAGGGCGGCGCGCGCCTGGGGCTCGCCGATCCCTACTTCCACGTGCACGAGGGCGTGGCAGGGAACGTCACGCGCATCGGCGGGCGCGAGCTCGTCAACTTCTCGAGCTACAACTACCTCGGCCTGAACGGCGACCGGCAGGTCGTGGAGGCCGCCCGGCGCGCCATGGAGCGCTACGGCACCTCGGTGTCGGCGAGCCGCCTGGTCTCGGGCGAGCGGCCCGTGCACCGCGAGCTGGAGGCCGCGCTTGCCGCCGCCTACGGGGTGGAGGACTGCGTCGCCTTCGTGAGCGGGCATGCCACCAACGTCAGCACCATCGGCCACCTGCTGGGGCCGAAGGATCTCGTGGTGCACGACGCGCTCATCCACAACAGCGCCCTTCAGGGCATGCTGCTCTCGGGCGCGCAGCGGCGCGCCTTTGCGCACAACGACTGGCGCTCGCTGGAGGAGATCCTGCGCCGCGAGCGCCGCGCCTTCGAGCGCGTGCTGGTCATGATCGAGGGCGTCTACAGCATGGACGGCGACTTCCCCGAGCTGCCGCGCTTCGTCGAGGTGAAGCGCCGCCACCGCGCCTGGCTGATGGTGGACGAGGCGCATTCCTTCGGCGTCATGGGGCCGCGCGGCCTGGGGCTGCGCGAGCACTTCGGCCTCGCCGGCGGCGAGGTCGACATCTGGATGGGAACGCTCAGCAAGACGCTCGCGGGCTGCGGCGGCTTCATCGCCGGGGAAAGGGCGCTGGTGGAGAACCTGCGCTTCTTCGCGCCGGGGTTCCTGTACAGCGTCGGCATGTCGCCGCCGCTCGCCGCGGCCTCCTGCGCGGCGCTCGGGAAGATGCTCGCCGAGCCCGAGCGCGTGCGCCGGCTCCAGGCGCGCGGCGCGCTGTTCCTGCGCCTGGCGCAGGAAGCGGGCGTGGACACGGGCACGAGCAGCGGCTGCGCCGTGATTCCCGCGATCACCGGCAGCTCGGTGAAGGCGGCGCGCCTCGCCGCGGCGCTCTACGAGCGCGGCGTGAACGTGCAGCCGATCCTCTACCCCGCGGTGCCCGAGAAGAGCGCGCGCCTGCGCTTCTTCGTCAGCTGCCTGCACACCGAGGGGCAGATCCGCGACGCGGTGGCCGCCCTCGCCGAGGAGCTGAAAGCCCTCTGAGGGTGCGCGCGGTCCTCGCCACGAGCGGCGGCCTGCCCGGCGCGGCCGTGCTCGAGCGGCTGCGCGCCGCCCCCGCGATCGAGATCGTGGGCGTCGTGCGCTCGACCCGCATCCTGTCGGCGCGCTACGGGCGGCTGCGCGGGGCCTGGGCGCAGCTGCGCCGCAGCGGCCTGCGCTACGGCGCGTACCTCGCTTGCGCGACGTTTCCGCGCATGGACGCGCAGGGCCTTCCGCTCCTCGAGACGCGCGACCTGAACGACGCCGGGGCGCGCGCTTTCCTCGCGCGGCTCGCACCGCAGCTGCTCGTCTCGGCTTTCTTCAACCAGAGGATCGGCGCCGAGGTGGTCGCGCTCGCGGGCGCGGGCGCGGTCAACATTCACCCGTCGCTGCTGCCAGAGTACCGCGGCGTCGACCCCGTGTTCTACGCGCGGCTGCGCGCCGCGGCGCGGCTCGGCGTGACCGTGCATCGGGTCGCGCCCGAGCTCGACCGCGGCGCGATCCTCGCGCAGGCGCCGCTCGCGCTGCGGCCCGAGGAGAGCGTGCTCGCGGCCACGGTGCGCCTGTACGCCCACGGCGCCGGGCTCCTGGCGCAGAACCTGGAGCGCATCGCCGCGGGCGACCCGGGCGCGCCGCAGGCGGCCGAAGGCGGCTACGACTCCTGGCCCACGGCGGCGCAGGTCGCGGCGCTGCGCGCGCGGGGGGTCAGGCTCGCGGCGTGGCGAGACCTGCGACTTCGAGGAGCCTGAGGCCGAGCGCCTCCACCGCGAGGTCGGCGCGCCGCGGCGCGCCGCCGCCGCTGCGCCACAGCAGGTAGTCGGTGCGGGAGTCCTCGTAGCCGAGCGCCGCGTAGACCCGCGGCATGCCGGGCACGTGGTCGCCGTAGAAGCACAGCACCCCCTCGCGCCGCGCGAGCTCCGCGGCGAGCCCGGTGAGCATGCGCCCGGCGTTCTGCAGGTGGCGCAGGTACACGGTGAGGTCCTCCAAGCCGCGCGGCGGCGGCTCGCGGTACAGGCGCCGCGCGTCCTGCTCCCCGGCGCGCTCGAGGTGCAGCGGGCCGTGGTTCTCCATGGTGATGACGAACACCAGGCTGGGGGGGCCGCCGCTCTCGCGCAAAGCCTCGAGGATCTTCGCCGTCACCGCCCCGTCGGCCACGTAGGGCCCCGAGCGCGGCGCGGCGGCGAAGGCCTCGATGTCGAGGAAGCGCTCGAAGCCGAGCCGGGGAAAGATCCGGTCGCGGCCGAAGAAGCTCCCCGGGTACGGGTGGATGCACAGCGTGCGGTAGCCGTGCTCCCTGAGATGCGAGGCGAGCGTCGCGACCCCCGCGCGCGCGAAGCGGCGGTAGGGATTGAATCGGTGCACGCCCAGGCGGGCGGGCGCAATGCCCGACAGGAAAGCGAACTCCGTGCGCATGGTGTAGGCGCCCCAGACCGGAACCGCGAGCCGGCCCGACTCCCCCTGGGCGCAGAGCGCGTCGTAGGGGGCGAGGACATCGGCCGCGACTCCCGGGTACAGGCGCCGGGGATCGAAGAACGATTCGCTCTGCACGACCACGAGGTCGGGCCCGACCCCCCGCGGCGCCACGATCGCCGGCCATCCCGGAGAACCGGGGTCAGACCACGTTTTCTGCGGCGACCCGCGCTCCGCGAGCCAATAGAGCCAGAGCGTCGACAGCAGCCCGAGCCGGCGCACGTCCGTCACGGGATCGAGCGAGACGCTGCCGCGCCCGAGCCAAGTGCCCGAGGCGAGCAGCGCGAGCCCTGCCCCGGTGAGCGCCCACCACGCGACCTGCGGCACGGCGGCGGCGTCCTCCAGCCACAGCGCAGCCGCGAGCACCCCGGCGAGGGCTGCCGAGGCGAGCGCGGCGCGCCCGAGGCCGAGGTACGGGAGATACAGCCGCGGATGGCGCAGCGCCTGGGTGAACAGGCCCAGGTCGGCGAACACGAGGGGCTCGCGCAGCACGCGCTGCTTGGCGCTGCTCACGATCAGGACAAGGCCGTGGAGCGCGAGCACGGCGCCGGCGGCGAGCACGGGGCGGCGCAGCAGCGCCAGCAGCGCGAGGAACGCGGCCGCGTACAGGCCGCCGTGCAACGCCGCCGCTGCGGCGAACCGCCTCAACCCAGCCGCTCGAGCTCGCGCAGCAGCCGCGTCAGCTCGGCGCGCTCCGCAGCGGGGGCCGACTTTCCGAGGAGCTTCAGCGCGTCGCGGAAAAAGGCGCGCACCCAGGGCCCGAACTCCGCCACATCGGAGGCATCCATCGGGACGAAGCTCTTGTAGTCCGCCGCGTGCCGCCGGTCCATGAGCGCGCTCATCTTCCTCGAGGTGTCCGCCGGCAACGCGCCGGGCTTGACGAAGTGCAGCGCGAGCAGCTCCTGTGCCGCCTCGTGGCTGCGGGCGCGCAGGCCCTTCGCCGCGAGCAGCGCGCTGGCGAGGTGAAAGCTCGCGTAGTACAGGTCCGTGACGCAGACCCGGTACTGCTTGCCGAACGGGCCGGCGAGATTGTTGAGCGCCGCGGCAAGCCGCCCGCGCGCCGCCTGCAGCTCGGCGGCGACCGTCCGGGCTATCGCGGCCTTGTCCATACCACCTCGCACTCCTCGCGTACCGCCTGTGCAAAGCCTCCCGCGCCCCGCTCGCCGTCAAACAGCGCGACGGGCCTGAGATGGATGCCGTAGTCGCCGGCGCGGTAGGCGCGGCGCGCGGCCTGCGCGATGCCCGAGAGCCCCGCTTCGAGCGCCGCGTCGCGTTCCCCGTCGAAGGCGACCGCCACGTCGAGATCGGAGCGCTCGTCGGCCCCGCCCCTGGCGCGGCTGCCGAAGACGGCCACCGACCGCGGCAGCTCGGGCAGCGCCCCCAGCCGCGCGCAGAACCGGCGCAGCACGTCCTGCTCGCCCGGGGTGAGCAGGCTCCCCGGGGCGAAGCGCACCGCCGCCAGCAGCGGGTCGGGCCTGCGCTGCTCCGCCCGCCGCAGCCCCCGGGCGCGCAAGCGCACGCGATAGCGGCGCATGCGCTCGGCCGCCGACAGCGGCGCCGCGCTGCGCGGTCTGCCCACGGCACGCCTTGCAGAGGCCCGGCCCACGGCTGATTGTAACCGGTTACGAAAATACCGGCTACGAGGCGCTGAACCCCAGGCGCCGCAGGAGCCACTGCGCGAGCGGGGCGGGCAGCGCGGCGAGCAGCTGCATACCCAGCGCGAGCGGCCAGGGAAAGGCGATGCGCGCCTCGTCGCGCTCGAGGCCCCGCACGATGCGCCGCGCCGCCGCGTCCGCCTCGACGAGGAAGGGCCGCGGGCCGGGGTAGCGCTCGCTCATCGGCGTGCGCACGAACCCGGGAAGCACGACGCTGACGCGGATGCCCTCCGGCGCGAGCTGCGCGCGCAGCGCCTCGCCGTAGTTCTTGAGCGCCGCCTTGGTCGCGCCGTACACGGGCGTGCGCGCCATGCCGTGCCAGGCGTTGAGCGAGGCCATGAGCGCGATCTGCCCCGCGCCGCGGCGGCGCATCTCGGGGACCAGGGCCGAGACGATGGCGAGCGTCGCGCGCAGGTTCACCTGCAGCAGCTCGTCCGCCTCCGCCCAGGGCTCGCCCGCGCGCTCGCCCCACGCCCTGCCCGCGCCGAGGATCGCGGTATCGACGCGCGGGGCGATCTGCCCGGCCCAGGCGAGCACCCGAGCGGTGTCGCGCAGCTCCAGGCTCGCGGTCTCGACCCCGGCGCCGCACGCGCCGCACTCCGCGGCGAGCGCCGCGAGCCGCTCCGGGTCGCGGCCCTGGAGGATGAGCGTGGCCCCGGGCCGCGCGAGCTCGCGCGCGAGCGCCGCGCCGATGCCGCTCGAGGCGCCGGTAATGAGGATCGTCCTCAGACTCCCGCCCCCCGGTGCCAGCGCCAGGCGTCCTCGATCATCTCGCGCAAACCCCGGTGAGGGGTCCAGCCCAGCAAGCGGCGGGCCCGCGTCGCCTCGGCGTACAGCGCTGCAGGGTCGCCCTCGCGACGCGGCCCGATGACCACGGGAATCTCGGCGCCGGTGATCTGCCGCGACACCTCTACGATCTCGCGCACCGACGTGCCGGTGCCGCTCCCGAGGTTGAGCCGTGCGTGCCCGGTGGTCCCGGCCCGCAGTACCTCGAGCGCCCTGCCGTGCGCCTCGGCCAGGTCAACGACGTGCACGTAGTCACGGACGCAGGTTCCGTCGGGGGTGGCATAGTCGGAACCGTTGATCGTCACGTGGGGTTGGTGTCCGAGCGCGGTCCGCAGCACGAGCGGCACCAAGTGCGTCTCAGGCTCGTGCAGTTCCCCAATCCCGTAGGCGGCGCCAGCCGCGTTGAAATATCGCAGGCATACGGAGCGAATGGCGTAGCTGCGAGCGTACGATTCGAGCATGTCCTCGAGGGTCCGTTTGCTCATGCCGTAGGGGCTGGCCGGCGCCAGCGCGCAGTCTTCCGTGATCGGCAGCGATGCAGGTGTGCCGTACACGGCGCAGGTCGAAGACAGCACGATGTTGCGGCAACCGTGCCTTCGCGCCGCCTCGAGCAGGTTCAGGCCGCCGACCACGTTGTTGTCGAAATACAGGGCGGGGTCGGAGACGGACTCGCCGACGTAGGTATAGGCGGCAAAATGCAGAATCGAATCAAATCGATGCTCCGAAAAGAGCCGCTCGACCTCCTCCGGCGATCGCAGGTCGCCCTGCATCAGCTCGACCCCGGCGGGAACGAAGGCGCTGTGCCCGCGCTCGAGGCTGTCGAACACGACGATGTCCGCCGGGGCGATCCCGGCGGCAAGCAGGTGGCGTACGGTATGGGCGCCCACGTAGCCGGCGCCGCCGGTGACGAGCAGCCTGGTCACGGCGTCCAGCGTTCGCCTAGCGCAGCCACGGCTTGCTCACGCGCGGCGCGTCGCCGAGCGCGAAGCTCGGCCGCTGGTAGCAGAGGTTAGGGTTGTAGTACGGATCGTGCCGCAGACGCTTCCTCCAGCGCGAGCGCATGACGCGCGTCTCGCGCGCGATGCGCGCCAGCTGGCGCGCGGACAGGTCCGGGCCGCGCGAGGCCGAGCCGTGGTGGTAGAGCTCGGCGTGGGGCGTAAAGATCACGCGCCATCCAGCCTGCTGCGCCCGCAGGCAGTAGTCGACGTCGTTGAACGAGATCGGCAGGTGGCGGGCGTCCAGGCCGCCGAGCTCGCGGTAGAGCCGCCGCCAGGTCAGCAGGCAGGCGCCGGTGACCGCCGACACCTCCTGCGCCACCACGGCGCGGTGGCAGTAGCCGGGCGCCGAGCGCGCGATCCCCGCGTGCAGGTGCTCGGCGCGCCGCCCCGGGCCGAAGGCATCGCCTGCGTGCTGCACCCTGCCGTCGGGCAGCAGCAGCTTGGCGCCGACGACGCCGACGCCGTCGCAGTGCAGGTGGCCGAGCATCTCCTCGAGCCAGTCCGGCGTGATCACCTCGGTGTCGTCATTCAGCAGCAGGAGCACGCTGCCGCGCGCCTCGCGGACCGCGAAGTTGTTGATCGCCGCGTAGTTGAACGGCCGGTCGTAGCGCAGCACGCGCGTGCGCGGCGCCTCGCGCAGGGCGTCCAGGTACGCAAGCGCCTCCGGGTCGGTGCTCCGGTTGTCCACGACAATCAGCTCGACGTTGCGGTAGGTGGTGCGCAACCGCACGCTCTCGACGCACTTGCGCAACAGCTGCGCCGCGTCGCAGGTCGGGATCAGGATGCTGACCAGCGGCGCGCGCTCGGGCAGGGGATGGCGCAGCCGCGCACGGGGTCCGGGGGCCGGATTCGCCTCGGCACGGTGGTAGAGCACCGCGGGGACGTGCGCGACTTGCCCGGCGTGCAGACCCCGCGCCACACGCAGGTTGAGCGCGTGCCCGTCGCCGGTGAGCGCCTCCGCGCCGAGGCCGCCCGCGGCGGCCAGCTCCGCGGCGCGGAACACCGCGAAGCGCCCGACGTAGTTGATCGAACGCAAGTGCGCCGGCGACCAGTCCGGCTTGAAGCGGGGAGCGCTGCGCCGCCCCGCCGTGTCGATCGTGTCCTCGTCCGCGTAGGCCATCGCCACGTCGCCGCGGCGCACGATCGCCTCCGCCATCCAGTACAGCGCATGCTCGGCGAGCCGATCCCCCGCTTGCGCCACCGCCACGTAGTCCGCCTCGGGCGGCACCTCGCACACCGCGTCATCCGGCGCCAGCACGATGCAACGGCAAGGGTAGAGCTGCGCCTCGATCGACTCGAGCGTCGCGCGCAGCGCCGCCGCCGCGCCGCCGCGGGCCTGCGCCACAACGAGCGCAAATCGGGGGCGCGGCTGCAAGCGCTCGATACGCCTGCGGATCAGGCGGCGGTCGCGGGCGCCGAGTGCGTCGAAGCGCGCGATCCACTCGGGGTACGCCATCTCGCAGGCAAGGGCACGCAGCCGTCCGCAGGCGCGGTACTGGCCGGCGAGGTCGAGCGGGACACGGTGCCATCGCAGGCCGGCCTCGCGCCGGCGTTCACGCGGCTGCCGCCAGAGCATGCCGAGCACGCGCCTCAGCATCAGCCAGCGCCAGGCGAGAAACCCGAGGGGCCGCACGTGCAGCGGAGAATGCGCGAGCCTCCCCGCGGCGCTCGAGGGCTGCCAGAGCAGGCGCCGGATGTGCGGCGGGAGCTGCACCACTTCGTGGACGTGTCCCTCCACCGACACCGGAACCTGAACGGTTTTCTCGCCGCTGCCGGTCTGCGCCAGCAGGGCGCAGAAGCCGCCGGCGGGCGCGTGCGAGAGCCGTCCGGTGATCAGCACCCAGCCGCTCGGAAAGCCGCGCGGGCCCGGGTCGAGCTCGAAGCACGGCGGCGCGGGCTGCGCGCACGGGTGCTCTCCGAGCGAGTGCCGACCGGGCGCCGGGCGCAGGGCGAGCGACTGCTCGGACCGTTCGCTTATCATCGGGCAGGCATGCAGATGCAGCAACCCGGGATTCTAAACAGCAGCCGCCACGCCGTGTTCGTGCAGGGCAACGCCAGCCGTTTCTTCCTGCGGCTCGCGCATGCGCTCGAGGGCGAAGGGTTCGGTGTCTCGCGCGTCAACATCTGCGGCGGCGACTACGTGTTCTGGGGCCACTGGCGCGCGCGGGACTACCGCGGCCGGCGCGAGGATTTCCCGCGCTTCATCGCCGGGCATTTCGCGCAGAGCGGCTGCACCGACCTCGTGTTGCACAATGACTGCCGCCCCTACCACCGCATGGCGGTTGCCGAGGCGCGCGCCCGCGGCATCGCCGTATGGTGCTTCGAGGAAGGGTACCTGCGGCCGAACTGGCTGTGCCTCGAGAAGGGCGGGCTGAACGGATACTCGCCCCTCCCGGACGATCCCGGCTGGTACCTGCGCACGGCGAAGACGCTGCCGCGCTACGACGCCGATATCGCCGTCGGCGACGGCTTTCGCGAGCGCGTCCGCAGCGACTTCCTCTGGCAGGGCGCAAACTACGCTTACCTCTGGCGCTTCCCGCACTACCGCACGCACCGCCCCTACCCCATCTGGGCGGAGTACCTCACGTGGTGCCGGCGGCTCGTGGTGCTCAAGCGGCGCCACCGCGCCGCGCGCGCCCTGGTGGACCATCTGGCGGCGGACCGCCCGCCCTTCTTCCTCTATGCGCTGCAGCTCGACTCCGACAGCCAGATCCGTGTGCACTCGGGGTTCGGCCGCCTCGTGCCCTCGATCGAGGCCGTGGTGGCGAGCTTCGCCGCGCACGCACCCGGGCAGGCGCTGCTCGTCGTCAAGAACCATCCGCTGGACAACGCCTGGCTGAACCTGCCGCGGATCACGCGCGACATCGCGCGCAGGTACGAAGCCGGCGAGCGGGTGCGCTTCATCGATGGCGGCAACCTCGACGCGCTCAACAAGGCGGCGCGCGGCGTCGTCACCGTGAACAGCACCGCGGGCCTGACCGCGCTCACGCAGGGCGCGCCGGTGTTTGCGCTCGGCACGGCGGTCTACGGGATTGCGGGCCTGACCTCCGGGGGCACGCTCGACGAGTTCTGGTCGCGCCCGCAGCCGCCCGATCCCGAGCTGCTCGGCGCCTTCCTGCGCGTGCTGCGCCACGCGAGCCTGGTCAACGGGAACTATTACACCGAGGAGGGCGTGCGCGCTGCCGTCGCCGAGAGCGTGCGCCGGATCGCGGCGCGCCGCTCTATCCTGGACGACGCGCCGCGGCCCGCGCGCTGGCGCGCAGGCTAGCGCTCTCGATCCCTGCGCCCCGGCCGGTCGCGCTCGCGCGGCCGCTCGTCGCGCGCCCCGCTGCGCTCGTAGAGCGGCATGACCCGCGCCGCGTACTCCCTGAGGTCATCGATGCGGTGTGCATGCGAGGGATGCGTGGACAGGAACTCCGGCGGCTGGCCGCCCGAGCGCCGGCTCATCTTCTCCCACACGCTGACCGCCGCGCGCGGGTCGTAGCCGGCGCGCGCCGCGAGCTCCACGCCGATGCGATCCGCCTCGGTCTCGTGCTCGCGCGAGTTCGGCAGATTGAGGGTGAGGTCGAGCACCAGGCCGGACAGGTCGGCGACGCCCGACCTGCCCGTGACGGCGCCCAGCACGCCCAGCCCCACGCCCTGCACCGCCGCCTGGGAAGCGCGCTCGCGCGCGTGCTCGCGCAGCGCGTGTGCCATCTCGTGGCCCATCACCGCCGCCAGCTCGTCGTCGCTCAGGCGCAGCGCGCCGATCAGCCCCGTGTACACCACGATCTTGCCGCCGGGCATGCACCAGGCGTTCAGCTGGCTGTCGGTGATGACGTTGATCTCCCAGGCCCAGCGCGGCGCATCCGGCCGGAACGCGCCGGTCCTCGGTATGAGCCGGTGCGCGACGCGACGCACGCGCTCGAGCGCCTGGCGGTCGCGATTGAGCCGGCCCTTGCGCGAGGCCTCGGCGAGCACCTGCTGGTAGGCCTTCTCGGCGCTGCGATTGATGGACTGCGAGGACACCATCATGGTCTGCTCGCGCTCCACGCCGACCGCGCCCGGCTTGGTGGTCTGCACGCTCTGGCAGCCTGCGGCGAGGCCGAGCGCGGCCATGGCGGCGATCCATTTGGGAACGGTTCTCATGGAGTCTCTCTGCGGAAGATTGTAATCCGCGCGGATTCGGGCAATTATTGAGCCGTCAGCGCCTCGCCTTGCGGAAGAACGGGAGAAGCCATGTCGCGATTCCTGCTTGCCGTCGCCGCCGTCGTGCTCGTGATGGCGTCGCTCCCGGCCGACGCCCAGCGCCTGCCGAATCTCGAGGAGCGCGTCGCCGACGCGCGCGACCGCGTCCACCGCGGCTTCCGCAATGGCGACCTGACCCGCAACGAGTCCGACCGCCTGCACTCCGACATCGACCGCGTCGAGCGCATGATGCGCCAAGCGCGCCGCGACGGCGTGGCAACCAAGGGCGAGCGCAGGGACATTCGCGACGAGCTGGCGTACATCGAGCGGGAGATCGACCGGCTGATGCACAATCGCCGGCGCAGGTAGACGCCACTGCGGAAAGTCACTCAGCGCGAGATGCGCAGCGTGCTCGCCCAAGCTGGCCTTGTGGCGTGGACGAAGATCGGCGGCTCAGGGCTGATATTCGTATCGTAGGGACTTGCGAGCTCGTCGCTTAGCAGTCGATCTCCGCGCACTGCGCGCGCCCGACGCGGCCGCCGGAGGGCTTTCGTGCCGCACGCTGCGCGGTCGTCGTCCTGACCGATGCTCCGGGGAGCCGCGGGAGGGCTTCGGTACCGAGTTGCAACTCCGTGCGCCGGCTGAGTCGAACACCGGCGAGCTCCAGCGGCCCGACGAAGCGCACGTGGCTCCAGCGCCTGAAGCGATACCCGGTGGCGCCGAGCACCTTCGAACCGTCGAGCACGATCGGTCTTGCTCTGGCCTGGCCGACACGCACCTCCGGCCACGTCTCATCCCCGCGGCGCGGCGTACGGAAGTGCACCGCCTTGCGGCGCTCGAGCGCGCGCGCCCCCGGCGCGATCGGCTCGACCGATATCACCGCCCACATGTGCCTGCCGCTCGGGTCGTCGATTTCGGCGACGGCGAGCACCGATGAAGCCGGGGCAAGCGCCGCGTCGATCTCGAGACGCTCGAACGGGGCCAGGGACCGTTCAACGTCCAGCAGCAGGTCGTGCTCTCCCTCGAGCTCGTCCGGTAGGGGCCCGAGCCTGAGTCGCTCCCCCTCGGGGGTCCTGATCAACTCGGCGTGCATCCAGCCCCAGGCCGCGATCTTTTTCGCGTCGACCTGGCGCCCCTCCGGAGAGCCCGGACTTTTCCGGGGCGCATCGAGCAGGATCAGCGCCTCGCCGGGGGCCATGGCGATCCCGCCGGACAAAGCCTTGCCCTCGGGGGTGTAGCCCGAAGCGTTCGCGAGCGTCCCACCCTGGCCATCATCCGGAGCGACCACCACGCGCCCGCCGGAAAACTGCCTGCTATACAGTCCGGCTTCGACGCGGTAAGGAGCACGGGCTTCGCCGAGGTCGATGCTCCAGTCGGCATAGACGTCCAGCCCTCCCGAGCGGCCCGCATGGGCGGGAACCTGGAAGGATGCGTGGTACTTGAAGAGGTCTCCCGTCCGGCGAGCCAGCAGGAACGACGCATACAGGTAGCGCTGCCGCCGGTAGTCGGCCGCGTAGTCGGTGTAGTGCCAGGGGCCCCGTCCGAAAAAGAGCACCGGCTTGCCGCTCGGCAGGCGCGCGACCAAGTCCAGATAGGGCCGTATATCGGTGGTGAAGCCGCGGGGCTCGCTCCTCGGATTCAGGCCGAAATACTCGATCGCTGCTCCGTCGGCGTGCCGCAGCAGCCGCGCCTGATCCTCGAGGTTGCCCGGCTCGAAGTTCCACAGCCCGTTGTAGAACAGCATTCCTTGCTCGCCAAGCGCCGCGTTCAACGTCCCGATGAGATCATCCATGCTCCGGGCGTAGACCTCGCAGAACGCAGGTTTCGACCTGCAAAGTCTCGCCAGCGGCCCGGGCCGTACCACGGGAGTGCGGTTGGCGCCATCGACCGCGAACCCGTCCACCCCAAGCTGCTTGCGCTGCGTCGCGAGGCGCTGCACAACCGCGCTGCGCACGCCGGGGTCGGTGACGTCGACGAAGACGACACGCCCGGCCCGCCCGGGCTGCTCAGCTAAGGGGACGCCGAAGTCCAGGCCGCGCAGGAGATACGCCTCGATTCGACCGCGGTCCCGGTACCGACTGATCCAGGCATACGACAGGACCGGGACTTCCGGTGCCGCTCTCTTGATACGAGCCACGACCTCCGGGTACGAATAACCGCCGGCGGGGCCCGTGGGAGCGGCACGCAAGACGACCAGCCCCGCGCGCGAAGCGATTTCGTCCGATGTCTGCTTGTCAAGCAGGATGTTCGACGCAGGCTCGATCCAGAGCGCAGCCTTGTCCGCGGCAGTCGCGACCGCAACGACCTGCAACCCCAGTACCGCGAGCCCGCAGAGATACCGGGCGAGCCACCCCGGCCTCACCGGGCCCACCCGTGGTCTGCCTGCGGGCATCTCCCCGGCCCGCCCCGCTTCATGTGCTGGCGCGAACCCCGGCTCGCGTACCCCCGGCCGGACTTGCCCTGTGCGCGCTCCGTACCCTGCTCGCCAGCCGGCGCTGAAGAACGCCCATCCATGCGGCTACGTCCTGCGGCGTCATCCGCGGGTGCCAGTGCTTGGCGTAGCCCGCACCCAACTGCCGCCCCAGCCAGCGCAGGGATTCGGGTGAAAACCTCAGCAAGTCGGCCTCCGTTCGAATGGCGTGCTCGTCGTCCGCCCCAAGGTCTTCGGCAAGCGATGCGCCCATTCGCGCCTCGAGCCAAGCGAGGCCCGCGCGCCTTTGCTCGATCACGGGGGCAACCACGGTGGAGTGGAGGCGCAGCTTCGGGCCCGGCAGCTTGCCGAGCCGCCTGACGAGGAGCATGTTCTCCTTGACCAGGGTGGCACTCGGGTTGCGCGCAGGGCCGAACTTCCGGTAAGCGAACAGCAGCGAGAGGGCCGGCAGCGACAGCCCGTCGTTTCGCCGGACGACATCCGCCGGCCGAAAAGCAATGCCTACACGCCCGCAAAAGTCCCGTACCACGCAGCCGCCCGGAAAAGACCCCGGTTCAAAGAGCCACAGCTGCACGTTGTCCCTGCCCAGCACGGCATCGAACTTCTCGAATCGCCTTCGGTAGTCCGAGAGCAGGCTGGACGGCACGATCTTGTTCTGCCAATTTGCTTTTATCTGCTGCTGGAGGTTGCTCTCCATGTATTCCTTCGGCCTGCGGACATAGCCCACCGCAGTCATGCTGCCGCCGCGCCTGCCGATGAAATCGCAGAGGCCGCGGAGCTCCGATTCCTTGAAGTTGGCTACCGCCTCCGCGGAAACGATCGCCGTCCGGCCCGCGGCCTTCTGCAGCTCCGCGCTCAAATCCCGCAGCGCCTCGGCCCTGCGCTCCTGCAGCGCTTCAGCCGACAGGCCGGAGTTGCTGAAGTAAGGGAAGTCCTCCGGCTTCTCTTTGAAGCCCGCCGCCAGGCTCCTGCTGGCGTTATTGATGCCGCCGAGAATCACATAGTGGAATCGCGGATCGTCGAGATGCTTCGACAGGGACGCCCGAATCGACGAACTGCCCGTCTTGTCCATGCCGAAGTGAATGACCGCGCGCGCCTTGCCCGACTCCGGACTCACGATCGCGCCCCTCGGGGCCCAGGAGAGCGCTGGGCGAAACTGCGCATCTGTTCAGTATAGCGCCAATATCAAGCAGGACGGCGCGGCTTTCGACCTCAGCCGCTGCCGTCCATCGCTAGGCGGTACACCGCCTCGTGGCGCTGGGCCGATACGCCGGGATCGTGGTAAGCGCACGCACCGAGCCGGCAGGCGGCCGCCCGCGTGAGCGCCTGCATATGGTATGCAAGCGCTGCCAAGCAAAGAAAGGAGCCGTCGTGTCGAAGTCTCTCACGAAGTCGATTCGAATTCCGCAGTGCTCGTTCGCGACCGTCGGCGGTGCTCAGTGACGTTAAGAGCGCCTTTTTCGGCCTGTGCGTGCAGACCGGCAAGGAGGTGTCACCGACCGGCATATTGGAGCCACTTCGTGATCGGTATAAAGGAGCCAGCTGATGATCGGCATATTGGAGCCAGCGCCGGATCGGCGTAATGGAGCCAGTCGATGATCGGCATATTGGAGCCA
>Ga0137796_10000650_pt1 | contig 21219 bp, 16 predicted proteins | sample OV2TP3_FD_97704 | JGI IMG/M metagenome (GOLD analysis project Ga0137796, IMG submission 97704) | reverse complement strand
GTCGTGCAGTACGTTCGTGGCCCCTGACCGTCGCCTGGGTCGGAGGTGACGAACAATCGGAAGGTCCCGTCCGAGAGGAGTTGGACGTCGGGATCCACCGGCTCGGCGTATCCCTGGAATCCCGAGATCGAGACTCTCTTGTACGCCCAGGTGGTGCCGGAGTCGTCCGATACGGCGACGACGATCTTGTTCACCTCGGTTCCGATCGTCCAACCGGTGTAATAGAGGAAGAGGCGGCCGCTGGGGGCGATCACGAGGTCGGGCACGTCGCCCTGATCGGTGACGACGACGTTCTTGCGCGTGAAGTTGAGCCCGTCGGTTGAAGTCGCGATCATCAGACGGTTGTTCCAGGGCCCAGCTTCTCCCGGTCCCGCCGCTGCGCCCGTCGGGGGCGTGAAGTCGCTCGTCAGGGAGGAAACGACGGTCGCTTCCTCGGTCGTCCCGCCGCCCGTGCCCTCTCCGCCGCAGCAGGTGACGAGGATCAGAAACCCGGACACGGCGAATCTCATACGTCCTCCTTTGCCCGCCCTTATGCCGTCCGGGATTCGTCCAGTGAGATTTTCGCACCGGGGTGCTCCGTCAACGGGTCTACCGTAGTCGGAAGCGGGACCGGGAGAGATCATGGACAACACGGATACCTCGATGGCGCGCGGAAGCCGTTTCTTTCCGGACACCGCGATGGACACGGAGCCTTGGCCTGTGAAGATGGATGTCCTGGCCACGCGCTATTGGCGTCCGGTCTATCTCCATCTGCGGATCCGGTGGAAACGATCGAACGAGGAGGCGAAGGATCTCACCCAAGAGTTCTTCGCCCGGCTTCTCGATCGCGACATCGTCGATTCCTTTCGACCGGACCGAGCTCGATTCCGGACGTTTCTTCGCGCGGTGCTGGACAACTTCGTACGCGAAGAGGGGCGGACTCGCTCCCGGCTCAAGCGCGGAGGGGGACAGCCGATCTCGAATTTGGAGGAAGCGGAGGAAAGCGCATCGCCTGCCGATGACCCGTTTACCGCGGCCTGGCGGCACGAGGTGCTCGACGAGGCGCTCCTGCGATTGGAAAGGGCGGCGGTGGCGGCGGGGGTTCCGATGGTGCATGAAGCGGTACGACGCTATTACCTTCATCCCGCGCCGGAGGATCGGACGTACGCCACGGTGGCGCGCGAGTTTGGTCTCTCGCTTTTCGATCTGACCAATCTGCTCAAGACCGGAAGGAAGTGGCTCCGCGAGCTCGTCGTCGAAGTGGTCCGCGGAACGGTTTCGGATCCCAAGGAGTTGCCGGGGGAGATCGACGAACTCTTCGGGGGAGTCCACCATGCCGGATGCCTATGAACGGTTGGGACAAGACCTCTTCGAAGGTCCCGAGAAGGGCGAATCTACCGCTCGGCGAGATGGTCCGGCCGTCATCGGAAAATACATCGTTTCCCGCGAAATCGGCCGAGGCGGCTCTGCGGTCGTGTACGAAGCTCACGATCCCGGATTGAACCGGAGCGTGGCGATCAAGATCGTGCGGGAGGCGGACGAATCCCTCGTGGCCCGGTTCTCCCGCGAAGCCGTGATCGCCGCCCGTCTCCATCACCCAGGCATCGTCATCGTGCACGATCACGGAATGCACTCCGGCATGCCCTACATCGTCATGGAATGCGTGGAGGGAAGACCCCTGAGCGAGTGGCTACGCGCGCGTCCGCTTCCGGAGCTGCTTCGAATTCTCGAGGAGGCCGCGCGTGCCCTCCATCACGCTCATTCGCAGGGAGTCGTTCATCGCGACGTGAAGCCGCAGAACATTCTCGTTGGGCCGGATGGAATCGTCAAGGTCGTGGATTTCGGACTGGCACGGGGCATCGCGGACGAACGACTTCCCCTGACGAGGGTCGGTTCGATACTGGGAACTCCCGAATACATGGCTCCCGAACAGGTCGACGGCAGGATCGGCGCCATCGATGCGCGCACGGACGTGTACGCCTTGGGGGTGATCGCCTACGAAGCGGCCACCGGGTGCCGCCCTCACCGCGGGGAGTCGATGGCGGAGGTCCTTCACCAAGTTCAGAACGGCATTCCTCCACGCCCCGAATCCCTCAACCGATCGCTGGCTCGGGATCTCGGGGTGATCATCGAGAAAGCCATGGAGAAGGATCCGCGCCGTCGGTATGGATCCGCGCTCGAGCTGGCCGAAGATCTTCGCCTTTTCCTCGCCGGCGCGCCGATTCGCGCTCGCCGGCCGGGGTGGATCGAGCGCCTGGGTCGGTCCGTTCGCCGACGGCCGTACCTCTGGGCCGCGGCTGTCCTGCTTCTCGCGAGCGCAGGCGCCGTCGGGGCGGCGATCCTCCGGCTCGGACGTGCGAATCGCGTCCTGGCGGACCGGGTGGCGGAGGCCCCCCGGGAAGCGAACCATTGGGACGCCCTCACGCGACACGCGTCGATTCTCCATCTCGAGGGGCGCCACCGCGCCGAGCGGGGAGAGGATCCGCTCGAGAGTTACCGCATGGCGGAGGAATCGGCCACCCTCGTCCTGCAGATGAACCCGGCGCACACGCGCGCTTGGTGCGAACGCGCGGACATCCGACTCAGTCGGGCCCGCCACCGATCGCGAATCGGGCAGGATCCCGAGGAAGATCTCCGCACCGCCGAGGCCGATGCCGCGCAGACGGTTCTCTTGGATGTGAAAGTCGGAACCGCCTGGCGCATTCGCGGAGACATTCACTATTTTCGTTCGACACGCGTCCCGGATCCGTTTCCTTCGCTTCACTCCGCAGAGGCGGCCTACACCTCCGCGATCGAGGCTGATCCGCGTTATCACCGGGCGTGGATGGCGCGGGCGAAGATCCATGCCCTCCGCGGGAGGCTGCGCAAAGCCAAGGGAGAAGATCCGTTGCCCGACTATCGACGGGCAGAAAGCGACGTCGGCGAGGCGCTCCGACTCAATCCGTCCGCGTCCTTCGGTTGGAAATGGCGCGGCGAGGTGCGGCGGACGATGGCGAAGGAACTGGGGTCGGGCGAGGAAGCTCGCCGGCTGAACGAACTGGCCGGCGAGGATCTCGCCCGAGGACGATCGACCGCGAAGTCCTCGCGAGTTCCGAACGGCTCCGAAATCGGCGAATAGTCGCGAGGGCATCTCTCTTGTAGGAAGATTCTGCCGATGGGTATATTGACTCCTCGATGGAAATCGACTCGATCCGTTCGCGCCTGGAGGATCGAAATCTTCCCGCCGAACAACGGGAGGAACTGCGGCTGCGCGGCGCCGAACTGCTCCAACGCGCCGGCGATCTCGGAACGGCCCGCGAGTGGCTCGATCGCATTCTCGAATGGGCCGTCGCCTCGCAGAAACACGCCCTTCTCCAGGATTGTTACCGCGTTCGGGCGGAAACGGAGCTTCGCGCCGGGGATGCCGTAAAGGCGGACGCCTATCTCTCGAAGGCCCTTCATTTGGCGGAGAAACAAGAAGATCCCCGACGTCGCGCCGAGGCGTGGTACCTGTCGGCATGGCTCGCCCTGTCGGCGGGGGACGAGGAGTCGGTCGAGGTACGACTGAGCCGTGCCCCATCCGATTCGAGCGTGCGGGGGAAGCTCCTCCGCGCTTGGGGGGCGCTCGTCCGCCTGGACGGCGAGGCGGCCGCGTGCGAGGTGGAGGGACTCGAGCTCGACGATCCCGATGATCGAGCGCTTGCGGCGGCGATTCGGGCCGACTTGGCGCGACTCCGAGGAGACCCGGAAGAAGAACTGCGGCAGATCGATTCGCTGCAGGGCATTTCCTTCTCTCTCGTTCCGGAGGAGTGGACGGCCGCGCTCCGCCGCCGCGGAACGGCGCTGCGCGAGCCCAAGGCCGATCGGGCCTTGAGCGGTGTCCTCGATGTGATGCGCCGGGCCTCCCGCGTTCGGGAGCCTCGACTCGTCGTGGATTACACCCTGCTCCTCCTTCTGGAAGCGACCGGGGCCGAACGGGCCCTGGCGTTGGTTTGCTCCCGGGGAAAACTGGAGGCCGAGGTTTCGCGAACCCGCACCGGTGGGCGACTCGAAGGGACGCATCTGCAATTCAGTCGGCGTATCGTTCAGGGGGCTCTCCAGTCGGGTCGCGATCTTCGATCCCGGGGGTTGGATGCGGCGGTGGAGGGCGGGAGCATCCGTGCCCTCGGCCTTTCGGACGCGCTCGCGTACCCGCTCCGATCGCGGGGCCGTCTCGTCGGCGCGCTCTACGCCGACACCTCGGCGCCCGGCGGGTTGGGCGAATTCGATCCCGAGTTGGTCCGGGCGCTCGCCGATCAGGCCGCTATTCTCCTCGACCGAGTCGAACCGACCGAGGAAGGCGCCCCGGAGCCGGATGAGCTTCTGCTGAGCCGTCGCGGACGACTCGCTCTTGCGATGCTCGCGAGACTCGCCGAATGCGAGAACGTCGACGCGGCTCTGCGCGGGGCGCTCGAAACGCTCTCGACCGTCACGGAGGCGTCGAGGGGCCATCTCCTCGCCCCCGCGGACGGGGAATGGCGGGCCCAAGCGAGCGTCCCGGAGGGGACCCATGCCGCCGATTTCAGTACGGGGGCGCTGGAACGCGCCCTTCGCGAAGGCCGCCCGATCCTCGTCTCCGACGCTCGCGGAGAGGGCACCGGCGGAACCAGCATCCGTCGCCTCGACATCGGGTCGGTCCTGTGCGTGCCGGTCCTCTCGGGCTCGGATCCGGTCGCCGCGGTCTATCTCCATCGCGATGCGTCTCGCAAAGCCTTCCTCGAGGAAGATTTGCGGCTGGCGGGGATGGTCGCCAACAGGATCGGTCCGCTTCTCGCGAAGGAACGTCTCTTGGCGGAGCGTACCCGCGAGGTCGGCGAGCTGCGGGAAGTCGTGCGCCGGGGACTCTCCGAATTGGCCCAACGCCATTCGTTCGGCCAACTCCTCGGGCGAAGTCCCGCGATGCAGGAGCTCTACCGCAACCTCGAGAAGCTCTCGGAGGTCGACTACCCCGCGCTTTTCGAGGGCGAGACCGGAGCCGGAAAGGAGCTCGCGGCGCGCGCGGTTCATTTCAACGGCCGCCGGCGCGAACGCCCCTTCCTCGCGGTGAATTGCGCGGCCCTCTCCGAAACGCTCCTGGACAGCGAGCTCTTCGGCCATGCCAAAGGAGCCTTCACGGGAGCGGACCAGCCGCGGAAGGGTCTCTTCGAGCTCGCGGACGAGGGAACGCTCTTTCTCGACGAAATCGAAGAGATGAGCGCCGCGATGCAAAAGAAACTCCTCCGCGTTCTCGAGGACTCGACCTTTCGTCCCGTCGGCGCGCGAGACGAGGTCCGCGTAAACGTCCGAATCCTCGGCGCGACGAATCGCAAACTCAAGGAACTCGTTTCCGAGGGCGCCTTTCGCGAAGATCTCTACTACCGCTTGTCGGCCTTGACGGTGCGCCTTCCCTCGCTTCGGGAGAGAGCGGAGGACGTCGGTCTCCTGGCGGAGCGATTCCTCGAAGAGGCGTGCCGCGAGACCGGGACGGCGAAGAAGTTCGCTCCGGATACCCTCCGGACGTTGGCACGCTACGACTGGCCCGGAAACGTGCGCGAACTTCGGAACGAGATCCGCCGACTGGTCACGTTCGCTCCCGAGACGATCCGTCCGGAGAATCTTCCCGCGCACATCCGGGAATGCGGGATCGCAGACACCCGGCGAATCCGATCCGGCGCCTACAAGACGCGCTTGGAGGAGACGGACAAACAAATCCTCCTGGACGCCCTGCGCGCCAGCGAATGGAATCTCCGAGCCACCGCGCGGGCGCTCAAGATCGGGCGGAACACCCTCGCCCGCAAGATGGAAAAGTACGGGATCGAGGTGCCGAAAACGGGTTAAACGGCGGGGGCGGTCCGGCTAAGAACCGCCCCCGCATGGACGGGGATGAGGGTCAAGGCAAGAGTTCGATGGCGGTCGGCGTCGGCGTCTGATGGAGAACCAGGAGGTTTCCTCCCGGCCGCCGGCGCAGGAACGGATTCGAAGCCTCGTCCTTCATGACCCTTCGATCGAATACGCTGTCCGCATCGAGAGAGGACGGCCGGAGCGCTTGGATCACGGTCCGGGTTCCGGCGCGGCCCGCGGCGGATTCCGCGAAGCCGACGTAGACCGTGTCTTGGTTGGTCAAGACGATGGACGGCTGGGCGGCGTCTATCCAATCGCTCTCGGTCATGACGAGGGCCTTCGTTTCCATCGTGGACGGAGCGTAGCGGAGTACGGCTACGAAGGGCGTGGCCGAGCGCATTTTCGTACGCTGGGCGGTCACATAGAGGATTCCGGACGAGTCGAAGGCGACCCCGGTCGCCAGGGCGTTCGAAGTCTCTCCGACCGGTTCTATTCCGAAGCCCCAACATCCGTTCGAGGCCTGTCTTTGGCTCAACGTGGCCTGCGATCGCAGGGTCGGCGCTGCGGACAAATCCTGAGGGAGCGTCTGCGTCGGCGAGCCGTTCGCCTCGAGCAACGCCACGTAGGAATTGTCGGAGTCGCGCAGCCGGCCCACGGCGGCCGTGCGTCCCATGGGATCGACCGCGAGGTCCTCGACGGAGTGGGAGGCGTTCTTCGTTCCCAGAGCGTACGTCGCTCCCGGGACTTTCCAGTATTCCTGGCTCCAGCTATTCCACTTCTTCACTCCGGAGCTCGTGAGAGCCATCGCGGCCAGGTAGTATTTGAAGTCCGCACCGCTGGCCCAAGCGGTTCCGATTCCCGCGATCCGGAGGGAACCGTCGGAGGCCACGGCGAGGCGGAAGGGCTTGAGCGTGACTTGCCAGTCGCGGCTCATCCCGTTGGAAAGAAGTTCTTCTTGGGTATGGGTGTAGTGGACGAAGCGCCCTTGATCCGCGAAAGCGGAGACGACGGTACCGGCGCCGGAGAGCGCTACGAGTTCCGTGTGGTTCGATTGTTCGAGCAGGATGTAGATTCGATCGTTCTGCGCATCGTGGCGGATGTCCCGAAGCTCCCCTGTGGGAAGTTCGATCGCCCCCCACGCCGAGTTGCGTTTCAAGGAATCGGGAAGCATGCCGGTTCCCCCGGCGAAGGAGAGGTCTCGCTTCCCGTCGGAGCGGCGAAGTCGATAGAGGAGGTGTCGATTGAGGCCGACGGAAAAGCCGCCCACGATGAGGGTATCCGAGGTGTCGCACGCGACGGCCGTGAGCTTGAAGTCCAGGGGCAAGTCCTGGAACGTGATCTTCGAGAGGACATCCCCGCGCTTGGGTCCCGTCGGGGGCAGGACCACCGTGGGGGGAGGGGTTTGCTCGTGGGTCTCTTCCGCGACCGGCGGTGTCTCGGGGGCAGGAGCGCCCGCGTCTCCGCCCCCGCCTCCTCCGCCGCACGCCGCTAGGAAAGCCAGAAACGCAGTCGCCAACGTTCTCTTCATGCGAGGAGCCTCCTTCGATGAATGGTGGGGGGAAGGCAAAGCCTGTGCCGCGGGAAAGGAGGCGAGGACGACCGAGAGTCGGCTCCGAGGTGGAGCCTCCGGAGTCGCGGCGGAGCCGGACGACTACCGCACGTCGCCGTTCCCCTCGAGAATCCACGTGTAGGTCGTGAGCTCCTCGAGCCCCATCGGTCCGCGGGCGTGGAGTTTGTCCGTGGAGATCCCCACCTCGGCGCCGAGTCCGAAGACTCCTCCGTCCGCCAGGCGTGTCGAGGCGTTCCACATCACGGTCGCCGAGTCGACCTCGTTCAGGAATCTCCGGGCGGCCGATTCGTCGCGCGTCACGATGGAGTCGGTATGGTGAGATCCGTACTTCTCGATATGGGCGATCGCCTCGTCGCAGGAGCGCACGATCTTTACGCCGAGGATGAGGTCGAGGTATTCCGCGGACCAGTCGTTCTCGGGCTTCATCGGGAGGATCTTGCGCGCCTTCGGGTCCCCGCGCAGTTCGACGCCGAGGGAAGACAGGCGCGGAACGAATGCGCGCGCGACCTTGGCGTGGACGAGGAGATGTTCGGCGGCGTTGCACGTCGCGGGCCGCTGGCACTTGGCGTTTCGCACGATCGCTTCCGCCATGTCGAGATCGGCTGCGGCGTCGACGTACACGTGGCAATTTCCCCGATAGTGCTTGAGAACGGGAATGCGAGATCGTCGCGCGACGGCGCGGATGAGCGCCTCGCCCCCTCGGGGGATGACGAGGTCGATGAGGTCGTCCATCTGCAAGAGGCGATCGATCGCGGCGTGTCCGCCTTCCACAAGCTGAATCCAGCCCGCGGGCACCGCGGGACGAATCGCCCGAAGGATCGCGCGATTGGTCCGGAGCGATTCCGAGCCGCCCTTGAGTAGGGCGGCGTTCCCCGACTTGAGGCAGAGCGCCCCGGCCTCGGCAGTGACGTTGGGCCGTGCCTCGAAGATCATGAGGAGTACGCCCAGCGGGACTCGACGGCGCAGCAGCCGAAACGTCCCGTTCGGCTTCCGTTCTTCGATCCTCCCGACGGGGTCGGGAAGGTCCGCGATCTGCTCCACGGCGCGCGACACCGATTCCACATCGATTCGAAGCCGATCTCTCTTCGGGGCCGACAGCTTCGCGGACAGGTCTATCTCGTTGGCGTGTTCGATCGCGGCGCGGGCGCGACCGAGCGCCTCGGCCATCGCCCGGAGAATGCCGTTCTTGCGCTCGGTCGAGGCGGTGCGAAGTTCCCACGCGGCCTTGCGAGCCCGAAGCGCCAGGGCCCTCACAGCAACACCAAATTGTCGCGGTGAATGACTTCGTCGAACTCTTTCGAGCCGAGGATGGCCGCGATCTCTCCGCTTCGCCGCCCCTGGATCCGCCGCACGTCCGCCGAGCCGTAGTTCGCCAGCCCTTTGGCCAAAGGACCTCCGGGCCCGACGAGGAGGACGACGTCCCCGGCCTCGAAGTCGCCTTCGCAGGATACGATCCCGACCGGAAGAAGACTGCGGCCCTCGGTTCGAACGGCCTTCTCGCCTCCCGCATCGACGACGATCCGGCCCGCCTCCGCGATTCCGTGGAGCCAGCGTCCGCGCGAATCGAGATCCCCGCGCGGACAGAAGAGCGTGCCGAGATTCTCGCCGCGGAGGAGGGCGGGGATGGAGTCCCGTTTGCCGTGCGCGATGACGGCGAAACCTCCCGAACGCGCGATGGTGCCCGCGGCGCGAAGCTTCGAGATCATCCCGCCGGAGCCCGAGCCGGGGCCGGCCGCGGCCTCCATTTCGGCCGTAATCTCGCGCACCTCCTCGACGCGCCGACCGTCGAGATGGAATCCGTCCACGTCGGAAAGGAGGATGGTGACCTCGGCGTCTACGAGGCCCGCGATCAGGGCGGCGAGCGCGTCGTTGTCCCCGAACCGGATCTCGTCGACGGAGACCGTGTCGTTCTCGTTCACCACGGGCAGCACGGCCTTGTCGTGGAGCGCCGCGAGGGTGTTCCGCATGTTGAGGTATCGTCGGCGATCGCGAAAGTCCTCGTGGGTGAGGAGGAGTTGGGCCACCACGTACCCCTCTTGCGCGAGGAGAATGTTGTACACGTTCATGAGGACGGCTTGTCCTACCGCGGCCGTGGCCTGAAGTTCGGGAATCGTCGCGGGTCGCCGATCGTATCCGAGGCGGACCTGGCCCGCGCCGATCGCACCCGAACTGACGAGAGAAACCCGGCATCCGGCCCGATGGAGCCCGACGAGATCGCGAAGATGACGCGAGATTACGGGAAGGTCCAACATCCCGCGCTCGTCCAGGAGGCTCGAGGTGCCGATCTTGACTACAACGCGCCGCGCCGCGGCGAGTCGATCGCGCATGGGCGGGATTCTAGCTCGGCGAGACGAGGTTCGCCAGACCTGGGCTGCCTCTCCGCGATTCGAGTCGGAATCGGTGGGGCGGCCGCCGCTTCGCGAATCCTCCATCGCCGATGGAACCAAAAGTACTGGTCGGGGTGTTCGCGCACGTATCCTTCCAGAACTTGATTGTACCGGCGGGTGTTCCGGTAGATCTCTTGCGCCGGGTCCTCGCACGGAATCCAGGGCACGGGTGGATCGAATCGGATGACATGATGTCCCGAGGATTCCCTCCAGCTGGTGGCCGGGATGACGGGCGCTCCGGTATGTCGGGCGACGAGCGCCAGACTTCGGTGGGTTCCTGCCTTGCGTCCGAAGAACTCCACCGGAATGCCCAGCCGGCGACTGATCCCGACATGCTGATCCAGGACGAAGACGACGGCATCGTTTCGCGAGAGGGCCTCCAGGATGCGCGGCAGCGCGTCTTGCTTGGGGATGACTCCGAGCCCGAATCGGCGATACCGGCGGAACAGGAGCGATTCCAAGGCACGGCTGAACAGGGCCGTTCGGACGAAGTGAAATCGGCCGTAGTAGTCGTGGAAGTGGAGCAGCGCCGCCAGCGGCGCCGTCTCCCAGTTTCCAAAGTGGCCGGTGAGGACGAGAACTCCCCGCTTCCCTCGGGCCGCCTCTACGAGATGCTCGTGGCCGACGACCCGCACCTTCCTCTTGAGCAGGTTCTCGGAGCTGGCGAAGAAGGAGAAGATTTCGTGGATCGATCGCGCGGTATGCGAATAGCAACATTGTGCGAGGTGTCGAATGGCTTGCGAATCAAGCTCGGCCCCGAAGGCCCGGCGCAATCCGTCCAAGACGACTCGTCTCCGGATCGGCAGGAGATGATACAGGAGCTTTCCCGCTACGCCGGGGCGGAAGCGGGTGCGATCCAGAGGCAAGCGGGCGAGGATCGGTGAAACCCCACGCTCCTCGATCTCGCATGTCGAAGGCGACTGCGGTCGGTCCGTCCCCATATTCGGGGCCTAGGGTATCCAAAGAGCCGGAGAATTGCACGCATCGGTTACCGATCCCCCACGAGCTCGACCGCGTCGATCTCGTTCCATCCGGCGACTCCCGCGCTGTCCAGCGTGATACGGATGGCTCGCGTCGCGAATCGAACGGGGTTGACCGAGAGGGTGAACCAGCCGGGACAATTGCGGGTGGGGTCCTTTCCCTGCCAAAGAACGTGCCAGCGACCGTCGCCGTCCTGCGCCTCGATTTTCGAAACCGCGCCCGGATTGAAGGTCTCGTGGATCCGTACGTGCGACGGCCGAACGCGATGCTCGAAGGTAAGCTCGAGCCATTCCTCTCCGGCATCCGCCTCGCGGGAAGCCCAGGCGGACTTGCTGTCTCCGCCGGTCGGCGTATTCGGAGGGCCGGTGGCCTGCTTGGCCGACCAGTCCGTCGCCGTATACTCGGAAGAAGCGGTCGCTTCCCTGGCCCACTGCCGGAGACGTCCCTCGTCGTCGATCGTCATCTCGCGCAGGCGAAGCAGGACGCCGCGGATCCGCGAGGTCACCTCTTCGCTGCCTTTGGCGCCGAGCCGCGCGAAGACCTTTTCGATCTCCGGGAGGGACGAAGGGCCGAGCTCGAGCAGTTGGAGGGAAGCCTGATCGCGGACCTCGATGTCCGCACTCTCGAAGTCGGCGACGAGCGAGGTGATCGCCGCGCGCACGAGGGGGCCCAGCCGCCGGCGCATCTCCTCCGATTCCGCGTCCATGCGGCGGGCGGCGCGATGCCGCGCGAAGGCGACGTCGTATTCTCCGCGATCGAGCGCGCGGTGAGCCTCGCGGACGAGCTGGGTCGCGTACGCCTTCCTCTCCCGCACCGCCTGGCGAAGGGCGCGAATCTCCCGGAGCCGGTCATCCGAGAGAACGAAGATCAGGAGAAGGGCTACCCGGATCATTTCTTCCACAGAGTATCTACGATGGGACCGAGGATTTGCTGCAATTGCCGGCGCGCGCGATGGGCGCGGACTCGGACCGCGCCCGCATTCGCTTCCGCGATCTCGGCGATTTCCTCGTACTCTAGCCCTTCGACGTACCGCAGCACGAAGGCCTCCCGCAGGTCGTCGGGGAGTCGTTCGATGGCCTCCTGCATGCGGTCGGCGATCTCCTGGCGGAGGATGCTCGAGAGGACTCCGTTGCGGCGTCCGCGCGGCGCCGCCTGGGCTTCCATCACCGAGGGGGATGCCGAGCCCGCGTGCCGGGCGCGGTTGCGCCGACGGTTGCGGGCGATGTTGAGGGCGATGCCGAAAAGCCACGTGGAGAGTTTCGATCGTCCGTCGAAGTGCGACAGCCCCTCGAAGGCGCGGACGATCGTCTCCTGCGCGATGTCCTCCGACTCGCCCGCGGCCATGAGTTCCGCGAAACGGCAGAGGGCCTCGCGGTGGGGGAGGACAAGCTCTTCGAAGGCCTTTCGGTCGCCCGAGCGGGCCTGGGTTAGGAGCGTAGCGGAGTCCACCGGAGGATTATACTCCCCGAGGGCTCCTCCGGCGGTTTCGGGAGAGGCAGCGCGAAGGTCCGGTCCCGATCGCTCGGAACCGGACCTCGCGACCGAGTCTAGTGCTGACCGACCTTGTATACCTTGCCGTCGGATCCCTTCACCTTTGCGTGGTGGAGCGAGTGGGTATTGCTTCCACCCCACCATCCCTTCTTGTACTGGACCAAGCCGACTCCCTTGGCGAACCAGTAGGTGTTGTAGCCGGCGTCCGCGATGGGGGATTCCACGACATCGACGCGATAGCACTTCTCGAAAGTCCCGGCGGGCGTCTTCACCGTCTCGTTCGTCGCGGTTACCTTGAGTTTCCCGATGAACTTGGAGTCCCAGGTGTAACCGACAGATCGGTCAAAGCGGAACATCGGTCGGGCCACGGGACCGGAGTTGGGCGGATCGACGAGGACCCAGAGCGTCCGCTTGTACACGCCCGTCAACTTCAACTTCAAAGTGCCGTGCGGGGTGTCCTTCACTTTGTACCAACCCGTGGAGGGGCTGTAGCTCGTTACCTTCATCGTCGTCGAAGAGCCCGCGGGATTCCCTTGAACCGGGCCCGAGAGATAGGTCCAGGCGTTGCTCGTCGAGAGCGGGAAGGGGCTGGTCCCGGCAAGCCGGCCCGACGAGGTCAACGCGAAGTCGCACTTGAGAGCGTACGAGCTGTCCCCCTTGAAGAACTGTCCTACCACGACGGTGTAGTTCCCGGCGGGGACATATTCGCCGCCCATTTTCTTCTTGTCCCACGCCCACGTCTTGGACTCGCCGGGGTTGAGCTTCCCCAGGATCATGATCGAAATCGGGGAGTACACGAGCTGGCCTCCCTTCTCGATGTACCAGGGAGAGGGGCTGCTCATGTAGACCGTGCTGGAGGTGTGGTTGGTAGCCGTGAACTCCACGGTCCCGGAAGTGCCGGCCTTGGCGACCGGATCTTCGACGCGAAGGCTGACCTCTTGTTGCGCCTGGACGCCGAGCGCGGCGCCCAAAGCGGCGACGAGGGCCAGCGAAGACGACACCATCTTTTTCATCGATCTCTCCTCTGATGAATTAAAATACGGTCCAGGGGGCGGCCCCTGGGATGGGGTCCCAGGGGCCGCGGGGCCGGGTTAGGAAGAGTCTTACTGGACCTTCACGGTGATCTCGTCGATCGCCAGAAGGGTGTCCGCCGCGTCGTACGCATACGCGACGATCATGTGCTTGCCGGAGGCGAAGGTGGCCGTTACGGAGGCCCCTTCGCCGAGAGCCACGAGCGGATCCCGCGTGGCCTTGGCGTTGTCTGAATCGATGGATTCGACCTTTTGCTCGAAGTACTTCACCTTGGCCACGTTGCTCGAAGAGCTCTGGTACGAGAGGGTGATGCTCGTGCCGCCGGTGACCGGCCTCATCCACGTGACCGGGCTCTTGTCCGTTCGGCGCGAGTCGGAGCCCGTGCCGTTGGCGAAGAGCTGGAACGACTGGGTCTCGGTCGCCGAGTGGAACTTGGGGAGGAAGTCGAGGACCTTGCCCCAGATCAGCTTCTTGTTCTCCTCGTAGTCCACGCCCGTCGGATTGAACTTCGGGAACCAGGCGAAGTCCGGGTGATCGTCCACGCTGGAGCCCAGCCACTTGCCGCCCCGGAGCTTTCGGCTCGAGGTCGTGGTGTAGAGCTCATACTTGTAGGTCTTGGTGAACGTGTTCGTCCCGAGGATGGAGTAGTCGACGCCGTCGTCGGCGTAGACGACCTTGGTCGTGACCGAGAACACGCGGCGGTTGTATCCGTCGATCTTGCGCGTGCCCTTGTCGGTGAGCTTGGTTTGGTACGAGAAGGCGGGATAATTCCACACCGCTTCGCTCGCCGTGATGTCGAAGACCACGACGCTCTTCATCTCGCCGATGACGCTCACGAGGATCTTGTGGAAGACGTCGGGACGGATGTCTTCGAAGGCCTTGGTGAATTCGTCGTCGTAGTTCTTGATGTAGTTCTCGAGGGCGCTCTTGTACCAGGAAGGCGTGTAGTTCTGGTTGAGAGTCGTGCCGTAGGCCTTCTCGTACCAGGCGCGATACTCCGCCACGGGTGCCGGAGTGCCGGCCTTGAGCTTCTTGAGAAGGTCCTGGGCCTTGGTGTAGTTCGCCTTCTGCTCTTTCTCGGGCGCGTTGTATCGAGTGCCGCTGAAGGGAGAGACGACGCCGTAGTGGCTCTCCGTCAGAAGGCCCTTGATATCGGCGACCTCGAAGCGAACGCCGTTCTTCTCGATGGGGGCGATCGGCTCGGCCTCGAGGGCGGCGGCGGCGGCCCACCCGTTGCAATGGCCCCACCACGAATAGTCGACCTCGTCTTTGTCGTATTTCTCCTTGGTGGCGCCGAAGATGTGGTGTCTCCAGTAGCCCGTGTCCGTCAACTCCCACGCGGCCGCGCCGTTGTCCAGGGAGTTCCCGACGGCCTTGTCGTACTTCGCGAGAGGCGAGAGGTCGTTCGTCGCGACCGCGGGGTTGAACTTGTACTTCTTCGTCGCCGTGTCATAGGTGAACGTCTTCTGGCCGTTCCAGCCGACGCCCAGGTAGCCGTCCGCCATGTTCCACCAATCGCCGGACCACGGCACGAACGACGCCTTGCCCGTGAACGTACCTGCCTTGATCTTCGGGTCCCCTTGAGGAACTTCTTGTCCGATCGCCACTCCGCACAGGAGCAGCACCAGCAACACCTTGCGCATGCGCATCTCCCCTTACCAAGTAAACTCGACGGAGCGCCTAGGGCTCCGTCCGTAAATAACTCACTCGAGAGGGCGTGGCCGAGTAGAGCGGCCAGTAGGGGACCGTCGAGTCCCACCGCTGCCGCAGGGTTCCGCCCTCCTTCTCGAACTCCACGTCCACGACCGTGCCGCTGGACTTCGGCGGCGTCGCCGTCGGATCTCGACGAAAGGGATTCGCCGGGGGCGTTCCCGAGGCGCTGGCCCTCTCGCGTCCCGCCGTCCCCGGCGGAGGCATGTCGACGGGGAAAAGGACCGACGGGGCGCCGTCCTCGTCGTCGAACTTGAGGAAGCGTTCGCGCACGGAGCCCCTCTCTTGGACTCGATCGCGCACGGCGACGACGGAATGGTCGTCCATGGCGATGTAGGCGGTACCCCCCGGGTTGTAGGGAAGGCCCGCGAGGTCGGAAGGCTCGATGGAGACGACCCACACGTCGCGCCCGTCCATCTTCTCCGTCGCTTTCACTTCGAACTGCCATAGGATCGGCTTTTGGCCCCACCCGTCTCCCGCGCCGTTCTGCATCGTGCGGTAGTGCGTCTCGACCTTCCACTTCAGGCCCGGAGTCCAGGCGAGAGAGCCGAACTTGACGGACCGTGCTCCGTGCATTCCATACTGCGCCAGCTCTTCCGGCATGTCCGAGGAGTCTTCCGGTTGATCCTGGCTTCCGAGTGCGTCGGTGGACGCTCGGGAATCGGACTCGTCTGCAGGATGAAAAGGAGTGCCTTCTTGACTCCGTCGAGAAGCGTCGGCAGGAAGTCTTCCACCGACGTGCGAGTCGGGCGGCGGATTCGAGCGGCGAAGAACGACGATTCCCACGGCACTCGGAACGGCGAGCGCCAAAAAGACGAGCAAGAGTCTGAGGAAGGACTTCTTTCGCTCCATCTTCTCCCCTCGAAGGGCCCCTATAACGCGGTGCGTCAAAATCCGGCAGCAGTTGGTATGCAAAGGTCGTGCCAGGAGCGGAGATGGGGCGCTGCTTGTAACGCTCTAGTCTGTAAGGTATTGCGATTCTATCCGTGGCGATCCGAACATGAATGTCTTCGGCGTGCGACGAATGACGCAGGGACGGGACGGTCGGTGTAGAGTGTAATCGACAGAGCGGACCACCAGAATTCCCTTGGCGGGAGGGGCGGGCGTGATAGCATCCTTGCCGGCATGAGACTGGCGCTCGTCGTCGCACTCATCTTCCCGGCGGCGGCGCATGCCCAGGACCAGCAAGTCGGCGCGCGCGCCAAGGCGATGGGGGGAAGCTACACCGCGTTCGAGGACGACCCCGTCAGCGTCTGGCTCAATCCCGCGGGCACCGCCACGCAACCGACGGCGGTCGCGCTGGACTACCAGAGCTATACGCTCTACGAACTCAAGATCAGCCAGACGGTATTCACGTCGCTCGCGTCCACCGGATGGTCCGATCCCGCTCTCATTCCCTCCTATCTCGGCGCCGTATTTCAGCTCGGGTCCGGCGAAGTCGATCACGCCATCGGCCTCTGCTTTGCGGCTCCGTTCCGGACCAAGTACGCCTTTCTCGATACGAGCACCGATCTCCTGACGCAAATGACCCAGTCGTACTATCGCTTTCGAGCATCGTATGCCTACGACTTCCGACTCCGCCCGCGAAATCAGGGAGGCTTCTTCCCTCATTTCGCCCTGGGCGGAGCCGTCGACCTGGCCGTGACCGGCGTCGGCGTGGATCAGTACGATACGAACACGAGTACCGCCGAGCCCTTGACCTACTCGTTCACGGCCGTGGGACCGGGAGCGGGCCTGGGGCTCCTCCTCGGGGTGTACGACAACCTCTCGAACTTCAAAATCAATCTCGGCGTCGCCTACCAGTCCCAAGTCGAGTACAACTTCTCCGTCAGCGACACGATCTTTCCCCAGTTCGGATGGCCCAATCAGGTGAACGGCGGCGCGACGGTCTATCTCCTGGACGGTCTGCCGCTGCGGCTGACCTTCGACGTCCAGTGGATCAACTGGGACGCGGCGACGGACGACTCCACCCTCTCGGGCGCGGAGAGTTTCCGCGACGTCTTCAACTTCTCGAGCGGCGGGGAGTACCGCATCAAGATCACCGACAACATCCGTCTCTTTCCGCGTCTGGGGATTCGGGTCTTCGAAGCGCCTTGGAACGATCCGATCACTCTTCCGGCCATCGGCCATCACCAGCTCTTCATCGAAACGGAGAGGAAACGATTCACGATCTTCACCTTCGGGATCGGGGTGGCTTGGAGCACCGCCGAGTCCGGGAAGTTGTGGCGCGTGGACCTCGCGGGAGACGTGGGCGGAGATGCGGGCGGCTTCGCCTTCGGATTCAGCTTGGAACTTTAGGGGCTGATAGCCCCCGCGCCCACTCGTCCAACCGATGCGACCGGACGATCGCGTGGAAGGTGTGGAGGGAGCCCTCAACCGCGCCGAGCGTGTGCTGGCGTTGGCCCACCCGCATCGTGCCGTCCGTCTCGGCGCGCACCCATAAGTTCGACCCTTCGACCTTCTCGGTGATGAAAACGGGATCGTCCATGAGCCGATCGGCGAGCGCCGCGAAGCGGTCGGCGGATTCGATGTCGAAGACGCCTTGGCCTTCGGGGAGGCGCTGGAGCACGGCATCGGAGATCAGCTCCTCCGGCGGCTCGTACTTCTCGACGCCGAGCGCCGTCGTGATCCCCGCCGGGTCGGTAACCCCGGACGGCAATAGATCGAGGGACGCGACCAGTCCCTGCGAGATCTGCCCGCGAAGCGTGATGGTCTTGACCCGATTGCGCTTCGCGCCCGCGAGCTTGCCGACCAGCCCCAGCCGCTCGATGAGCGGGTCGGGAAGCAGGCTGTCGACCGGGAAGTAGACGATCCGTTCGCCGGGAGCGTAGCGGCCCCGGGGGACGACGAACTGGAAGTCCATCCCGGCGAGCGTGGCGATCTCGATCCGGTCGGCGCCCGCGATGGGCCGTGTTTCCTTGATCGTCTCGATCGTGACGGCGAAGGTGGCCACGACTACTCCAGAACGAAGAAACGCTCTCCGATTTCGACGCCGCGGGCGTTTGCGAATCCCCTGCCGTCGCCGAACGCCTTGAATCCGCACTTCTCCAGGACCCGGATCGAAGCCGCGTTGTCCCCGGCCGCCCGCCCGTACAGCGGGCGCCTCTTCTGGATGGAACGCACGAATCGGGCCAGGGCCCTCGTGGCGACGCCGGCGCCCCAAAAATCTCGCCCGATCCAGTACGTGACCTCCGGTTCGTTCCGCCAGTCGGAATCGATCCAGCTGGCGATCGAACCGGCCACCCCGCCGTCGACGACGATGGTCCGAACGGTGACCGTGGGGTCGGTCCGCATCCGGTCCCACTTCTTCGCGAAGGCTTCGCGGTCCGACGGATTCTTCGGCGTGAAGGCGGCGCGGAAGTTGGCCTCCGGATCCTTCTGCTGTTCGAACAGAATCGGAAGGTCCGACGTCCTTACCTCTCGTAAGACGACCTTCATCTTGTCGGCGGAATCTATCAGAAAAAGAGGGGAAGCGCCCCTGCTTCTCGCGATCGCTTGTTGGATTCTGCCGGCCCGGATGGATGTTCCACGCGCGGGAACCGTGCGATGCCGGAGTCGGGGAACGGAACGTCTTCCGGCCTGATTCGTCGCCGGGGTACACCGCAAACGCTCCTCGCACCTGCACAAAAGGGATCGATAAGGAAATCAGGAAGCCCTGAATGGGTCCTCCACCTGTTGAACGGCAATCGATTACGGGGTGTATTCCGTTGATGGATTGTTGGTTTCCTCGTGGTCTTCTTTCTCAGATGAGCCAGGCACGTCTTCCGTACCGCTTGGAGGCTCTCCCCCGGATCCGGTACAGACTATAATAGTGGCCGATGGTGCTCCTCCTCCTGTTGGTCCAAGAAGAGATCATCCGCAACAACGCCCGAAATGCGTACGAACCTGCCTGCAAGAAATGCGCGGAGGGGCTCTCGATCTTGGAATCGGAGCCGGGACGAGCGCTTCAGAAGTTGACCGAGGCGGTCGATCTCGTGGAAAAGAACCGCCTCAAGGCGGTCGAGCGGAGCTTGAAGATCGAGGACGGCCTCGGCGGATACACGGAAGTCTATCGGTTCTTTCCGTACCAACTTCGCGGGCGGGCGCGGATGGCGTTGGCAAGGAAAGAACCGGCGGACGCGAAGGCTCATCTCAAGTTCGCCGTCTTGGATTTCGAGAAATCTCTCGAATTCCGCTGCGAGGAGAGCCGGAAGTGGCTGAACCAGGCTCGCGAGGAACTCGGCCGAAAGGACCCGCGCGCTCAACTCGAATCGGATTGGAAACGGCTCCTGGAGGAGAAAAAGTTCCGGAGCGCGCGGTCGCTGATCGAAACCCACGGCGCGAATCTCGGCGCCGACCGGGCGAAATGGCTGACGGAGACGGAGGAGGCCTGTCGCCGGCATGTTCAGCAGGCACTCTCGGAATTCGGCGAGGGCCCCACTCTGGCTTCGTTGGCCAAGATCGACTTGGACCGCCGCTATCAGCTGCCGAAGGAAGAGGAGTTGATCGGGGAACACCCGCTGCTTCCCTGGTGCCGCTCGCAGCGCGAGTTCCTAGGTCTTCTCAAGAAGGACCCGGCGCAACCGGGGCTGGATACCGCGGCCGTATCGCAGATGCTGGGAGCGCGCAGTCTCGGCGAGGCCGTGCGAAACCCCTGGTTCCGCGTCGCCGCGGATCTGGCTCATGGATGGTTTGAATCTCGGATGAAGTTCATGCTCGCGCAGACGGTCTCGGTTTCGCTCGCGGAACGTCGCAAGTTCCGGGGGGACGCGGGGAAACTCCTTGCGTCCTGGAGGGCGGCCCGCGATCGGTCGGGTCCCGAATTCGCGGAACACCATCCGGTCTTGAAGAACCCGCTCCTCAGTACGCTCGCGACATCGTTTCCCGTCGATCCCATCGAGCTGGACGATCTGAACATCGAGGGATCCTTCACCGCGGAATCGCCCGAGGCGTATCTCGGGAATCTGGAGATCAAGCTCCGGAGCCTGTGGCGCACCCCGAATCTCTCCGAGGAGTCCGCGATCAAGACGCTTTCTCTCCTGATCGCGGCGGTCGCGATCCGCGAATTGCTGGCAGGGCGTACCGAAGGGGAGGTCGCGGCCAAGCTCAAGGCCGAAGGCGCGGATCTCAAGAAGCTGGGGGGGACGCCCTACGTCCGGCGATGGGGAAAGCGCGTCGAGCGCATCTTCTCCGTTCTACTCCAGTAATCGCAGCGGCTTCTCGCCCTCCATCGTTCCTAGGATCCGGTACGTCTTCCCCGGCTCCAGCTCCTCCCGGAGGAGCCGGACGGTCTTCACTCGGTCCCCCTCCGCCAATCGGACCTCGTAGTCGTCGATCTCCAGTTCGAGTCGAGCGGGAAGATCGAAGAGGGTGGGGCTCCCGTTCTTCCGGACGAGCTGACCCGAGGGAAAGGGATGGACGTGAATCGTCAGCGTGAATTCGCCCGAGTACCCGACGATCGGCGCGACGGAGGCGCCGATCTTTGCGGCTTCGGCCGAGAGATTCGCCTCGAGTCCCTCGAGGGCGGACTGGACCGTCCGGCACCACGATACGAGGCGTTCCGCGGAGGGGCGGAGATGGAGCCACTGCTCGCGCGGCTTTTCCGACCAGTTCGCGGCGTCGTTTTGAGCCAGATCGAGCTGGTCTCGGAACCAGGCGAAGGCCTCTTTGCGATCGTGGGGAGAGAGCTCCCGCAGGGTACGGCGGAGGCGATGCGGCAGTTCCGCGTCGCCGCCGCGGAAGTCCCGATAGGCGAGGGCGTCTCGCTCCGTCTCGAAACTCCGTCGGGAGGCTCCTTCGTGGGGAGGGAGAGAGACGCGGAGGGGCGAGCCCGGCTCCCACACCATCCATCCCGCAACGGCCACGGCGGCGGTGGCGACGGAGAGGGCTCCGACGGTCCAGGCGTGGTTTCGAACGCGCCTCGCCACCTTTCGCGCCGTCGAAGGTCGCTGCGCGGTGACCTCCTCGTCGGCCAGATAGCGCTCCAGGTCGGCGGCCACTTCGGCGGCCGAGGCGTACCGATCCTGCTTCTGTCGCGCCATCGCCTTGAGAACGATCGCTTCCAGGGCGATCGGTACCTTCGCATTTCGGTCTCGCGGCGTCCGAAGGTTTCCTTGGACGACTTGCAGGATGATGTCCATCGGAGTCTCGCCGGCGTAGGGCATCTCGTTCGTGAGGAGCGTGTACAGCGTGGCTCCGAGCGAGTAGACGTCGCTGCGGGGATCCACTTCCGAGGGACGTCCGCGCGCTTGC
>Ga0137796_10000648_pt1 | contig 21254 bp, 22 predicted proteins | sample OV2TP3_FD_97704 | JGI IMG/M metagenome (GOLD analysis project Ga0137796, IMG submission 97704) | reverse complement strand
GCGCTACCTTGATCGCCCTCGCCCAGACGGAGCCCGCCGTGAGCCAATGATGCTGGGGATGGGTGGCGGGGTGATTGGGATACGGGTCGGTATCCATCTTGATCGACTGATGCCAGACCGCAAGGTAGAGGGAAGACTGGTGGTTCCAGGCGAGATGCGCACCCGGCACCCGCCATATACCGCCCGATTCTTGCGAGAGGGTATCAAGACCTCCCACGGGGGGCCGGACGAACGGTTTGAGCGGCCCGGAGGGTGAGGCTGATACCGCCCCCAAGAGCGCGACTGCGGCGATGAGAATTCGAACGTGACGGACGTACCCGACCATGGATTCTCCCTTCCTAACTCGATTACCCATACCAACGCCACCCATGGGTGGCCCTTTAGCGAATTCGGAAACGGAATCCGCAGCACGGAGAGTGCTAAATGCAAAACTGGATGTTGCGGCGTGCGATATGATGTTAAGGACCGTGAGCTCCAACTCCACCGAAATGGGAGGCGCAGCGGGGAGATTCCTCTCTACCCGGTGGTCGATGGTCTTGGGGGCCAAGACAAACCACGACGAGCGGTATCGCCAGACCTTGGACGAACTCATCCGAGTATACTGGCGGCCGGTATACGTCTATATCCGGAGTACCTGGGGAAAGACGAATGAGGACGCCAAGGACCTGACCCAGGCCTTCTTCGTCCACCTCATGAGCCGGAAGTTTTTCGCCAAGGTGGCGCCCGAAATCGGTCGATTTCGCACTTTTCTCAAGGCGTGCGTGAAGAACTTCGTCAATAGTAGTGAGGCGTCGGAAAAGGCGCTCAAGCGCGGCGGCCGGCGGATCCGGCTTTCCCTCGATTTGAGCGACGCCGTTTTGCCCGAGATGTCGGAGCGGGCTTCTCCCGAGGAGGCATTCGACCGGGAGTGGTCGAAGACCGTTATGAAGGAGGCGTTGGTTCGTCTATTGGTGACCTACCGGGAGGAGAATCGGGAGGTCTATTTCAGAGTCTTCGAGGCCTACGATCTCCTCACGGACCCGAAGCCTTCTTACAAGCAACTTGCCGATCGCTTGGGCATTAAGGAGACGGATGTCACCAACTTCCTGGCTCATGCGCGGCGGCGCCTCCGCGCCCTGGCAGAGGAGCTTATTGGGGATACCGTCGCTACAGAGGAGGAATTGCGGCAGGAGTATGCCCAGGTGTTTCGGGGTCGGGAATGATGGTCGGGGGCGCGGACCCCTTCGGATTGGAATCTTACCAGCGGAACCCCTGCAAGGATTCGAATCCGTCGCTGGTATGCTCTTTGCCTCCCCTCCATCATGCGACCTGGGCTCTGGAGGAAGAAATTTTTCAAACGTTCGGCCGCAGATGTCGCTATAAGGTTGGATAGGCTGGAAGGAGAGCACTTGGCCGTGGGTGAGGGCGATTCGCACATCGACACCACTAAACTCGAGAGGGCGGAGGTTTGGGACCACCTCTCGGAGATCATGTGCGAATCCGACGAGCCCCGGGTTGGGCAGCGTTTCGGAAAATTTCAACTTCTCGAAGAGATCGGCGTCGGAGCCACGGGAGTCGTCTACAAGGCGCGACAGACGGACCTCGACCGCGTCATCGCGCTGAAGATCCAGCGTCTCGACGCCTCCATCGAGAACGATTCCGGATTCCTCGCGGAAGCGTCTTCCGCCGCCCGCCTGAATCATCCCAACATCGTCCACGTGTACGAGGTCGGGGACTGCTCCGGGTACCACTACATCGCCATGGAGCTCGTCGACGGAGCCCCACTGGATCGGGTGAATCTGGCGCCCCGCGAGGTCGCGGAGACGATGAGCAAGGTCGCGCTGGCGGTGCATTATGCCCACGACATGGGCCTTCTCCATCGGGACCTGAAACCTCAAAACCTGATGTGGAGTCGGGACGGGCGCGTGCGCGTCACCGATTTCGGGCTCGCGCGCAGATTCACGGGACATGCCTACCGCTCCGAACACATCGCGGGCACGCCGGTGTACATGGCTCCCGAGCAGGCAGAAGGGACGTCGTGCGATGGCCGCACCGATGTCTACAGCCTCGGCGCCACGATGTACCACCTCCTTACCGGGAGGCCTCCCTTCGACGGCGACACCGTGGCGAGAATCCTCGATCAGGTCCGTCAGGACGAACCGCAACCGCTGCGCCAGCGGAAGCCGGACCTCCCTAGGGAGTTGGAAGCGGTCACGCTCAAGGCGATGGCGAAGGAGCCCGCCCGCCGGTACCGCTCGGCTCGAGAGCTATCTCTGGACTTGGATCGGTTTCTGCGCGGAGAGCCGGTCCTCGCCCGGCCCGCCAGCGCCATCTACCGCATTCACCGCCGGATCGTTCGCCATCGGGGACTGTTCCTGCTGGCGACGTCGGCCACGATCGCGCTGTCGGTCCTCACGGGCTTTCTCCTATATCAGTTCCATCGGAGGGCGGACGACCGAGCGCGCGCGGCCGCGCACGCGAGACTTCTCGAAGATCAGCTGACAGGGGAGCGCGAGGAGCGCCTGCGGCGCGAGCAGCTCCATGCCCAAGCGAAACCCGATTTCGATTACGGGATGGAGCGATTTCGCCATCTCCAGCTCCTCCTCTCCCGCGAAACTCCGGGGGAGGAGCCGTCCATTCACCGAACCACCCGGGAGGCGCTGGCGCGATTCGAGCGCGCCTTGGAGATCGATCCGAACTACGCGGAAGCGGCTCTTCAGATCGCCCGCATTCGGATGGAGGGCGGCGACTATGGGCAGGCCGCGCACTGGTGCGACCGGGCGATCTCTCTCGATCCCTCCCTGGCCACGGCCTACCTGTGCCGGATGTTGATTCAGTTGCAACGCTACGATACGAACGAGCACTCCGACTACGGCTATCGTCCGAACCTAGAACCACCGGCGCTCCTCCAGCTCCGCCGGCAAGTCCGGACGGATCTGGAGCAGGTTCGCCGTTGGGAGCCGGGCACCGAGGAGATCGCCTTCGCTCTGGGCCTGCTCGAATTCGCGGAAAGGAAATATCTCGCCGCCGCCGAGCAGCTTCAGCGCTACTTGGAACGACGGCCCACCGACTGGTTGGCCCAGGCATGGTGCGCCCATGCCTTCTTTCATGCCGAGCAGTTCGATATCGCGTCGACGTGGATGGATCGGGCCTTGCGGAGTCGGCCGCGAAGCTCCGCGATGTATTCGCAGCGAGGGTCCATCCGCCTGGCCGCGGGCCAGTGGGACGCCGCCATCGAAGACTTCACTCGGGCCCTGCAGACGGAACCGACTTCCGCCCTTCTCTATTTGAATCGGGCGCTGGCGAAGGCCCGCGGAAATCGACCCGGGGCCGCCGAAGATTTCGGCTCCGCCATCGAATTGAATCCGGATTGGGGCGCGCTCTACTACGAACGGGCGCGCTGGCTCCAGAATTCGGGAAAGCTCGAGGAGGCCATCCGGGACTACTCGACCGCCATCGCCAAGTCGCCTTCGTTCGCCTTCGCCTACGTCGAGCGGGCGGATGCGTACAATGCTTCCGGTCGGTCCGATCGAGCGCTCTTGGATCTCTCGAAGGCGATCGAGCTCTATCCCGAGTTCGCCATTCCCTATCTCAATCGCGGACATCTCCTCTATCGTCGCAACGACCTCGAAGGGGCTCTCCGGGATTTCTCGTCCGCGATCCGGCACAATCCGCGGTACGTCAAGGCCTACGTGTCGAGAGCCGCGGTTTGGCTCCAGCGTTCCGAATGGGTCCGGGCGATCGAGGATACGACCAAGGCGATCGATCTGGATGCCCGGAATGCCGATGCCTACGGAAATCGCGGACTAGCCCGGGCTCGACTCGCTCATGACAAGAACAAATCGCGCGAGCTCTTCCTACTGGCGGAACTGGATCTCAAGCGCGCGCTGGAGCTCGCGGATCAGAAGTGGCCCCATCGCGCGCACATCGATGCCGAACTCCGCTGGGTGCAGAACCATCTGAAGTACCGCTCCTAGGGCGACACCAGATCGATCCTCCATTCGCCGTCCTCCAGGACAAGAACGATCGCGGTGTCGTAGCCGACCTGCTTTCCGTCGTCGTCGAAGCGCTGGAACATCAGCTTCCGGCGCGACCCTTTCGAGCCGTACGGATTGATGTCCTTGAATCGGAACTCGACCACGTTGTTGCGCTCGATGGTCCGGCGAACCGCGTTCCAGTAGAGACGGCAATCGGCATACCTCTCGGCCTGCTCCCGGTCGTGCTTGTTGAAGGTGGCGACGAAGGCGGCCCATTGTTCGCGGAGGAGGGCCTCGTAGCAAGCCTGGGCGACGGAGAGCCACGAAGTGAATTCCCGTGCGGACAAAAGATGGAGGGTGGAACGTGCGCCTCGAAGGAGCGGAGACTTGGAGGCGATATCGACCCCATCGACCGTGACCGTTCCCCCGGAAGCCCATAGCGGAAACCGATCTTCGCCGCCGGAGAGGCGCCAGCGGCCCTCGCCGGTGTCGCAGACCGAGACGATCGCCGATTCTTCGCCCCGGACGGTCGTCCGCGCCGCCGCGGCGCGCCGCTTGTCCGAAGCCTCGAAGGTCACCGTCAGGCGGAAGTCGGCATGGCGGATCTCAAGCCGGCCGCCCGGAACGGCCTGGATCGAAACCCGCCGATCTCGGAGCCGCGGCCGGTTCACCTCCTTGCCGTCGTAGCGAACCGAGAAGCGCGAGGCGTCGTCGTCGCGGGTGAAGGTGCGGAGCGTACCGAGATCGATCTCGATCCGCTCGCCTCGCGAATCGATCCGAAGTTCTCCCGGAAGTTCGTCCGCCGCCGCCCCGGCCGCCGCGATCGCCAGAATCCCCGCCGTCAACGCCGACTTGGCCATGAATGCCTCCGCTCTACGATAGACCCGGATTGTAGCGGATCGGGCCTCGAATTCCTTGGACTCTCGCGATGGGGTGTTCGTTACCGAGGCCTGGCGCGGAGCATGGTGATCCCGCTCGGAGACCACACCGCCAAGCCCGGACCCTCCGCGCCGAGATCCACGAGACCGACGGCTTGGAGTGCCGAGACGGTGAACTTGGCTTCCCACAGGATTCGACCGGACGCGGCCGAGAACGCCCAGACCCGACCCCCGGCGTCGGAGGACGATGCGACCAGATCCACCGCTCCGTCTCCGTCGAAATCGCCGCCGGGGAGGAGATCCGTGATTCGGGCTCTCACCGTGCCCCGAGCTCGCTCCTGTCCGTCTCGGCCCGAGAGAAAGTGGACCGTTCCGCCGTCGGACGCGACCGCAGGATTGGACGTCAGCCGCACGACTCCGAGCTCCGCAGACGGAGAGGTCGACCACAGCACCGCGCCGGTTCGGCCGGAAAGGAGGGTGACCCACCGGCGGTCTTCGGTCCGGCAGAGGATGTCCGCTACGCCGTCCCGATCGATGTCCACGATCGAACGATCCACCCAGGCTCGAAGCGACCGAGCCCAGAGTTCCTTTCCGTCCCCGCCCGATATGCATCGAAAAACCGATTCGGTCGGGATCGACGGGACGGGGGTGGCCAGGAGATCTTCCCGACCGTCTCCGTTCACGTCGCCGAGGGGACGAAGTACGAGGAGCAGAGGCAGGGAGTAGTTTCGCCAAAGTTCCGCGCCGGCTCGCCCGTCGTAGGCGACGGCGGTGGCCCATCCCGAGAGCCACACGATGGCATCGGGAGATCCGTCGCCGTTCAAGTCTCCGACGCGAGTGAGGGTGAGCGCCGGCGGGATACTTTCGACAAAGGGCCGGATCCAGATCTGACGTCCCGTGCGCCCCGAGCGGAGCGCGACGGCGTCGATCGTGGTGGCGAGAAAATCCGCGACGCCGTCTCCATCTACGTCGCCGTACTCGTGGGACAGGTCCACGGGGAACCGGCCCCGGTGAGTCCAGAAAGGGGATCCGTCCTTGCCCGAGTGGGCGGAGACGAAGGAGTCTCCGAGCACGAAAAAATCGGGAATGCCGTCGCGGTCGACGTCGCCGATTCCCCGCGAGTGGATCTGCGCGCAGGGTCCCGCAGAGGAGTTCTTCCAAAGTCGTCGGCCTCGCGAGCCGGACAGCCCGACCAGCGTGCGATCGGCGGGATCGGCCAGGACGAGGTCCTCGACGCGGTCGCCGTCGATGTCGGGAATCAGGACGAGGAATCGACTGGGCGCGTCCACGGTCCAGAGAGGGATGGAGGCGGTTTCCACCCGGAGCCGAAGCTCTTCTCGCGGGACGATCGTGACTTCCTGACTCCAGGGGAAGCAGTTCGGGCGCAGGACGGTGACTTGATGTCGTCCGGGGGGCAGGGCGATCCCGCTTTCTTCACAGGCGCGAGGTTCCGCGTTCTCGAGTCGCACCGTCGTTCCCGGGATATGGGGGTCCAGAATCAGTCGTCCCGTGATCGGAAGCAACTCGCGGAGATGCTCTACCTTTTCGCGCGATCGGATCTCCACGTCGAACTCGCTCGATTCGTAGCCGGACCGGACGAGCGAGATTCGGTGCGATCCCGGGGGCCAGAGTGAAACTTGGGCCGGGGTGCGTTGTCCCGTCTCCTTGCCGTCCACCCAGATCGCGGCTCCGGGAGGAGAACTGGAAATCCGGGCCTCTCCCGGAAGGAAGCCGGGGAGGAAGGACAGGAGCCCCACGACAAAGGCGGTCGCCGCGATGCCGACCCACGTCGCGCGCCTCGCGAGGCGGCGGCCTACGCGACCCCAGATGGAAGGCGCGCTCGCATGGACCGGTTCTCCCGCGAGCCAACGCGCGAGGTCTTCGGCGAACGCTCGGGCGGTGGGATAGCGCCGTCGAGGGTCCTTTTCCAAGGCCTTGAGGCACACTCGCTCCAGATCCGGTTTCACGGTTCGGTCGATCGTTCGCGGAGGCGAGGGTTCGTCGGAAAGGACCTGTTGCAGAGTCTCGGCCAGAGAGGCGCCGACGAACGGAGGGCGGCCGGTGAGGATCTCGTAAAGCGTGGCCCCCAACGAGTACACGTCGCTTCGCTCGCCGACCTCTTTCCACTGACCGCGCGCTTGCTCGGGACTCATGTAGGCGGGTGTCCCGAAGGTGACGCCCGACACCGAGAGGCCCGGCCCTTCCCATCCCGGCACCTTCGCCAGTCCGAAATCCATCACCACGGCCTTCCGCTCCGGAGTGACGAGGATGTTGGACGACTTGAGGTCGCGATGAAGGATTCCTTGCGCGTGGGCGAAGGCGACCGCCTCCGAGGCTTGGCGGAGGAGTTCGACTTCCTCGCGGCGCAAGAGGGAGCGGCGCTCGATGTGGTCCTGGAGGCTTCGTCCCTCGAGAAGTTCCATGACGATGTAGGGGCGGCCGTCGGCCTCCCCGACGTCGTGGACGGGAACGATATGGGGGTGGACGAGCACCGCCGCCGCGCGCGCCTCCCGGAGAAATCGGAGGTGTTCGGCGGGGGTGAAGCCCGGCCGCATGATCTTGAGCGCGACTTCCCGCCCGAGGGTCGTGTCTTCGGCGCGGTAGACGATTCCCATTCCGCCGCGACCCAGGGTCCCCAGGATTCGATATCGGCCGATCGCCGCGGGGGGCGTCGCGTTCTCTTCCCGCATGACGCGGAGCCATTCTCCGACGGCGCGGGTGCGAGATCCGTCTTCCACGTCCTCGTCGGGATCGACATAGAGACGCACCGCGTCTTCGGTTCGGATGAGGCCTCGGGAGAGCAGATCCTCGGGAGTCCGTACGTCCGGATGGCGGGCGGCCACCTCGGGGGTGATGAGGCCGACCCGCACCGCGCGCTCCAGGACCGGGTTCGGATTCTCCACGGAGTCCACCGTATTCTATCCCATGGATGATGCAGAAAATCGCCGGGACAGACAACACCGTATTGGGATTCCGGGGCGGGGAGTTTATGGGACGGGCGGCGTGGGATCAGATTCTCCAGAGCACCCAGGCGGCGAACGCCGTCCCGGCGCTCGCCGCGAGATAGAAGAACGCGCCGAACGCCGTTTTCGCATGAACCCGCAGGAGGCTGGGGATGGTGAACTTCAAGCGATGCGCGCAATGAAAGAGCGTCGTGAAGAGGACGACGAAGAGGGCTGCTCGCACGGCCCAGTGGTGGACCAAGGGACGCAGCCGCTCGTACGCGAGGGCGCCGTCCGCGGTGGGCCAATTCACCCAGGGACTCATGCCCGTGAGGAAGATCAGCACCGGCAGCGCGAAGGCCGCGACGGCTCCTCCCGCCGCGAAGAGGGCCCAGAAAAACGGTTCTTTCGAGCGCGCCATCGTCACCGTCCCGCAACGGCCCAGAGGATTCCCGCCGTTGCGAAGATCCACACGAGGTAACTGGGTAAGACCAGCGCCCACTCCGGCACCTTCTCTTCGCCCCGCATCACCACCAGAGCTCGCGGAGTGGCATTGAACCAGGTGATGGTATGCAGAAGAGCCAGTCCCAGCGCGACGAAGTGGAACAGGACCATCCACCACGAGCGCAGGTAATCGCGGATCTTGAGATAGGCCTCCGGTCCCTGCGAAAGTCGATAGAGGAGGAAGAGCAGGACGACGGAGTAGAGACCCGAGGTCAACGCGGACAGCTCGCGCATCATGAATTGGAAATAGGGCGCGCGCTGGAGCCACCACGTCGCGGGCTGCGGGCGTTTGAGTAGAGGGCTCATTTGTGTAGGAACGGCATCCAAAACTGTGTCGTCGCTTCCACCTTGGCGCGTTGGATGGCGCCGGCCGGATCCACGTGCTTGGGACAAACCGCCGAACACTCGCCGACGAGCTCGCACTGCCAGATCGCCTCGTCTTCGAAGATGATGTCGCGGCGCTCCCGGCCGTACTGATCGCGCGAATCGAGATTGTACCGCTGAGCGAGCGCGATCGCCGCGGGGCCGAGAAACCGCTCCTCCTCGCCGTATACCGGACAGGCCGCGTAGCAGCAGAGGCAGTTGATGCAGGCGCTGTACTGCTTGAATCGGGCGAGCTCCGCGGGCGTCTGGAGATACTCGCCCTTCTCGACCGGCTGCTCCTCCTTGCGGAGGAGGTACGGTTTCACCCTCGCCAACTTCTGCATGAAGTCTTCGATGTTGACGACCAGGTCGCGCTCGACGGGGAAGTTCGTCAACGGTTCGATCCGGACGGGCCCGGGCAAGAAATCGCGGAGGAACGCGCCGCAGGTAAGCTTGGGAACTCCGTTCACCATCATCCCGCAACTACCGCACACTCCCATCCGGCACGACCATCGGAAGGTCAACGTACCGTCCATCGTATTTTTGATGTGGGTAAGCGCGTCCAGTACCGCCATGTCCTCTCGGAAGGGGACTTCGTAGGTTCGAAACTCCGGCTCGCCCCCCTTCTCTGGGTGCCACCGGAATACTTCCAGCCGGATCGTCTCACTTGCCATAGACGCGCTCCGCGGGCGGCCACTTCGTGATCGTGACCGGCGAGTATTCGATCTTCGGAGCGCCCTCCGTACGAAAGGCGAGCGAGTGGCGGAGGAACTTCTGGTCGTCCCGGTTGGGGAAGTCGGTCCTCTGGTGCGCGCCGCGCGATTCTCTTCGCTCGAGCGCCGAGTAAACGATCGCCAAGGCGCACTCGATCATGTGGTCGAGCTCGAGGGCCGCGGTGAGGTCGGTGTTGAACGAGTTCGAGCGGTCTTCGATCGCGACGTCCTTGAATCGTCCCCGGATCTCCATCATCTTTTCGCAGGTTTTCTTGAGCTCCGCTTCGGTGCGGTAGATCCCGCAGCCTTCCTCCATGCTCTTGTTCATCTCGACGCGGAGACTCGAGACCTTCTCCTTGCCTCCCGTCTTCCGGAGGTAGTCGCGGGAGATCCGCTCGGCTTCGTCCTTGGCCTGCCCCTCCAGCGCGGGACGGGAGAAGTTCGGATGATCGCCGGCCCAAGCGGCGGCCGCCGTTCCGGCGCGTCGGCCGAAGACGAGGAGCTCCGTGAGCGAGTTCGAGCCGAGGCGGTTGGCGCCGTTGATCGAGGCGCAGGCGCATTCGCCCGCGGCGAAAAGACCCGGCAGCTTGGTGGCGGTCTCGATGTCCGTGTCGATCCCGCCCATCATGTAGTGCATCACGGGGCGGACGGGCAGGAGTTCGTGGACCGGATCGACCCCCGCGTAGTTTTTCGAGAGCTCCCGGACGAAGGGGATCTTCTTCATGATCTTCTTCTCGCCCATGTGGCGCAGGTCGAGATGGACGACGTCGCCGTAGGGCCCTTCGACCGTCCGACCCTTGGCGCGTTCCTTCATGAAGCACTGCGAGAGTCGGTCCCGGGGGCCGAGTTCCATCGTGCGTTTCTGCGGATGGTTCGGATCGCGGACGTCGAGCGGCTTGCCGAGGTCGTAGTCCTGGAGGTAGCGGTACCCGTCCTTGTTGATGAGGATTCCCCCCTCCCCGCGAGCGGCCTCCGTGATGAGAATGCCCGTGCCCGGCAGCCCGGTCGGGTGATATTGGACGAATTCCATGTCCTTGAGGGGGACGCCCGCGCGGTAGGCCATGGCCATCCCGTCGCCGGTCTTGACCGCGCCGTTCGTCGTGAAGGGAAAGATGCGGCCGAGGCCCCCGGTCGTGACGATTGTGGCCTTGCCGGCGATGGCGCGCGGGGTCCCGGTGCGGAGTTCGAGGGCGACGACCCCCTGGCAGCGACCGTCCTCCACGAGGAGTCTTGTCGCGAACCACTCGTCGTATCGGACGACGTTTTGGAACTTGAGCGAGGTCTGGAAGAGCGCGTGGAGCATGAAAAAGCCGGTCTTGTCCGCGGCGAACCACGTCCGTTCGATCTTCATGCCCCCGAACGGGCGAACCGCGATGTGGCCGTCCGGCTCCCGGCTCCAGGGGCAGCCCCAGTGTTCCAGCTCGATCATCCGTGCTGGGGCCTCCCGGACGAAGGCCTCGATCACGTCCTGGTCTCCGAGCCAGTCGGAGCCGCAGACGGTATCGTATCCGTGGTGGTCGAGGCTGTCGTTGGGCTTGATGACCGCGGCCGCGCCGCCCTCCGCGGCTACGGTGTGGCTCCGCATCGGGTAGACCTTGGAGACGAGCGCGACGTTGAGCTTGGGGTTCGCCTCGCCGATGGCGATCGCCGCGCGAAGTCCCGCGCCTCCTCCGCCCACGATCACGATGTCGTGCTGGATGAGTTCCACGGTCACGGCATGATAGCGATGGGGTAGGGAGCCGTCAACTCCGCGATACGGAAATCGCCTGTCGCTGGGTGAGGACGGCGGTGAACAAGAGGGTGGTAAAATCCAGAACGGCGTATCCCAGTCCCACTCCGCACGGCGGGTTGCCGGAGGGGATCCCCAGATAGGGAACCCGCTCGGCCCAACGCCAGTTTCCGAGCGAAGTCCCGAGCCATTCCAGCGCGATCGTGTACACGATGCACGCGCACAGGACCCGCCGGGTCGGCGCGACCGCGACGAACCACGCCAAGAGGCACCACCACAGGAATCCCCACGCGTCCCGGAACCAGGCAAGGGAGAAGAGGGCGTAGATCCACCCGCACAGCAGGATCGCCCGCACGATGGGCTTCTCGTGACGCTCGAACCATTTCCGGCGGGCGGTCTCGCACGCCAGGACATAGAAAACCCCGTGGCCGAAGGGAACGTAGGGGGGCACCGTTCCCAATCGATAGTCGTAGCATCCCCAGATCAACGAGAAGAAGATCTCCCCCGCGGTCGCGATGGCGAGCGCCACGCCCAACTGCTTTCCGCCGACGGAGGATCGGTAGGCGACCCCCAGGAGAAAGGCGGCCGTGGAGGCGCCCAAGGCGAGCTGAACGAGGAGGTCGCGCCGATCGAGAACCAGGAGGAGCGGGGTGTACAGGCAGAGGGCGATACCCCAGAACGCGAACCGCCGCGAGGACAGAGGAGGGCGAGAAGGGTCCGAAGGGAGAAGTTCTTCCGCCGCGCTCATCCGGAGGGATCGTACCCTGGAAACCCGTCGCGAAGAGGCGGGAAAATCCTCTCCAAGAGCTCGGGGACCGGTTCCGGGTTCCCAAGTAAGGCTTGACGCGCCGCGTCAGCCGAGATACCCTCGGAGCCCGATGGTCGCTCGCATCGATTGCCGGCGTCGAACTCCGAGGGAGGTGATGCGGGAGCTCGTCGCCCTGCTCCCCTCGGCGCGCACCGCCCATCTCGAAGTGCTCCACCTCCGGGAACTGGACGGATCGATTACTTCCTTCCTCAAGGACTTGGCCCGCCACGTCATCGCGTCCGAACTCCGCCTCTCCGTCGCGGAGGACTCGGGATGCGCCGCAGCCTTTTTCGCGGCGGTGAAGGTCCCCCGACTTTCCGCGGAGTAGTCGCGGATCCGGCTACGGGCGTTTCCACAAACCGGCGATCGAAGAACTCTCGAGCTTGGAACCGACCGGACCCGGGAGACCCTTGCGGATCCCCCGAGTCCGAGGTGTCGCTAGTTCTGCGGTCCGTACACGACGACTTCCCAAACCGAAGAGATCGAAGAGACCTTCTCCTCCAGCACCACGATCTGGAAGGGTCGGGTGAAGGCCCTCGTGACGAGGACTCCAGGGCCGGGCCTGTTCTCCTGTACGAAGACCTGCGCGCCCGCGTACGGGGTGCGGTAGCGCGCGAGCTTCACTTCGACCGAGTATCCGCCGGTATTCCGGGGACCCGCGACGACGGCGACCACGGAGTTCTTGGCGAAGTTGACGGCGGGAGGAGTCGCGCCCGGGTTGTGCTGGGCGTAAAAGGTCGTCCACTTGGCTTGCGTGTTGATGAGATGGATCTTGTTGGTTCCGGGGGCCTGCGAGTACGGTCCAGAATCGAGCTTGGTGTGGTGGATGAGGCCGTACTTCTTGCCGTTGACATACGCGAACTCCAGCACCTTCTGGACGGGACCGGCGATCGACATCTCGCCCGAGGAGACGAGTCCGACGTTGGGCGCGAAGACGAGGCTCCCGATTCCCGCGTCATAGAGCCCGGGCACCGGCCCGAATTGAAAGTGGGTGCAAGAGCGGAAGGTCTGCCGGAGGTAGTCGTTCTTGAACGTATAGGACTTGCCGGCGACCTTGACCTTCACGTTGTGGTAGAAGGTCGTGCCGAGATCGATCGTGTACTCGGTCCCGGTCGGGGCTCCGAACTTGAGGAAGGGGCGCCATTGGCCGGCGTCCCAGTTCCACGCGTACAGGGTCGATCCGCCCCACGCGACCCAGAAATCGTCTCCGCCTCCGGGGAATCCCTCGAGGCGGAACATCCCGCTCGTTTCCTCCGCGACGGCCATGCCGGAGACGCCGCCGAACTTCAGATTCTTGAACGTCCACTTGTTTCCCTCCTTGAGGGGAAACTGGTGTTTGGCCTGCGCCGGGGTCGCGGCCGCCAGGGCCGCCGCCAGCGCGAACGAAATCGAAAACGCTCTCATCTCGCCCTCCAAATTCGGAAACCCATGAATCGGCGCGAATGGTACCCATATGGGTAAATTATGTCAAATCCTCCTTGGCGGGCGGACTTGACATTCCGTCCGATTCCGAGGATTCTTCGGAGGATGGCCCGCGCGTGGGTTCTCGTCCTCGCGATCGTCGTGACCGCCCTGCCGGCGGCGCCGTGGCTGGCGGAGCGGCGGCCCGTCGCCTTCGACGGCGATTGCTGAGCCGAGAGCCGAGCCTGCAAGGTGTGCGGGAAGGTTCCGGGAGTCGACGGATCGATCGAGGATCACGCCGCCTGCCTGGCCCTCTACTACTCCTGCCGGAGCGGCGCGGAGGATTCGGCCGTTCTCTCCCCGCCGCCGGACTTTTTCTGCGAGACGTCGGGCGCGGCCCTACCGAGCGGACCGGAGCAGCGCGAATCGTCGATCCGAACGCCGTGCCTTCCCGAATCCTCCCATCCGCCCTTCAAGATCCCGATCGTCCGACTCCTCGCGGCTTAGTCCTTATTCTTCAACCGCAGGAGGATCCGATGAGAATCTTGGGGATCGCCCTTTGCCTTTTGGCCGCCTGTTCCTCCACGAAGAAGGAAGGTCCGTCGGCGGCGCAACTGGAAGAGGAGAACCGGAAGCTCGTAGCTTTCCATACCGACATCTGGAAACTCATGGGCCTTTCCCAGGCCGCGCAGGACGAGCTCAACAAGTTCGTCCTCGGCGTGAACAAGAACCTCCAACACAATCGACACCACGACTCGGAGAAGTTCAACGCCATTCGAGAGAAGCGCGACCCGAATTGGCAGAAGCAGACCCGCGAGGAGTACGTACGCAAGCATCGCGAACGATTCACCAAACTCGGAATCTCGGAGGCGACTCAACAGGAGCTCTTTTCCGCGATGGAATTCGTCTGGAAGGCGCTCCACGCCCCGAACGTCCCGGAGAAGGACCGAGAGGTCGCGAAAAAGATCCAGGAGATGATGAAGCAGCTCCCGAAATGCTGCGACGATTCGATCTTCGAGCGCGCGGCCGCTCATTAGCGGATCGGGGCGGGGGCGGACATCGCTTCGCCCCCGCCCGGCGCGCATTCCGCGTTCCGCCGTCGGCGGTGGTCGCCGCAGTCGCGGGGGCGTCGTCGATCGCGGTTCAGAGCACGAGCCGTTTCGTCGTTGCCGGCGTCGTCGATCGCGCACAGATTGGGCGACGCTCCTCAAGCGCACGCTCGACATCGACATTCGGGTCTGTCCGAAACGTACGGGGCGCATGGCGGTGCTTGAATCTGATCGCGATGATCATTCTCCCCCGAGCGCAACGTCCGAGTTCGGGGGTCATGTGTCGCGCACGCCAGGAGTCTGCCCGCCCGACCCTTCCCCTCCGCCGGATCTGCTTGAGGCTCCGACTGGCCGAGGTTGTCCTCTGAAAAAGACGTTGTCTGATGCCATGATGACGGACGTGTTCTGGATTCTCGACGCCGCGGTGAATGAGGTCCGCGGGCTGCGGTCGAGGCTCGGTTCGATTGCGGGACGGCTCTTCGACGTGAACCTCAAGGCGCTCAACGTGGCCTTCGAGGAACTGTCGGCGAGCGCGTCGAGTTTGGGCGATGCCGACCCTGCACAAGAGCTTGCGCAGGCCCTGCGCAACCGACTCGTGCGGGAGTCAGGTATCTTGGTCCTGGGTCAAGCGAACATCAACGCCCGCCAAGCGCTTCGGCTCCTCTCGGAGCCTTTCTATTGCGGTCGGTCCAGCCCTCCTTCCGTTGTCAGCGCCCACACCGCAAGGATGGCGCCGCTGGAGCCGGCCAGGAAGATGCGGCCCCGGGAGTCCATCGCGGCAGCCAGGACGACCTCGGCCGTGTTGGGATCGCTTACGTCATCCTGGAGGACGGCTCCGGTTCCTCCGAACGTCCGATCGGGCGCTCCCTCCTCGGTGAATCGCCAAGCGACGATGGATCGTCTGGACTTCGAACAGAATCCGCCGATCAGAATTCGTAACCGTTCACGCTCCCCGTGCACCGCAGCGGTGAACCCCGGTAGGGTCTCAGAAGAGTCTACCGGGGTGAAAGAGACCCCGTGAACGCATACCGCCTTTCTTTTCTTTCTTGCCCCTCCACGGGCCCCTCGTTACGATAGTCCCCCGTCATGGCCGTCGTCGAGATCAAGAGCCTCGTCAAACACTACGGAAAAGTCCAGGCGCTCAAAGGGGTCTCGCTCTCGGTGGAGAAGGGGGAGATCTTCGGTCTCCTCGGCCGAAACGGCGCGGGCAAGACCACGATGGTCAAAATCCTTCTCGGAATCGTGCAACCGACTTCGGGATTCGCCTTCCTCTTGGAACAGCCGGCCGGGGCGGCGGAAGCGCGCAAGAGGGTGGGCTTTCTTCCCGAGGACCACCGGTTTCCCGATTACCACACCGGCCGGTCCGTGCTGGATTTCTACGGAACGCTCTACGGCATGTCGCGTTCGGACCGGCTCAAGCGCATCGCCGAGGTTCTCGACCTCGTCCATCTCACCGAGGCGGCGGACCGGAAGATCCGCACGTATTCGAAGGGAATGAAACAGCGGGTGGGGTTGGCTCAGGCCATGCTCCATCGGCCGGACGTCTTTTTTCTCGACGAGCCCACGGACGGAGTCGATCCCATCGGACGGCGCGAAATCCGCGAGGTCTTGGTACAGCTCAAGAACGAAGGCAAGACGATCTTCGTCAATTCTCACATCTTGAGCGAGGTCGAGCTCATCACCTCCCGAGTCGCCATTCTCGAGGAGGGGACGATGAAGAAGCAGGGCTCGGTCCAGGAACTCACGAAGACCCAGAATCTCTACGAGCTCAAGGTCGAGGGAGATCCGGTCCCGAGCCTCGATGCCATCGCCAAGACCGGGGCGTCCGCCCGCAAGGTGCCGGGAGGGCTCGAGGTCGTCCTCCCCGACGGGATGAAGATCGGGACCGTGATCGACATCCTCCGAAACCGGGGGGTCGAAATCATGGGAGTGAATCAAAAGAAACAGTCGCTGGAAGACATCTTCATCGAAACCGTCACCGGAGAGGTGGTGGAGGGATGATCTTCCTCGCGTTTTTGAGAGATTCTCTTCGGGAGACGATCGACAAGAAGTCGTTCTGGATTCTAGCGAGCATCTGCATCTTTTTCGTCCTTCTTTGCTTCAGCATTTCCTTTACGCCCCTCCCGCCCGAGGCGGCCTTTCAAGAGGCGACGACTTCCTTCAATGTGGTCATGGGGCCGACCTTCCTGCGCAAGCGATTCGATAAGATGCGATTCGAGGTCTCGAATTGCCGGGAAGTCCCGCCGGACGCCCTCTTCAAGGAGGCGCGATACGAATTCTCCTTGAAGCTCAAGGATGAAGATGCGCTCCAGGAATTCTACGAGGCGATCTGGAAGGAGTCGGCCCTCGAGCGCGACAAGACCAAGGAGGAGGGTTACAAGGATCCGAAGCTGGACGTCCCCGGGATGACCAAGCCATATCCCGCGCCCTCGGAGAGGGAGCAGGTGAAGTATCTCCAAAAGCGATTTGCCCAAGTCGGCCACGTCTCTCTCTGGATCATGCCCGACGAAGCGGCAGGGCCCGGCCATTTCAGCCTTAAGTGGATCGCAACCGGTCCCCACAAGGAAGTGGGCTACCGTGCCAGTTTCTTGTTCGGCCTCTTCAGCGGAACGATCGGGAGCGGTCTCCAAGTGGGGTTGATCGCCTCCACGATCGAGACGATTTTCGCGGAATGGGTGGCGGGGGTGTTCGGCCTTCTGGCGGGATTGATCTTCACCGCATTCTCGGTGCCCGGAATGCTGGAGAAGGGCAACGTGGAGATCCTTCTCTCGAAGCCGATCAGCCGGATCACCCTTCTCCTGTACAAGTATTTGGGCGGTCTGACCTACGTGTTCCTTCTTTCGGTCATCCTGATCGGAGGAAGTTGGCTCGCGATATCCCTCCGGATGAACTATTGGAACACGACTTATCTCTGGTCCATCGGGATTCTTACCTTCCAATTCGCCATTCTCTACTCGATCTCCGTCCTCTTTGCCGTGCTCTGGCGCAGTTGGCTTGGGTCCATCCTGATGACGACGGTCTCGTGGTTCGGGTTTTGGGCCGTCAATTGGATACACCAGGACGTCATCCACAACCCCATTCTGGCCGGGAAGATCCCGGATTGGGTGACGAGCGTCGGCGATTTGCTCTACTTCATCCTTCCGAAAACCCGCTATCTGGACAAACTCAACAACGAAATGCTCCGGAAGAGCCACGCGACGGATGAGTTGATGAAGGCGCTGGCGGGCACCGTCCACTTTCCGCCGGGGGTGAGTTGGGAGAGCGCCATCATCAGCTCCGCGATCTTCACGATGATCATCCTCGCCCTGGCCTGCTGGCGATTCTCGCGCAAGGACTATTAGGTGCCTGCGATGACGCTCCTCTTCGCACTCTGGGCGTTCGCCCAAGACGGGGTTTCCCTCGAGGATAAACGGCTCGCGACCGTTCCGGAAGACGCCGCGGCAGAGCTCGTGACCTTCTCCTCCGACGGACGAAACGTCGCATTCGCGGCCCGATCGAAGCTCCACTCTTGCCTCATCGTGGGGGATCGCGCCGGGGAAGGATTCGACAAGATCCTCTTCCCCACGTTCAGCCCCGACGGGAAGACCGTTGCCTATGGGGCGCTCTCCGGGTTTCGCTATCGCATGGTCGTCGGCGACAAGAAGGGCGGCGAATACGGCGGGGTGCAGCGTCCGGTGTTCAGTCCGGACGGGTCCCGGCTGGCCTTCGCCGCGCGAGCGGTCAAGAACGAAAAATGGTTCGTCGTTCTGGATGGGAAGTCGGGACCCGAATTCGACGCGGTCGACGTCCCCGTCTTCAGTCCCGACGGAAAAACGCTCGGGTATGGAGCTGCGTCGGGGAGCAAGGTCCTCCTCCTCTTGGGGGAAAAGCGCATCGATTGCGAGGACGCCGTGGATGGTCCGTCCTGGAGCGCGGACGGAAAATCCGTCGGTTGGGTCGCGAGCGACGGAAAGCGGTGGAGCGTTTTCGTCAACGAACGCAAGGTGGACGAACACGAGGAAGCGGCCCGACCGGTCTTCTCTCGGAAGGGCGAGCGGTTCGCGTATCCCGCGCGAGAGAAAAAACAGTGGCGGATCGTAGTGGGGGAAGAGCGGGGCCCGCTTTTCGATTTCGTCGGCACCCCCGTCTTCAGCTCCGACGCATCCTCCCTGGCGTATGCCGCCTCCAAGGCCGGTCGGTGGTTCGTGGTCCATCAGGGAAAACCCGGGGCGGAATTCGACGCGGTTCAGGGGCTGGTCTTCTCCGCGGACGGGAAGTCGCTTGCCTATGCCGCACGCAAAGGCGCCAAGTGGCGGCTGGTCGTGGGGGACGAGGCCGGCGAAGAATTCGACGGAGTATGGTCCCCCGCGTTCTCCTCGGACGGGAGGAAAGTGGCGTTCGGAACGCTCCAGGGGCGCGAGCTGTGGTGGCGAGTGAAGTGAATCTCGCCATCCGGCGGCTCCGTATCGCATAATACTTTCCCATGACCGACCCCGCGAAACAGGAGCCCGAGGAGGAAGACGAGCTCAATCCGGTCGGCGTCGAATTCTGGCTCGGACAGATCCTCATGATCGGCGGCGTCGCCGCCGGCATCTGGCTTTCGGCCCGGGCCGGTTTCTCCGAAGCGGCACGGTTCAGCCAGCATCAGGATCTCCGTCTCGCCCGGAATACGCTCCGGGTCGTTCGGAAGGAATTGGACGAGAACCTCCGACAGGTGCGCCTCGCCCGCGCGAACCTGGAAAAGGGAAAACCGACTCGGGTCGAACTGCGCACCCTCCATCTGCAAAAGGCCTCGGGCAAGTCCTACATGACCGCGGTGAATCCGCGCGTCCTCGCGGAGATCGAGCGGCTGTACGCCGGCCCCCTCGATCGAGTCCTTCCGGAAATCAAAGAGGGTCCGATCGATCCTCGAGAGGTCAAGAGACAGCTCGTGACTCTGGAGCGCGTCTTGGCACGCGCGGACAAGACCGTCCTTCCGCTCCTCGCCGCTCAAGAAGAGGAGCTCGCCCGCCTGGAAGCCAAGGTCCGGGGGGGACGATGAACTACAAGTCCCGCGAGCGCATCGCCTTTTGGATCGACCAGGCCATCATGTTCTCGGTCGCGCTCACCTCGATTTGGTTCGCCTCGCGGATCGGATACCGGGAGGCGGTTCGTTTTGCGCGGTACGAGGAGTTGCGCAAGGCCCGCAATCAGATGCGGGCGGTCGAACACGAGCTTGCCCTCAACGAATTCGCGATCCGGAGGGCGCTCGAGCGTTGGGGATCGGAGGACTTCGACAACATCCATTTCGTCGTCCGCGCCTTCGAGCGGGCCAAGGAGGCGGATGAGATCTACCTCCTGGACCCCGATACCACGAGCGCCCTTTCCGAGGTATACGGCGATCTCTTGGAAAGCACGGTCGCGGGCATCCGAAAACGGGGTCCCTCGGATACGCGCTATCTCGCGCAGGATCTCTACGAACTCCTGGAGAGAATCGAGACCGCGCGGCCTCTTCTCGAGAAGGATATCGACCTCCTGGAACGCGAGATGAAGCTGGTCGGGAAGGAGGACATGTCCGAGAGCGTCTCCCCTCCCCACGTGTCGGCGGAGGAGTCCTCCAAGGAGGAGGGAGCGGCGATCGTGCGAGAGGCGTCGCCGCTATGGGAGAAGGGAGACCGCAAACCGTATACGAAGCGCGTTCCCGAAATGTATCGGACGAGCCACTCCGTCGTTCCCGCCGCACCGGGAGGGCCGGTGTTCGTGACATGGGGCGCAAATCTGCCCTCCGGCCGACAACCCGCCCGGCTGTGGCTCCTTGGATTTCGGAAGATGCCGTGGAAGCCTCCATCGGGCGCCGAGGAGGATGCAGAGCATCTCGCGCAATTGTGTGCCGGGCTTGCCCGTGACCCTGCGTTCGTCCTTGTCCATCCGATCTCATCGAAAACCGGAGAGTTCATCGATCCCAATCGTCCGATCGGATGGAGATGGCTGATCGTCCTCGTGGAAGACGACGCCGGGGAGCGTCATCCTGTGCGCGAGCCCGTATCTTGGCGCATCGGAGAGAAGCCGAACGTCCCCCAGCATGTGGGGAAGCCGTCGGAAAAGGCCCTCGTTCTGCCGAAAGGATATCTGGGATCTCCATGAGCGGCGGTTTCGACACCAGCCTCGGAGGCGCAGGAAGTCGATTTCCGGACACGACGTGGCAGCTCGTCACCCGGATGCACGCGACGGGGGACGCCGAATACCGGAGCGGTCTCGAGATTCTCGGCGGACGCTACTGGAAACCGATCTACCACTATGTTCGAATCGCGTGGGCGCGCTCGAACGAGGATGCCAAGGACCTCACCCAGGCGTTTTTCGCCTGGCTCATCCGTGGAGACGTGCTCAAGCGATTCTCGCCCGAGAAGGGGAGCTTTCGCTCGTACCTCAAGGTGTTGCTGAAGAGATTCGTTTCCGATCAGAACGACGCGATGAACGCCCTCAAACGGGGAGGAGGAGTCCACGTCGTCACCCTGGACGGTCTCGAGGAGTTCCAACCGGACACGAGCTTGACGGATCCCGAGCACGCCTTCGACAAGACTTGGGCGATCACGGTTGCGAAGCAGGCCATCGAACACGTCCGCGAACGGTACAAGGCGCGAGGCCGGGAACGTCAGTTCCGGGTGTACGAACTGTACGACCTCCAACCCACTTCCGATAAGCCCACCTACGCGAGGATCGCGGAGGAGATCGACATCTCCGAGAGCGATGTCCGCAATCAACTCTTTGCCGTGCGGCAAGAGATCATGGCCGAGATCCGCCAGGAGCTGTCCCGCACCGTCTCCAGCGGCGAGGAGCTGGAGGGGGAATGGAATGAGCTCTTCGGCGGATGACCGCTGGTTCGACTCCCTCCGAGACGGACTGAAGGAATTGCGACGCGAGCAGCCGGAAGTGACGCGGTATCTCCGGCGGGA
>Ga0137796_10000646_pt1 | contig 21270 bp, 24 predicted proteins | sample OV2TP3_FD_97704 | JGI IMG/M metagenome (GOLD analysis project Ga0137796, IMG submission 97704) | reverse complement strand
ACAAGGCTTCGGCACTCTTCCACATCGTGCCGGGAGTATGGCATGAAATCCGGCCATTGTAAAGCTATTTCTGAGACAGGACACTAGCGGGCTCTACGGCGTCAGCGCGGCTCTCGCCACCCGCGCGCGCGCGATGTTTTCGAGCGACGCCAGCGCGTTGCGCCTTGCGCTGCTTTCCCGCTCGCTGCGGACGAGCTCCCTTGAGACGGCCGCGAACAGGGCGCAGAGTTCCTTTTCGCACTTGCTGTGAAGTTCCTGCATCGGGATGACACGCATTCTTTCCTCCTTTTCGTTGCAGGCCCCCGCGATCGAGGGCCTTTCATGCCTCCCGCGCGCCCTTGCGGGGCGAGCGCCTGCCGTCACCGCCCCCGAGGCGGGAAGCGCAGCGAACCGACGAAGGAAGGGGAACAGGCCACACGGATCTTCTTTGGCGATCCCTCGCGCGCTATCGCGCGCAATCGCCTCTTGGGAGCGGGCCGCCTGTTGACGGCTTGAAGGCGCTGCCGCCCTGCCACCGTGCGACTCTCAAAGGCCCCCTCGCCGGGGGAATGTTTTCTCAAAAAGGAGGAAATGCGCAGGACGGACCGGTGCGGAACTTACCCACAGAAAACAATGCCGAAAAACTCTAGGCCCCCTGTCCCGCCGCACGCGGAACTTGTATTAACGCAAGATGGCCTACGGGAAACGAAGAGCCCCTCGCAACAAAGCGCCCCGGCGCGAACCGGCCACACGCGCGCCCTCGAAGGGCATGCGCATCCGGTTGAAGGGACTTCACAACACCGCCGACTTGCGCGCCATGCTGCATGAGGCCGTGGGCAGCCTCGAAAACCTCGGCATCAAAAACGTGCGCGGCGCGAACCTCTATCTCACGCCCTGCGATGAGAACGGCACCCCCCTCGCCCGCCTCGCCGACCGCCAGCCCATCCGCGACATGACCATCGAGGAACCCTACCGCACAACGGGCGATGAATACGGAATCTGAAAAGGAACCGCCATGCAGCCGCGCCTGAAACAAGACCCTCCCGCCGCTGAAACCGCCGCAGACTCGCGCCTCAGCGAGGCTCTGTCCATGATGGAATGGATCGCCTCCGACCATGACCGCGCTAACCGGCTTCTTGAATCGCGGGAGTTTGCCGATTTCGAGCAGTGGCTGCGCGCGCGGTACTTCGACTGAAGCCGCGCCCCGGTTTCAGAATTCCGTCAAACAAAAACCCATTGCCCTCGCCATTCCAGCCCCCTACTGTCGACACAACACCCTTCTTACGTCTTGAGCGTTAGGCAAGAGGATGGTGAGGAACGCATCGATCACACTCATGGCCTTCTTTGTTCTACTGGCTCTTGCGGCCTGTCAGACTCACGACCGGGCGCAGGAGGATGCATTTCGTCACGTGCTGGCTCCTGTCGCTGTCAGATGCGTTTTTCACGACACTAGGACCGGCCTACCTGAGCAACGCATAGCGATCGAGCCCGGTCAAGTCGCGCTCCCACGTTGCCCCCACGGCGCAATCGCCTACCTTTCCTACCTTTTCCTTGACAACCGCTCTGCTCCTCATCCGGACGCAAGTCCTCCTTCATCGGTCATCAACACGGAACCCAAGAACCCATGAAACGCCGCCTCGCTATCGTCTCGGCAGTCCTTGCCCTCTTCCTAGCTCCTCACGCATCGGCCTTCGCCGCTTGCTCGAACCCGGCAGGAACGGCCGGGGAGGTCATCTATAGCGACACACAGAAGATCATCCAGTACTGCGACGATGCCAACTGGGTGCGCATGAATCGAACGCCGGGCAGCGGATCGGGCGGCTGCGCCGGACCCGCGGCGGCGGAAGGGGAGATGATCTATAACAGCGATTTCCGCGTCATGCAGGTCTGCGCCGGGAACGTCTGGCGCGCCGTGGGGCCCGTGGGCGGAGGAAGCAACAATAAATGGGCGAGGATAAACAGCGGCAGGATTCACAACTGCGGCATAAAGAATGACGGAACGCTGTGGTGCTGGGGCCGGGGCGAGTTTGGCCGCCTGGGCAACGGGTCGGAAAGCTATCACTATACACCGGGACAGACCTCCGCGGGCGGCGCATGGAGCAGAGTAGCCCCCGGCGGCAACCATACTTGCGGCATCAAGGCCGACGGCACGCTGTGGTGCTGGGGCCGGAACGCAGACGGCCAGCTGGGCGATGGCACCACGACTCAACAGCTTGATCCCGTTCAGGAATCCAGCGCCAGCACGTGGAAGGAGGTCAGCGCCGGCGGCAATCACACCTGCGCGATCAAGAGCGACGACACGCTGTGGTGCTGGGGCGACGACACAAACGGCCAGCTGGGCAACGGGGCGGGAACAACGGCGGACCAGCCCGACCCCGTGCAGGAAAGCAGCGCCAGCGCATGGAAGGCGGTCAGCGCCGGCAACAGTTTCACCTGTGCGATCAAGACGGACGACACGCTGTGGTGCTGGGGGAAGGATTCGGATGGGCAGCTGGGCAACGGCGGCGCATCGGCGGACGCTTCCGACCCGACGCAGGAATCGACCGCCGGAACGTGGAAAGCGGTCAGTGCGGGAAATATTCATGCCTGCGGCATCAAGACGGACGATACGGCGCGATGCTGGGGGGATGATTCCAGCGGCCAGATCGGCAACGGGTCCGGCTCCAGCGCTGACCAGCAGAGCCCTGTCGCGCTCTCCGGCGGCGGGACATGGCTATCCATCGCCGCGGGCAACCTGCACAGCTGCGGGGTCAAGACGAACGGCACGCTGTGGTGCTGGGGGAGCGACACGAACGGACAGGTTGGGAACGGTGCAACGACCGGTGACCGGGTCAGTCCGGTGCAGGAATCGACCGGCGGCACCGCATGGACCTCCGTGACGATCGGCAACCAGGGCGACACAAGCTGTGGGCTGCGAAGCGACGGGCTGACGCTGTGCTGGGGGAGTGGCGGCGGCAATGGTATGCAGGGAGATAACGGAGAGGCTGTCGGCGGGCAGGCGCGTAACGATGCTCCAGAACTGCCGGTTGTTGGCGGGTCTGTCTGGAAGGCGATCACGACCGGACACGCGCATAGTTGCGGCATAAGGAATGACGGCACGCTGTGGTGCTGGGGGAGTGACGGCTCAGGCGTACTCGGCAACGGGGGGGGGCGCTTACCTCCTCCCAGACAACGCCGATGCAGGTATCCGGCGGCGGCACGTGGATAACCGCTGAATCAGGCGAATCCCACGTCTGCGCGATCAGGACCGGCGGCACTTTGTGGTGTTGGGGCAACAACGGCAGCGGCCAGTTGGGCGATGCCAGCACGACATCCAGGGATGCGCCGGCGCAGGAAAGCAGCGGCAGCGCGTGGAAAGCCGTCAGCGCCGGCGCTAGCCACACCTGCGCCATCAAATCCGACGGCACGCTGTGGTGCTGGGGGGCGGATGGCAGCGGCCAGCTTGGCAACGGGGCGGGAATCAGCGGCAACCAGACCAGTCCGGTGCAGGAAAGCAGCGGCAGCGCGTGGAAAGCTGTCAGCGCTGGCGATAGCCACACCTGCGCGGTCAAATCCGACGGCACGCTGTGGTGCTGGGGGGCGGATGGCAGCGGCCAGCTTGGCAACGGCGGCGTGACGGGCAGTCAGCAGGACCCGTCGCAAGAATCGTCCGGCAGCACCTGGATAGAGGTCAGCGCCGATGAGGTTCACACCTGCGCGGTCAAATCCGACGGCACGCTCTGGTGCTGGGGCAGCGACGCTGACGGACGACTCGGCAACGGCGCGGCGGTGACAGCCAACCAGGTCAGCCCTTATGCGGTGACGGGCGGCGGGACGTGGAAAAAGATCAGCGCCGGTTTCAATTATACCTGCGGCATCAAGACCGGCGGCACGGCATGGTGCTGGGGGGACGACGCCGTCGGCAAACTGGGCAACGGAGCGTCAACGACGGCAGACCAGGATTCCCCCCGTGCCGTCTTGGGCGGCGGCAACTGGGTGGATATTTCCGCGTCAACAAGCAACGCCACATTCCGCCATACCTGCGGCCTTTCCGGCCCGCAGGGCAACGCCAAAGCATACTGCTGGGGTTTCCTTAGTGATGGCCAGCATGGCACCGGAGTATGGGGCTATACGGAGTCGCCCGGCCAGTCGAAAATGTGGTGTTCGGACCCTTCCTACGGTCCCGCCGTCATGATTTACAACTCAGACCACAAACTTATCCAGTATTGCGACGGCGCGGGCTGGGTGAAGGCTGGGAAATAGCGCATCCTACCTTGCGCGCGAACGAGCTGCGCTTTTCTCGGGAATCACCGTTTCTGCGGTTGTTTCTTCAGGCTCTTCTGCTCGGAACTGTCGAACAAAAGGTCGGCGCTTTTCTCATGGCCGCCGTATGGTTACCAAAGCCAGGCGGAACAAGGCCATCGCTCCGCGGGCGGCACGCCAGTACGCTACTGGCGGAGAACACGGAACCATGGCTATCTCTTCAGCTTGTAGGTCAAAGTGACGTATCCGGGCAGGTAGTGCTCGCTAGGAAAGAACACGCCTTGGCCCATGTGCCACGCTTCACGCGCAGAGCGGACATCCACCTCAATGCCGTGTTCGTCCAGTTGCTTTCTGTAGCGGTTGAACGCTTCCGAGGCGGTGACATCCTTTACTTCGGGATAATATGACAGGTCCTCGTGATACCTCCATAGCGTGTCCCACTTCTTGCCCTGCAGAGCCCATACCATTTCTTTCCGTTCTTTCTCGTAATCCTCCCAGGCTTCTTGAGAGAGCCTATGATATTCCTCGTCGGTAAGACCCTTCCCTGTTTTTGGCCCGCCCTCCGTCGTAATGCCGAAAATCCTCGTCAGGCCAAGCGACGAAGGCACGGCTCTCTTCTTGGCCCTTTTTTCATCTACCAGAATGACTTCCTTGCTCACCTCTTTCTCATGAGACAATTTTATTTCGTCCTCAAGTCTCTCGAATGCCTCTGGGTGATTCTCCAAATCTCTCACCAGCCGGTTGAACGTATCGCCGATAAACCGATCGACATTTATACGGTTTCCCCTTTCAAACTCTTCGAGCGTTTCGCCGCTCCCGAAAGGGGACGTATCCGCGTCTTCCGGAGGGTCGAGCCAGCAGGTAATTTTCGCCCACCTGTCGAATCTTTTCCACAGTTGTTCCCAGAAGCCAACACTACTTGCACTGCCTGCGCTGCCACTCATCATTTCTCGCACTCCTCGTCATTGGCCCTCAGCCCTTCACGCCGTGGCATGGGTTCAGCGCGCGCCGCCGTCACGCCGAAACGGTCCCCGAACTGGCTGACGACCTCTTCCTCGGTCAAGCCAACGGCGAAGCTGTGGAAACCCTCGGCCCAGGACGCAATTCCCGGCAGGCATATGGATTCGGCGGGCAAGCCTTCGCTCATCTTCTACCTCTCATTTCCATTCACGAGGGGCCTTGTAACGCGGGCGCGGCTGCTGGAACCGCGCGAGCCTCCTGCCCAGGACTGCCACCCAGGAACCGCGAAATCACCATTCCGACCAGGCCCATCGCCAGCATGCTGAAGAGCCGCCCTTTGACGCCGTCGCCCATCAACCCGCCGACGGCCGCGAGTCCGACCGCCAGCTTGTTGTTGCCCAGGAATTGCATTATGTAGTTCAGCATTCCGCCGTCGCCGGTCCCGTTGAAAATGTCTGCCAGGTTTAGATTGCCATCCGCGCCGTTTGCGGCTCTCTCTCCTGCCGCCTTCTCTCTGCCTCTGCCGGCGCTGCGCTGTTCTCGGGCGAACAAAGGCGTGGCCTTTTCTCCTTTCTCGTCCGTCACATAAATCGCTCCGTTTTGGTCGACCTTGATCGACCACGGCTTGCCTTGAGGGTCCAGCAATACCGGTCTTTGATCCTCCGTCATCCCCATTCGGTACCCGGACTTTGACCCGTCCGGATTCGCAAGGTAAATATCCTCGCCCTCGACAATCGCCGCAAAAGGCTGGGTCCCTCCATCCTCGAGCTTCAGGCAGGGAATCCCGTCTTCTCCCGCCTCGACCCCTGTCACACCTCTAAGAACGGGGCGCTCCGCTTGTTGCGCGAACAGTTTTTTCAGTCCGTCGGTTGACATGCTCGCGGCGCCTTTTACGGTATCGCCGGCAGCCCCGCCCGTAAGGGAATTAACAATTCCGAACCCCCCCGCCACCACGGCCGACCTTCCGAGGAACATAGGCAACGACCTGGTTCTGAATGGCCACGCCAGTGCATTGCCTGCCCAGCGCAACGCCGGACCGGCGGCTCCCACAATCGGCTTCGCCAACACTTTGCCGCCCTCATAAACAGCCCCCGCTCCCCGGAAGATTTTCGAAAGCCATCCCGATCCCTGCGCAACGCCATTGAATGCCGCCGCCACCCTGCCCCCTTTCGAAAGCCAGCCGACGGCGCCCCCCACGGGGATAAATACTGTTGCCAACTGGCCAGCGCCTTGCAGAACATGGTCCGTGGCGTCGACCGCCTCCGCGTGCAGCCCGACGGCCTTCGACCCGCTGACGAGCATTTCCTTCGTGCCTTGACTTGCGTCGCCCGCGTACAGGCCCTCTCCCCCGGTGATTTTTTCCGCCGTCCAGTCAAGGATGTCCAGGGCCTGTCCCGGCAGGGACAGGATGTCAAACACGCCGTCGCGCAGCCCGACGCCCACCATGGCCGCGCGATGCGCAAGTCCCGTGTCAGCGCCGCTGCCGCTCATTTTCTCTCTCCCTCTTCATCAGATTCCCGTGCCCTGTCCTTGGCTTAAGGCTGGCTTCCTCCAATGACCTTATAGATCTTGTCCTCATCGGCTCTCCGGCCCACGATCACGCCTGCCGCGGGCGTAGCCCTTCCCGCCACGCTCTCGGCCGCCGCTTGCTGTTTCTGAAGAACGTCCAGGCGCTCGCTTTCCTTGCTGAACGCATTCACCACCCCGTTCATCTTTCCTTGCGCGGCGATACGGAACGCCTTCTGCTCCTCCGTCGGGTTGGATATGCCCTTGTATGCCTCCTCCAGCTCCCGATGCGTTTCCGCGAATTGCAGGTAACTCCGGCTGTCGCCTACTCCTGGAATCGGACTCTCGTTGAAATTATTCCAGGCGACCGCGAACCTCTCGTTCGGGTTCGGCCGGTCAGCTTCCTTGTTAAAGCTTCCGTTGATCTTTCCCACATCGTCCAATCCCATCTTCCGCTCCTTTGTTTTCCCTCTTATGGCCCAAGACCCTTATCGAATCCGCCGCGAGATCCGATGGCGCAGGCGCGCCCTTGTCTTGCCGCCCTCACGGGCTTGGCGGCTTCATCTCGACGTTCGGCGGAGGAACCGTATTCGTGGGGGGCGCTTCCTTCGTTGCATGACGGTTGATAACTGCTGCCACGCTTCCTCCAGCGCCGGGCGCGACGACGCCCATGACGAAATTCTTGATTGTCCCGACCGCCGCCTCGGTGAACGTCTTCTCTGCAAGCTCTCCCGCCTTCTTCGAACCCAGATCGCGGTCCTTCGAGGCGAATTTCCACCTCCCGGTTTGTTGCTGTGGTTCTTGATCTTCCGCGTCGGTGTCCATAGCCGCCCATCCCTTCTTTTCTGAACAGACTGTTGCTTTCTACATAAGCTCGACTCTAGACGAAATATGTTAAATTTTGTTTAATCCGCCTGAGCGATTCGCACGAACTCCCGGTTCTTGGCCTCCAGAATTTGCAGATCATCCAGCATTCGCAAGACCTTGCCAGCCCTTTCTTTTTTTGCTCAAGCACCCTCGATCCCCCCCAGCCTTTTCTTTCTCCAAGGCAACTCCCCAAAAAACAAAGGCGGCGCAAAGCGCCGCCCACAAATAGTTAAATCACTCGATTACTCAGTCCCGGACAAGGCGGACGGAGGCTTTAGGTTTTTTTAATACATTGCACTGATACGGCTCTCCGTCTTTGAAACAAGTAGCAACCGCCTGAAAATCGAAGGGCGATGTAGAGGACCAATACCACCCAGCGTCAGTGAAGCCTGTTTCGTTGAATGTTCCTTTCAACGCGCCCTTGCCCCGGTTCTCAAACATGACACCAAGTTCTGCGCGGGTTGGCAGACGCCAACCCCTAAGGCCGTGCGCACTGCTATCGGCGGCGTGACCCAACGCTGTTTTCCATCTCATAGTCAGGTATTCGCCGCCGTCCGCGTCTTCCGCGTAGAAGGGCTTGCCTGTATCCGGAGATATGCCCGCGAATATCGTGCCATCCTTCATTCTCTCTCCTACCTCATGCACAGTGATCGGGATAACTCCCCCGTAAACGTCCAGTCCGCCCTCCGCGTTGAAGCGAACCACTATCCCGCCGCCCGCCAGCCCCATATCGCACCCTTCACAAACAGTCTTTCCAACTTCGGCCATGATTCCCTCTTCCTCCGTCTTTCCAACTTCCCATCCACAGTGGTCGGGAATGCGCACATTTTGGCATTTTCTAATAGTTATGTCAACGTACACTAAAAATACGTAACAGTTACAATGGTTTCCAGGCGCACCTCAGCGAGGCTCTGTCCATAATGGAATGGATCGCCTCCGACCATGACCGCATGACCCGCCTTCTTGAATCGCAGGAATTTGTCTACTTCGAACAAGGGCTCCGCGTTCGGTATTTTGATTGAGGGCAGCGCCCTCCTCCGGTTTTCCAAATTGATCTCTCCCAGGCGCGCGACATGCTGACCCGCACCGCGCCCGCTTCTCCTCGTGTCTATTCCGCGCCGACCGTTTCTCCTCCCACATCACCGCGCCTCGGGCTTGAGCCTGTCTTTTTTCCGTGAGTCCTGGCACAGGCGCGCGGCCTGTCAATCTCCGGCCCGCTCCATTCGCTAACGCTCCCGTGTGGTCGTTGACAGGACCGCTTCTCCGCCCGATGCCCCAGCGGATCACGTAAGACAGGCAATCAAGCCGGTCTCATGAAAAGGAGAAACGAAAATGTCAGCACAGAACGAAACGAAGAAAAATCCCCCGGCCGCGAAAGTCAGCGTCGGGCTTATATCGGCCAGCATCTGGAAGAACGACGGCGACGGGCGCGCCTTCTACAACGTCACCTTCGACCGCCGCTACCGCGACGCGGAAGGCAACTGGAAATCGTCATCCAGCTACGGCCGCGACGACCTTCTGGCCCTGGCCAAGCTCGCCGACCTCGCCCACACGAGGATTCTGGAACTCCAGGCTGGCGACGCCGAGTAGGCTAGGCGCCGGCAACGCGGCGGCGGGGTTAATCCCCGCCGCCGCGCGCTCTAAAGAATGCGTTGAAAAACCGCTTGCCGGGCGGTTGACCGTGATAAAATCCGCGGCAACTCCCGTGAGCGACGAGACTACCAAGCGCCGCACGTCCTTCGCCAAGAGCGTTGACGGCCTCGTGCACGAAGAGAGCGCCCTCGACCGCGTCCCGGGCCTCAAGGAACAATTCGAGCAGGCCAAGGCCGCCCAGGAACAGACCCAGGAGAATACTCAAGAGACCGAGAAAACCCGCGCGCCCGCCAGGCAGGCCCCCTCCCACACGCCCCGGCCTGAAATGCATCTGCGGCCCCAGCGGAGCCTCACGCGCCATATTGTCGACAAGCAGATCGACGCCCGGCTTCAGGCGAAGGAGGATGCGAAGGCCAAAGAGTTCAACGCGCTGCTTGAAAAGTGGCGCGCCACCCGCGCGAAAGGGCGCGACCGCACGCGCGACCGTGACCGGGACAGGGATGACATGTCCTTGTAGGCTTCAAGGCCCGTCACTTCTTTTTTGCGACTCCATAAACTTCTTCAGGAGCTCCGACGCATCAATGCCCGGCAGTTGAAACTCTCCCGGCGCCGCCATGTCCGCCGTCAATGGAGTGTTTTCCGGCTCCTTCTCGTTTTCCCGTTCCGCGGCCAGCGTCCGATTGATGTTCCATCCGCAAAAACCAGCGAATATCAATCCCGCCATCGTAATGAGGATTCCCGCGCCGGGCTGCCCCGCGCCTATCGTTCCGATGCCGGCCGCCACGGCCAGAACGGCCGCGCCCGAGAGCAGCAGCCACCGCTTTCTCTCTTCCCTGATCGCCTGCTTTCTTCGCAGTTTTGCCGCTCTCCGCGCCTTTTCCTCTTGCGCTTTGCGGTCCGCCTCCGCCCTCTTGCGCTCCGCCTCCTCCAAATCCATCTTCCGGCAGCAGGCTTCCAGGTCCGCGAAGGGGTTCAGGGGGCGAAGGTTGAGGTCGTAATGCAGAATTTCAAAATCGCCCAGGAAAGCTATCCCGTTCAGCAAAGCCTTGGCGAAGGAACCGGGCGTTAGCGACAAGAGCGGGTGAGGTATCGGAATTCTTACGACGCGTCCGTCCACGGGAGCCCGGATCGGCGCGACATCCGCGCCGAAGATGCCTATCGCCTGCCCCAGCACATCTCCTCTGCGCACAATCATGCCCCGCTCCACGGTGGGCCGCCAGCCCACGGCGCGCCCGGCCGCCTTGAACGGTCCGAGCCCGGTCCGCGGGACCAGCTCGGTTGCAAGCTTCGTGGGCTCATGATCCGGGTGAGGGTCGAAAAGCCCGATGAACTGGAGATCCTCGTAGTAATTCACGCGCCGCAGCGCGACCGGCCACGCCCCCGAAATCAGGGCCAGCGCCAGGCCCGGAAAACTGGGCTCTTTCCTGTCGTCGACGCGCGCGAACAGGTGCCCGATCTCGTCCGGCGAGACCAGCAGGCGCTTGTGGAGGGTCTCGCTCGCCCCCCTCGCCTTCGTCCGCGCCTGCCCTTTGTTGCGGGTCTCGCTTTCCCCTTCGCTCCGCCCTTTCGTGCGCGTCGCGCCTTCCGTTTCCGACTCAGACCACCCTTCCGATCCGCCTTCCGTCTCGCTTTCCGACCAGTTGCGCGACGTGCCTTTGGTCTGGGAATTGGACTGGCTAAAGGTCGCGCTGCTGCTTTTGGCATCCAGTCCGTACGGCCCCGCGCCCGGCGTCAGGGAATGACTCGAAGACATGGCGGTGCCGACAGTCTTGGATTCGCTTTCGCCTTCGCTCACCGTCCGGCCGTGCGACCAGTTCTTGCCGCCCGATGTGGACTTGCCGTGCGAAAAAGACTCCGCCTCGCTTTCCGAGTGCGCCTTCGTCGTGCCGAGGGAAACGCCTTCCGATTCCGTTTCGCCGTCACTTTCCGTATGCACCTCGCGCACGAGTTCCGTCTCGCCGATGAGCTTGGAAACGTGCTCGCGTGAAAAATGATCATCCAGTCCGAAGAAAAGCTTCAGGCCGCAGTTGCCCAGGAACGTCTCCCAGTTCTCCTTGTAGACGGCCTTGAGCTGGCCAAGGCTTTGCAGGACGATGAACATCTTCACGCCGAACCCGGCCATCTGCGCGACCGCGTTCTCGATCACTTCCATGCGCTTGAGGCCCGCGAATTCATCGAGCATCATCAGCACCGGCTGGCCGCCCGCCGGCTGGCCCGGCACTTTCTCCATCTCCGTGATGACGAGCGAAGCCATCATCCGCAGCCACCGGAAATGCGTGTTCATGAACCGCTGCGGCAGGCAGAGGTAAAGGCTCATCCCCTCATCGCGGCTCTTCAGTTCCGAAAGCGCGAAATCCGACGCCTCCAGGCACCCCTCCATCCCTTCGCTTTCGATGAACTCGGTGTTCGTATTCGCCACCTGCAGCACGGAGCGGTAGAGCTTCGGGGTATCCCGGAACATGTCCGCGAACGTATCGCCGATGGCGGCCACCTTGCCGCCCAGGGCCTCGTTCACCTGCAGCCGCGCCCAAAGCACTTCATGCGCGGAAGACACCGTCTCGCCCGCCGCCTCCAGCGCCGCCGCCCCTTCCTTGTCCCCGCTTGTGATGAGCCGGCGCAGCGTCACAAGGTTCCGCCGCCCCTCGAACTGCGGGCTTGTCAGGATGTGGAGGATCAGGCCCTTGACCATCATCCGCGCCGATTCGTTCCAGAACGGGTCCTTGGCCGCTTCGTGCACCACGACGATGGCGTCGGCGATACGCCCCGCCTCGTCCGCGGCCTCCCCGCTCTCCGGGTCCAGCCCGTCCAGGGGATTGAACCGGCTCCGGTATGAATCGGTGCCCCGCGCGCACCTGAACGGATCAAGAACGTGCACGGCCTGCCCCAGGCCCTCGCAATGGGAACCCCCCTGCCCCCGCCGCGCGGCCGTCACGGTGGCGTTCTCGCCCTTCGGATCGAGCACCACGGCCGAACCGGGCCACAGGCACAGATTGTTGATGATGACGCTCGTGCCCTTGCCGCCCCGCGTCCCGCTCACCAGGCACACATGCCGGTCATCCTCGTAGCCGAGCGGGGCCGGGTTCTCGCCCGCCGCGCGTCCCAGCCAGACAGTCCCGTCCCGGTAGAGGTATTTCTCCTCGACTTGGGCCGGATCGGCCCACTGCGCGGTGCCGAGGCGCATGCTCATGGGAGCCTTGAGGTGGCCCTTTTTACCACATGTCCGCCCGCCGCGTTAACGGTTCTTTCAAGTTCCACGCGGGGAAGCCGGGGAAACCGCCCCCCTGTTGTGGGCATCGCCTTTCCCGTTTGGCGGCCCGCCAATGGGCTCCGGCTCCTTCGCCCCTCTTCTCTTTAGGGCACATCCTTCAGGCCCCTCCACGGCCCTCCTTGCCCAAACGAGAGCACATCCCGCGTTACCAAAAAACGCCTGCCCCGCCGAGCCCTTTTCCTTAACGATTTCATCACGAACGGCCGCCGTTTTTTCTGGAAATCCGGCCCCTCTTCCGTTATAGTTTCCTTAGCGAATCGACCCGAAGGCACCCGCCGCAACCCCGGCAACATCGCCATTACGACGCTTCGCAAGATGTGCGCGTGTAATACCGCGCAGCGCCTTTCGGCTCATCTTGGCAAGGGGCTTTTCCGGCCCCGTTGCATCCCCCGGCCAGAGCTTTCAGCCCGTGGACCCGACCAAAGGCCTTTCAGCCTCTGGACACCCGACCAGGGGGCCTTCGTGCCCCCATGGACCCAGACCAGAGGGAGCCTTCCGCGCTCCCTCATGGACTCCCATCGACCAGGCTTGCGCAGCCGTGGACCGCGCCAAGGGGTATCGCCCTTGGAACCCCTCCCCTCCCCTTCCGCCATTGGCCCCACGGTTGTAAACACACCGTTAACCCAACCCAAGGTATTATGGGGATGGGCGGCAAAGGGAGGTCTCATGGCCCAGCGCAGCGGCAGCGAAAAACGCCAACGGAGCCGGATACTCACGGTCCGGCTCACCCCGCAGGAGGTGGCCATCATCCGCCAGAAAGCCCAGAAGCACGGCCAGTCCGTCGGCGCATTGCTGCGCTCCAGCCTGCTGCATGTTCGCCTCCACCCCTCCCGGATAGACCGGCAAGCCGTCGCCCAGCTTCTGGGCCAGCTTGGCAAGATCGGCTCAAATATCAACCAGCTTGCCAAATACGCGCATATGGGCCGCTACCAGGAAAACAGCATCGAGCTTGCCCTGCGAGACTTGGCCGAGCTCCGACTTGTCTGCCTTCAGGCCCTCGGGAATGAACCCAGGCGCGGCGCGGACGATGACGCCTGACCCTCTTTGGTAGCTACCAGCTACCAACCAGAAAGCTACTCGACGGCTATCCGGCAGCTTCCCGATAGGTGATAGCTTTCCGTTGACGACCGGATAGCCCTCCGGTACGATTCCGGTATCGAGTAGCTTTCCTCTAGCGACCATCCACCCTTTTCCACCCAACCAAACCCACAGGTGCATCATCATGCCGACAATCGTCTTTGCAAGCCCGAAGGGCGGCGCGGGCAAATCCACGTCAGCCGTCATTCTCGCCACCGAACTCGCCATGAAAGGGGCCGCAGTCACCATCGTCGACGCCGACCCGAACAAGCCCGTATCCCAATGGGCGAACAGGGGAGGGTGCCCGGACAACTTGACGGTTATCGCGGACATTTCAGAGAACTCCATCATCGACGAAATCGAGAGCGCGGCGCGCAAAACGCCGTTTGTCGTCGTTGACCTGGAAGGCACGGCCTCAATGATGGTTGCGTACGCCATCAGCCGCGCTGACATCGTGATAATCCCCACGCAAGGCTCCCACCTTGACGCGGCCGAGGCCGCGAAAGCGATCCGGCTGATAAGGCAGCAGGAAAAGGCCTTTCACAAGAAAATCCCGTTCGCGATTCTCTTTACGAGAACAAGCTCCGCCATACGGCCCAGGACCTTGCAGCATATTCAGGCCGAGTTTCAGAAGCACGGCATTGCCGCCTTCGGAACGCAAATCCACGAACGCGAAGCGTACCGGGCGCTGTTCTCTTTCGGCGGCACCCTCGAATCCCTCAATCCGCATCACGTCAGCAATCTTCATGCCGCCGTTGCAAACGCCAAGGCTTTCGCCGGCGAAGTCATCGCTCTTCTGCGGGCCACCACCGCGGAAACGGCCCTAATGGCGGAGGTCGCCTGATGTCAGACCGCGCCGGCATTTTCGACGACATATCCGACTTCGACCTTTCCGGGTTTGCGCCCAAACAGGGCAAGCCCGCCGCAGAAACGCCCCCGGAGATCGTTCGTGCAGTCTCCGAAGCGTCCAGCTTCCGAAGCAGGGAACCTATGCCTGCAACCAAGGACGAGCCATTCAAGAAGGACCTGCGTCGTTATCGCACCGGAAGGAATGTCCAACTCAACATCAAAGTTCGCGCGGAAACTCTGCGGTCATTCTATGAAGTAGCCGACAGGGAAGGGTGAGTACTTGGGGAAACGCTGGAAAAAGCCATAGCTGCTTTGGACCGGGAACTCTCATCCGGTGAGCCAGCCGTCCCGTCGCGAAAGTAGGGCAGGGGCCTCGGATTCGGAATCGCTCTTGCGGAGCGTAGGTCTTTGATACCCTGCCGGGGCGTTATGAGTGTCGAGGCACTCCTTACACATTTCCTTTCACACTTTCACACAGGCTAAAATTAGTTGGCTTTGTATCAACTACTTACGAGAACACGCATAACACTTAAAATCCCTTGGCCCGCAAGGGCCGTGCGAGTTCGACTCTCGCCCCGGGCACTTTCATTCACTGAGCTTCTCGTCGACTTCTTCTCCGGTGGGTTTTACGTCGGATGGTGTGATTGTGACCGAATTGTGCCTGTCCTTCAGGAAGGGCGTCTCGCTCCTGGTCGCTTCCTTCAGGTCCTGCTCATCCACGATGCCGTAGCAGCCGAACGCTGAACGCGTTCTGTAGCCGCTGATTCTTCATGACCGCCGTGTCGGACACGTCGTGGCGGCCAATGCAGTGACTTTCACAAGTGCAGGTCGCCATTGGGTGTTGCGATTCAATACAACGGGCGTAAACGTCTCGGAAAAGGGCAGCCGGCATGTCGCGCTCGACATGGGTTGTGCGACATGCCACGTGGTCCACAAGACCGGAGAAGCGCGCCAACGCGAGGTCGATTTCCACCTAACGAAGGGGGTGCCGCAGCTCTGTCTGGACTGCCACGACGCCGGCGACGCTAACCTTGCCGCTACCCACCAGGGCCAGCCCTTCGCAAAGTCCGACTGCCTCACCTGCCACGACCCGCATGAGTCCCGCGCCCCGAAGCTGCTCCAGAAGTTCGCGCACCAGCCCTTTGCAGACAAGTCCTGCGACGTGTGCCATCAGCCGGCGCGCGCCGGCGCTTCCCCCAGCCTGCGTGCGAATGCGCTCGACCTCAATGGCAACCCTTCAGGACGCTCGCTCGCCGCCGGCACCTATCTCAACTGCTCCGATTGTCACAACAACGATAACGCCCGCGCCTTGGGCGGCGCCGCCGCCAACGGACCGCACGGCTCCAGGTACGAGCACATTCTGGAACGCCGTTATGAACTCGAACCGGTGCCGGCCACGCCCGGGGCTTCGACGTTGGGTGTCAGCTACGCACCCGGGTTGAGCGTTGCGTACGCCCTGTGCGACAAATGTCACGACGTCGACAACGCGCTGCTCTCATCCGATACCGTATTCGGCCGGCACCAAATGCATGTGGTGGGCCAGCGCGCGTCCTGCGCCACCCGCCATGCACCGCACGGCGTTCAGGGAGGAAATCCACATTTCAACGCTCACCTGCTCAATCCGGACATTAGGATTGTCGGACCCAACCAGTTCGGCGTCCTGCGAGTCGACACCGCGGCGCGAACTTGCTCGCTCGCCTGTCACGGGAAAGACCACTCCAACACCGCGTACTGAGCCATGGGCGGATTATGGCCCGTCCGCCATTGGTGATGGCTCGCACTGGACTGCGTTGAATTCCCCCAGCCGGGGCCTATCGCTAGAAGGGACTCGTTGAAAACACGGAGGTTAGACCCGCGAACGATGGCGGGCGTCGTGCCATTCTCACCGTGAATGGCTGCCACTGTCGAACGTGACCTCGTCTCCGGCAACCGCCTGACTGCCTTGGGCGCGCTGGCTGCCGGCTGCCGCTTTTTCAGCGGCTATCCGATCACCCCTTCCAGCGAAATCTACCAGACCATGATGGAGGAGTTGCCGCGCCGCGACGGGTTGGCTGTCGCAGCGCCGGACGAGATCTCCGCGCTCGCCAATTGCGTCGGCGCGTCCATGTCCGGCTTCAAAGCCATGACCGCCACCTCCGGCCCCGGCTGGGCCCTGATGAGCGAGACGGTGCAATACGCGTTGATGACCGAAACTCCTGTCGTCATCGCGCTGGTGCAGCGCCTCGGCCCTTCCACCGGCGGCGCCACGCAGGGCGGGCAAGGCGACGTGCTGCTGGCGGAGTTCTGCACCTCCGGCGGCTACACCATCCCGATGTTCGCGCCGAGTAACCCGCGCGAGTGCTACGAGCTCACGCAGCGTGCCTTTCACTGGGCCGAGCGCCTGCGCACGCCCGTGGTGCTGCTGTCCGACAAAGAAGTCGGCATGACACTCGAATCGGTCGAGATGTCGTCGCTCGCAGACCTGCCGCACATCGCGCGCGCGCCCTTCACTGGCGCGCAGCGGTATCGTCCGTATGCTTGCGAACTGATTGACGAGCCGCCAGCCTTTGCGCCGGTCGGCGGGCCGATGAAAGTAGTCGCCACCGGTTCCGCGCACGATGGCGATGGCCGCCTGCGCAAGAATTCGCCCGAGGTCATCGAGCTGCTGCTGCACTTGCAGGCCAAAGTCACCGCGCATGCCGACGAGATGGCGCTCGTCCACTCCGAGCCGGTGTGGGACGCCGATACGCTGGTGATCAGCTACGGCATCTCTGCGCGCGCGGCGCGTGAAGCTTGCCGTCGTCTGCGGTTAAGCGTTCGCGGCGTCTCGTTCCTGCAATTGCTGACGCTGTTCCCCGTTCCCATCGCGCAGATTCGTCGCGCCGCCGAGGGCTGCTCGCGCGTGATTGTCGTGGAAGAAAATCTCACCGGCCTGTACGCCAATGCGCTGGAAGCGGCGTGGAACGGCCAGCGCACCAAGCATGTCGTGCGCGTGAATGGCATCGGCAACATGATTACGCCCACGCAGATCATGGACGCGGTGGAGTCCGCATGAGTGAAGCACTCCACTATCTTGACGCCTCGGCCACTCTCCCTTACTGCAAGGGCTGCGGCCACGGACTGGTGCTGCGCGCGCTGGGCGCGGCGCTCGAGCAACTGCGTCTGCCCCCGCAAGAAGTCGTCGTGGTCACAGACATTGGCTGCGTCGGTCTCGCCGATTCCCTGCTGGTGGCGCCGCACACCGTGCACACCACGAACGGCCGCTCCACCGCGTTTGCCACCGGCATGGCGCTCGCCGACTCCGTGCTCGGCACGCGGCGGCTCAAGCCCATCGTCATGATCGGCGACGGCGGCGCCATGATCGGCCTGGTACATCTGGTGAACGCCGCGCTGCTCAATCCCGACGTGACCGTACTCGTGCACAACAACTTTCTTTTCGGCATGACCGGCGGGCAGAACTCGGCCTTCTCGCCGCTCGACTTCGTTACCGCCACCACGCGACACGGCAACACCACGCCGCCGCTCGATTTGGCGCGTGTGCTCATGGCCAGCCGCGCTTCTTTCGTCGCGCGCAAGCTGGCGCAGGACCGCGATCTCGCCGACGTCATCGCGCGCGCCATCGCCCATCCCGGCTTTGCCGTGGTGGAGGCGCTCGAGCTCTGCACCGCCTACGGCACGCGCGGGAACACGCTCACCGGCGCGCATCTGCAAAAAGTCGCTGCCGACGCAGGCTACGAACTCGGTGTGTTGTGCGAACACTCGCGCAAAACCTTCGGCGAAGCCGCGCGCAGGCAGCGCAAGGAAAGCGTTCGCTCAATCGCAGAGGACGGCGTGCATCGCACGGGCTCTCGCACATTCTCCGCCGCGCTCGACGCACCGGTGGGACTCGTGGTGGGCGGCTCGGCGGGTGAAGGCGTGCAATCCGCGGTGTCCGTGCTGGGTCAAGCCGCGATATCGGCCGGGCTGCACGTGACCCAAAAGAATGACAATCCCGTCACGCAGGGCACCGGCTTTTCCGTCTCCGAGGTGATCCTCAGCCCGCGCGAGATTCTCTTCACCGGCATCGAAGCCCCCGACGTGGTACTGGTGGTCTCCGCCGAGGGCGCCAGCGAGCTGCGCCGCAGCGGCGTGTTCGATCGCGTCAGCGAGGAGACGCTGGTGCTGGCGGATGCGGAGGTGGCGCTGCCCGACTTGCCGTGCACGGTGATGCGCTTCGCGTTCCGCGCTTCCGGCGCCAAGCTTGCAGCACTCGCCGCCATCGTGCAATGGCTCGACATGACCGCCGCCGTTCCCATCGAAGCTTTGTGGTCTGCGCTCGACGCCAAATGGGGCGACCGCGCGGAGAAAATGAAGTCTGCCCTCTGCAACTTCTTCCAGCCCGCCTGACTCGTATCGTTCCTACGCGAAAAGCTTGGTGAGGATCGCCACCAGCGTGAAGCCCGCGATGAGTCCGAGTGACGGCGCTTTGGCTTCCGGCATTTGCCGGCTCTCTGGAATCAGTTGGTCCGACGCCACAAAAATCATCGCGCCCGCCGCCAAGGCCAGCGCAAACGGCACCATCGGCCCCACCACGCCAACGAACCACACGCCCAGCGCCGCCCCCAGCGGCTGTGCCAGTCCCGACGCGCTTGCCAGCAGGATCGCGCGGGTGCGCGTGAGTCCTGCCGCGCGTAACGGCATCGCCACCGCCAGCCCCTCCGGCAAGTTTTGCAGCGCGATGGCCACCGCCACGATGAGTCCCATCGAGTAATCGGCCGCGGCAAATGCCACGCCCACGGCCAGTCCTTCCGGCAGATGGTGCAGCGTCATCGCCGCCAGCAGCAGCATGCCCATGCGCTTTTCCGGTCCGGCAAACTGCGGCGCAAAGTGCGGCTCGAGATGCGGCACGACTCGTTCGAGTAGAAACACCAGCAGCGCACCCGCCAGCAGCCCAGCAATGACAAGCGTGCTTCCGTTTTTCGCCAGCGCCGGGCCGAGCAGTGTGAGCGACCCCGCGGCCAGCATCACGCCCGCGGAAAAACCAAGCAATGTGTTGTAGAGGCTGCGGGAGATGCGAGGAAACAACGCCACCAATGCGCCCCCGAGGCCAGTTGCCAGGCTGGCCACCAGGCTCGCGATCAGGGCCGCTTTCATTGTCCATGGTTCTAGCGGGCACTTTTCGGGCCAGAGAGAAAAGCGCAAAAGGGACGAAGCGGCCTGTTACAAAGTATTTGGTATCAATTGGTTAGTCCTGTCCTCCCCACAACGGCGCAAAGCACAACGCGGCTTTTCGCGCATGGCCGCGCGCGAAGACCCCGCTGATGAGAATTGCTACACCAACCCTATTCGGATACGACTGGCTCTACTGCTTCATGGCGCGGTCGATGAAGGCCGAGATGTTTTTCTTCTGCAGCACGCGGTCTTCGTCGCGCAGGTACATCATGTGGCCCGACTCGTAGTAGGTGAACGAAAGGTTCTTCTGGATCTCGGCTGGCAGGCCGAGATGCGTCATGGTGAATTCCGTGGGGAAGAACGGCGTGGCCATGTCGTAGTAGCCGTTTTCGACCATCACCAGCAGCTTCGGATTATCGATCATGGCGCTCGCCAGATCGCCCATCACATTCGGCGCGCCGGGGAAGCCGCCGCCGCGCGGCCCTGTGGCCGGGCCGCCGCGTGTCCAGTTCCAACCGCCGCTTCGACGCCGGCCGTAGTATTCGCGGTCCTTGCCGAACTTCAGCACGGTGTTGTTGTAGTGGTTGACGAGCGCGGTAAACGCGCCGGTGACCGCGTCGCCCTGCGGATCGCCTTCCGCGCGCTCCGTCAGCAGGTTAAAGGTGTAGCCGGTGAAGCGCGCGTCAATGCGGCCTGAGGTGATGCCGCGGTCGCGCTGCAGCTCCACGTTGAACTGCGCCAGGTTGACGCGCAGATCGGCCTTCATCAGATACTCCTCGCCAAGGCCGGTGAAGTACGACATGCGCCTGGCCACCGCGGCTTTTTCCGCCGCCGGCAGGTTTGCGCCCTTGAAGAGTGCCGCTGCGTATTCGTCCTTCGCAAACTGGCGCGCCTCGTCGATAAACGGCAGCAGATTCGCCGGGCGGTTCTTCAGCGCTTTGTGATACCACGCCACCGCGGCGTAGCTCGGCAGGTAATAGATGTAGGGCCGGTCGTCGCCGGGGGCGAAGGTCAGCGAAGAAAGATCCAGCACCGACGAGATGAGCACAATGCCGTTCAGGTGCACGCCCAGGCTCGACTGCAGCCGATTCGCCAGCACCGCGGAGCGGAACGTACCGTAGCTTTCCCCCATCAGAAATTTGGGTGAGTTCCATCGCTCGTTGCGCGTGATCCACGCCACGATGAATTGCGCAAACGCGGCTGCGTCTTCATCAATCCCGTAGAAGTCTGTGTCCTTCCCCTTGCCGGCTACGCGGCTGTAGCCGGTGCCCATGGCGTCCACGAAAACGAGGTCGGTCTTGTCCAGCAGGCACTCTTCGTTATCCACCAGCTTGTAGGGCGCCGGCGGCGTGAACTCACCGTTGACGGTCCACGCGCGCTTGGGGCCGAATGAACCCATGTGCAGCCACATCGTCGCCGAGCCCGGCCCGCCGTTGTAGAAGAACGACACCGGGCGCTGGCTCAGGTCTTTCACGTCGCTGCGCGTGTAGGCCACCGAGTACATCAAGCCGATGGGCTCGTCTTCCGCGTTCTTCAGCAGGATGGTGCCCGCCGTCGCCTTGTAGGGAATGCTTTGCCCGCCGATGCGAATGGAGTGCTCGGTGACGGACTGCTCCTCCTGCGGCGGCGCCGGTGGTTCAGCGGGCCGTGCTTGCGCAGGGGGTGGCGACTGTGGCGTCCGCGGCTCCTGCGCCCCCGCGCCTGAAGCCACCGCGCACACCAGCATCAACGCCATCATCGTCACACCCATTCGCCTGTTCATGTTCACTCCCCTCGAAGAACTGCTGTCGTGTCGTGGA
>Ga0137796_10000643_pt1 | contig 21315 bp, 20 predicted proteins | sample OV2TP3_FD_97704 | JGI IMG/M metagenome (GOLD analysis project Ga0137796, IMG submission 97704) | reverse complement strand
CGATGAGCCGGCGACCTTCAACTTTAGACTCACGTCCGACGATGGCTCCCGCCTTATCATCGACGATCAGGTTATCATCAATAACGACGGGCTGCACCCGCCGTCGACGCGAGAAGGCTCCGTCAAGCTCGATGCGGGGGTTCACTGTATCCGCGTGGACTATTTTCAAGGCCCGCGCTTTGAGGTTGCCTTGCAACTATTCGCATCGCGAGACGGACGGCCCTTCACTCCCTTCAACCTGGCCGACATGCCGGCGCGGCTTCAGGTCGTGCCGGTCTGGGTGCCGGGAACGGGCGCGCCGGGGCTCTGGGGATTCCCGGATCCGATAGCGCCCCCCTGGCGGAATCTCTTTCCGGGTGCGCGACCGCTACCCTGGACTGGGGGCATTCCGGGCCGCACCCAGATTTCCCCCGATATTGCCCGCGCCATTTTGCGCGATCTCATGAGCGGCGAGACACCTGCGGCCAGGGGCCGCGGAGGTGTCGCCTGGTTCACCACACAAGGGAATCCTTATGTCGGCACAATGACCGGGCAAGAAGTCCCGGTCGAGGTGTCGATCAATCCCAATAAGCCTGTCCGCACCTTTGAGCCGGCGGAATTGAACGAGCTTTGGGACACCTGGACCCGGCGTGCCATTCCCGGCGCGGATGATGCGCGGCGCATGCAATGGCTGGAACAACGGCTGCCCCACGAGGCCGGCAACCCGCCGTTTTATTCGCGCAGCCATCTGCGGTGGATTGAACGGGTTGCCAGAAGAGAGATGGGCCAGCAGGCTATGTGGCAAGACATCGGCCGTCTTACCAGGGAGTCACCTGGTGGCATCGGGCGCGTCATTTTGCAAGATACTGCCTTGTCGGCAAATGCGAATGGAGAGTTCATGGCGGTGGCCGAAGGCGCCGATGTTCGACTCCAAATGCGTCCCGGCGAGTTCGCGCAGATGCTCATAGACAGAGGGGTGGTGAGCGAAGCGACCCACCCAGAATTGTTTGAGGAGGCCCGTGCGTTTGCAAACCGCATGCGTTGGGCGGGGCGGGTGCAGACGGGGCTCCGCGTTGGCGGTCGGGCTCTCTTGGTGGTTGGCGTGGCCGTAGACGGCTACCGCTTCTACAAGTCGCCGAATAAGCCCAGGACCGGGACGGAAATCGCTGGAGGATGGGCCGGGGCGCTCGCGCTAGGCGGGGCCTTCGCCACTTACTTTGCACCAGCGGATGTGGCCGGACCCGTGGCCTGGATTGCCCATGGCGCAGGCACACTGATCTTTGGCGCGATCGGTTACTTTGGGGGATCGACAATCGCGGGGGGGTTGTACGACATCTTCGCTGGCGGCGACGAAAAATCAGGAGAGGATACGCGGTGCTTCTAGAACAGATAATCGACTTGCTTATCGATATGGCCGGACCTGTGGGGCCGTTGCGCAGCGTGATGGATCAACTGGACGCCAGGGACCGAGCGGTGGATGGGATAAAGCCCGAGGATGTGGGCGCTCTGTTCGAACTGGCGGCCAACCCGCCGCCGCAGGCGTCTTGGATTGATAAGGAAGACTGGTTGTTCGTCATCGCCGAGACGGTCATTGTGTCGGCGCGACGCAACCGAGAGGCCTATGTGCCAAAGATTGTGCCTTACCTATCCCAGCCAGAGCATCGACTCCTGGCGTTGCAAGTGCTTTCCGGGGTGGGTGACCTGCCTTCGCTGGAGGGAATCTCCAGTTTGGTGGAGAATGCTGAAGGACTTAGCGAGGAGGAGCTGCTTTGGCTCGTGTGCGTGGTGGGGGAAAGCGCCCACGCGGAGGCCGAGTCCCATCTTGACCGCATCACTCAGATCATCACCCGTCAATCCGAGGAAATTGGTCTGGGCCTTGCTGCGGCTCGCAACCGAATTCGGAACAGGAGTCAACCCCTCCCGACCCTGCGCGAGCTCTATAAGTTGCTAATAAACATCGAAGCCGGCTGAAACTTGTGGTGGGCAAAGGAGATGCACTGTGAAGAGGGAATTCAGAGGGACAGTATACAGGAATTGAAAGTTGATGGCGCGGAAAATGTACCGGGAGTCTTTTCGATCTTATGGTGTGTGTAGTCCCGCTGACCGGTTGGGTTTCTGGGATATGCCGCCGGCGATTTCTCAGCCTATCGCAGCTCACGCTATACGTTGACAGGTCTGGGTCCCTGCGATCTTCCGTTCTTGGCTAGCATGAATAGGATAGTTGAAATGAAACGCAAGCGCCGAAGGTGGCGTGCCTGGGTGGAACGTATCCATAGGGAACTCAATTATCAGAACCTTAGTAGACGCACGTTTGAAGAGGTTGGCAAGATAGTCCTCGCCAATGATAAAGTACAAGAACCATCCCACTTTCACGAATGGCTCAGTATGAACTACGGTCTCGCGTCAGCGGCGGCTGTGCGCCGACTTACAGACAATCGGTCGGATTCTATCTCGCTCGTTCGCCTCTTGAACGAAATTTTTCAAGATCCTAGTGTTATCAGTCGCAGAAGCTTTGTTTCTATGTACCAGAAGTCTTTGCGGGGGTCTGCCCGTCAGCAGTTTGATGAACTGACCGGAAATCGAAATGCCCTCTTTCTGCCTAAAAAAAGTGTAGACAAGGATCTTAAGGAAGTACGGAGAGTGAGTGCAAGACTTCGAAAATTCGTTAATAAGCGGCTTGCCCATCTCGATCAAAGGAATGCTTTGCGGCGGCTACCAACATTTAACGATCTTCATTCTGTAATGAAGACCTTAGAACGGATCGGGTCTAAATACCGTTTTTTGCTTACGGCGCTAACTACCGACGATGAACCTTTACCGCTTGGTTGGGATGCTGTCTTTCTTGAGCCATGGAAACGAGGTTCTTGAGGCTATTTATCTAACTTTTGCTTCAACCGATCGCTAACAGCGCCGGCTGAGCTTTGCGTTCGGCAGTTCCCGGCGAGGGGAACATCGCGTACAGGGAAGGAGAGAAGCTATGAGGAACAAAATAATATGGGTTCTTCTTGGTGCAATGCCAATGATCGGCGCTTGTGCGGTTGGTTATACCCGGGTCACAAAGGCACCGGAGGCCCCTCTGAGGAACTACAAAGTCATGGAGATCCCTGACTTGCAGGGAAGCGATCAAGTCCCCGCAGAGATGAAAAAGGTCATCTCAGATCAGATTGCTGAGGAACTGCGGAAAGAAAAACTGTTTGCCAGAATCGACCGTAGTAGCGCGACCGGGGACGAGTCTGTCGTTCTGTTGAGCGGGCGAGTGGTCCAGTATAATCCGGGCAGTCGAGGGATGCGCTATCTGACGGGACCGCTGTGGGGGGTCGGAAGAGGGAGCATTATCGTTAATGTCAAATTTGTCGAGAAGCAGTCGGGAAAGGAGCTGGCCGACTCTAGCTTCGAGGGAGAGATCCGCGGAGGCATTTTTGGAGGCGGCATTGATGAGACCTACGACAAGATCGCGGAAGAGATCGTGCAATTTGTAAAGTCGAACTACTAACGTTGAGGGAGTAGCAATATAAGGGGGATCCTTCAAATCTCAGAGACTCTTCTCACCCTGACCTTCTTCCGCCGGACCTGCTCCAAGACATATCGTCCTACAGCCAGATCCTCGTCGGCGATGCCGTTGGACTGAAAAAGGATCTTCTTAGGGCGGGGTCGGGGCGCGCCATCGGCGACAATTTTCTCTAACGAGACGACATCCTCCCAGAGGAGGATCCCTGCCTCACAGGCTTGAATGAGATCGCCGCTGTCAGTCTGCGCCGTAGGAAGGTCGTCGGTGACCACGAGGTCCATTTTCCCGATGAGCTCGTTCGAGACCTCATGCTTCACCGGTTGATTGGCCCCCATCGTGATAATCAAAACTTCGTCTTTAACCTCCTTGCCGTCGATCACCGGAGAGGTCGAGTCGGTCGCCAGGACGAGAATATCGGACTCAGCTTCGATCTCCTGAAGGGACAAGGACTCCCTCCACTCGACGGACAGGGGTTGACTCATCTGGCGGATGAATTCTTTCCTCTTCCTCGGGTTGCGGCCGTAGACCAAAACCTGGCGGACCGGGCACGATCGCACAATCGCCTCCACCTGGAAAGTCGCCTGCCAGCCAGGGCCGATCAACCCTAGGACCTCAACCCTCGGAGGGGCGAGATATTTTACCGCCACGCCGCTGGCGGCGCCGGTGCGAAGGCTGCTCAGATAGCCCATGTGGATCACGGCCCGGATTTCTCCGGTCCGCCCATTGTACAATGTGATCGTATTCGCCTCGCCGGCGTAAGCTCTAAGGCAAATAAGGTCCCAATCTGCTTGCCAGGCGGCCATGACATTGAGCTGCCTCTGGCTCGACCTTAGTCTGCGGCGCGCCAGGCTGCGCACCTTCCCTGCCGCGCGGTCATGAAAGATTTTTTCCACGACCGCGAGCGCACCCGGCATGTCGATGAGTTTTCTAGTCTCTTTTTCTCCGATCAGAAGCGCCATTGTCTTCCCGCTCTTCGTTTTTTATGATTCGGAGCTCCTATCCCAAGCGCTGGATTTTCCTATCACAGCCCGGGCTACTTGAAAAGGCAAGTAACGGGCATGTACGATATAGATTGGCCAATTTCCTAACGTCGGGGAGACAAAGGAGTTTGTATGGCTAGAACGTTCAAGGTATTCGGCTTGATTTTTATCTTAATCGTTCTCGTCATTGGCGCTTTTATCAGCGGCATGCTGATGTTTCGACCAGGCGGCGACTCCGGCAGAGCTTTATTGCTCGATCAAAAGGACAGGGAGCTGGAGGATAAAGAGAAACAGATTCAGCGATTGGACAGTCAGATTGCACAGCTTCGGGGTGAGCTCGAGGAAAGCTCCAGGAAGGCCGGAGAATTGCAGAAAAGGCTACAGGAGGCCAATAAGGCACTGTCTTTTGCTCAACAAGGGATAAAGGGCGCGGCGCGCGAGGCCGAGCATCAGCCATCGGCGCGGGTAGAGCCGGTTGAGAAACTCCCTCCGAAGCCACCGGAGCCTCCCTCAACCGGAGTCCGGCGGCGTCCGGCTGAGTCTGGCCTGTACGAAACCATCCGGGCCACTCCCGTCTTTGCGGAGCCTTCGGGCTCTTCAAGACAAGTCGCGACGATTCAAAAGGGCGTTAGAGTCACCGTCGTGAGGTCTCAGGGTGATTGGCTCGAGGTCCGGTCCAAACACGGGAACCCACCCGGCTTTATACGCAGGGACGACGCCATGTACATAGAGAGGAGGGACTGAACCCGATCCGACAAAATGCTCAAGTCACCTGAGATCCCGGGCCGAATGTGGGATCGGGGTGAATTACCGTAACTGCCGGCGTTGGGAGCATCTTGACGGGCAACGGGCTGTGGAAATATGAGCGGCAGGCTCCGAACCTTCTCTTCTCTTTCTTACCAAGACTATAGGTATCTCTGGACTGGCACGCTACTTATGAGCGCTGGGCAGTGGATCCAGCAGGTAACCCTGGGCTGGCTGCTTTACGAGTTGACCGGCTCCTCCGTGCTCCTCGGGCTACTCAACGGCTTTCGCACGCTGCCATTTTTGATCTCCAGTCCCCTTGCCGGGGTTGCGGCCGACCGTATGGACCGACGCAAGTTGTTGTTGCGGAGCGAATACGTGCTGGCCGGCTCCGCTCTGGCCATGGGAGCGCTGGTGGCCTCAGGACGGCTCCAGGTCTGGCACCTCTTCGCGTTCACGCTCGTAACCGGCGCCGCTTGGTCTTTCAGCGAACCGATCCGCCAGACCCTTGTCCCCAACTTGGTCCCAAAAGAGGAGCTTGTGAATGCGGTCGCGCTTCACTCGGCGGGCTTTAACCTGATGAAGGTGGTGGGCCCGGCCCTGGGAGGCTTTCTGATTGCCTTATTTGGCCCGGCAGCGAACTTCTTTGTTCAAGGCGTGGCCTATGCGAGCGTCGTGCTGACGATTTTCTTTATGGCTGTGCCTCCGACGCCGCCCCAGGCCCGCCAGGACTCGGTGGCGGCGAATCTCAAAGAGGGGCTCGCCTATGTTTGGTCCACGCCGGCCGTGCTGCTGCTCTTGATGATCGATATGATTCCGCGAGTCTTCGCCGTGCCGTACCAGACCTTGATGCCGGTTTTCCAGAAGGACGTGCTTGGAGTAGGACCGGAGGGTCTGGGAATGCTTTTGGCTGCCCCCGGGGTGGGGGCTGTGCTGGCAACGCTGCTGCTCGCTACTATCGCCCATAGGTTGACGCGCAAGGAGCTGTTGCTCCCCGTGGCCCTGATCTTGTTGGGCCTGTTTCTCATCTTGTTTTCCCGCACCGCTTCTTTGCCTCTCGCTCTTTTGGTCCTTGTCGGCGTAGGCGGCTGCCAGATCTTCTTCATGGCGACTGCAAATAGCTTGCTGCAGATGACGATCCCGGATCGCTTGCGCGGTCGCGTCATGAGCATCTATATGCTGGACCGGGGATTCATCCCGGCGGGCTCATTGTTGGCCGGGGTGGCGGCGCACTTTATCGGCGCGCCGGTCACAGTAACTCTTATGGGGCTGATCGTAATTTTTATGGCTGCATTGGCGACTTCTCGGCTCCATCTGCTCCGCAGGATCGAGACCTCGGAATGGAGAATAGAGAGATGATCGCAGTTAGCTCTATCGCTTGTACCGGCCCATCAGTTGAGCCTCGGCTACGATGCGGCCTTTGATGGCGTCAAGGAGCTGCTGCTTTGTGGCGCGCGGCTTTAGTTTTGCCTCTGCGTCGAGGGCGTAAAGCTTAAAGAAGTAACGGTGCGCCGGTCCGGGCGGCGGACAGGGGCCTCCGTAGCCCACCTTTCTAAAGTCGTTGATTCCCTGTTTGGCTCCGTTGGGTAGACTCTCTGTCGGCTTCACTCCTTCCGACAGTTCCCTAGCATCCGCAGGTAAGTCATAAAGGACCCAGTGGACCCAGGTCCCAACCGGGGCATCGGGATCGTCCGCGATCAGCGCAAAGGCCTTCGCTCCCGCGGGCGCGTTTTCCCATCTCAGAGGCGGAGAAACGTCTGTTCCATCACACGTATATTTCCGCGGGATATCTCCACCATTCTGAAAGGCAGCGCTCTTTATTTCCATCGCCATGGCGGATCCTCCGTTAAGTAGGGAGAGTGTCAATGCAACCCAGAACACGATTGAGTGCCCTTTATTGTAGATTGCTTGGAGACTTATCATTCCTTCTTGGATCCTACGACATAGTGGTATTCGTCTACAAGCCTTAGTCGGAAGGCCCACCGCCAGAGATAATTCAGATCTAATTGATCTTTCTGGCCCTCGAAGATGCCAATACAGTCCTCAAGGTCACGCTCTCGTCCTGCTTTCATCTTCAGAAGAATTAGATCTTCCGGTTGTGGGATAAATAGGCCAAGCCCAAATGCTCTGACTTTTTGCCGTCGGCGCAGGGTCACCTGGTCATGGCGGTCGCGGGATCGGATGAGGTCTACATGAATCAACCCCATGCGCATGCGAACCATGACGCCTCGAAGCATGGGATTAGCATCGAGAAAGCTCGTCAACTTTTCTCCCCCAGTCTTTTCTATTAGCGAGCTGATTCTTGCCAGCCCTTGGCCGCCTCCTCCAACCAGAATGTCCACATCCAGCGTGGAGCGAGGTCGTCCAAGGATTCCGGACGCCACTGCACCTATGATGGCATAAGAGACAGAGGACCTATTGAGGACCGGCAGGAATTGCTGAAGAGCAGAAGCAGGAGAATCAGCCATGAGATCGATGTATCAGCCGTTCTCTTTGGGTGAGACGGTTAAGAAAGTCCGAAAGCCGGTCATGGATCTCTGCGGTCGAGGCCGAAGGATACTGCTGCTTAAGGAACGCTAACTTTGCTCTCAACATCATCGAACTCCACTCGTCAATCAGCCGCCCCTTTACCTCCGGGGATTCGTGTAAGAACGGATCCGACTGGATCTCCAACCGCTCTGAGATCAAAGGCTTTCTTCTCCTGTTCTTTTTGGTCTTCATGGAGACGAACCTTCTACTATTTTTACCTCTTCCTGAGTCAAACCATAGAGCCGGTAGGGACCTGAGCAGTAGGCTGGTCACTCGTCCAGAGGGGAGACTCAGCGGGAAGTCTTTTGCTTAAGAAATGGTCCGAAAATAAGCCAACATTATGGAAGGGAAACAGTTTGCCAGATTCGCTGGCCATGATTATCAGAGGGAATTAAGTGGCAGGTGTCCTGCTAGGGCGTGATTTTCGCCCTCCTTACAGTGCGATAAATCTCATTGAGAGACTTGCCCCGCCAGAAGCGCTTGATTTCCTTGACGGAGTCTCCCTCGCCGCGCTCGAATGCCACTAGGAAACGGGTGGCTTTAGCCAGCCCCATTTCCTTTACTAGGGCTTTCCATCCTTTCCGGATCACGGCATCTTCTACTTTTTTTGCCGGTTTAGCCATTGGTTACCATCCCGTTTTCCGCACGAAATCTTCTGGATTCATTACCTCTAGGGTTGCCTCCTGACCGGTAATAATAACAGAAAAAAGGCTTTTCTTGAACTTCTTTGCCACCCTGTCATCACAGGTCCTATAGGGTGCGCGTTCAGCTTTGATAGCACAAGCCTAGAGATTTTTAAAAGATTGAAAGGGAAAGGGTATAGGGTTTTGCACGGCTGCTGCGTATACCCCGCTCCGACTTCACTGCGCCAGGGCCTTCCGAAACAGCCCGAGCGTCCGCTCCCAGGCCGCGGCCGCGGCTTCGGGCCGATAGCTCCGCTGGCTTGTGTCGTTGTGGAACGCGTGTCCAGCGCCGGGATAGATCTTCAGCTCGTAGCTCTTTCCGTGCTGTTTGAGGGCAACCTCCAATTCCGGTACGTGTCGAGTGAAGTTCACGTCGGTCTCACCGTGGACCACCAGAAGATCGGCCTGGATATTCTTGACCAGATCAAGGGGGTCGGGGTTTCTTCCGTAAAATATAGCGGCGGCGCGAAGCCTCGGAAGGCGGGTGGCCATCATGAAGGCGTGACCGCCTCCCCAGCAAAAGCCGACGACGCCGATCCGGTCCCCTCGGACGTAATGGAGCCCCTGCAGATAGGCGAAGGCGGAATCCAAATCCTGGTAAATATCTTCCCTCTTGATCTGCCTTAAGGCCTTCTGGGCGTCTCCCGTATCGGCGTCTTTGTCTGTCCGTCCCGCGCGCGAGATTAGATCCGGAGCGATCGCCACGTATCCCTCTTTGGCTAAACGCCGCGCTACGTCTTGATTGTAGGGGCTTGTGCCGCTATTGCCGTGGATTACGATGACGGCCGGATGTTTTCCCTCTTTTTTGGGACGTGAGAGGTAGGCGGCGATCTCCGCAGCCCCGCTCCTATACGTCACCGTTTGCGACAGGAGCGCCGGGTCGGCGGGATCCACAAAAGAAGCGTGGCTTTGACCGGGAAAAAGCAGCCGTGAGATTAACATGAGGACTATAGCAACCTGTCCCGCGATCTTCATTTTTTCTCCCACGGTTTCTCAATGGGCAGGTCCGACCGGTCTCCCCATTCTCTCCAGGAGCCCAGATAGTTGCGCACCTTTGGGTAGCCGATGAGCCTGAGAGCGAGATAAGTGTGGGCTGAGCGATAACCTCCCTGGCAGTACGGGATGACCTCTTTGTCAGGTGTGACTCCCAAGCCGTAGTACATCTCCCGGAGCTCAGCCGCGGGTTTGAACCTTCCCGCGGAGTCAAGATTATGGGTCCACTCTAAATGTACGGCCCCAGGGATCGCCCCGCCCCGGGCCGCCCGAATATTCCGGCCCATATACTCGTCGTCGCTGCGGGTGTCCACGATGCAGATGGCTTTTTTGTTCAGGGATTGAAGGACATCATCGGCTGTGGCCAAGAGATCCCGTCTCTCAGCGGTTTTCAGCCGGGACGTCTTGGGAGAGACAGGGTCGTTGGCGGTCGCGTATCCGGCTTGCCTCCAGGCCTCGATGCCGCCGTCCAGGACGTGAACGTTTTGGTGGCCGAAGTATTCCAGAAACCAGAGCCCCCGCGCAGCCCGCATGCCTGAGTTCTCCTCGTAGAAGACAACCTCTTTGTCTTGATCTACGCCGCGCATCTCAAAAAGATGCTGGATCATGGACATGAATGCTTTTAATGGGGCAGGGCTGGTATCGACAAGGCTCAAACCGAACAGGTCAAAGTGGATAGCCCCGGGAATGTGTCCCTGGGCGAACTGCTCCGCGGGCCGGGTATCAATGAGGCAGAGGTTGGCATTGTCAAGTTTCTTGCGGAGCTCTGCCGGAGTTGTGAGGAGCTCCGGACAAGTGTATTCTCTGTGCTTCATACGAGGCCTTATAACACTACTTCGGTCCTGTCTCAAATGACAAAAGAATTCAGCAGTCAGAAGTCAGCATTCAGAGTTAAATTCTGGATTCTGGCTTCCTTTCTTTTGTTTCTCGCTGTTTCCCTTCTGGCTTCCTCATTTACCTATAAGCTCGCCTTGCCGGGGAGGAAGTTCTCTTTTCCTCAAGATCATTTTTCACACCCCGATTTTAAGACCGAATGGTGGTACTACACCGGCCATCTGGAGACCGAAGGCGGCAAAAAATATGGCTATCAGGTGACCTTTTTCCGCTTTGGCGTGCGCGATCGGCAGGGAGGGGAAAAGGAAAACCCAGCACTTTTTACAGATCTCTACATGGCCCATTTTGCCGTTTCCGACAAGCAAGAGAGAAAATTTCTCTTTCGGGAGAGAGCCAATCGTGGGTACGCCGGCAAGGCAGGAGCTTCGACTGATCGCTACCTTGTCTGGAACGAGGACTGGAGGGTGGAAGGGAGAGGGGAAAGCCACTTCATCGAAATAAAAGACCGGGACGCAGCCTTGAGATTGCGGCTGACTCCTCTGAAGCCGCCGGTCCTGCATGGAGATAGAGGACTGAGCCAAAAGGGAGAAGGGGAGGGAAGGGCGTCCTATTACTACTCTCTGACCCGTATCAAGACCGAGGGGGATTTGGAGATCAACGGGAAAAAGGAAAGGGTCCACGGCCTCAGCTGGATGGACCATGAGTTTGGCAGCAACCAGTTGAGAGAGGATCAGGTCGGTTGGGACTGGTTCAGCATCCAGCTTGAGAATAAGACAGAGATCATGCTCTATCTCATCCGGCGGCAGGACGGCTTTCCTGACCCCTACTCCAGCGGGACGCTGGTTTTAGACAGTGGCACGATCCAACATCTTGCTCTCCAGGATTTCCGTGTAGAGGTTCTGGAGAAATGGAAAAGCCCAAAGAGCGGCGGGAACTACCCGATGCGATGGAAGGTGACGATCCCGGCTGAAGCTCTGGCTCTGGAGATTGTCCCGTCCTTTCCCGATCAGGAGTTGGATACCCGTAAAAGCACGAAGGTGACTTACTGGGAAGGAGCCGTGCAGGTCCGCGGGACGTACAGGAAAAAGCCGATCCAGGGTTTAGGTTACGTCGAGATGACGGGTTATGTGGGGAAGTTAAAGATATAGTCCAGGCCATTGAATGTCCCTCTCCAAAGTTTTGGTTTGCCGTGATCCGCTAAGTTTGAGATACTGAGACGGTGGCGAAGGGAGATGATCACGAAGATTGGAAGGGTCTGAACGTTACTGTTAGCAACAAGGAATCCGGCGCCGTGATTGAATACAAAGTCCATTTTTACCGGAGGACTGACGGGTGGTACGATGAGGTGCGGTATGATAGCCATGAAATTAAAAAGGGAAAGAAAATCCTTGCACCCCACTTGCACATTAAGATTGCTACTCCGTTTAAAAACCCGGAAGAAGGCGAAGAGGAGCTTAAGCGGCTAATCGATAATGTGTTACCCGATATAAAGGAGATCACTCAGTGAGCCGTATATTAGCTATAAAAGGAACAGAGGGAGAAAGAGAAGTTGATTATTCCACTCTCTCCCTCAAGGAAATCCAGAAAAGGATTAAGGGCTACGAGAAGAGATATGGTGGGTTTTCGAAGTTTTTGAAGGGCTATGACTGCGAGTCTAGCCCCGCCGAGGACTACCTTGCCTTGATTGATTGGGAATGCCTTTTGGACGAAATCAAGAGCAGAAAAAGCACGACGCTTTCCGTCATTAAGGGAGGCAAAAAAAAGCCCCGCTGAGCCAACTTTCGTTCAACAACTCATCATATGAAGGGCTCGTAACGCCTAAAAAATGGCTCGTGCGCGGCTGAGTTTGCCTTTATCCTTTCCTTAGTTTATTGCAGGCAAGTTTTTCATAATTGACAGCCGTTCCATGAGGGGCTATGTGGGGGAGGCTAAGGGCATAAAGTATAATGACCGAGCAGGAACACAACCTTCTTGCAGGTTGTCTCCAGGGGAAAAAAGCCGCATGGGATGCCTTCGTCCTTCAGTATTCTGGTCTCGTCTATCACACCATCAAAAAGACCTTCACTCTCTATCACACCGAGCCGCGCACCGATGAAGTTGAAGATCTCTTTCAGGAGTTTTTTGTCTCTATCCTCCGTGACGACTTCAGAAAGCTCCGCCAGTTCAGAGGCGAGCGCGGATGCAGCCTAGCAACTTGGCTCAGGGTGGTTGCCGTCCGGCTGTCTATCGATTTCTTGAGGAAGCAGGAGTCTTCTAAAGTGGAGGTCACCAATAATATTCCACTCGAAGGATCTGACCCTCCTCTAGCTGTCACTCAGCGGGAAGAAGAGGAGATGCTGCTTCAGACGCTGCAAAGTTTGTCTCCACGAGACCGTATTTTTATCGACCTGTGCTTCCGCCAGGGCCTCCCGCCAGAAGAGATTGCCACCATCCTTCGAGTCTCCGTTAATGCCGTCTACACCCAGAAAAGCCGCATCCTGGATAAGCTCCGAGAAACACTAAAAAAAATCAACGCCCTGTAAGAAATCGCCGCCCCTCCCGTCTATTGGGCAGAGGTAAGAAATTCAGCTGGAAAATGCTGGTATGAAGGAGGCTCTCTTGATGAATCATGGCAAAGAGCAAGTCGGAAGGATTTTACGGGATCTCTTAAACCGGGGGAGAAAGAAAACTGGGCGGTCTGGGTGCCCCGATGAGGAGAGTTTGGCTAGTTATCTAACTGAACTTCTCATGGAGGGTGCGAAGAGGGAGCTCGAAGCCCACTTGGCAGAGTGTTCCTTTTGCGTAGATGATTTGGTCGCGGTCCATAAGGCCGTGCAAGACGATGCGACAGGGAGAGTGCCGCAGCGGCTGATAGATAGCGCTATGGACCTTGTCCCGCCGACACAAGAAGAGCAAGGCTTACCGGATCTCGTGGTCCGGCTGGCTAAAGGCTCCCTGGAGCTCATAAGGACATCGGGTCGGTGGATTGATCCGCTAACCTCGGTTCCGGTTGGTATTCGAGGGAGGCCAAAGCCATCTGAAAGCAGCATTCTGCAGGTAGAAAAGGAGGTAGGGAGGTTCAAAGTAGCTGTAGAGGTGGAGCTGGTGGAAGCCGGGTTATGCCAGGTCGTAGCGCGGTTTAAGGACGAGGAGGGAAGGCCAGCAGAAGGGATCCGCGTCAGCCTGGTCTCTGGAGGGCGGGAGCGGGCCTCCTATCTCACCCGACTGGGCGAGGCAGTGTTTGACCGGATTCCCCTGGGGGAATACAATCTCGCCATTTCCGATTCTGGCACTCCAGTGGGAACGATTCGGCTGAGGTTAATAGAGTGATGTAAGCCCGATTGACAGGCCTGATCGAGGAGGCTGATCATGAGTGACAGCGATCTCGTCCTTGAAGTCTCGCGCGAGGACCGGAGGATCAAGGTTAGCGTCTATGAACGGAGTCAAGGAAGCGAGAGGACGCTCCGACCCTATGAATACAAGGACGTGGCTTGGGAAGAGGTTGAGAGAAGCTGCGGCGAAATAATCACTCTACTCAATCGGGCCAATAAACGTGCCAGGGTGACTGCGGAGATTGTTTCCAACCTAAAGAAAGCCGGCCAAATCCTCTTTGACCTTTTGATCCCCCCAAAAGCCAGGGAGAAACTCTCTTCCACGGCAGCCACAAACCTCCTCCTTTACATAGACGACAAGTTGGTTCATATCCCCTGGGAATTGCTCTTTGACGGTCGGGATTTTTTCTGTCGCCGCTTTGCCATGGGAAGGATCGTCAGCACCCGCCAGGCGCTCACCTCTCATTCGAGCCGGACCTTGAAGGCCCCCTTCAAGGTCTTAGTCTTGGCTGATCCCCGTGGGGATCTTGGGGCCTCTTATCGGGAAGGGACGGAGATAAAGAATTTTCTCGACCAAAAGAGAGAGAGCTTCCATGTCGACTTCAAAAGCCACCCTGCGGACATCTCCTTCGTCAAGAAAAATCTGCGCGATTACGACATCGTCCATTATGCCGGCCATGCCGACTATCACTTTGAGAATCCTTCTGAGAGCGGCTGGCTTTTGACAGATGGCAGGCTCAAGGCAAGCGAGATCTCCGCAATGGGCGGACTTCAGGCTATGCCGTCTCTGGTTTTCTCCAACGCCTGTCAAACCGGCCAGACCGGGGAATGGCAGATTCAAGAAGGGTACGAGCAGCAGATCTTTGGTCTAGCCAATGCCTATCTCCTCTCCGGCGTGCAGCACTACATCGGGACTTTCTGGGAGATACTGGATGAGCCTAGCTCCTATTTTGCCAAGCGCTTCTATAGCTTTTTGGCTGAGGGCGAGAAAGTGGGCGAGGCGGTCCGAAGGGCACGGCAGGAACTCATCGAGGCCTACGGGGAAGAGACGATCGTGTGGGCCAGTTACATGCTCTATGGGGACCCGACATTTGAGTTCGCCTCAGTGGAGAAAGAAGAGGCCGTAACGACGGCCAGGCGCGAGTTGGTGCAGCCGGATTGGCAGCAGGTGATTCGGGGTGAGAAGCCCACGCCGGCCTATGTGGCGAAGTCACAGCGTTCGCCTGTTCTCTATCCTCTCCTGGGCGTTCTTCTGCTGACATTAGGCATTCTTGGCTATTACCTCTTATATCCCCGTGTTCAGGAGACAAGAGTCGCCTCAGTTCCAGTGACCGCGCCACCGCTTGCGCCGCCGCAGCGGGCAGAGATAGCGACAGAGACTGGGGTAGAGGCTGAGAGAAAGACGGAGACAGTGACAGAGAAGAAGGCTGAAGCAAAGAAGCCGGTTATTGAGGCGAAGCCTAAAAAGGGTCCGGGGGTGGTGGAACCTAAGGGGCCGACCGTTGTGATCCTATCCAGGCCGCCCGAGGCTCCTCCCGCGCCAGTGACCAAGGGTCAAGAGTCTGTGCCTCCGGCAGAGGCCAAGCAGGAGTTGGCCGTCAAGAAGGAACCTGCTTCTCCCGTCGTCGCTGCCCCTCTCACGCTCAGGATGAACATCATCGGCCAGAGGAAAGAGGCTGATGGCGGCTATACAGAGGTCTTAGTCAATGAAGGGAGCGTTCTCCGCTCGTATGATAATTTTCAAGTTCACCTCGAGACCAGCCGCCCCGCTCATATCTACATCCTCCTATACGACAGCCAAGGCCAAGCCGGTCAAATCTTTCCCGATCCAAAGATAGATCATCCTGGTTTTGTTGAGGGAGGAAAAAAAGTCGTCATCCCCGCTAAGGATCTATGGTTTTGGTTGGATGAACACGCGGGGACTGAGACCATCTACGTGCTGGCATCTGAAAAGCCCATGCCAGATATCCAGGGGCTATTGGCGAGGATGGAGAAGGCGGACGGCTCAGGGAAACAGCGCGTTTCCAAGCAGATTAAGGAGCGGATTGCCGTCATGCAGCGCGGCGTCGGCGGCGTCACCAAAGGCCAGGCGGCCACGTACGTGTTGAGCGACGGAAAGAAGATTCAGAAGGTGACCGACGTGGTCACCGGCACAGGGTCGGCGGTGAGGGCGGTGAGTTTTCACCACAAATAGAGCAGGCAGCTGTGCGGAGATAGTGAGGAACTTCTATGGGTACTTGGTTACGGGTGACATATGAGGTTACCTTTTTGTTGCTGGTTTTTCTCCCAAGTGGACTACTCACTGGCTGCACACCTACCATACCTCTATCCACACCGCCGGAAAACTACAAAGGGCCAACTGCCGAACAGCCGGTCATCCAACAGGGGGAATATTGGATCTATGAGCGCGCGAATTTGACCAAGGCAAGATCAACGGCGTTAGCGGCGAACATGGGATTTCCCCTTTGGATAGGTAAAACGTGGAGCTACGAAGGGTCTGCTTTGCCGAGCGGCCAAACCTCAACCAGCAAGGCTTTTCGTATACCTACGCGGATAGATTGCCAAGCAGTTGGTTTTGGCGAAGTTACTGCGACGGCTGGAACCTTTGGTGCGTTCCAGTGTGAATGCCAGTGCACGGTATTAACTCAGGGCTATAACCCAGACTGTGGCAAGTGGACAATTTGGTATGCGCCGGAGGTAAAAAACATCATTAAAAGAAAAACTGAGAGTACTGCAACCACGATGGAGTTGGTCGAATATAAAGCCTCGCGTCCTGACGCGAAATTTGAGGCTACTGGCGCTTCTATGCGCAGGGCTCTTGTGAGAGGTGAGATTAAAGAGGCCTTGGCCTTTTACGAAGAGGCTGCGCAACAAGCGGAACAGAAACAGGATTGGGTAATTGCTGCTAGGCAATATCTTCAAGCCTCAAATGCGGCACGATATACGGGTCAACTACAAAAGCAAATTAGCCACGCCACGAGGGCGCTTGAGATCGCGGACAAGACCAAGTCGGCAGGTCTTCGGGCAAGTGTAGCCCAGCGACTTATTTATGCCTACAGAGATGTCAGGAATTTCGAGAAAGCCAGAGAGTTTTTGGACAAGGCCTTTGAGATCATAAAAGAAATTCCCAACGACAGTAGCCGAGCAGGCTGGGAAGGCTCTTTAAATTTAGAGTTAGGGCGTGACCTGATTCGTCGGCGGGAATATGACAAAGCAATTGACGCGCTTTCTCAGTCCCTGCGAATCAGGGAGGCTCAGCTTTCCAAATACAAAACGACAAAGCCGAACCAACAAACTATTGAAGACACCCAATCTAGCATTCTTCTTGTCTTAACCGAGCTTGCTACTTCCTTTCGCCGAGCCGGTCAGCCACAGAAGGCACTTGAACAGTACCAACGGGCCTTCAACTCCACAAAAGAGTGGGGGCTCAGATATGCCTGGGAAGAGGAATTACACCGGGGTATGGGTGAGATTTATCTCCAACAGAAGAATTTCCCTCAAGCTCTGGAAAGTTTTATAAAAGCGCTTTCAATAGCAGAAAACCAAGGATACCCGTCTGAGATCAGGTGGGCAAGCGATCGTATTGGCGACATATTACGTCAAACTGGAAAACCTGCTGACGCACTATCCTATTACCAAAAGGCGATCCAACAGATTGAATCAACTAGATCACTGTTGGAGTCAGCAGACTACAGGCAGTCCTATTTTGAAGGAGCGCTAGATACGTACGTCAAGATGATGAACGCTCTTCTATTGGCACGGAAGTTCAGGGAGGCATTTGATTACACCGAAAAGGCTCGTTCCCGGGCTTTCCTGGATGTCTTGGGCAGCAAAGTCCAGCTCTCCAGATTGAAAGGCGGTTTGTTGGAGGAAGAGAGGTCACTGCAGGAGCGTATTGCGTCGACTAAGGCGAGGGTGTCAGATGAAGCGACAGGGGCCGACAGGGATGTTTTCAGGAGGCAGCTAGCTGAAGCCGAAAGGGCCTACAACGCTTTTCTTGCCAAGGTGAGGAAGCAAGACAAGGAGCAGGCGTCGTTGATGACAGTTGAACCTTTGACGCTGAAAGGGGTGCAAGAGCTTCTTGATCCTGGTGTTACACTCCTCAGTTACTTTGTCACATCAGAAAATGTTCGCATCTGGGTTATCGACAAAGACAGAATGAATTATGTAAGAGCGAATATCCCGAGGAAATTGGTAGCTACGTGGGTGAAGAGTTACCGTGATACAAATTTTTCACTGGGGGAAAAGGAGAAGTCGGACGAGCTATCGGTTGCGCTTTATCAGCTTCTCATTCAGCGGGTCCTTCCATTCGTAAGGGGGAAGCAGTTAATCATTGTCCCCCACGACGTGCTTCACTATCTCCCATTCCACGCCCTGCTCTCCTCTGACGGGAAGTATCTGATCGAGAAATACCCGATCTACTATCTCTCCAGCGCCAGTCTGCTTCAGTTCACAAAGGAAAAGAGAAAAGCGATGGGAGAGAAGGTGTTGGCTTTGGGCAACCCAGATTTAGGCGATCCTAAGATGAGCCTTCAATTTGCGGAGCTTGAGGCCAAGGAGATACAGGGGCTTTATCCTCAGTCCACGGTGTTACTTAAGAGAGAAGCCACGGAGGAGAAAGGGAAAGGTCTTTCACCCCAGCACGACATTGTTCATTTCGCCACGCACGCGGAGTTGGACGAGAACGATCCATTGTCTTCAGCTGTTCTGCTAGCCAAAGACGGCAAAGAGGACGGCAGGCTGGAAGTCAGAGAAATCTTCAGCATGGATCTTAAGGCCAACCTTGTTGTGCTCAGTGCCTGCGAAACCGGCTTGGGCAAACTCTCCAGCGGGGATGAGCTGGTGGGGCTAACACGCGCCTTCATATACGCCGGGACTCCATCAGTGGTGGCGAGTCTTTGGAAGGTCGAGGACAGTTCCACCGCGAAGTTGATGGCGAGTTTCTACAGGAATCTCAAGACCATGTCCAAGGTAGAAGCGCTTCGGCAGGCGCAGTTGGAGTTGATTACAGGGAAGGCGAGTAGTGACTTGCTGGCAAGGAGAGGGGTAGGAGGAATAGGCAGGCTGGGTGAGACTCCTCAGGCGAAGCCGTCTCGGGACTCTGTCTCTGTCCCTATCTCTGTCTCTACATCTCACCCCTACTTCTGGGCGCCGTTTATATTGGTGGGGGACGGGAAATGAAGGGGACAGCGACTTGCATCTTATATAGCTTTCTCCTTGCCCTTCTTCTGCTCACGGGCTGCTCCGTCAGCGAGTTCCAGCCGACAGGAGGATCTTCTACTAGAGCTATCGGTACGGGAAAAGCAAGAGAGTTCTTAGGCGCGATGGAGGCCAGGGCCTTAGAGGCGGAAAAAAATGCATCGTCTAGTTGGTTCCCCCAAAAATATTGGGAGGAGGCGTCAAGCTCTTACAGTGAGGCTTCATGGGTGGCTCGGAGTAGCGGGCAACTGCAAAAATCTTTGTCTTACGCGCAGAGGGCTTTGGAGATGGCGGAAAAGGCGAGGGATCCGGTTCTTCAGGCGCGCGCCATTTACCGATTGGCCTCTATCTATGGGGCTTTGCGACAGTACACACAGGCAAAGGAGTGGGCTGAGAAGGGTCTTGAAGTCGCAAAACAGACGGGAACGGAAGCGCTTGAGGGAGAGTTTTACAGACTTTTGGCTTTAGAATTTCTGCGTATCGGAGACCACCAGAAAGCGATCGAGTTTCTCTCTTATTCCCTTCAGATCCAGGAGAGCCGGCTTTCGCTCTTTGAGAGCGCGCGCCGCTCCGGTCAATTGAGTCCCGAAGCTATTCCACTCACCCAACACCTGGTTCTTTTCTCCTTAAATTATCTCGGCTCTGCTTACAGGCTTGCGGGTATGGCTGAACGTGCAATAGAGGCTTACGAAAAGGGTATCGCTCTAATCAAAAGATCCGGGGTAAAGACCAATGCGGAAGGAAATCTTTATCAGGGGTTGGGTCAAGTTCATTTCGTTCAAAAAGATTATCCCCGAGCTCTGGAGAATCTTACTAAGGCGCTTCGAATAGCTGAGGAACAGCGCGAGGCGTCTCTGATCTACAGCGCGAGTAGCCGAATAGGCGATCTGTATCGCCGGACCCAAAGGCCGTCTGAGGCAATGGTCTACTACGGCAAGGCGATCGAAAATATCGAATCCACCCGTTCTCTCCTTGCTTCTGAGGAATACCGACAATCGTTTTTTGAAGGGGGCTTAGATTCTTATGTCAGCATGATAGGTGTCCTTTCGGCATCTGGTAACGCAGACGAGGCTTTCAACTACAGCGAGCGGGCTCGGTCACGATCTTTTTTGGATTTGTTAGGTAGCAAGGCACAACTGTCGAGGGTCAGGAGTGGATTATTCGAAGAGGAAAGAACCTTACAGGCGCGGATAGCTGCCATCAAGGCGAGGCTGGCGAGTGAGGATGCGCCGCAGAGGGGAAGCTTAGGGAAGGAGTTGGAAGAGGCGGAGAAGGCCTACGGCGCCTTTTTGGCGAGGGTGAGGAAACAAGACAAAGAGCAGGCTTCCTTGATGGCCGTGGAGCCATTGACCTTAAAGGAGGTTCAAGAGCTGCTTGATCCTGGCACTACGCTGGTTGAGTACTTTGTCACTCAGGGCGGCATCTTCGTTTGGGTCGTTGAGAAAGACAAGATGCAGTTTGTGAGGGTACCGCTAGCCAAAAAAGAGCTAAGCAGTTTGGTTAAGACCCTACGCGAGACTATTTTCACTTTGGGGGAGAAAGAGCGGCTCAGCAAGGTTTCCGCTTCTCTGTATCAGCATCTTCTTAACCCGGTTGTTCCTCACGTTCGAGGCAAGGAGTTGATCATCGTCCCTCACGATGTGCTCCACTATCTCCCTTTTCATGCGCTGGTTTCACCTCAGGGGAAGTATCTGATCGAACAGTATCCCATTTACTATCTTTCTAGTGCCAGTTTGCTTCAGTTCACTACAGAGAAGAGGAGGGCAAAGGGGGACCTGTCTGCCGTGCTGGTACAGGCAGGGAAGGTCTTGGCCCTGGGGAATCCTGACTTGGGGGATGCCAGCAAAAACTTACGGTTTGCTGAGTTGGAGGCCAGAGAGGTTCAGACACTCTATCCTCAGTCTACAGTGCTTTTAAAGAGGGATGCCACCGAGGAGAAGGGAAAAGCTCTTTCCCCCCAGCACGACATCCTTCACTTTGCCACTCATGCGGAGCTGAGCGAGGAGGAGCCTCTCTCATCCGCCATTCTGCTTGCCAAAGACGGTAAGGAGGATGGGAGACTAGAAGTTAGAGAAATCTTCGGTATGGATCTTAAGGCCAACCTTGTTGTGCTCAGTGCCTGCGAGACAGGGTTAGGAAAGTTGTCGAGCGGTGATGAGTTGGTAGGACTTACACGCGCGTTCATATACGCTGGCACCCCGTCAGTAGTAGCCAGCCTCTGGAAAGTAGAGGACAGCTCCACGGCTGCGCTTATGGCGAGCTTTTACAAGAATCTAAGAACCATGTCTAAGGTCGAAGCTTTAAGGCAGGCGCAGTTGGAGTTGATCACAGGGAAGGCGAGTAGTGACTTACTGGCCCGGCGGGGAATTGGGGGGATTGGGAAGTTAGGGGAAGTGCCGGAGGCCAAACCCCAATCCCCCACCCCTGCTCCCGTCTCTATTTCCACGTCTCATCCTTATTTCTGGGCGCCGTTTATACTAGTGGGAGATGGAAAGTGAAGTTTGCTCTGGTGTCCTGGAATCAAAGTTTGTTTAACAATTTGATGGTGTTTCACG
>Ga0137796_10000641_pt1 | contig 21320 bp, 15 predicted proteins | sample OV2TP3_FD_97704 | JGI IMG/M metagenome (GOLD analysis project Ga0137796, IMG submission 97704) | reverse complement strand
CAGATTCCCGCGATCAAGAGGCCCCCGTCGCTCGGGTAGTCGCGGCCGAGACTCGTGAACGGCAGCTTCCACGTCGGAAGATCCGCCCCTCGCGCGTCGAGCGTGCCGCGTACGGCGAAGAAGAAGAGACTCACCGCCCCGGCAAGGACGAGCGTCGTGCCGAGGGATCTGCGCATGCGTGGTGAAGTGTATAGGTCCCCTGTGCGATTTGCAACAAACCGGATCCCTGCTCAGGGCACCGTGAGGTCCCGAGTCTCCGGCGTCGCCGGAACGGTGATGCGGAATGTCGCGGCGGTTCCGATCTGTCCCCCAAAGAGCGCCGAAAAGGAATCGGTCGCGACGATGCTATAATCTCCCGGTACCAGCCCACGGATTTCGTAGCCTCCCCTGGAATCGGTGCGCACGTACAGGCCGGAGCCGACTCCGGTCGTTGGGATGGCCAGGAGAACGGACCAGGGCATCGCCTCTCCCTTGGTGCTCAGCACCCGTCCGCTCAAAAGGACTCGCTCATTTTCGATCTCAGGCCTGGGTGTCGCGTAGAGTGAGACCGTTTGCCTTGGGGAGAGCGGACCCACCGTTGCGACGAAGATCGGCTCGGTCTCGCGCCCGCCCCCGAATAGGCTGAAGAGAGAAAAGACCCGGGCGAAGGGATCGGAGTGGGATCGGAGCCATTGAGAAAGCGATGGGCCGCAGTAGATCAGGACTACACGTGCCTCCACCGGTACCAGGCAGGGAGGATGCTTGGGGGGCAATTCTTGGAAGAATCCCTCTTCTTTTTCGGGAAGAACGATCGCACCGGACCATCCCCCTTCGCCGAGCGCCCTGGACCGGAAGTCAATCCCGGCCGCCTCCTGAAATGAAAACGGTACGCGTCGGTGCTCGCGGAGCTTGAGCGAGATCTCGTGCTCCCGGGGGAAGACTCGGTGAAACTCCGGAAGCGACTCCAGCCACAGGTAGTATTTCGCCTCTCCCAGATTCCAGAGCTCCACATTTCCGGGAAGAGCCACCACCACTTCTCTCTTCTCACCGCTTCCCCCGGTTCGCGGGACTCGAGAGAGGACGGCCGTTACCGTCTCGCGGCCGTGATGAGGAACGTCTTGTAGATGCACGACGATCCTCCCCTTGCCGGCCGGGATTCGCTCGTACCGCCCGAAGCCGCACGCCGAAAGAAAGAGCGGCAAGATGAGGAAGGCTCGTGGCTTCATCCGCGAGTTCGATGCTCGCCCTTGACCGGTTCGAGGATTTCGATCGGATAGCCGTCGGGGTCTACGACCGAGAACTCCCGTCCCCACGGTTTGTCCTCCGGCCTCTCCTGAGGAGCGACTCCTCGTTCGACGAGTTCCGAATAGTACGCGTCGGCATCTTCCACTTTGAGGTGGATGGCGATCCCGACGCCGCGCTTGGCCTTCTTCATCGCCGGAGTGAAATCGGGATGGAGAATCAGGGTGACTTCTCCCACTTTGGCCTCGACCGAATCGTCCTCATACCCCGTTCCCCGGAAGGGAATGCCGAGTCCATCCTTCCAGAATGCGAGGGACCGTTTCAAATCCGAAACCTGGATCAGGATGATATCGATCCCCGTCACGCCCGGTTTTCTTTCCATCATGGACCTCCCTAAGTATGGGAAGTCTAGCGGACGAAATCGGGGAGTTCAAGAGACCGTCCTACGACGGAGAGCCACCCCCGCAAGCAGGACCAGCAGCCACCATGCGCTACCACCGAAGCCGCTCCCGGACACGCTTCCTCCGCATCCGCCTCCCCGGCTGGAGCCGCCTTCTCCCTGTTCGACGGAGCCTTGAGGCGGAAGAGCGGCGATCCGGAAGTCGGTTTCCCACTCCGCGTTTTCGCCATAGGGGATCCACGACGATGGGGCGCCGGAAGAGTCGACCAGGCGCGCTCGCCAATGATACGGTCCGCCGACGGAGACGCCGCCGAAGGCAAGTTGAGCCTGGGTCCCGGAGGGAACGGCGGCACTTTCGGCCGTGACCGCACCCGTGAAGTCTTCGCCCACAGGACGAATCTCGATCTGGAGGCGGACGGCATCTCCGTCCACATCGAAGGTCGGGCTTTGGAAAAAGAGAGTCGATTCCGTGGTCACGCCGCCGGTGGGAATCGGCGATCCGTCGGCGAAGAGCTGAGCCAGGCCGGTGGGCTCCGAGGGCGCCGAATTCGCCACCTTGGTAAAATCGAGACCGGAAGTTCCATAGGCAGCCCAGGGCGAAGCGGCGTCGTTCGCGTCGACGGTCCGGACCTGCCAATGATAGGAGCTGCCCGTGACGAGATCGCCCACCGACACCGCGATCGTAGATCCGTTCGCCGACGGCGCGCTCGTATGCGTCGGTGCACCGACGAACGGAGTGCCGGCGAGACGCAGTTCCACCTGAAGTCGAAGCGTCCCTCCGACGTCGGGGTCGCTCGCCCCAGCTCGGATCTGCACCGTGGATTCGTTCGTGCTCCCGCCCGGAGCGATGGGTACGCCGTCGGTTCGAGTCTGTGCCGGCGTTTCCGGTAGGGCCGGCGTTTGATTCAAGCTCGGGTCGATTCCGAAGTGGGTTGGGGCGGAATCGAAAACCGTCCACGAGGATGCGGCCCCGTTCCCATCGATACTGCGGGCCTGCCATCGATACGTCCCTGCCGGGCCGCCGGCGACGGCGATCGTGGCGGTTGTGCCGCTCGCGACGAAGCCGCTTTCCACGTTCGGCGTATTCGCAAAGGACTCTCCCGTCGGCCTTACTTCGAGCTGGAGCTTCACCATCTCTCCATCCGGGTCGCTGAGGAAGGCGTGGAGTCGGACCGTCGTTTCGTTCGTCGTTCCCCCGACGGGAATCGGCGTGGCGGCATCGCTCTTGAATTGACCTAGGCCGGAGGGCACATTCGGGGGCGTGTTCCCGGCCGTCGCGACCACGAAGTCAGGGTCGCCTCCCCCGGGGCCGAATCCACTCCACGCCGAAGTGGCCCCCGCCGCGTCCAGGGCTCGATACCGCCAGCGGTAGCCGCCGTCGGGAAGTCCCAGAAGCGCAATCGAGGCGGTGGATCCTGGTGCGACGTACATGCTCTCTGCGGTGGGCGCGGAAGTGAATTCGATCCCGAGAGGCTGGACCTCTACCTGCAGCTTGACCGACTGGCCAGGATTCGGGTCTCCGACCACCGCTTTGAGCATGACTCCGATTTCCGTCGTCGCCTGACCCGGCGCGATCGGTGTCGTCCCGTTCACCCGGAACTGACCCGGGCCGGTCGGCGCACTCGGAGCGACGTTTCCGGAGGTCGAGACGACGAAGTCCCCGGCCGATTCCCCGTTGGCGCCGAAGGGGGCCTGCCCGGACGTCGCCCCTTGCGAGTCGGTCGCGCGCGCTCTCCAATGATACGCCCCGTCGGAGAGGCCGGAGATCGAGACGGACGCGGCCGATCCGCTCGGCACGAATCCGCTCTCGCCCGTCCAAGGAGAATCGAAATTGAGATCGGAAGTGGGCGCTACCGCGATCGTCAGTCGCACCGGGTATCCATCGGCATCGTGAAGCACTCCGCGGAACAGGATGACGGTTTCGTCCGTGGCGGATCCGATCGGAATCGTCGTGCTACCACTCGCCTTGTACTGCTGTAGATCGGTCGGCAAGTCGGGCGCCTGGTTTCCCGGCGAGAGAGAAACGGAGAAATCGACTCCCAGAGGATCCGAGTTCTCTCCGAACGGTACCCACGAGGAGACGGCGCCCAAGGCATCCACGGCCCGGGCGCGCCAATGATAAGCGGTACCGTTGAACAAGCCCGGGATCGTGACGGACGCGACTTGGGCGCTCGAAGTCTGGGGAACGGAGGTCTTCGTCCCGGTGCCGTCGAAGGCGACGCCGATGGGCTTGAGTTCGATTTCCAGATGGACGGACTGACCCGCATCCGGATCTGCGGCTCCGCCCTTCAGGATGACCGCGCCTTCGTTGGTGGATCCTCCCGCCAATACCGCCGTCGTTCCGTCGGTCTTGAATTGACCCAGGGAGGCGGGGGCCTGGGGAGGAGAGTTGACCGTGAGCGACACCGAGATTGTCTGAGGGGAGTTGGAGGCATTGGGGTCAGTGACGGATATCGTCGCGAGATAGGCCCCCGTGGCAAGACCGGCGGTGTTGACGGCGACCGCCACGGAGGAGCTCCCGCCCGGAGCCGTGGATGCCCCGGACGGACTCGTGCTCAGCCACGCGGCGGTATCGGAGGCGATCCAATTCAGCGTCGCGGTGCCCGCATTCGATACCACGATCGCTTGAGTGGCCGGATTCGGCCCTCCAACGGCCGCGGAATAGGTCAACGTCGTCGGACTCAGAGCGATCGTCGCGATGGGCGCGGCAATCGTATGCGTGTAGGACTTGGAATCCGACCCGGCGGAATTGACGGCGGTGACGGTAAAGGCGTAGGAACCGGCCGTGGAGGGAGTCCCGTCGTAGAGTCCCGCGGGACTCAGCGTCAGCCCCGGGGGGAGAGACCCGGCCGATACGCTCCAGGAGATCGGGGTCGTCCCCGAAGCGGTGAAAGTGGTCGGACCGAAGGGAACCCCCACGGTTCCGTTCATCAAAGTGGTCGGACCGGTGACCGTCGGCGCAGTGGCGGTCAGCGTGAGCGTCACGGCAATCGATTGGGGCGAACCGCCCGCGGCGGAGTCGCTCACGATGACCGTCGCGGAGTACGTGCCGGCGGCCAGACCTGTGACGTCGGCGGAGACGGTGAAACTTCCGGATTGTCCTGCGGCGAGGGTTCCCGAGGGCGGGGTCAGAGATACCCAAGCCGACGTGGTCGTCGCGGACCAGTTCAGTGTCCCCGAACCCGAGTTCGAGACCGTAACGGTTTGGGACGCAGGATTCGATCCTCCGACGCCCGCGGTGAAACTCAAGACGGTCGGAGAGACGGACAGGATCGGCGAGCTCGCGGCACCCATGTGAAAGCGGCGAGCCCGAACCTCGAAGGGTCCCCCGAGCCAATTCCAGGCGATGAGCATCTCGTTGGAGGAGGAACTCCAGGCGAGAGCCGGCCACCCCTCGTTGGAAGTGTCGGTGGAAACCTGGATCGTCTCCACGAAAGCGCCGGAGGCGGCGATCCTCTTTCCGTAGATGTCGCCGGTCCCGTTGATCCGCTCCTCCCACACGGCGAGCCATTCCGAATTCGTCGAAGACCACGCGACCTTCGGGTGGAGCCCGTCGTGCCAGTTGTTCTGAATCAGGATGGGATCCGTCTGGAAGGCTCCGCTCGACCCGACGATCCGGCCGTGGATGTCGCGGTCGTCGTTCGTCCATTGGCGGTTCCAGACGACGAAAAAGTTCGCTCCTCCTCCTGCAACGTCGGGATAGCCGTGATTGTCCGGCGTGGTCGTGTTGATCGGGAAGATGCCCGTCTCGTCGATGCCGGCGACTGTGCGAATCTGTCCGACGATGGACAGGTTCGAGGCGCCGGAGTGGTTCGTGTGAGTAACCGAGGTAGGACCGCCAGGGCCGGGACCCTTTTCCCACACGATCATGTACCGCCCGTTCGCGTACGCAACGGCCGGTCCGGCGGCCAGATCGTTTTGGACGTCCGGATCAACGAGCCACGTGATGGCGCCGGCGGAATTGAGCAGGGCACCGCGGATATCGTAGTTCGGGGCGCCTTGGGCCCATACCACATACCACCCGGTTCCGTCGGAGGCTACGTCTGGGTCCATGTCCGAAACGGTATTGTCCGAGATCGTGACCGCCGTTCCGAGTGGGGTTCCGTCGCCCTGGACGATTCGGCCTCGGATCTCCCAATCCGTTTGGAGTCCATCGTTGGCCGGATCGTGCCCCCAGACAACGAGGTACCGGTCGGAGTTCACGGCGTAGGAAACCGCGCATTCCTTCTCCGCGGCGGTCGTCGCACCGATGGGGATGACTCCGCCGACGGGATCTCCGCTCGCATTCAAGCGCTGACCCCACACGTCACTGTTGAAGGTCGAGCCACCGAAGATCTCGTTCCAGACGACAAGAAACTCGTTCGCGATCGAGTTGTAGGCGACGTCGACATCTCGCAGCCAGATTCCGTTCAATCCTGAGTCCACGGTGAAGGCCGGCCCAACGAAGGGATCCAAGAGAACCGGGTAGCGGGCGTGGTCCGACCATTCGGCCGGGACCGTGTAGCTCAGGGTGTCGCCGGCGAAGGAAAGCTCCAGGGGAAGACGGCGTCCCGCGGAATCCACCGCCACGGCATCCGAGATGGCCAGGATGTCCTCTTCATTCCATTGATAGAGGATGCGGTCGGACCGCTGAACAGCGTGGAGGGGCGTGGTCACGCGGACTTGCACGGTGATCTCGCCTGTTCCGGGTTTCTCGGCCAGGAGCAGGGTGTGTTCGACTCCTCCTTCCTGAGGAAGGAACCGCTCCTCGAGTCCGCCCCGACCGTACGTAATCGCTTGCGCCTGCCGTTGAGGTGAGGAGGCGTCCGGCCCGATCAACTCCCTCCCGTCGACCCGAACGCTCAAGAGCTCGTACTTGAGCCAAGGCGTTCCGAGCTTTTCCAAGCACGCGGGGAGGGCGAACTGCATCCCGTCGGAGGAGAAGGTCGCGCCGTATCTCGAGGTCTTGTACCCTACGGCACCCTCACCCTCGCGAAAGCCGGAGAGGGGAGCGATGATCGAGGACCGGACCGGCGCGGGAGGTCGAGGCTCGTTCGGAGTCTCCTTCCCAAGGCGAGCGGTCCCGGCGACAATCCACAGCGTGAACAGAGCGACGGATCCTCGTAGTGCGTTCGCCATCTCGTTCTCCCACCAATTCCCGAATCCGAAGTGGTGGAGCCGCACCCCCAGGTCGGAAGGATGTGAAAACGCACCGTTCCGGCACGGCTCCTTTCTCCCTTGGGAAAGGCGGGAGGAGAGTTTGGGGAAATCTACGCGCGATTTCGGCTCAGGAACTCCGCGTACGCAAGGTTGGTGAGGGCGTCCGCCTCGCGGTTTTTCTGGCGGGGGACCCATTCGAACCGGAGGTCACGGAAGCGGAAGAAGAGCTCCCGGACTTTCGCATGGAGGGGAGCGAGATTGGGCGACTTGACCTTGTACTCCCCGTTGAGTTGCTTGATGACAAGCTCGGAATCGCCCCGCACGACGACGGACTCATCGGTGAGTTTCTGCTGGAGGAAGTACTCCAGAGCCCGGACGAGGCCGGTGTATTCGGCGACGTTGTTCGTAGTGTCCGGCGCGTACGGCGTTCCTGCGAGGCCCCGACCCTCATGGATTCTCCGGCCGTCTCGTTCTACGACGAACCCGTAGGTCGCCACCCCTCCCGGATTCTTGGGCTGACACAGACCATCGAAATGGACTACGAACATGCGAACCCTGCTAGAATCCCCGGCGTCTAAGATATCGATCGAATCAGCGTCCCAATGTAGTAGACCACATGTTCGAGGAGCGTGCCATGCACTTCCGCACCCGCCTCTGGTGTCTGGTTGTCGTCGGTTCCTTCCTGGCTCTGGCCGCCGGCGCGGCCGTTCGTCAGGACCGGCAGGAACTTCCCAAAGACGAAGAGGGTCTGTGGCGATACGCCCTCGATCGGTACAACCAGGGACAATGGCAGGAAGGGGATCGCGGTTTCCGGCAGTACATCCAGTCCTTTCCCAAGGGGCAAAACATCGAGCTCGCCTACTATTATTTGGGCTACCTCCACCTCTATTACTCTCACCGGTTCGAAGAGTCGAGGAAGGCCTTCGAGCAACTCGCGGAGAAATTCCCGAAGGGCCAATACTACTGGCACGCGCGCTTCGCGATCGGGCAGACCTATCAATCCCAGGGACTGACGCCGAAGGCCATCGAGGTGTACGAGAAGATCTTCCAGGATTGCGACGACGTCAACTATCGGACCAGCGCCATTCACCAGATCTGGAATCTCAAGGGAAAGCAGTTCTATCCCTATGTGAGCGGAACCTTCACGACGGGACAGAAGGCGGTGGTCCACGTCAATCTCAGGAACGTGGACAAGGTCGAGTATCGGATCGTCCGGGTGAAGTATGACCGCGTCCTCGAACACCTCAAGGGAGGCGATCGAAACAATCTCGGCGACGCCATCGCCAAGGTCGGGAAAGAGGGGCGCGAGGAGCTCAAGAAGTGGATCGAACACCACAACATTCCGGCCCAAAAGGAGGAGACGAAGACGATCGAGATGCCCTCGACGGATTCGGGCATCTACATTCTCGAAGGGACCCACGACCGGATCACGATGACCGTGACCGTCTTCGTGACGAAGTACGGCATCATCACGAAGTCCGCCGCCGGGAAGCTCCTCGTGTTCGCGCAGGATCGCGCGACGTCGAAGCCGGTGGCGAAGATGCAAATCAAGGTCTTGCACAAAGAGAAGCCGCTGGCCGGGGAGACCGACGAGGAAGGCCTTTTCGTTTCCACCGCTTTCGCCGGCGGCACCGTGGTCGGGATCAAGGAGGGCGAACTCGTCACCACGGATCCGTGGTATTACGATCGCGGTCAGGGACAGTCGCTGGTCTACGTAACCACGGATCGCCCGATCTACCGGCCGAATCAGGCGGTGCATTTCAAAGTCGTCCATCGGAATGAAACGGGGAGCAAGATGAGTTTCCAGCCGGGAGCCCCCGTCTGGATCGAGATCCGGGACACGAAGCGCAACTCGGTGTACAAAGCGAAGCACTCGCTGAACGAATTCGGGACCGCGTGGGGAAAGTTCACCCTGGGCGACGAACCCGCGCTCGGCCACTACACCGTCCTCGTGCGTTTCGACGACCAGAAGCGAGCGGAGGACGACTACGAGTGGGGGATCTACGGGACGAATCACGGGACGTTCCGGGTGGACGAGTACCGCAAGCCCGAATACAAAGTCGACGTCACCTATTCCAAGCCCTCCGTCATTCAAGGCGAGACGGTCGAGGCGACGGTCCAGGCGAACTACTACTTCGGAAGCCCGGTCGCCCACGCGCAGGTTCAGTGGAAGCTCTCGCGCCGCGCCTACTGGTACTGGTGGGGCTGCTGGGATTGGTACTACGACTGGTATGCGGACGACGACGATTGGCAGGCGAATTGGCGCCACCGTCAGTACGACGAACCCGTCACGACGGGGACGGGAACGACCGACGCGCAGGGAAAACTGACCGTGCGGTTTACCCCCGACAAACGGGACTACGACTGCGTCTACACCCTCGTGGCCCAAGTGACCGATCTTTCTCGCCGGACCGTGGACGGCGGCAGTACGGTGAAGGCGACGCGCGCGGAATTCGGCCTCGCCGCGAGTCTTGGGCGATGGGTCTACAAACCCGGCGAAAAAGTAAACGTGCGCGTTCGCGCAACCACTCCCGACGAGAAGCCCGTGCGCAACCAGAAGATCCAAGTCCGCGCGTTCAACGTCGAGTATCACAACAACAAGAACGTGGAGAACAAGCTCTATCAGGGGGACACCGTCACCGACGAGCACGGCGTCGCGGACGTCAACTTCACGCCCGAGGTCACGGGCGGCTACATCAGAGTGGAAGCGGAGACCGCCGATCGATTCGGAAACCGCGTGACCACGCAAGCGTGGGTGTGGGTCTGCGGCGAATCGTGGTGGGGAGACTGGAACAACTTCAACGGATTCGACCTCATCCCGGACAAGAAAACGTACGAACCCGGGGAGACCGCCAAGATCCTCATCACGAGCCAGCACAAGAACGTCACGGTGCTCCTCACGCTCGAGGGCAAAGAGGTGTACGAGCATCGAGTGGTACAGGTGAAGGGGCACGCGAAGTTGGTTGAAGTGAAGCTCGACCATCCCGATCTCGCGCCGAATTTTTTCGTGAGCGTCTCGGCGATCAAGGAAAACCAGATGGTTCAGAAGTACAAGTCGCTCATCGTGAATCCGGCGAAGCGCTTCGTGAACGTCAAGATCACCCCCGACAAGCGCGAGTACCGTCCTCGCGAAAAGGCGCTCTACCGGATCGAGACGACCGGGGCCGATGGGAAACCCGTTTCGTGCGAGGTCTCCCTCGGAATCGTGGACGAGTCAATCTATGCGCTCCAGGAAGAGTTCGCGGCGGACATCCGAAAGTTCCTCGTGCACAAGCGGTCGTACGAGGTTGCCACATCGAGCTCGCTTTACTACTGGGACTGGGGCCGCGGCGGAGAGGCGAAGAATGAGGAGTCGCGCTCGACGCCAAGCTCCACGGGGGCGCGAAATGGACCTCGGTTGGATTCCCTGGCCAAGGAATCGGACGCGGCCAAAGGCCAGGGCGGGGGCGGAGGGAAGGAATACGCCGCCACCGAGATTCGCTCGAACTTTGCCGACACGATGCATTGGGTGGCCGATCTCGTCACGGATGCGAACGGTCGGGCCGAGATCGCGGTGCCGGTGCCGGACAATCTCACGACCTGGAAGGCCACCGCGCGAGCGGTGACCAAAGACAATCGGTTCGGCCAGGAAGCCAGCTCCGTCGTCGCCCGGAAGGACGTGATCGTGCGGCTTGAACTTCCCCGTTTCTTCACGCAGGGTGATGAGACCCTCATCTCGGTCGTGGCGCACAACTACCTGAAGTCGGAGAAGGAAATGAAGATCGTCCTGGAGATCGAAGGACTCCAGGTTCAGGGCGATCGCGAGCATTTGGTGAAGGTGGCTCCGGAAGGCCAGAAGCGATTCGACTGGAAGACGAAGGTGGACGGAGCGGGGCTCGTCAAGGTCACGGTCAAGGCGCTCACCGACGAGTCCTCCGACGCCATGGAATTGGTCGTGCCGATTCTGCCGCACGGAAGCGTCAAATGGGAGTCGAAGGCCGGATTCGTCGAGAACAAGGTCGTCGAGAAGATCCGCTTGCCGAAGGAGGCGATCGCGCAGTCGAGCGAGCTCATCGTCGTGGTTTCTCCCACGCACGCTTCGACGGTGCTGGATGCCCTCGACTACCTGGCCGGGTATCCCTACGGCTGCGTCGAGCAGACGATGTCGCGGTTCCTTCCGACGGTCGTCGTCGGTCAGACGCTCCAGAAACTAGGGATCGAGAAGCCCGGGCTCAAGGAGGAATTGCCCAAGATGGTGGCCGCGGGGCTTCAGCGCCTCTACAACTTCCAGCAGCAGGACGGAGGGTGGGGGTGGTGGCAGAACGACAAGTCCAACGCATGGACGACGGCCTACGTGCTCTTCGGCCTGGCTCTTGCGCGGCAGGCGGACTATGTCGTGGATGAAAACGTCTTTCAGCGCGGGATCGCCGCGGCGCGCGGACATCTCGCCTCGACCCAGGACGACGACGTCCGTGCCTATCTTCTTTGGGCCCTTCAGTCCGCGGGGCAGAAGGATGAGATGAAGTTGGAGCCGAAGACCGCGTACGGCCGCGCGCTCGCGGCGCTCGTCTCCCATCATGCCGGGAAGAAGGAAGAGGCGCAGCGCCATCTCGGATACCTCACCGAATCGGTGAAGGAGACCGGTTCGACCGCTTATTGGGAGGGGCGCGCCGGCGGCGGGTGGTTGGACCACTCCGTCGAGACCACCGCGGTTGCGATGAAGGCCTTCCTCGCGGCCGATCCGAAGGCCCCGATCGTCGCCAAGATCGTCAACTGGCTCGCCTCGGTCCGCACCGGGAACTACTGGGCCTCCACGAAGCAAACGGCGATGGTCGTATTCGCGATGACCGATTATCTCGCGATCACGGGAGATCTCAATCCCGACATGACCGTGAGTCTCTCGCTCAACGGCGATCGGGTGTTCTCCGAGCGAGTGACGAAAGAGAATTGGCAGAAATTCAACGGCACGCGCACGTTCAAGGCGAAGCAGTTCAACGAGGGCGAGAACGAGATCGCGATCGAGAAGACGGGCACGGGTACGCCGGTGTACTCGATCTTCCTCCGGTACTATGCCAAGGAAGACTGGTTCTCGGCCTCCAAGGGCGGAATCGTAGTCGAGCGGAGCTACTCGCGAATCAAGTACGAAGGGGGCAAGCGGGTAGCCGAAGCGCTCAAGAGCGGCGACACGGTGAAGAGCGGGGAAGAGATCGAGGTGACCGCCCGAGTCCGCGGGGATCGAAACTACGAGTGGCTGATGCTCGAGGTGCCGATGCCGTCCGGCTTCGAAGCGGTGCGGGAATACTACGGCCACTACGGTTGGTATTGGAACTACTGGTACAGCCACAAGGAGTTCCGCGACGAGCGGGTGGCCGTGGCGATGACGCAGCTATGGACGAATCACGATAATGTGGTGACCTACACGATGCGCGCGGAGACGCCGGGAACGTACTCGATCCTGCCTGCCGTGGTCTACAACATGTACCATCCGCAGATCGGAGGGAACAGCGAGGAGTTCCGTCTCAGCGTGGTCGATTAACCGCCGCGGTTGCGCCCGGACGTGCGTCGTGCTATCCTCTCGCCCTTGACGCATCCGGAAGCCTTCGCCTCGTTGGGACTCCACGAGTCGCTCCTCCGCGCCGTGGGCGACCTCGGATTCCAGCGACCCACGCCGATTCAGGAGCAGGCGATTCCCGTCGTCCTATCGGGGCGCGACCTGGTCGCGACGGCGCAGACCGGCACGGGAAAGACGGCGGCGTTCGTGCTCCCGGTGATGCATCGACTCCTGGAACATCCGCATGGGAAAACTCGCGTGCTCGTTCTCTGCCCCACTCGCGAGTTGGCGCAGCAAGTGGAGGACGACATCCGCGAATTGGCCCGACATACTCGACTCCGCTCGGGAACGGTGTACGGCGGCGTCGGCTTCGGAGCCCAAACGAAGGCTCTCCGCGGAGGGGCGGATGTCATCGTCGCCACCCCGGGACGTCTGCTCGATCACATGGAGAGGGGACACGCCGATTTCGGTCGCCTCCAAGTCTTGATCCTGGACGAGGCGGACCGAATGCTCGACATGGGCTTCCTCCCCGATCTGCGGCGGATCCTGCGGAAGCTTCCTCGCCATCGACAGACGCTTCTCTTTTCGGCCACGATGCCCAATCCGATCCTGGAGCTCAGCCGGGAGTGCATGCGGGAGGCGGTCCGCATCAGCGCCAATCCGCAATCCGCGACGCCGCTGGCCATCACTCATGCGGTCTATCCCGTGAATCGCGGTCAGAAGACCCGGCTGCTCCTCGAGATTCTGCGCCGGACGTCGATGCCGTCGGTGCTGATCTTCACGGAGACGAAACAGCGGGCGGATTCGCTCTTCCAAGAGCTCACGACCGCAGGCTATCGGGCCGAGGTACTCCATGGGGACCGGAGTCAGCGGGAACGGACGGCGGCGCTCCAGCGCTTCAGGGAGGGGCGCGTCCCGATCCTCGTCGCCACGGATATCGCGGCCCGAGGATTGGACATCGAGGATATCTCGCACGTCGTCAACTACGACGTCCCGCAGACTCCCGACGACTATGTGCATCGGATCGGTCGGACCGCTCGCGCGGAGGCCGAAGGGGACGCCTTCACCCTTGCGTCGCCCCAGGAAGAGCGCGAGCTCAGCCGGATCGAAGCGAAGCTGGGGCGCTCGCTTCCCCGCGTGACTCTTCCGGACTTTCCCTACGAGGTGCCCTCGATAGTCGTGCGTCGGGACGGAAGTCTCGTGGGAGGGGAAAAGCCCAAGGGACTCGCCTGGCCCGGCCGTTTCGGACGTCGGCGCCGATAGGCTCAGCCTCGCACCGCGACCGTCACTCGTACCTGGGTCGCGACCGCGACCGCGCGATAGAGCGGTCAGCGCGCCTTGAATTTCTCCACCAGGGATTCCGCTCGGCTCAAGTCGGTCCCGGCGATCTCGATTTCGAGGAGGACTTCGCGGAAGTTCGCGGGGTCCGACCGTGACCGGATTCCCTCTATCGACGCGGCAACATGGGTGAGGGCGAGGCTTTCTTCCGTCGCGAAGTGTTCGACGAGGAGGACGCCGCAGGAAGCGATTCCCGCGAGGAAGGCCTCGGCCGGAACCATCGCCTCGTTGGGCCCGCCGTGGAAGGCCGGGGCGTCGATCACGACGTGGTTTGTCCTGGCCGTGGCGATGCACCGTCCAGGGATTCCGGTCGATTGCGAGCGAACGTGGTTGACGATCGTCTCTGGCGTCATGCGGAGTCCTCCTGGAGGAGTGTATCCCCGCGCCCGGCAATTGCGGAAGGGTGGGCACGACGAGGGTATACTCGGAGTGTGTCCGAGATCCCATGCGTCTGCGGTCGGACCCTCTCCCTCGGGGAAAAGACGGAAGGGGGATTCCTCCGATGCCCTTCCTGCGATGCCCAGCACGCCATTCCGGGCGGTTCTCGCCGCCGCACCTGGGCGCTGGCCGTCACCGGAGGGGTGGCCTTGGGCGCCGCTCTCCTGACGTACTGGTGGGTGTCGCGGAAGCCGGATACCTCCACGGCGCCGCCTCCTCCCCAGGCACGGACCCTGTACGAGGAAGCACGGGAGCTTCTGCAAAAGGGGGATTCCGAAGGAGCGCGGCTCAAGCTCGAGAAGGCGGTGGCGAGGGACCCTCGCGCCTTCGATGCCCGGTGGGCCCTCGCGGGAATCTACCAATCTTGGGGCTGCCACGAACAGGCGCTGCCTCACTTGAGGCAACTCTCCGAGTGGGCTCCCGAGGACGCGAAAGTCCTGTTGGCTTTCGGCGAGTCTCTTGCGGCGTTGGGAGAGCGAGCGGAGGCGGCGCGGATCTTGGAAGAGGTCCAGAAGCGCTCCCCTTCCGAGCGCGCCGCGCTGGCGTGGGGGGATGTTCTTGCGGACATGGATCGACTCGACGATGCGATCGGGGTGTACCTGGGACTGCTCCAGAAAAATGAAGCCCACCTCGGGGCGATTCTCCGGTGGTCTCGCGCGGTCCTTCTCCGGGGGAGAATCGCGGAAGTCGAGGAGCGCTCCCGGAAACTTCCCGAGAAAATTCCCGCGGAAGATCGCGCCTTTGCCGCGGCCTACCTCGAGGTTCAGGTCTTGCGGGAAAAGGGCGAATTGGCTCGATCCTTGGGGCGGCTCGACGAAGCGCTCCGCCCGGGAAAATTCTGGTTCGAGGTCGCGCGGCTCAAGACGCAGATTCTCCTGGAGATGGGGCGATTCGCGGATGCTCTCAAGATGGCGGACGAAGTGATGAAGCGGTCGCAGGCCCCCGAGCGGAGATCGTTCTTCTCCGATGTCGGATTTCTGTTCGTGGAGGCGATGCTCCTTCGAGGGGAGAGAGCGGAGGCCTCCACCGCCGCTCGGGCGGTGCTGCAGCACTTGAGCGGATACAACAAGTACGGGGTGGTAGCCTCTCTGCGGGAGACGATAGAAGCTCTGTTGCTGGTCGTGGGGCGGGCGGACTCGACCGCCTACTTGAAGTTTGTCGAAGGATTGCCTCGTCGGGGGCAGAACGACCACTATCTGTTCCTCGCGATCCTGGCCAAGGCGGAAGGGAAGTCGGACGAGTTCCGAAAGTTCCTCGGGCTCGCGCGGGAAAAGACCATCGGCAAGAACTATCCGTGGTTTCTGATCGAGTCTCTCGGGAAGCCCTAGACGAATTCCAACTCGCAGCTCTCGCACACCTTGCGGTATCCCAGTTTCTGGTAAATCCCGTTGGAGGTCGCGTTGGTGGCGTCGGTATAGAGAAAGCAGAATCGACGACCCGAGTCGAGCTCCCGCTGGGTGAGGGCGGCGACAAGCGAACTGGCGTATCCTCGCCGACGCAGGCGCGGTGGGGTATAGACCATTCCCACCCGAACGCCGTGCGGGGTTGGAGCCACGGCCGCGGCGATCGCAACCGGCTCCCCGTCTTCCCAGACCCACACGCGTCGATCTTCCAGCATCTCCCGGGAGCGTGCCCGGGCTCGCTCCTCGTTCTCTTCGATCCCCGTCTCCTTGGAGAATTCGCGGCGCCAGCGATATACCAGGGATTCGTCGGACACCGAGCACATCCGTCCTGGGCTCCATGTCGGAGGCCGCACGTGCTCGCATTCATAGATCCACTGGCTCATCTTTACGCGATACCCGCCTTTTCGAGCGGCGAAGTCGGTGGCCGTCTCGGTGGGGCCGACCACGCCGGGAACGGGAAGCGAATGAGCGGAGAGGGCCTCCCGGGCTTGCGGGTCCATGCGGGTGAGGATCAGCTTGTGGGGTGGGGTGCAGAGCGCGGCCCCGCAAATCGGATCGCCGATCGTGATCAAGAGATAGTCCGGATAGCGTCCGCGACGGATCTCGGAGGCCAGTCCGAGAATCAAGTTGTTCTCGGACTCGCGTGATTCCCAGAAAGAACCGGCAGCGGCCAAGAAGGAATCCGCGTCCTGATGAAGGAACAGCTTCATTCCTCCATGCTACTCCGCTCGTGGAGTGCTGGGTGGAAAAATGATGGACATTTTGGTTGACAGCTCCTGATTTAGTCTCTACTCTCCTGCGGTCGGACCATTGTACCGAGCTGAGTGGTGTGATGGTCGTACCAGTGTACCGGAGAAACGATGAACCAGTTAGCTTCGATCGAATCCATCCAACCGAGACACTTGCCTGACGACATCGCGGATAGGCTCAGGCAGGCTATCTTCTCCAGGCAGTATCTTCCCGGCGACCGGCTGCCGCCGGAGCGGGACTTGGCCCAACAACTACGTGTCCATCGGGCTTCACTTCGAGAAGCTCTGAAGACGCTGGAAGCTCAGGGGCTCCTTCGCATTCGACAGGGAGATGGGGCGTATGTCCGCGATTTCCTGACCGAGGCCAACGTGAGCGTCTTGGAAGCGTACCTCTTCTCCACCGTCGGACAGAGCTCGGAAACGCTGAAGAACATCCAAGAATTCCGGGTGTTGGTCCAAAGCGAAATGTCCAGACTGGCCGCATTAAGGCGTACAGAAGATGACTTGGCCGGGATGGAGACGGTTCTCTCGCTCGAGGATGCGGAGAAGGATCCCGCGGGCTTTCGCGCCTTGGATTGGAGTTTCTCTCAGTCCCTGGCGAGGGCCGCCCACAACATCGTCTTTACGTTTCTCTTGAATTCGATTCGAGCGGTTCATGAGCGCTGGGGGGCGCTCTTTTTCAGCATCCCCGGCACGATCGATACGACCCGTCGATTCCATCGGTTGGTGACTCGCGCCGTCGGTCGGGGTGATGCCGACCGAGCCGCCTCCGTAACGGTCAAACTTTTGCGATACAGCGATCCTCTCCTGATGGAGGGGCTCACGAAATTCATGCGAGGCAATCCATGATCGGACGCGAACGTATCATCTTCCTCCGGCTGGCGGAGGCGGTGTTGCCGGGAGAGCAGATTCCCCCGGACTTGGCGGATCGAGCTCGCGTGTGGCTCTCCCGAAGCGAGGGAATCGTTCGGTGGTTCTTCCGATTCGCGCTTCTCCTCTTCGAGTGGGGCACGTTCCTCTTCCGGACCGCGGGGAGCGTGGAACATTTCTGCCTCCTTTCCCCGCGTGGAAAGAGCCGCTATGTCCGGTTCTGGATGCACCATAAGGTCTCGGCGATGCGTCAGGTCTTCTACCTTCTCCGAATGCTGGTCGTGACGGTCTACTACGACGATCCTAGGGTCAGTGCTCGTTGGATTCGCCCATGCTGAAACTCGACTTTCTCGACAACGTCGTGCCGCGAGAGGGAGTGCCTCGCGGATCGGTTTTCGAATCGGACGCCGTCGTCGTGGGGACGGGAGCCGGCGGAGCGGTGGTGGCTCGGGAGTTGGCGGCGGCCGGACTCCGAGTTCGAGTCCTCGAGGAGGGGGGCTATCACACCGGCCGCGACTACGGACCCAAGACGCCCCTCGAATCGGTTCGCATGCTGTATCGAAAGAACGGATTCACCGCGACCATGGGAAACGTCCCCGTGCTTCTCCCCCAAGGGTGTGCCGTCGGGGGCTCCACCGTCATCAATTCGGGCACGGCTCTGCGTCCGCTCGAGAGTACGGTACTCCGTTGGCGGGACGACTTCGGCCTTCGAGAGTTGACTGATCGGTTGGAAGAATACGCGGTCCGAGTGGAGCGGTTTCTCGGAGTGAAACCGGTCCCTAAGTTGAGTCGCGCCAACGAGTTGTTTCGGCTCGGTGCCGACCGAATGGGGTACCGGGGGTCCGTGATTACTCGAAACGAGCGCGACTGCCGGGGAGCCGGTCGGTGCTATCTGGGGTGCCCCAACGATGCGAAACAGGCCATGAATGTTTCGTATGTCCCGGACGCGCTTCGACGCGGGGCGGTTCTCTATACGCGCGCCAAGGCGAGAAAAGTGTTGATCGAGAAGGGCCGAACGGTGGGAGTGGCCACGTCTCGAGCCCAGTTCCGAGCTCCGATCGTCGTCGTAGCCGCGGGGGCCTGCTTCTCTCCGCTTCTTCTGCGGAGGGCCGGGCGCCATTTCGTGATGCACCCCGGGACCAAGGTCATCGCGCACTTCGATCAGGAGGTCCGCATCACGGAGGGGGTGCCTCAGGGTTTCCATATCGACCAGTTCATGGATCAGGGCGTCTCTCTGGAGGCCATCACCCTCCATCCGGCGATCATGAGCTCCCAACTTCCGGACTTCACGGCCATCCAAGACTTCAACCATCTTGCGGTCGTCGCGTGCCGCATCATCGAGAGCGAGACCGAAGGGACGGTGTTGCGGAATCCGTTCGGAAGCTGGCCGATCATCTGGTATTGGCTCAAGCCGAACGATATCGAGAAGGTCCGGCAGGCCGTTCTCGTGGCTTCGGACATCTACTTTGCCGCGGGAGCGCGGAAGGTCTACACCGGCGTTCACGGATTCGAGGAGATGGAACCCCGGGACGTCGAGCGTCTCCGACGGGTGAAACTCGGTCCGGGAGATCTCGAGCTGATGGCCAACCATCCCCAGGGCTCCGCGCGGTGGGCCGATTCCCCGGAGAAGGGGGTCGCCGATCCGGACGGACAGGTGTGGGGAGTCCGCGGCTTGTACGTGGCGGACGCCAGCTCGATGCCGGTCTCGCCCGTTTCCAATCCTCAACTTTCCATCATGGTCTTTGCCACCCATTGCGCTCGCAAGATCCTGGAGGGCATGGGCCGAACTCTTCTGGAGGAATCGCATGTCGCTGGCCATCATTCCCATTGACCCCGCCTATATGATGCTCTTTGGGGTTCTTTTCGGGCTGGCCGCACTTCGGAACCGCCGGCGATCGATGGTCGCCGGATTCGTGGCCACCTCGCTCTTTGGAGTCGGCGTCCCGGCCTACTGCTATGTTCGCTTCCCCGATTGGATGTGGGGGTACGTAGTCGAATCCTCCAAGGTGCCCGTCTGGGCCGTGGTCGGAATCTTCGCGGCCTACTACGCGTTCTTCGCTCTCGGGTTCGTACTGGTCCCGCGCCGGAGGCCGTGGATCGCCTTCGTCGGCGTAGGGGCGTTGAACCTCGCCCTCCTCGTGGCAGTCTGGGGTCGATACGGCAAAGTGGGATCCTTCTCCGACTACCACCGCGGTACGGCGGTTGATCTGATGGGGTCCCCTCTCCAAACGGCCTTGAATGTGGGATTCGTGATCACCATCGTGGGCACGCTTTCCCTTCTCTACTGGGCCTCACGAAGGGAGAAGTCCTCGACGGTCGAGCTTCCTCGACCGAGCGCGCGAACGGCCGCACCCGTCGGCGACAGACAATAACGGATCCACGATCCCGTTGTATCATAGAGTGAAAAGGAGGACTCTTATGGTACGCGCAGCTCTGTTCACGATGATCCTGGGCATGGCCGCCGCAGGAATCGCGGGATCCATGGCGCAGGACGACCAGCCACCTCAAAATCGCGAAGGCGAGCGTCGGCGGGAGCGGATGATGGGGCCGCCGCCTTCCTCGAGCATGGTGGTGTGCAAGGACTACATTTTCATTCTCCAAGGGCCTACGCTCTACAAAGTAGACCCGAACGAGATGAAGGTGGTGGGGGAGCTTCAGATGCAGAAACCCCGCGGCGAGCAACCCAAGGATAAGGATGGTGGGGAGCGCGATAAAGACAAGTAGTCCGATCTTGCCGGGACGGCGGGCGTGGCTATAATCGTGCGCCATGTCCGCCGTCCTTTCTATCGATGCGGGGACGACCGGGATCACGGTCACCCTCTACGACGACCAGGCCCGAGTGGTCCGGCAGGTCGAGAGCGAGTTCCCCCAAGTCTATCCACAGCCCGGTTGGGTCGAGCATGACCCCGAGGAAATCTGGCGGGTCACCGAGCGTTTGATTTCCGAGATCGGCACGAAGGCGGCCGCAATCGGGATCACCAATCAACGCGAAACGACCGTCGTTTGGAATCGAGAGACTGGGAAGCCGATCCACAATGCCATCGTTTGGCAGTGCCGGCGCACGGCGCCGATGTGCGAGAGGCTTCGACCTCACGAGAGGGTCTTCCGAAGAAAGACGGGACTCGTCCTCGACGCCTACTTCTCGGGGACGAAGATCGCCTGGCTTCTCGATCACGTCCCCGGGGCTCGGGCTGCGGCCAAGGCCGGCCGGCTCGCCTTCGGCACCATCGATTCCTGGTTGGTGTGGAAACGGACCGGTGGGCGGGTTCACGCGACCGATCCGACCAACGCATCGAGGACGCTTCTCTTTGACATCGAGAAAAAGATCTGGGACGAAGAGCTGTGCGAGCTTCTCCGAGTGCCCCGTTCGATGTTGCCGGAAGTCCGACCTTCGACTTCCGATTTCGGCGCCGGGATTCGGGGAATCGCCGGGGACCAACAGGCCGCTTTGTACGGACAGGGTTGCGTCTCCCGCGGGCAGATGAAGAACACCTACGGTACGGGGTGTTTCCTTCTCGCCAATACGGGAACCCGGCGCATTTCCTCCAGGAACGGCCTCGTCTCGACGCTGGCGTGTGGGCCGCGCGGAGAGTCGGTCTATGCCCTGGAGGGCTCCGTATTCGTCGCCGGCGCCGTGGTCCAATGGTTGCGAGACTCCCTCCGCATCATCGGAACCTCGTCCGAGGTCGAGGATCTGGCCTGCTCCGTCTCCTCCTCTCAGGGGGTGTATGTTGTCCCGGCGTTCGTCGGGCTGGGAGCGCCCTATTGGGACATGTCCGCGCGTGGGGCGATTCTCGGACTCACGCGCGGGTCGGGACGAGGCGAGATCGCGCGCGCCGCCTTGGAGTCGATCGCCTATCAAACCCGGGACGTCGTAGAGGCGATGCGCGAGGATACCGGCGTGAGCCTTCGAGAGTTGCGGGTGGACGGAGGAGCGACGGTCAACGCGCTCCTCATGCAATTCCAGGCCGATCTCTTGGGCTGCCGCGTCGTGCGGCCTCGCAACGTAGAGACCACTTCGCTCGGAGCGGCCTTCCTCGCGGGAGTCGGCGCGGGGTTGTGGTCTTCGTCGGATCTGGAGAAGCTGGGCGCCGTCGACCGGGTTTTCGAACCCCGGATGAAGCGCAAGACCCGGGAGGGGCTGTACCAGGGCTGGAAAGCCGCGGTGGCCCGAGTTCGTTAGCCTGACTTGTTCATCCGGGCTCCGCCGCCCGGATGAACAAGTCACCCTC
>Ga0137796_10000639_pt1 | contig 21346 bp, 24 predicted proteins | sample OV2TP3_FD_97704 | JGI IMG/M metagenome (GOLD analysis project Ga0137796, IMG submission 97704) | reverse complement strand
CCCGAGCAGTACCTCTGGATGCACAAGCGCTTCAAGACCCGCCCGCCGGGCGAGGCGCGCTTCTACTGATGGCGCCGCTTCGCACCGCGGTGATCGGCGCGGGCTACATGGGGCGCTTCCACGCCGAGAAGCTCGCCGCCTGCGAGGGGGCGCGGCTCGCCGCGGTGGCGGACGCGGACGGCGCACGCGCGCGCAGCCTCGCCGCGCGCCTGGGCTGCCGCGCCGCCGCGGACTACCGCGAGATCCTCGGGGACATCGACGCCGCGTGCGTGGCGGTGCCCACGGTGCTGCACCGCGAGGTGGCGGGCGCCTGCCTGGAGGCGGGCGTGCACGTGCTGGTGGAAAAGCCGCTCGCCGCGACGCTGGAAGAAGCCGACGCGCTGCTCGCGCTCGCGAAGGCGAAAGGCCTCGTCCTGCAGGTGGGGCACCTGCAGCGCTACAACCCCGCGTTCCGCGCGCTCGCCGCGCGCGAGGGGCGGCCGCTGTTCATCGACATCGAGCGGCTCGCGCCCTTCAAGGAGCGCGGCAGCGACGTCGACGTGGTGCTCGACCTCATGATCCACGACCTCGATCTCGTGCTCGCGCTCGCCAGGGCGCCGCTCGAGGAGGTGAGCGCGAGCGGCTTTCGCGTGCTCACGGACGCGATCGACATCGCCAACGCGCGCCTGGAGTTCGCCGACGGCTCGATCGCGAGCGTCTCGGCGAGCCGCGTCAGCCAGGCGCCGGTGAGGAAGCTGCGCGTCTTCTGGCACGACCTGTACTGCTCGGCCGACCTGCAGGGGCAGCGCCTGCGCTTCGTGCGCCGCGGCGCAGGCGGGATCGAGGAGTCCGAGCAGGCCTTCGAGCGGGCGGACGAGCTCGCGGCGCAGGCGGCCGAGTTCGTGCGCGCGGTCCGGGGGCGGCAGGCCCCGGCCGTCACGGGCGGGCAGGGGCGCGAGGTGCTCGCGCTCGCGCTCAGGATCGGGGAGCTGGTGCGCGCGCGCCTTGCGCGCCACGAGCGCTCGACGTGAGCGCGCCGCGCATCCCGATCGCCGACCCGGCGGCAGAGTACCGCGAGCTCGCGCCGCAGATCGACGCCGCGGTGAAGCGAGTGCTCGCCTCGGGGCGCTACATCCTCGGGCCCGAGGGCGCGGCGCTGGAGGCCGAGCTCGCCGCGCTCGCGGGCGCGCGGCACGCGGTGGGTGTCGCCTCGGGGACCGATGCGCTGCACCTCGCGCTGCGCGCAGCAGGCATCGGCCCCGGGGACGAGGTCATCGTGCCCGCGTTCACGTTCGCAGCCACCGCGGAGGCGGTCTCCTACACCGGCGCGAAGCCCGTGTTCGCCGACATCGAGCTCGGAACGTTCTGCCTCGATCCGCGCTCGGTGGAGGCGAAGCTCACGCCGCGCACGCGCGCGCTCGTCCCCGTGCACCTCTACGGCCAGACGGCGCCGATGGGCGCGCTCGAGGCGATCTGCCGCGAGCGCAAGCTCGCGCTGGTGGAGGACTGCGCGCAGGCGCTCGGCGCGGACGACTCCGGCCGCGGCGCCGGGAGCTGGGGCGACTTCGGCTGCTTCTCGTTCTATCCCACCAAGAACCTCGCCGCGGCGGGTGACGCGGGGATGGTCACCGCGCGCGAGGCGCGGGACGCCGAGCGCCTGAGGATGCTCAGGCACCACGGCTCGAGCGCGACCTACACGCACGCGGTGCTGGGCTGGAACAGCCGCCTGGACGAGCTGCAGGCGGCGATCCTGCGCGTCAAGCTCGCGCACCTGGAGCGCTTCAACGCCGCGCGCGAGCACATCGCGAAGCTGTACCGGCGGCTCCTTGCGGGCGCGCCGCTCGAGCTTCCCGCCGCCCACGGCCGCGGCCGGCACGTCTGGCACCAGTTCACGGTGAGGAGCCCCAGGCGCGACGCGGTCCGCGCCGCGCTCGAGGCGGCCGGAATCGCGAGCATGGTCTACTACCCGCTGCCGCTGCACCGCCAGCCGATCTACGCGGCGCAGTGCGCGGGGCTCGAGCTGCCGGCCGCCGAAGAGGCGGCGCGCACGGTGCTCTCGCTGCCGATCTATCCGCAGCTGCAGGAGTCCTCGGTGCAGCGCGTGTGCGAGGTGCTGCGCGCATGCGCCTGAAGTTCACCAAGATGCAGGGCGCGGGGAACGACTTCGTGGTCCTCGACTGCACCGGGCGGGGCTTCGCCCTGGGCGCCGATCAGCTGCGGCGGCTGGCCGACCGCCACTACGGCGCGGGCTGCGACCAGGTCCTGGTGGTCGAGAAGCCCTCCGCGCCCGGCGCCGACTTCCGCTACCGCATCTTCAACGCCGACGGCGGCGAGGTCGAGCAGTGCGGCAACGGCGCGAGATGCTTCGTCAAGTTCGTGCGCGCGAAGGGCCTGACCGGGAAGCGCGAGATCCGCGTCGAGACGCTGGGCGGCGTGATCGTGCCGCGGCTGGAGGAGGACGGCGAGGTGAGCGTGTGCATGGGACCGCCCGTCTTCCAGGGCAACGAGCGGCTCGAGGTCGGCGCGGAGGCGGTGGAGGTCTCGCTCCTGTCCATGGGCAACCCGCACGCGGTGCAGCTCGTGGCGGACGCAGAGCGCGCGCCGGTCGCCACGCAGGGCCCGCGGCTCGAGCGCCACCCGCGCTTCCCGGACCGGGTCAACGCCGGCTACATGCAGGTGCTGGAGCGCCACCGGATCGCGCTGCGCGTCTGGGAGCGCGGCGCCGGCGAAACCCTCGCCTGCGGCACCGGCGCCTGCGCCGCCGCCGTCGCCGGCATCCTGCGGGGGCTGCTCGATTCGCCGGTCGAGGTGCGCGCGCGCGGCGGCACGTTGACCGTGTCTTGGGCGGGCGGCGACAATGCGGTCTGGATGAAGGGCCCCGCCGCCATCGTGTACGAGGGCGAGATTGAACTCTAGAAGAAAAGGCTCGCCATGACCCCCGAGGAGATCGCCCGCTTCCTGCGCACCCACCCGCAGTTCTTCGACCAGCACCCCGAGCTCCTCGAGACGATCTACGTGCCGCACCCGCACGGCGGGCGCGCGATTCCGCTCACCGAGCGCCAGATCGTGACGCTGCGCGAGAAAGCGCGCGCCCTCGAAGCCAAGCTCGCCGAGCTGGTGCGCTTCGGCGAGGACAACGACGCCATCGGCGAGCGCGTGCACCGGCTCTCGCTCGCGCTGCTGGGCGCGCGCGACTTCGCCGGCGCCGCCGCGGCGCTCACCTTCCACCTGCGCGAGGACTTCACCGTGCCGTTCGTCGCGCTGCGCGTCTGGGGCCGCGCGGGGCTGGAGAGCGCCCCCGAGTCCGCGCCGGTGGAGGAGCAGCTGCGCGAGCGCGTGGAGACCATGGGCGCGCCGCAGTGCGGCCCGGCGGCGGGCAGCCCGTTCCTGCCCTGGTTCGGCGAGGCGCAGGAGCACGTGCGCTCGCTCGCCCTGGTGCCCCTGGGGCAGACACGCACCGTGGGGCTGCTCGCGCTGGGGAGCGAGGACCCGCAGCGTTTCTACGCCGAGATGGGCACGCTCTACCTGCGCCGCATCGGCGAGCTCACCGCGGGCGCGCTCGCCGCGCGGCCGTGAAACGAGGCGGCGCGCACCCGGACGCGGGGCTCGTGCGCGCCTGGCTCGAGGCGGCTGCGCTCCAGCGGCGGCTCTCCAGGGCGACCCTCGCCAACTACGCGCACGCCGCGGGCGGGCTGCTGGAGCTGCTGGGCGGCGAGCGTCTCGCCGCGCTCGACGCGGCGGGGGTGCGCCGGCTGGTGGCGCGGCTGCACGGCGCGGGGCTCGCGCCGCGCACGCTCGCGCTCACGCTCTCGGCCTGGCGCGGGCTGTACCGGTGGCTCGCGCGCCACCGCGGCTTTGCCGCCAACCCGGTGCAGGGGGTGCGCGCGCCGAAGGCTTCCCGGCCGCTGCCCAAGACGCTGTCGGTGGAGCAGGCGCAGCGGCTGCTGGAAGCCCCGCCCGCCGCGACGCCCGCCGGGGCGCGCGACCAGGCGATGTTCGAGCTGCTCTACTCCTCGGGCCTGCGGCTCGGGGAGCTCGTCGCGCTCGATTGCGCGGACGGCGCGCTCGACCTGCGCGCGGGCGAGGTGACGGTCACCGGCAAGGGGAGAAAGACCCGCACCGTGCCGGTGGGCTCGCGCGCGCGCGCAGCGCTGCGCGGGTGGCTCGCCCGGCGCGCCGAGCTCGCCGCGCACGGCGAGCGCGCGCTCTTCGTGGGCGCGCGCGGCCGGCGCATCGCCCCGGGCATCGTGAACGCGCGGCTGCGCGCGCTCGCGCGCCGGCGCGGGCTCGATGCCAGGGTGCACCCGCACGTGCTGCGGCACTCCTTCGCCTCCCACGTGCTGCAGTCCTCGCAGGACCTGCGCGCGGTGCAGGAGATGCTCGGCCACGCGAGCATCGCCACCACCCAAATCTACACGCACCTCGACTTCCAGGCGCTCGCCAGGGTCTACGACCGGGCGCACCCGCGCGCGAGGAAGCGGTGAAGCAGCTGCTGCTCAAGCCCGGGCGCGACAAGTCGCTCAGGCGCCGCCACCCGTGGGTGTTCTCCGGGGCGGTGGCGCGCGTGGAGGGCGAGCCGGCGAACGGCGAAACCGTGCGCGTCGCCGCGGCCGACGGCCGGCCGCTCGCGCTCGCGGCGTGGAGCCCGGCGTCGCAGATCCGCGCGCGGGTGTGGAGCTTCGATCTGTCGCGGGAAATCGACGCGGACTTCTTCAGGCAGAGGGTGCGGGAGGCGGTGGAGCTCCGCTCCACCCTTGCCGCGGCGAAGCACAGCAACGCGCTGCGCCTGGTGCACGGCGAATCCGACGGCCTGCCGGGGGTGGTGGTGGATCGCTACGCCGACGTGCTGGTGGCGCAATTCCTCTCGGCGGGCGCCGAGCGCTGGCGCGAGGCGATCCTCGATGCGCTCGCCGAAGCCACCGGCTGCGAGGCGATCTACGAGCGCTCCGACGCGGAGGTGCGCACGCTCGAAGGCCTCGAGCCGCGGGCGGGCTTTGCGCGCGGCAACCGCGACGCCAAGCGCTGCCCGATCGTGGAGTACGGGCTGCATTTCCGCGTCGACGTCGAGCAGGGGCAGAAGACCGGGTTCTTTCTCGACCAGCGCGAGAACCGCCAGCGCGTGCGCATGCTGGCCGCCGGGCGCGAGGTGCTCGATGCCTTCTGCTACACCGGCGGCTTCGCGCTCGCCGCGGCCGCGGGCGGCGCCAAGCGCGTGCTCGCGCTGGAGAGCTCGGGCCCGGCGCTCGAGATGGCGCGCGAGAACCTCGCCGCGAACGCGCTCGAGGCCTCGCGCGTGGAGCTGGTCCAGGCCGACGTCTTCGCGTACCAGCGGCTGCTGCGCGACCGCGGCGCGAAGTTCGGCCTGGTGGTGCTCGATCCGCCGAAGTTCGCGCCCACCGCGGCGCAGGCGCGCAACGCCGCGCGCGCCTACAAGGACATCAACCTGCTCGCCTTCAGGCTGCTCGCCCCCGGCGGGCTGCTCGCCACCTTCTCGTGCTCGGGCGGCATCGACGCCAGGCTGTTCCAGTCGATCGTCGCCGGCGCGGCGGTGGACGCGGGGGTGGAGGCGAGGATCCTGGAGCGGTTTGGCGCGGCGGCCGACCACCCGGTTGCACTCCGCTTCCCGGAGGGGGAGTACCTGAAGGGGCTGCTTCTCCAAAAATAGGGTCAGACCACGTTTTCCGGTCAACGGGGCCGCTGGCCGCCCGTTGACCGAGAATGCCCCGTCACGCCAGGCTCGCCCTCGCCGGGATGCCGCTGCACGTCATCCAGCGGGGGAACAACCGCGCCCCGTGCTTCGTGGACGATGAAGACCGCAGCTTCTACCTGCACCACCTGGGCCGGCTGCTGGGGCAATCGGCGTGCGCGCTGCACGCCTACTGCCTGATGGGCAACCACGTGCATCTGCTTCTCACGCCGGAGCACATCCAAGGTGCCTCGTCGCTCATGCAGCGGCTGGGGCAGCTGCACACGCAGTACTTCAACCGGAGGCACGAACGATCCGGGACGCTGTGGGAAGGGCGCTTTCGATCCTCCCTCGTGCAATCGGAGGACTATCTCCTCACCTGCTACCGCTACATCGAGCTCAACCCGGTTCGCGCAGGCATGGTGGCTCGGCCGTGCGACCACGCGTGGTCCAGTCACAGCGGCAACGCGGAGGGAGAGCACGACGCGCTGATCTCGCCGCACGACGAGTACCTGAGGCTCGGGCGCGACGCGGCCGAGCGGCGGGACGCGTACCGCGCGCTCTTCGGCTCGTTGCTCGACTCAGCGCGCCTCGACGAGATCCGGGCGGCGGCGAACGGCGGCTACGCCCTGGGTGACGAGGACTTCAAACGCGCGGCGGAGCGAGCCCTCGGCCGACGGGTCGAGAAGGGAAAACCCGGCCGGCCGACCATGTCCGGCGTGCTGGCGGACGCACAGGCCGATCTGTTCGGTTCCGCGAAAAACGTGGTCTGACCCTGATTTGTTTACAATGCCGCTCTCTATGGAACAGAACCAGATGGTGCCGGTGACCATCCTCACCGGGTTCCTCGGCTCCGGCAAGACCACGCTGCTCAACCGCATCCTCAAGGAGGACCACGGGCGGCGCATCGCGGTGATCGAGAACGAGTTCGGCGAGGTCGGCGTCGACTCCGAGATCATCGAGCAGAGCGAGGAGCAGATCCTCGAGATGAACAACGGCTGCATCTGCTGCACCGTGCGCGGCGACCTGATCCGCATCCTCGGCACGCTGAAGGAGAAGCGCTCTAGCGGCGCGCTCGCCTTCGATCGGGTCATCATCGAGACCACCGGCATGGCCGACCCCGGCCCGGTGGCGCAGACCTTCTTCACCGACGAGGACATCGGCGGCTACTTCCTGCTCGACTCGATCCTCACGGTGGTGGACGCCAAGCACGCGCCCAAGCAGCTCGACGAGTTCCGGGAGGCGCAGGAGCAGGTGGGCTACGCCGATCGCATCCTGATGTCGAAGACCGACCTCATCGCCGAGGAGGAGACGAAGCGCCTGATCGAGCGCCTGAAGCGCATGAACCCCCGCGCGCCGGTGAAGCCGGTGCACTTCGGCGAGGCGCCGCTGGAGGAGATCCTCGACATCCGCGGCTTCAACCTCAACGCGATCCTCGAGCTCGACCCGGAGTTCCTCGCCGAGACGCACCACGAGCACCACGACGAAGTGGAGTCGTTCGTCTACCGGTCCGAGAAGCCCTTCGACGGCGACAAGCTCGAGCAGTTCCTCTCGGGCATGATCCAGGTCTACGGGCCGGACCTCTTGCGCTACAAGGGCGTGCTCTGGATGAAGGGCAACCCGCGCCGCGTCGTGTTCCAGGGCGTGCACATGATGATGGGCGGCGACATGGGCAAGCCCTGGACCAAGGCCGAGAAGAAGCAGTCGGTGCTCATCTTCATCGGCAAGAAGCTGCCGCGCGACCTCTTCCTCGCCGGCCTGGAGGAGTGCCTGGCCTGAGCCAGCCATGAGCCTCGCCCGCGGCCTGCGCCTTCTTCTCACCGTCGCGCTCCTCGCGGCGTGGCAGTCCGCGCTCCTGCACCCGCTCAAGCACGTCGATCGCGCGGGGGCGCTGGTGCACGTCCCGGGCCAGGATCACGGCAAGGGGAAGTCCGAGCCGCTGTGCGATGCAATTGCCGCGGTGGCGGCATGTGTGAGCGGCTCCCAGCCGCTCGCGCTTGCTGCTGCCGTTGTCTCGGATCCCGTAGCAGCTTCCGCCGGCGAGAACGCGGCCGCGCCGCGGCTCGCCTACCGCAGCCAGGCTCCTCCCACGCTCCTCTGAAGCGCTGTGCCCTTGCGCGCCGGCCCGAATAGGCGCGCGCAGCCTTTCGAGGAGAGACAATGTTTCGCACGTGGTGGTGCGCCATGGCGCTTGCCGTGGCATGCAGCGCGCTTCCGGCGCGCGCGCAGGACGCGGAGATCAGGCAGCTGCGCGAGGAGCTGAGACAGCTCAGGGAGAGCTACGAGCGCCGCATCGAGGCGCTCGAGCGGCGGCTCGAGCAGACGCAGGCGCAGGCGCCGGCGAGGGCGGAGCCGCGCCAGGCGCGCGAGAGCGCGTTCAACCCCGGCATCTCGCTCATCCTGCAGGGGACGCTCGCGCGCGGCTCGCGCGACCCCGGGAGCTACCAGATCACGGGCTTTGCGCCCTCGGGCGGCGAGGTCGGGCCGCCGGCGCGGGGCCTGAGCCTCGCCGAGTCGGAGCTGGTGATGAGCGCCAACGTCGACCCCTACTTCCGCGGCGTGATGATCGCCGCGCTCACGCCGGAGGACGAGGTCGAAGTCGAGGAGGCGTACTTCCAGACGCTCTCGCTCGGCCGCGGCTTCACGCTGAAGGGCGGGCGGTTCCTCTCGGCGATCGGCTACCAGAACGAGATCCACCAGCACGCCTGGGATTTCCAGGACGCGCCGCTGCCGTACAAGGCCTTTCTCGGCGGGCGCTTGGGCGACGACGGGCTGCAGCTGAAGTGGGTCGCGCCCGCGGACCTTTTCGTGGAGCTCGGCGCGGAGCTCGGCCGCGGCAGGAGCTTTCCCGCGACCGAGCGTGATCGCACCGCGGCCAACGCCTGGAGCCTCTTCGGGCACCTGGGCGGGGACATCGGGGCGAGCCTCGCCTGGCGCGCGGGGCTCTCGTACCTCCGCAGCACGCCGCGCGAGCGCGCCTTCGAGGACGCGGACTCGCTCGGGGAGGCGGTGACGCAGTCCTTCAGCGGCGCGAGCAGGCTCTGGATCGCCGACCTCGTCCTCAAGTGGAGGAATTTCAAGCTTCAGGGCGAGTACTTCCGGCGGCGCGAGCAGGGCACGCTGGGCTACGACGATTCCGCGCAGGCCGCGCCGCAGTTCGGCGCGCCGTTCAGCGCCGCGTATTCGAGCCGCCAGTCGGGCTGGTACCTGCAGGGCGTCTGGCAGTTCATGCCGCGCTGGCGCGTGGGGCTGCGCCACGACCGGCTCGACTACGGCAGCGTCTCGAACGGCATCGTCGCGGGCGGCCTCGGGCCCACCGCGGCGGACTTTCCGCTGCTCATGACCGCGCACGACCCGCGGCGCAGCACGGCGATGATCGACTGGAGCCCGACCGAGTTCAGCCGCATCCGCCTGCAGCTCGCCTCCGACCGGTCGCGCTTCGGTCTCGCCGACCGGCAGATGCTGCTGCAGTACATCCTCAGCCTCGGCGCGCACGGCGCGCACAGGTTCTAGGAGGCGATCATGCGAGTGCTGCTGATGATTCTCCTGATCGCGGCGGCGCAGCCGGTGTCCGCCGCGCTGCAGGTCTTCGCCTGCACGCCCGAATGGGGGTCGCTGGCGAAAGAGCTCGGCGGCGACCGGGTGAGCGTGTACACCGCCACCACGGCGCTGCAGGACCCGCACCGCGTGGAGGCGCGCCCGAGCCTGATCGCCGCGGCGCGCCGCGCGGACCTCATGGTGTGCACGGGCGCGGAGCTCGAGGTCGGCTGGCTGCCGCTGGTGCAATCGCAATCGGGCAACGCGAGGATCCAGGTCGGCCAGCCGGGCTACTTCGAGGCGGCCTCCGCAGCCGTCCTGATCGAGAAGCCGGCGCGGCTCGATCGCGCGCTGGGCGACGTGCACGCCTCGGGCAACCCGCACCTGCACCTCGACCCGCGCAACGTCGAGCGCGTGGCCGCCGCGCTCGGCGAGCGCATGGCGGCGCTCGATGCGCAACAGGCCGGCTTCTACGGCGAGCGGACGAAGGCGTTTCTCGCGCGCTGGCGCGAGGCGGTGCGGCGCTGGGAGCGCGAGGCGGCCCCCCTCAGAGGCGCCGGCGTGGTCGTCTATCACAAGAACCTGACTTATCTCCTGGAGTGGCTTGGCATGCGCGAAGCGGGCGCGCTCGAGCCCAGGCCCGGCTTGCCCCCGGGGACGGCGCACCTCGCCGCGCTGCTCGAGCGCCTGAAGCGCGAGCCGGCGAAGGCGGTGGTGCGCGCCGCCTACAACGAGCCGCGCGCCGCCGAGTGGCTCGCGGAGCGCGCGCGCCTGCCGTCGGTGCTGCTGCCTTTCACCGTGGGCGGCACGCCACGTGCGGGCGACCTCTTCGGGCTGTACGAGGACAGCATCGCGCGGCTGCTCGAGGCCGCGCGTTGAGCCCCGATCTCGGCATCCTGTGGCCCGCGCTCGCCGCGGGGCTGCTCGTCACGGCGACGCACGCGCCGCTCGGCGTCGAGGTGCTCAGGCGCGGCATCGTGTTCATCGACCTCGCGGTGGCGCAGATCGCCGCCCTCGGCGTGGTCTTCGCCGGCTGGCTCGGCCTCGAGCCGCACGGGGCAGCGGTGCAGCTCGCCGCGCTCGCTGCGGCGCTTGGCGGCGCGCTGCTCCTCGACTGGACCGAGCGCGCCTGGCCCGAGGTGCAGGAGGCGGTGATCGGCGTCGCCTTCATCCTCGCGGCGAACGCGGCGATCCTGCTCCTCGCCGCGAATCCGCGCGGCGCAGAACACCTCAAGGATCTCCTGGTCGGTCAGATCCTCTGGGTGAGCTGGGGATCGTTGCCGCTCGTCGCGCTCGCGTCCGCGGCGATCCTGTGGGCGTGGCTGGCCTTGCGCGCGCACCTCGGGCGCACCGGCTTCTACCTCGTCTTCGCGCTCGCGGTCACCGTGTCGGTGCAGCTCGTTGGCCTGTATCTGGTGTTTGCGACGCTCATCGTCCCCGCGCTCGCGACGCGGCGCTTCGCGCGCGCCCGGCTCGCGGCCTGCTGGGGCCTGGGCGCGCTCGGCTATGCGGCAGGGCTGGCGCTGTCGCTCGTCTCGGATCTGCCCCCCGGGCCGCTGATCGTATGTGCGATGACGGGCCTCGGGCTCGCGCTCTACGCGCTCGGGCCGCGCCGCGCGCCGGTCTAGAATAACCGTTTCCCGGAGAGTCCCGATGGAGCGGTGGCACGGCACGACCATCCTTTCGGTGCGCCGCGGCGCGAGCGTGGCGCTGGGCGGCGACGGCCAGGTGACGCTCGGGCAGGTGGTGGTGAAGGGCGGCGCGAAGAAGGTCAGGCGCCTGTACCAGGACCGGATCCTGGCCGGCTTCGCGGGCGGCACCGCCGATGCCTTCACGCTCTTCGATCGGTTCGAGGCGAAGCTCGAGCAGCACCGGGGCAACCTCGTGCGCTCGGCAGTGGAGCTGGCGAAAGACTGGCGCACCGACCGGATCCTCAGGCGCCTTGAAGCGATGCTCGCGGTCGCCGACCGCGAGAGCTCACTCGTCATCACCGGCATGGGCGACGTGCTCGAGCCCGAGCACGGCATCCTCGCCATCGGCTCGGGCGGGCCGTATGCGCAGGCGGCGGCGCGCGCGCTGCTGGAGAGCACCGAGCAGCCGCCGCGCGAGATCGTGGAGCGCGCGCTCTCGATCGCCGCCGACATCTGCATCTACACCAACCAGAGCCGCACGATCGAGGTGCTGGAATGAGCGGCATGACGCCGCAGGAGATCGTGCACGAGCTCGACAAGCACATCGTGGGGCAGGCGCGGGCCAAGCGCGCGGTGGCGATCGCGCTGCGCAACCGCTGGCGCCGCCAGCAGGTCGCCGAGCCCCTGCGCCAGGAGATCACGCCGAAGAACATCCTCATGATCGGCCCCACCGGGGTGGGCAAGACCGAGATCGCGCGGCGCCTGGCGCGCCTGGCCGACGCCCCGTTCATCAAGGTCGAGGCGACCAAGTTCACCGAGGTCGGCTACGTCGGGCGCGACGTCGACTCGATCGTGCGCGACCTCGCGGAGATCGCGGTGAAGGGCGCGCGCGAGCAGGCGATGCGTCGCGTGCGCATGCGGGCGCAGGACGCGGCCGAGGAGCGCATCCTGGACACGCTGATTCCGCCGGCGCGCGGCGTGGAGCCGCAGGAAAGCGCGACGCGGCAGAACTTCCGCAAGCGCCTGCGCGAGGGGGCGCTCGACGACAAGGAGATCGAGATCGAGATGGCGCTCGCCGCGCCGCAGGCCGAGATCCTCGCCCCGCCGGGGATGGAGGAGCTCACCTCGCAGATCCAGGGCATGTTCCAGAATCTCGCCGGGGGGCGCCGGCGCACGCGCAAGCTGCGCATCCGCGAGGCGCTCGCCGCGCTCATCGAGGAGGAGGCCGCGAAGCTCGTCTCGGACGAGGACCTCAAGGGCCGCGCGCTCGCCAACGTCGAGCAGAACGGCATCGTGTTCCTGGACGAGATCGACAAGATCGCCACGCGCAGCGAGGTCGCGGGGGCCGACGTCTCGCGCCAAGGCGTGCAGCGGGACCTGCTGCCGCTCGTGGAGGGCACCACGGTCTCCACTCGCTACGGCATGGTGAAGACCGACCACATCCTGTTCATCGGCTCGGGGGCGTTCCACTTCGCCAAGCCCTCCGACCTGATCCCGGAGCTGCAGGGGCGGTTTCCCATCCGCGTCGAGCTCGATCCGTTGTCGGTCGAGGACTTCGAGCGCATCCTCACCACCACCGACGCCAACCTCGTCAAGCAGTACCAGGCGCTGCTCGCCACCGAGGGCGTGTCGCTGGAGTTCCGCGGCCGGGCGATCCGGCGCCTCGCCGAGATCGCCTTCCAGGTGAACGAGCGCACCGAGAACATCGGCGCGCGGCGCCTCTACACCGTGCTCGAGAAGCTGCTCGAGGAGATCTCGTTCGAGGCGGGGCGGGCCGGCGGCGAGCTGCCGGTCGACGAGGCCTACGTCGAGGCGCGCCTCGCGGAGCTGGCGAAGAACGAGGACCTGGCCCGCTACGTCCTGTAAATCGGGGTCAGACCACGTTTCTCCCGGGCCCGGGCTAGAAAACGTGGTCTGACCCTATTTTCTGGTCGAGCGCCCGGATCGCCGGGCGCAGGAAGCGCAGCTGCCGCGCCACGCGGCGGCAGCCCAGGCAGTAGAGGAAGTGCAGGCGAAGCCGCACGCGCTCGCCGAGCGCGAGCTTGCGGTCCTCGCCCTGCGAGGCGAGCCTCGTCACTTCCCTGCAGTCGAGCATCATTTGCCGAACCAGTTCTTCTCCAGGCAGAGCCTCAGGGCCATGCGGGCCCGGTAGAGCAGCACCCAGCAATGCGTCGGCGTGACGCCCAGTTCCTGACAGATCTCCCCGGTCGCGAGGCCCAGGTGCTCGCGCATCATGAAGGCGCGCGCGGTGCGCTCGGGCAGCCCTCGCAGGCAGTCCTCGAGCACCGCGAAGAACTGCTTCTGCTCGAGCGCCGCGTCGGGGTCCTGCCAGGCGGCGGGGCGTTCCTGCCAGTGCGCGTTGGCCTTGAAGAGGGCGTTGAAATCCTCGAGCTCCGCCTCCACCTGCGCCTCCTCCAGCACCGGCTCGCGGCCCGCCTTGCGGATCGCATCCACGATCTTGTGCTTGAGGATGCCGGTGAGCCAGGTGCGCAGGTTGGAGCGCCCGGCGAAGCTGCGCTCGGAGGCCAGCGCGGCGAGCAGCGCCTCCTGCACCGCGTCCTCCGCGGCCGCGGGGTTGCGCAGCTGCAGGCTCGTGTAGCGCAGCAGGTAGGGGCGCAGGCGCTCGACCTGGGTGCGGAAGTCCTCGGCCATCGGGCTCTTGAAATCGGCGGCTCGGCCCCCATGTTAACGGGCACCGAATTCGAAAGGAGGCCAATATGGCGAACATCACGCGATTTGATCCGTTCAACGACCTCGTGGACGACCTCTTCAAGGGGTTCTTCGTGAGGCCGATGGTGTACGAGGGCGCGCCGGCGGCGCTCCCCCGCATGAAGGTGGACGTCGCGGAGCAGAACGGCGCCTACCAGGTGAGCGCCGAGCTGCCCGGGGTGCGAAAGGAAGACATCCAGGTGTCGATCGACGGCGCCCAGGTGACGCTCGCCGCCGAGCTGAAGCGCGAGAAGGAGACCCGCGAGGGCGAGCGCGTGCTGCACACCGAGCGCGTCTATGGACGGGCGACGCGCAGCTTCACGCTGCCGCAGGAGATCGACGAGGCGAAGGTCGAGGCGAAGTTCCGCGACGGCGTGCTGGAGCTCACGCTGCCGAAGAAGGCCGCGGCCGCGCGCCGCTCCATCACGATCCAGTAAGCCGCGCCGCCTGCGCGCGAAGGGCCGGCCCCGCGCCGGCCCTTTTTGTTTGTAGAATGGCCGCGCGATGAACGCACCCGGCCTTCATTCCGCGCAGGCCGCCGAGAAGGCGCGCATCCTCGCCGAAGCGCTGCCCTACATCAAGCGCTTCCATGGCCGGACCATCGTCGTCAAGCTCGGCGGCAACGCCATGGCGCACGACGAGCTCAAGCGCGGCTTCGCGCGCGACGTGGTGCTGCTCAAGCTCGTCGGCATGAACCCGGTGGTGGTGCACGGCGGCGGGCCGCAGATCGAGAGCGCGCTCGCGCGCCTGGGCAAGAAGGGCGAGTTCGTGCAGGGCATGCGCGTGACCGACGCCGAGACCATGGACGTGGTCGAGATGGTGCTCGCGGGGCAGGTCAACAAGGAGGTGGTCGAGCTCATCAACCAGGCGGGCGGCAAGGCGGTGGGCCTGACCGGCCAGGACGGCGCCTTCATCCGCGCGCGCAAGCTCCTGCTGCCCGCCGGGGAGAAGCAGGAGGGCACGATCGACATCGGCCAGGTGGGCGAGATCGACGCCATCGACCCCTCGGTCATCGAGACGCTGGAGCGCGGCGAGTTCATCCCCGTGGTGGCGCCGATCGGCACCGGGGCGGACGGCACCACCTACAACATCAACGCCGACCTCGTCGCCGGCAAGCTCGCCGAGGTCTTGCGCGCGGAAAAGCTGATCGTGCTGACCAACACCCCCGGCGTGCTCGACAAGGACGGCAAGCTCCTCACCGGCCTCACGCCGCGCCGGATCGACGACCTGGTGGCCAAGGGGATCGTCTCCGGCGGGATGCTCCCCAAGATCGGCTCGGTGCTCGATGCGGCGCGCGGCGGCGTCAAGGCCTGCCACATCATCGACGGGCGCGTGCCGCACGCGCTGCTGCTCGAAGTGCTCACCGACCAGGGCGTCGGCACCCTCATCCGCTCCAAGTGATGCGCATCGCCGCGCTGCCGCCCTCGCGGCGGGTGTGGATCTTCGACCTCGACAACACGCTGCACGACGCGCGGCCGTGGATCTTTCCGAGAATGCACGTGCAGATCAACGAGTTCCTGCAGCGCGAGTTCCGCCTCGACGAGACGGGCGCGAACGCCATGCGCGCCGGCTTCTGGCGCCTGTACGGCACGACGCTGAAGGGCCTTATGCGCCACCACGGCACCGATCCCCGGCGCTTTCTCGCCGAGACGCACCGCTTTCCCGGCCTCGCGGACATGATCGTGCACCACAACGCGGTCGGCCACGCGCTGGCGCGGCTCGCCGGCACCAAGCTCATCTTCTCCAACGCCCCGCGCCACTACGTGGAGGAGGTGATGCGGGGTCTGGGCGTGGCGCGCCACTTCGACGCCGTCTACACCATCGAGAGCACGCGCTTTCATCCCAAGCCGGCGCTGCGCGGCTTCCAGGTGCTGCTGCGCACCCACGACCTCGATCCCCACCGCTGCGCCCTGATCGACGACTCGCTGGAGAACCTGCGCGCCGCGCGGCGGCTGGGCATGTCCACCGTCTGGGTGAGCGGGGAGAAGCGGCGCCTGCCGTTCGTGGACCTGCGCGTGACTTCGGTCACGCAGCTGCCGCGGCTCGTGTTGCGGCACGCCCGCCAGCGCGCCCCGGCGTAGAATTTCCGCATGCCGCGGGTCAAGGGGGAGCGGCGGCTCGAGATCCTCAAGGCGCTGGCCCAGATGCTCGAGCAGCCGAAGTGGGAGCGCATCACGACGGCGGCGCTCGCCGGGAAGCTCGACGTCTCCGAGGCGGCGCTGTACCGCCACTTCGCCTCCAAGGCCCAGATGTACGAGGGCCTCATCGAGTTCATCGAGAGCTCGGTGTTCTCGCTCGCCAACAAGATCGCGGCCGACGAGCCCGAGGCGCGCAAGCAGGCGGCGCAGCTCGTCGAGATGCTGCTCGCGTTCGCCGAGAAGAATCCCGGCATGGTGCGCGTCATGACGGGCGATGCGCTGGTGGGCGAGCATGAGCGCCTGCAGGCGCGCATGAACCAGTTCTTCGACCGCTTCGAGGCCACCCTCAAGCAGGCGCTGCGCTCCCCCGGCGGCGACGGCAGCCACAAGCCCCCGGAGGCCGAGGTCGCGGCGCAGGCGGGGTCGCTCATGCGCTACGTCATCGGCTGCCTGCACCAGTACGCGAAGAGCGGCTTCGCGAAGAAGCCCACCGAGAGCTACAGCGCGCAGCGGCGCTATCTGGCCGCCTGAAGGGCCGCACATGGGCGCGAACGACCAGGACCTCGCCGCGACCGTGGAGCGCTGGCTCACCGATCTGGAGTCTGCGCTCGCAAGTGCGGACACCGTCGCGCTGGCGAACCTCTTTCGCTCGGACTGCCACTGGCGCGACCTGCTCGCGCTCACCTGGCAGATCCGCACCTTCAGCGGGGCGGCGGCGGTGGCCGCGGCGCTCGGCGCGCATGCGCCGGGCGCGCGCGCCTCGGGCTTTCGCCTCGACCGCTCGCGCACGCCGCCCCGCCGCGTGACGCGGGCGGGCAGCGACGGCGTCATCGAATCCCTCATCGCCTTCGATACCGCGCGCGGCCGGGGGGCCGGCGTGCTGCGGCTGCGGGGCGAAGACGGCGGGCGCAGGGCGTGGACGCTCTCTACGAGCCTCGAGTCGCTGGCGGGATTCGAGGAGGCGGTGGGCGCGAACCGGCCCTCGGGCGAGGTCTATTCGCGCGATTTCAGCGGGCCGAACTGGCTCGACAGGCGCAACGCGGCGCGCGAGTACGCCGACCGGGATCCTGCGGTGCTGGTGGTCGGCGACGGGCACGCGGGGCTGTCGATCGCCGCGCGCCTCGGCGCGCGAGGCGTCGACGCGCTGGTGGTGGACCGCGGCGAGCGCGTGGGCGACAACTGGCGCAAGCGCTACCACGCGCTCACGCTGCACAACCGGGTCAACGTCAACCATCTTCCCTACATGCCGTTCCCGCCCGGCTGGCCGAGCTACGTGCCGAAGGACAAGCTCGCCAACTGGCTCGAGGCCTACGCCGAGGCGATGGAGATCAACTTCTGGACCGCTACGGAGTTCGCCGGCGCGGCGTGGGACGAGCGCAACGGCGGCTGGACGGTGAAGCTCGAGCGCGCCGGCGGCGCGGCGCGCGAGCTGCACCCGCGGCACATCGTGATGGCCACCGGCGTGAGCGGCGCGCCGAACCGGCCCGCGCTCGCGGGGCTCGGGGATTTCGCCGGCACGGTGGTGCATTCGCACGAGTACGCCGAGGCGGCCGCGTGGCGCGGCAGGCGCGCGCTGGTGATCGGCACCGGCAACAGCGGGCACGACATCGCGCAGGACCTGCATTCCAACGGCGCGCAGGTCGTCCTCGTGCAGCGCAGCCCGACGCACATCGTCGGCATCGAGCCGAGCGCGCAGCTGCCCTACACGCTGTACGCCGAAGGCCCGCCGCTCGAGGATTGCGACCAGATCGTCGCCGGCACGCCGTTCGCGCTGGTGCGCAAGGCGCACCGGCTGCTCACCGAGCGTGCGAGCGTCATCGACCGCAGGCTGCTCGAGGACCTGGCGCGCGTCGGCTTCAGGACCGACTCGGGAGAGGAGGGGACCGGCTGGCAGTTCCGGTACCTCACGCGCGGCGGCGGCTACTACTTCAACGTCGGCTGCTCGGACCTGATCGTGGAACGAAAAATCGGGCTCGTCCAGCTCTCCGACATCGAGCGCTTCGTCGCCGGCGGCGCGCGGCTCAAGGACGGACGCACGCTCGAAGCCGAGCTGGTGGTGCTCGCCACCGGCTACAAGGGCCCGCGGCACCTGGTCGCAAGGCTCTTCGGCGAGCAGGTGGCGCAGCGGGTCGGGCCAGTCTGGGGTTTCGACGCTGAGGGCGCGGAGCTGCGCAACATGTTCGTGCGCACGGCGCAGCCGGGCCTCTGGTTCATCGCCGGCAGCTTCGCCCAGTGTCGCATCTACTCCAGGTACCTCGCGCTGCAGATCAAGGCCTGCGAGACGGGGCGGATTCCCCTCGTCGCCGCATAAGTCGTGCCCGGGAACCACGCCGGGCGGGACCTGTCAACCGGCTTTCGGACGGGCAAAGGAGGCCAGGCATGTTCGTCATGACCGAAGCCGCTGCCGGGCAGCTGACGCGGATGCTGGAGGAGGCCGGAGCGCCCGAGGGAACCGCGATCCGCATCCAGAGCGAGGGCCAGGGGCTCAAGCCGCGGCTGGACAAGCCGCGGCCCGACGACCAGGTGTTCGACCACGAGGGCAAGCGGGTCTTGCTGCTCGACCCGGGCGTCTCGCGCATGCTCGAAGCTTGCCTGCTCGACGTCGAGCAGACCGCGCAGGGTCCGAAGCTCGTCATCGTGAGCTGATCCGGGGCGCGCCGGAAATCGTGGTCTGACCCTATTTTCCGGCGCAGACGGCGCAGGCCGGGTCCTGCTTCACGCGCACCGTGCGCCACTCGGCGCGCTTGGCATCGAGCAGCAGCAGCCTTCCGTTCAGCGTCTCGCCCGCGCCGGCGAGGAGCTTCACCGCCTCCATCGCGAGCAGCGCGCCCACCGCGCCGGTCATCGGCGCGAACACGCCCATCTGCGAGCACTGCACCTCCTCGACCTCGCCCGCCTCGGGATACAGGCAGGCGTAGCAGGGGGCGTCCTTGCGGCGCAGGTCGAACACGCTCACCTGCGCGTCGAACCGCATCGCGGCGCCGGAGACGAGCGGCCTGGCGTGCCTGACGCACGCGCGGTTGAGGGCGTGGCGCGTAGCGAAGTTGTCCGAGCAGTCGAGCACCACGTCGCAGGATCCGACCAGCGGGTCGAGCGCGGCGGCATCGAGGCGCCGCGCAAGGGGCACGACCTCCACCTCCGGATTGAGGGCGTTGAGCGCTGTGCGCGCCTCTTCGACCTTCGATTTTCCGACCGACTGCGTCGAGTAGAGGATCTGGCGCTGCAGGTTGGTGAGATCGACCGCGTCGCCGTCGGCGATCGCGAGGCGCCCCAGCCCGCTCGCCGCGAGGTAGAGCGCCGCCGGGCACCCGAGGCCCCCGGCGCCGACCACGAGCGCGCGCGCGGCGCGCAGGCGCTCCTGTCCCTCGATCCCGATCTCCGGCAGCAGGATGTGCCGGCTGTAGCGGAGCAGCTGCTGATCGTTCAGGCCGGTGTCAGTTCGGCTTTGCCGCCGGCTTGGTCTGCGCCACCGAGGGCACGCCCTTCACCGGCTCGCCCTTGAGGAACGCGACCGCCTGCTGCAGCTGGAAGTCGTCCTTCGAGCCGAGCTCGAGGGGCTTGGCGGGGGCGGGGGGCGCGGCCGGCGCGGCGGGCTTGGCGGCCGGCGCGGGCTTCTCGCCGCCCTTGTCGTTCTCGAGGTGCCGCTGCAGGTCCGCCTCGCGCACGCGCGCCTGCGCCTGCGCGCCGGGCTCCTCGACCACGAGGTCGGGGGTGATGCCCTTGGCCTGGATCGAGCGGCCGCTCGGCGTGTAGTAGCGCGCGGTGGTGAGCTTGATCGCGGTCGCGTTGCCGAGCGGCATGATGGTCTGCACCGAGCCCTTGCCGAAGGTCTGCGTGCCGATGACGGTGGCGCGCTTGTGGTCCTGCAGCGCGCCGGCGACGATCTCGGAGGCGGAGGCCGAGCCGCCGTTCACCAGCACCACCATCGGCACGCTCTTGGCCGCCGGCGGCAGGTTCTTCAGCACGTCCTCGCGCATGCCGCGCGCGTAGTCGTCGCTCGTCGCGTGGTAGCGGCGCCGCGCGTCCTCGGTGCGCCCGTCGGTGGACACGACCAGCGCCTTGGGCGGCAGGAACGCCGCCGAGATCGCCACCGCGCCGTAGAGCAGCCCGCCCGGGTCGTTGCGCAGGTCGAGCACCAGGCCCCGCAGCGGCCCCTGCTTGACGAGGCCCTCGAGGTGGCGCACGAGGTGCTCGGCGGTCGCCTCCTGGAACTGGGAGACCCGCATCCAGCCGATGCCCGGCTCGATGACTTTCGACTTCACGCTCTGCACGCGGATGATGGCGCGCTTCAGCGTCACCACGAGCGGCTGCGCCTCGCCCTTCCGCGTGATGGTGAGGGTGATCGTGGTGTCGGGCTTGCCGCGCATGCGCTTCACGGCGTCGTTCAGCGTCATGCCCTTCACCGGGGTGTCGTCGAGCTTCACGATCAGGTCGCCCGGCTTGATGCCGGCGCGGAACGCCGGCGTGTCCTCGATCGGCGAGATCACCTTGACGAAGCCGTCCTCCATCCCGACCTCGATCCCGAGGCCCCCGAACTGCCCCTGCGTGCCGACCTGCAGCTCCCTGAACGCCTCGGCATCCAGGTACGCCGAGTGCGGGTCCAGGCCCGCCAGCATGCCGTTGATGGCCTCGGTGATGAGCTTCTTGTCCTCTACGGGCTCGACGTAGTTCTGCTTGATCGCGCCGAACACCTCGGTGAAGGCGCGCAGCTCCTCGACCGGCAGCGGCGAGCGCGTCGCGCGGTCGGCGATGGCCTGGAAATTGAGGCTCACCAGGACGCCCGCGACGGCGCCGAGGAGGATGAGCCCTGCCTGCCTGAACCTGGTCATGCGTGTCGTCCTTACTTCAGCCGCGCCCAGCCCAGCGGGTCGAACGGCTTGCCGAGGTGGCGCAGCTCAAAGTATAGCCCGGTTTCCTCGTTGCCCCCGCTCGCGCCGACGGTCGCGAGCGCCTCCCCGGCCGCCACCGGGTCGCCCGCCTGCTTGAGCAGCGACTCGTTGTTGGCGTAGATCGAGAAATAGTCCTCGCCGTGGTCGACGATGAGCAGGTTGCCGTAACCGCGCATCCAGTCGGCGAAAACCACCTGGCCGGGGGCGACCGAGCGCACCGGCTGGCCTTCCGCGGCGCGGATGAACACGCCCTTCGCCCCGCGCGCCGCGCCGAAGCGCCCGCCGAGCTCGCCGCGCACGGGCAGCCGCAGCCTGCCCTTGAGGCTGGAGAAGGGGCCGGCCGGCGCGCCGGCCTCCGGCACGCGCTCGACGCGCGCGTACCCGGCTCCCGGCCGCGCCGCGAGCACCCGCCCGATCTCCTCGACGAGGCGCGCGAGCCGCCGCTCGTCGGCAACCAGCACCCGCATGCGGCGCTTCGCCTGGCGGATCTCCACGGCCACGCGCTCGAGCACGCGGCCCCGCTCGCGCCGCTCGGCGAGCAGCTGGGCGCGGTCGGCGCGCACGCGCGCCTCGATCCGCGCGAGGCCGCGGGCGCGGGATTCGGAGGCCTCGCGCAAGCGCGCGAGCTCCCCGAGCCCCGCGCGGTGCGCCTCGAGGAGCTGTGCCGCGGCCCGCGACAGGTAGCCGAGATAATGCAGCCGGCGCGCGGCCTCCCCCGGGTCCTCGCCCGAGAGCGCGAGCCGCAGCGCCGCCGGCGCCGTCCCCGGGGGGGCCGAG
>Ga0137796_10000637_pt1 | contig 21351 bp, 22 predicted proteins | sample OV2TP3_FD_97704 | JGI IMG/M metagenome (GOLD analysis project Ga0137796, IMG submission 97704) | reverse complement strand
TCTCGAACCGTGTTGACGCGACAATTTTCTACGACGACAACAATAACGGATACTACGTTGATCCTGCGTCGACGTCGAATTTGAACAACGCTGACATGCAAGGCGTCACCAGAACTCTCGGCGGCCTCGTAATCGAAGTCCGCACCTCCGCCATCGGCTGCGACCCGCCCGCCCCCGCAGTCGGCCGCATCTGGCTCCGCGGCTCGGGATGCTGAGCCGAGGATGCAGTAACCGGACGGTAACCGCTAAGATACACTCGTGTTTGAATACCGCGGCGGCTCGTGGTATCGTGTGGTAATCATGGAGGCTGGCGTGGACAAAAGCAGGGAGGAAAAAATCGAACAACTCAAACGCTACTTTGAGCATCGCGACGACGTCGTAATGGCGTTTCTCTTCGGCTCGCAGGCCGCGGGGCGTCCACGGCAGGCATCGGACTGGGATATCGGCGTCTATTTTCGCAACGAAGAAGAAAACCGCGCGCAGGAGCAAAAGATGTGGAGCGCGCTCGAAGCGATCGTCAAGAGAGATGTTGACCTCGTGGTACTCAACCGCGCTCCTGTCACGATTGCGTGGAACGTGATGCGTCTCGGCATACCGCTCTCTATACTCGACCGAAACGTCTATCTCAGCACTCTGCTCAAGACGAGCCACGAAGCCAACGCGTGGTTTGACACTGCGCGCGACTATCATCGCGTATTCGAGCGCTCCGCGTCGCTCTCAGAGATAGACAGGGGCAGATTAGAAAAAACGCTTCAATTCTTGGAACAAGAGGTGAAAGATTTCAGAATATTCAGGCCGCTCTCTTGGCGTGAATACGCCGACGAGCATAAAAAAACGAAAAAGCGCGAGGTGGAACGCTGGGTCGAACAATTGATGAACGCCGTCATAGACACCGCAGAACTGATCCTCGCGAGCGAGCGTCGGATGATTCCGGAAACATACCGAGACATGGTGTCAGCGCTTGGCACCATAGAGCCGTTCGACGAGAGCGATGCCTGCGAGCGGCTTGCCGGGTTTGCGAAATTGCGTAACCTCCTCGCGCACGAATACCTCGACTACCGCTTCAAAGAAATCACCGCCTTCCTCGCCGAGACCGAGCCGCTCTTCATCGCGCTTCTCGGCCACGTCAAACAATTTCTCGACGAGCGAGCCGACGAGCCGTGAAGCAGACTCTCTAGCGACCCACCCTCCCCCGCCACCGGCCGTATACTCGCTCCGCAGACTTCGTGGTGTTAGAGATTGCCCCTTCTCTGCCCTGCCACGCTCTCGGCAATCAAACCTCCGAGCGGGCGAGTGATTTGTGTTGCTCTTCCTCTCTCGTCGCGCTATACTGAACGCATGCATCTGACAGAGGAGCAACGTCATACGCTCGAGCGCATTGGCGACAGATACGACCTCAAATTTATCGTCCTCCACGGGTCGTACGCTACGGGGCGCGAGCGGGCAGAGAGCGATATCGACATTGCGGTGCTCGGCAAAAAATGCATCTCGTCTGACACGTTCCTGAAAATTCAGAATGAAATCGGGGATATTTTGGGCGATGGGCCGGAGCGAGAACTTGACTTCAAATCGCTTCACGGCGTTGATCCGCTTTTCCGTTATTACGCTACCAGGGATAGTCAACTACTCTACGGGGACCGAACCGAATTCAACGACTACAAGCTGTATGCAGAAAGCGATTATGAAGATACCCACGCGCTTCGGGCTCTGGAGGAGACGATGACTCGCGCAAAAATTGAGGACATTGAACGGCAACTGGCGTCTGCGTCATAGCCGCGGAAACATGCTCGACTATACTCTCATCAAAAGGAAACTGGCGCTCTCCGAAGAAGAGCTGCAGAAGCTCACGCCGTATAGAAATATGACGCTAGAGCAGGCTGCAGGCGACTTTCTGACGCAGGCAGCCGTCGAACGCGTTCTCGAAAAAGTAATCACGCGCGGGATCGATATCAACCGACATATCATTGGGGCAATCGGCACACACCTCAGGGCGCCCCGGAAAAACAGAGAAACATTCCTCCACCTTGCCGAACTTGCTCTGTACCCGAGAGAGTTCGCAGAAAAAATAGCGCCAAGCGCCGGTTTCAGAAATGCCCTGGTGCATGACTACAACAACCTCGATGAAGCGACGCGCAACACAAAAATAGGCGACGTGATCAAGATGTATACCGACTATGCAAAATACATTCTCGATTTTCTGGACCAGCACCGCGCTGCGGACCTCCTCAAGGCGGCGCAAGACCGGACGGGATGAAACGCCTGTCCTCTGGTGTAGAGCTGGCCTCGTGATCGAAGTCCGCAACTCCTCGATCGGCTGCGACCTCCCCCTCATCGGCCACGTCAAGCAATTTCTCGGACAGCCAAAAGACACCGAAACCGTCGAGTAAAAGATGGGGGTTAAGGGCGGTATATATAACTTGACATATTATATCTGCAGGGGTAAAATATAGATAATGTTTAAGCCACGCACGCTCGAGAAGACAATACGGAAGGCGATCGAGACTTTCCCAGCGGTTGTGGTAACCGGCTCGCGCCAGTCCGGAAAAACCACGCTTCTTCGGAAGATGTTCGGCGCAACGCACCGCTTCGTCTCGCTTGAGGACCCTGACACGCGCATACGCGCAAAAGAGGACCCGGTCGGCTTTCTTGCGGCACACATACCACCGATCATTTTCGATGAAATTCAGTATGTGCCGGAACTCCTCTCGTACATCAAAACGAAGATTGACGATGACCGCACGCCCGGCCAGTGGCTTTTCACCGGCTCGCAGGCATTTGTCCTGATGCGGGGGGCGAGCGAGTCGCTTGCCGGACGCGCCGCAATCCTCACGCTCCTCCCCCTCTCCTACGCAGAGAGGATCGGCATCGGTGACAGGGCAGAGCCTACGGGCAAGTGGCTCCGCTCGTTTCGCAATATGCGCGACAGAGAGGCGCGAGGGGTGCAGGTAGCGCTCGCCGAGTATATCCTGCGCGGCAGTTATCCGGAAATCGCGGTAAACGAGAAGGTTGATAGGCAGCTTTGGTGCGGCTCCTACATCGCAACCTATCTTGAGCGTGATATACGCAATCTCACTACCGTCGGCGACCTCAGCCAATTTGAGAGATTTTTACGTCTCGTGGCGACGCGCACCGGCACGCTGCTCAACCTCACCGATCTTGCGCGCGATGTCGGCGTGAGCGTGCCAACGGCGAAGCGGTGGATTTCTATACTCGAAACGGGGCAGCAAGTCTACCTGCTCTATCCGTACTACCGCAATATAGGCAAACGATTGATCAAAAGCCCGAAGCTCTATTTTAACGATACGGCGCTTGCCACCTATCTGCTCGGCATCCACGAACGCGAGACGCTTCTCAATAGTCCGCACTTTGGCAATCTGTTTGAAACCATGGTGGTCGTGGACATGCTGAAGCGATTTTTGCACTCTGGAGAAATGCCATCGCTCTACTATCTGCGGACGCGCGACGGCCTCGAGGTAGACGCGCTGATTGAAGCGGGGGAGCGGTTGCACCTCTTCGAGATCAAAAGTACTGCGACGCTCCTGCCGAAGCATGCCGCGCACCTCCTGCGCCTCGGCAGCGAACATGCCGATATTGTTGCGACGAGCGCGGTTATCGCGGCCGGTGGCGGAGCGCGCACGCAGCCGATCACGCAAGGCGTCGTTGGGTACGGCTGGCAGCAGGCCTTAGGAAGATGACCCGCGAGCTCTGCTCTAATCCCGCCCTCCTCCGCCACCAGCCCGCATGCTCGCTCCGCGGCTCGAGGTGCTAAAACTGAGGAAACAGTGAGGAAGCAGTAATGCGTGCGCGCATTTGAAGGCCGCGACATCTCGTGGTATCGTGTGGTAACCATGGATGCGGGCGTGGACAAAAGCAGGGAGGAAAAAATCGAACAACTCAAACGCTACTTTGAGCATCGCAACGACGTCGTGATGGCGTTTCTCTTCGGCTCGCAGGCGGAAGGACGGGCTCGAAAGGCGTCGGACTGGGATATCGGCGTGTATTTTCGTCGCGGAAAAGACGCTCGTGAGAATAGCAATGAAATCCGGCGAGACGTTGAGCGCATCACCGATAGAGAGGTGGACATCGTCATGCTGAACGAGGCGTCGGCACGAGTAGCGTGGCCCGTGGTCAACTCCGGAGTAGTACTCGCACTCAAAGACCACGACACTTACATGCGAGAAGTGGAGCGTCTCAGCGAGGAGGCGGATGCATGGTATCAAACCGCCGACTCATTCTACCAAATATCTCTGCGGTCAGCGTCGCTCTCCATGCGGGATCGTGCGCGGTTACATGAAATCGTCGAATTTTTGAACGGCGCGGTGCATGAATATAAACGTTTCCGCTCGCTCAGCCAAGCGGAGTACATGAACGAAAAGGATGTGAAGCGTTCACTCGAACATTGGATCGAACACATGGTAAACGCTTCAGTGGACATTGCGAAAATAATTTGGGCAAGTGAACGACGTCCGATCCCAGAAACGTATCACGACTTCCTCATCGCACTCGGTGGAATTGAGCCGTTCAATGCGGACGACGGCTGTCAGAAACTCGCCGAGTGGGCTTACCTCCGCAATGCGCTCGCCCACGAGTATCTCGACTACCGCTTCAAAGAAATAAGCGCCTTCCTCGCCGAGACCGAGCCGCTCTTCATTGCGTTGCTAGATCACACAAAAAAATTTCTCGCGAACAAAACCGAACACGATAGTGCCCGAACTTGACAGGCCATGCAAAAGTTCAGAATCAAGACCATGCACTACATAGGTGTGTGCTTGTTTCGCGTCAAGGAAATTTTCTCACTCGACCTTCGCTCTCTCGCGCTCTTTCGCGCGAGCTTCGCGCTCCTTCTCCTCTCTGATCTTGTCGTGCGCGCGCAGGCGCTTCTTGCCCATTACTCTGATCTCGGCGTCCTCCCGCGAGAACTCGCGGCGCAGTACTACCGACAGCCGTTCTTTTTCTCGCCCCATTTCCTCAGTGGCTCGCCAGAGGCGCAGGCGGCGCTTTTTATCATTGCCGCCGTCTGCGCGCTCTTACTTCTCGTTGGCTACAAAACGCGCCTCGCGACGATCGTCTCATGGTTCCTGTTAATATCGCTCCAGCGGCGCAACCCCCTCGTGCTCCAAGGCGGCGATATCTTGATGCGCGTTGCGCTCTTTTGGGCAATGTTTCTCCCGTGGGGCAAGCGATATAGCGTGGATGGCGTCCGCGCGCGAGCGCGTCACACGCGCAACTGGTACTCCTCTCCCTGGAGCGCGGCTTTCGTACTCCAAATCGCCTTCGTTTACCTGTTTGCAGGGTTCCTCAAAAACGGAGTCGAGTGGACCCGAGAAGGCTCGGCGATCTACTACGCGCTCAGTACGGATCAGTTCACAAAGCCCTTTGGCTACCTCCTGCTTCAGTTCCCCGATCTCCTGCGACTGCTCACCCTCGCCACGCTCCACTTCGAGCGCTTCGCGCCACTCCTGTTCTTCTCTCCGATATTTACGCGAGGGCTGCGCCTCGTTGCGATTGCCGGATTCATGGTGATGCACGTCGGATTTATGATGAGCATGCACCTCGGAGTATTCCCGTGGATCGGGATCAGTACGATGCTCGCGCTTCTGCCCTCTTCTTTCTGGAATTGTGCCTGGTGCGGCGGCGCGGTCGGCCGGGTGCACCACGCTCTACGGCTCCGGACACCGCCGCGAGCGCGTGCACTGCTATGGTCACTAAAAGCTCGGGTGAATACGTTTATTGCCGCGCGGCAGAGGAGAAAGAGTCATCTTTCCTTCGTCCATGCCAAGGCGCCGGCTCCATTGCATATACGGCTCTGGAGACAGGGGGCGGGCGCTTTCGGGACGGCGCTCGCTCTCTCTCTCATCGTGCTCGTGTTACTTTGGAATATCGCGGAGCTCCCTCGCCCACCCTTTGAGATGCCTCCCGTACTTCGCGACATAGCGCGCACACTCTATATAGGCCAACGGTGGGCGATGTTTGCCGAGCCGACCCGCGAAGACGGCTGGTATGCAATTCTCGGCACCCGGGCAGATGGGAGTATTCTTGATCTTTTCCGAGACGGAGCGACGCCTTCATTTGAGAAGCCACGGTCGGTCGCGACGCTCTACAAAACTGATCGCTGGCGCAAATATTTTATGAACCTCTACCAAGAGCGCCACACGGACTATCGGCAATACTACGCGGCATACCTCTGCCGCGCGTGGAACAACTCTCTCAATGAGGCAGAGCGCGTGGTCAAAATTGATATCATATTCATGTCAGAAATTACGCTCCCTCGCCGCGAATCGCCGCCCGAAAAAAAATTGCTGGGGACCTACGCCTGCGCCGCTCAAGCCCCCACCCCCTAGCTCTCAAACCGGGGGCAGTATAAATGCGTGCGTCAATGCATCAAAAAATTGCAAAAATAGAAATTCGTGGGTCATACGCAAAAGTACAGGAGAGTAGGTATGTTCACGTTCACTTTGATGAGGAAAATAGAGCTTTCCTGAGAAATTGCATATGGGCTTACCTGTACTTTTGCGCCTGATCCAAATTCGTGATATGGTTGTACTGGAAATAGTGCCCCCGGGTACGCTTTCACGCTTAAGGAGGGCGAAGAGATGGTATCGGTATGGACGGCGGTAATAATGACGGTTGGTATGTTGGTCGGCACGGCCACGTTGGCACAGGCGGGGTACCTGCCATCTGATGAGGATGAGGCATTCGTGAAAAATATCTGCGCCGATTCGCGCAACGTTCTCACATTTGAGGCAGGGTTTGTAATCCAGTACGGAGAGACGCACATGCCCGGTGACGTGGCCGCGATGGGTGTAACGGACGACGGCCTCGTGTGGCGGCTTGAGGAGTGGAGTTATAACAACGACGGAACGCTCCGCATGAAGTACTGGCAGTTTTGGAAAGAGAAGGCGGTCACGGGCGCGCTAACCTTCCGAAGCCGCGTCGTCGTTTCGAGGGAGTCGTCACAACGGCTCACACCTCAAGATACAGAGGCGGTAGAAAAATCACAAAAGACGTGGCGGCTCTTGAGACGCGTGGGACAGTCTCTCTAGACCGAACCGTGGGCTGCGACGGCGTCGAGAAGTTTCTTTCTCGACGCCGTACTTTATTTGCAAGAAGAAATTTGCAATAATTTACGATCGTAAATTATTGCAAATTTTTGACAGCCCGTATTCTCCGTCTCTCAAACAAGCAATCCCTCAAGCACTCGCGCGATAAGGCGGCTCGAGAGTGGCCCGCGAACAAGCATCGGCCGTGCGTCATTGTCCCATGCGAACATTCGGGAGGGCGTCAGCGAGAGCGCGTGCACGCCGGAGCGGCATAGCTCGACAGTAGCAATCGCTCCACCGAAAATTCTCCTTGCCGCATAAAATGGGTGGGTAGGTGAAATTGACGTCTCCAACAAAGGATCATAAAAGAGTGCGCCGAGACTATAGAAGATGTACGCGCCCTGGTAGCGCTCCGCGTACTGGAGCCCATGGGGGTGGTGCCCCACCACGATATCGGCGCCGCACTCTGCCGCAAAGCGCGCGAGTGAACGCTGGTGTCGATCGGGCCAGAAAGAAAACGGCGCGCGAATGTCACCGATGGTGTGCAGCGAGACCACGACCACCTCTGAGCGCACGCGAGCGTACCTGATTGAGCGCTTGAGATTTTCCCGTGTCAACTCCAAAGCTCCCACGCTCATAGCTGCGGCATAGCCATACTCGGGCAACAGATCGGTAAGCGCAACAAACCCGACAGTGAGAGACGGAAGCTCGACCATCACCGGCTGGAGCGCTTCGTCCTTGCTCTTCCCAATACCGGCGCAACCTATTCCTATTCCATGCTCACCGCACGCCCGGAGCGTATCGAGTATCCCGGTCTCTCCTGCGTCGAAACAATGATTGTTTGCAAACGACAAAACCGGCCGCAAGAAAACTCGTGCTAAAAACTCAGCAGTCTCAAGCGACGATACAAATCGAAAAGGGCTCGCGGCATCGTGGTACGCGTTCCATGCCCGTGTCATTACCCCCTCAAAATTTGCAAAAAAAATATCGCCGCGGAAGAGCACGGACGCAAGTTCTCCGACTACCCCACGAAAATCGGCAAACTCAAGATCAGTGATGTCAAAACGGAGCGTCCCCCAAAAAATCATGTCTCCGCCGAGCGTGAGTACATAACTTTGTCCGCAATTACCCCGGTGGTGGCCGGGTACCGGACGAAGCAGGTTTCTCATATCGGTGTATCATACACTCCCCGCGCTGTGAAAACTACAAGCAAAAGACCGTGCCTGTGCTACTATACCAACATGCTTGCATCTGGCAAAAAATCAGGCATATCGTACGGAGATTTCGGCGCCCTCGCGACTCACTACGAAAAGAGTCGCTTCGGCTACCCTTCAGATGTTTTCTCCTATATCCAATCGTGGTTACCGTTACCATATAAATCGCCGACGGTACTTGACATTGGATGCGGTACTGGCATCTCAACGCGACAACTTGAAATTCTCGGAGGCACGGTAATCGGATGCGACCAAGACGAGCGCATGATCGCATTAGCTAAAAAGACCGATCCAAAAACAGGGCGCTATCACGTTGCATCGGCGGAAAACCTGCCATTTCAAAACCGCGCATTTGACCTCGTAACGGCCTTCGGGTCGTTCCATTGGTTTTCTCCGCTCGAAGCAACCAAGGAGCTCTCCCGCGTGCTGAAACCTAATGGCTGGTTTTTCATCGTTCAGAAGCGGGACGTCGGTGACTTTAGGCCCGGGTGTCTCAAAGCACTCACACCGTACTTCACTCACCGCGACCCGTCGCATGCTCCACGCGACGATGACATCGTCGGCATGCTGCGAGACCATGCATTCACTGAGTTCACGCATTACACCATCGAGACAACAGAGTACTTCACACTTACTCGCGCCCTCTCATTTCTCCAATCAGTATGGGAGTGGAATCTCGTCCAGCAATCGGATCATGCAGATGCGCTTCACGCGCTTGAAGCGTATTGTGGTGAACGCATAGGGCGCAACGGCTTTATCGCGCGCCCGATATGCATCGTCGTGCTCGGCGCACGGCGCAGCAAACGGCTATCTCCTCTTGCTTCTCTGCTCGCGCGCAGCCGCGCTGGCAGCCGACGATAATTCGCCGACTGCCGCGAGGCATGGCGCCCGGTACCGCGCCAAAAGTAACGCACAGCCGCGTCGCGCCTCTCCCTGCGCTACCCCTCCCCCAACAAGGCTGCCTATAATCCCACGCTCGCATGCTTCACGGTACAGAACAGGAACATCGTTACAAAATTGAGACGCCGTCCGTACAGCGCGCGCCGCACTTCCCCAGGAGATTCGCCGCGCTACGGCGAATATGCATGACGAAATATCCTCGAACGAAGCCGCGGCCGCGCATCCGAGATACATACGACTCACGACTTCCATGCGAGCGCGACGAAACCACTGCTGCCCAAGCGTATCCGGCACGATATGGCGCGCCACCCCGCTCACGCAAGAACGACGTTCCTCGCTTCCGAATGAAAGTTGCGCGCAGACATCGAGCGCTGTACGAATGTTCGGGCTCGTGAGAGTTGAAGGAGAAGATACATCCTCCGATGAGGACGCAAACAATAAGCCCGTAAAGTAAAAATAGCACGGAAGGCGCGCGGATCGCGACACGATGCTTTCGCAAAGAGAAAACGACCCTTCAGCGCCGACATAAGGAGCACGAGCATGCTGCCAGGAAAGCGGCGCATGTTCACCGCCTTCCGCGATCTCCATAACGACACCGCCCACACACTCGACTTCCTCGACCGAGGGTGCAGGCGTTTGCCCGCCCGCTCCGAATGTCGCGCAGTCCGCAAGCGCGCGTGCGATATCATACCCTGCTGCCGCGAAAACTCCATGCCCCACGCCATGCAAACAGAGCCTATAGTGATCAGTGCCGCGGGAGCTTTGTGTACACGTTTCGCGAAAAGCGGTGAGCGTGCTAGTTCCGTACGTAACCAGGTGCCGGATGGTAATCGCATGTGCGCATGCATTGAAGAAATCATGTGTGCAGCGTGAAAAACCCCGGACTCCCTCCTCAGCATAGAGGATGCCGCCGAGCGCATGTCCGATCTCATGCACGTCGGTGAGTTCCGGAAGCGCATGCTGCGTCGCACGAAGCACCTCAAAAGCCTTTGCAGCGCCTCGGCGCTCGGCAAGCGAAACGAAATACGAAAGGACATCCTCCGTCCGATTCGGTATGCCCGCAACGAGCCGCCGGGCCTGTCGATCGTCTTCACTGACGAAAGCCAGTACTCCAAGGACGAGAAACGCCGCAGTCAAAAAATAACCTGTATATGTTCGAGCAGTGCGCATACACGTTACCGCGCGTGCGCGCCGAGGCGCGCGAGCAGCCGCGTGCTTATAATACGCCAGACGCCGGTCTCGACAGCACGCTCAATGTAAAAAGCGGCGAACGATTCGCGCGCGGGGCCGCCATGCGCAAGCACGCAGAGCGTTCCGTACACCGTCGCGGATGTCCCACGGGCGACACGAATTCTGACGTCGCGCATGCGCATTTCCTTAACCGCCGGCAACGCGTATGTGAGAAGACGTTGGTATTCTTGGATACCCACAGGCACTGACGCGTACGCGGTCTCAATCAATGCCGCGTGGTGAAAGCACGTACTAATGGCATCGATATTTTTATTCTCGAAGCTCTCAAAAAGGTAGTCGAGAAGCCGCGCGACCTCTTCTTCCGCATGCACGGATGGAGCAATACGAAAAGTGACGCATGGCTGCTGCAGTAATGACGGTATCATACGCTACACAAGGCGCCTTTTGGCCGCACGTGCCCACCCTATTTCAAGGCAGTGGAGCCGTATCTTTCTTTTTCGCAACAAGAGCTGTAAGTTGTTCGTCGTATGCTCTACGATGAGATTGCGCCAACTCTCCCTCTCCGTGCACCGCGTAGTATTCGCTCGCAACGCGCTCGACAAACGGAAGGGTCGGCGTTAGCACTCGCGGCCAATCTCCGAACGGCAGGTCAAGATTTTGATTGTGCACAAAGGCGCGATCAAGATACACTTCGGCGTCGTCGAGCCGTCCCAGCCGCATAGCAGCACGGGCGCGAAACGCATACGCACTGGTTCTGATATACGGGTGCAGCTCGTTGAAAAGAATATTTCTCGTCAGCGCGCCAAGAAGTCGGTCGCTCGCCTCCGGGTTATCCGCCGAGAGCCGGGCCCCTTGATAGTATTGCGTGAGCAAGGGACGAAGTGCGTTTAAAAATACCGGCCGCTTGGGGTAGGGTGCCGGGTAATCCGAAAGGGCGCGAAGCGAGGCGCTGAAATTCTTCGGCTGAATAACCAGGTAGCGATATTTTCGCGCTGCGTTGTACCCACTCCACCACGATTCATACTCATCAAATGATACTTCGATGTTGTTCCCGAAAATAAAATCGTGCATCGTGAGCATCCGGCGCCGCTCGTCAACGCCGATCACAACGCGGTGTGCCACGTCGCCCTGCACGGCGGGAAGTACCCGGGCGCCAACGATAAGCGGCGTGCGCATCTCGGCATTGATATACTGCTTGAGCGCGGCGGGCGAGGCAAGCGTCTCCGCGCGGACAGTAAAACCGAGCGGGTCGAGGTAGCGCTGGAGTGCGCGGACCCGAGCGCGCACGCTAAACACCGCTGCCAGTTCTTTCAATTGTTCGCGATCGTAAGGATCAACCGTGTACCCCCAATACCGCAACACACTGGCTACTGCGGCAACGTCAGGTCGGATCAAAAAAGAACCGAAGGCACCATCTGAAAAATGCGTCAGGGGCACAACGCCTGGAATGGTATAGTCCGGTGCCTGTCGGTGCCCAAACAGAGAGATAAATGCAGCGCCAAAGACAACGACGATAAGAAGCGCCGACCACTTGCGTCTTGATATCTCGAAAAAACGACGGATGCGCATAAAAAGTGCCCTTTCATGGCGTGGGCTCTGTAAAAACTAGCGAAGTGCGCTCTCTCCGACGCCGCTGCATGCTCGATACTTTTCACGATCCTGAAGCAAGGCACATACCGCTTCGCTACGAGCCCGAGCGCTCTCTCCGACTGCAATGTAGCCGAGCGCGCCGCGGAGGCACTGCTCTGCCAACTCCTCTCCCCGGAGGCACTCCGTAACGACCCGACGGGCGTCTGCAGGCCACCGCGCACCGACGCCGATGCCAACGCCATGCGCGCATGTCTCACGCCACTCATGAGGCGCTTCGCGACACGCACGAAACCCGCGCTCGGGTGTCCAACCGGACTTCGACGGCAGCATGAGGTAGCAGGCGCGGCGCGATTGCTCATCGAACTCCCCGCTGCGGCACGGGTAGAGGCGGTCTGCTGCGGCAGCGGCGCGCGCCGCCGCGTCAGGCAGATAGTGCAGACCGCCGTTTGATTCCATGAATACGCCGGTAAGGCACTCCGATTTCTCGCGCGCGCCAACAGGCAGCGCCTCGCAGAGCTCTAATGACTCATGGAGTCCTCCCTTTGTTATGAGAAAAAAGGCGTGGCCAAGTCCGTGCATACATAGCCGATACGCTCCCTTCGTCTCTGAGGTCTCTCTGCACAGAGCTGGAAGCGCGGCGTAGTCAACGGACACAGAGGCATCGCCCTGCGAAAGAAGGTAAGCGCCGACCGCGCCGTGCTGGCAGCCGGTATGCGCGACAGACGGACACGCCGCAAGCGCCTGCTCAATGGTGCCCCCGACACTGCCAAAAACGACATCCCCGAGCTCATGGGCGATAAAATGCATGAGACCGGTCGCGCCGTTGCGCTGAACCATGCGCACATACGCGCCGGTAGCGGCAACAAGGGAATCCGCCTTCGCCGCAGACAGCAATGTATCGTGGTAGCACCTCCGGCCTTCAATGCTTCGTCCAAACTCGCGAACGCACGCCTCAAGCGCGTGGAGCGTACGCTCCTCGGCTGGTAGCAGCGAGTAAAAATGGTGCTCGCCGACGCCGGTAGAAAGTGTGAAAAAAAACAAAACCGCGGCGGCCGCGCCGATAAACGCAGCGCGTTTTGTGGTACGGGAATATCTGATGTTTGCCACGGGCATAATATTAGAGGCAGGCGGGTGTGGATAAAAGTCCCTTGCCTACAGCAAATATATCAGATACTATTGACTCATGCATGCGCTAAAAAAAATCTTCCGCGTCACCATGCTGGTCCTGCTCCTTGCCATCGCGTGGAGCGCCGCGCACCTCATCCGCTGGGTGCAAAAAGACCGTTATGCCGCGCACGCGCCTAAAAACTTCTTCGACGCCACTGCGGATACGGCACAGGCAGATGTGAGCGCTACGTCGTCGTGCTTCGGACCGGCAGGTACCATCGGCACGGCCGGCACCGACGAATGCACTGAAACTGCTGCGTCTACTGCGGGCGGCACGAGCGGAGCTACTAGTGGCACGGGTAATACTAATGGTACTAGTGCTACTGAATCAACCGCATGCTAAAAATGTTTCTCCATCTACGGAAAAGGATGCGGCACCACATTTGGGTAGTGGCGCGACGTATACGCAAAGACATCCGGTAACTCGTTCATTCTCCTGCCGTCCTCAAACGGTACATGCATGCCGAGATGAAGCGGCTGGAGAGCGGGAACGACAACCATAACGCTTCTAAAGGGCGTTGTGGAATGAACGTCAACGGGTGTTATATCCACGGCGCAGGCCTCGATGTTCTGTGTGCGGCAATGCTCGACTAAGGTGCTCAATTCAGCAGCCGCCAATCTATGGCGTGAAGGCAGTGTGCGAAGCCGGAAAACATCAGCGGGGGTAACGAGCGGCCCTTCGAGCAAGAATTGCACATCGGCAGTCCGCTCGGGCGCTGTCCACCACAGCACCCGAGACTTTTGATCAGGCAAAGCGGACGAGACCGTGAAGCCCCTCTCGCGCTCCTCGGCAAGCATATGCACCCACGCGCGACATCCGTGCGCCTCGGAGAGTGCCTTGAGCAGCGCCTCGTTGAGGTCATTGCGCGCGCTTGCGCCGACGCTGACCGCGGGCCACCGCCCGTCCCGACCGATAAGTACCGAAAGCACAACGTGTACAGGAAAATCAGTGGGGAGATACAAACAGTGCGCCTCAATACCGTATCGCGCAAGCCGATCTGCATACAAACGAATGTCAGGGTTGGGCATCGCCCGAATATCAATGCGCGCCGGGGAAAGCCCGTTCATCCAGGTTATCATAAACGCGTCCCGCTCAATCACCTCCTGCATACCTCGGAGCAGAGCGCTATCGCGGTCGGTGTGTGCGGCCGCCCCGGTGCTCACGAGCGGCCGGAGGAGCGGCTCCCCCCCGGGAGCGCCGGCAAGAGTGTTGTGTGCAAACGAAACCAGCTGGAGCGGTACCCACACTGCTCCGCCCTCTGTGAGAGACCTGCCGCGCACCCACCGAAACGGCGTATCTTTCTCATAAGCCATGGCGCAATGCGTATGCGCTCGTCTACGCTCCTCGGAAATACCGGCGAGCTCTGATAAATCCAGAGCACGCCCGCGAATCGCCGATGCAGAACCATTGCGCACCATGCGCTCATCGGGAGAAAATGCCTCAAGGGAATAGCGCTCGACGAGCTCTCCGATAGCGCCGAGGAGAGCCGCCCCGCGCGAGAGCTGGTGGACGCCGACACCCGTAACACGCTTATCGCCATGGCGCTTAGAAAGCGTATAAATGTGCGCGGGCGGCTCGTCCGGAAACGACTGTGAATAATGCCGCCGGTCAATGAGCCCCGCGCTCGCGAGCTGCCCGAGCAGGTGGAGGGCGCGAGCAAAGATCGGTTCCGGCTCGGAAGAAAGGGGGCCCGGGAGGTGAACGCCTACTGATACGCCGAACAAGGATTCAAACGCCCGAAGGAGACGAGCGCCGATCCTGCCACCAAATGGTGGCAGATCAAAAAACGGCGCCGCGTCTTCAAGCGCCTCGGGCGGAGACGTGCGTTCAATTGTCGAAATAATTCCTTTCATTTTGTAGCTTGTATCGCGTATATCGTATCTTGTATGGCGGAAACTCGCCCGATACAAACGACGAGAACAAAATACAAAATACGAAATACAAACGTGCGTTCTACTTCTGCCGAACAACGCTCGCCGGCTCTCCGATCACGACTGAGAGCAGAAACTGTTCGTCTTCACGAAGATCGCAGAGCGCGGCAAATTTCTCATCAAGCGCGCTGCCGATCGGCGAGCACCCGAGGGAGAGCGCACCGGCGACAAGATAGATATTCTGAAGTAGGGCGCCTGCTTCAAAGAGGACGAACCTATACCCTCGCTCACCGTATTTGCGCACATTCCGCTCAAAGAGGGCGGTTATAAAAAGATAGAGAGGCGGCTCATGCACCCACGGGTACGCGCTAAAGCTCTTGAAGTGCCGTTCAATGTCGCGCACGTGTATCAACCGCTCGATAGTGTGGTGCAGAACATTATAGTGGTATACGCCCCGAGGCAATTCGTCACTGCCCATGTGGTAAAAATACACCTCAAGCGGGTACCGTGCCCCACCGGACGGATAAAACCTTTTTGACTCTCGCGCCTCAGGTCCTGACTCTTTCTTTCCACAACTCCAGTAGAGAAAGGTCGAGAGCGTGCCGAGCGAGAGAGGCGCGTGCACGTTGAAGCTTCGCACCGTAGCGCGCTCGCGTAAAACATCCATGAGCCCTGTCGCAGGTCCGGCAGGCGGCGGCAGCGTATGCGTCGGGAAGTGCTCGTATTCTTTATACTCCACCCGCTTCCAGCTCTCGGGCCACACTGCGTCGTCGAGCGGGATCGGCGGCATCGAGCGCGTCGCCTCATGAATCGCGCGGACTGTATCTAGTCTCAAATTGAACATGATGCAACTCAATACTAGCGCAGCGGGGGATGTGAAGCAAAAACAAACGGGCGTTTCGAATCCGTAAATCCAAAACGCCCTATCATGCTCAAGTGAAGCTACAGCTTTATGATTTACTTGACAGTGACGGCCCCCATTCTGGTTCTGGTGTACGATGTGTAAAACACACCGAACCCATAGCCCATACCGTCAAGTTTTTGTCCACCGTCTTTGATTTTTGCTTTTATTTGTGTTTTCGCGCCGGCGTCGCGACTATCGCCCAGCAGGATCAATTCTATCCGCACCTCGTCTCCCTTAACCGCGGCAAGGAGACTATACTGTCTTACGACCGCGCCATCACGGAGGTAGACGGTACTCTCTACCACGCCCGTATACCGCCCTTCACCAGCCGATTCAAACGTGGCTCTCCCGTCAGAGTACACGGGACCGTTTTGCGTTTCAACCTTCCACACGCCGGAGAGATCAGCCCCTCCGGCGTATCCAACACCGCCGACCAACACGAACACCAACAACAACGCACAGACATTACGGACCATTAACCTTCGCATCGCCGTCTCCTTCTTGCTATCGTTCTCCGACAGTCACCGCCGAAGAGGTCAGCCCATCTGGCGCAGGTGTGTGCCCGCCGCCCTCATCAAGCGGAATAGGAGTAAAAGTGACCCAACCACCGCGATTGAGTTGATCGCGGCTCAGGCCTTGTATCTTTCTTCCGTCCTGGAGCTTCCCTTTTATTTTCCAGATGAACCCGTTCCACGCATTAGTCAGCGTGATCACAACGGATTGGTTGGTTACCATTGCGACGGCGCGGTAATAACGGTAGACCTCGTTGCCGCGCAGCAAGGTCGTCCTCAATTCAAGGGCGCCCGTATACTTGCCATCGCTCACGGCGACTATGGGTTCAAAAAATAACGCTCGCCCGACCCCGGTAACACCGGGATTTTCCATTCCCTGAAATTCAACCCGCCAGGCACCAAATAGCCAGTCTGCCTCCTTCCCGGCGACGCCGTCTGTAAACAACAAAACTAAAACAACCAACGCAGGTCCGACAAAAAGTTTCATTACCCCATCCTCCTAAATGCTCTATTTTGTGCAACGAACACACCGCCTAGTTTTTTATAGCACAACAAAGTCCAAAAAGCAACCTCCCAACCCCGCCAGTTGTGGATAAAATAGCGCCACCTCTCCCTCTCTAGTATGCGCCGCCGACCACACTTCACCGTCCTCTTCAGTCTCGTATGTATATGTGCGGGACTTATTGGTCTTATCGGAGTCGCCTATTCAGACGCCCTCGCACGTGCCGCATGGCGCTCGTACCGTGCGCCCAAGCTTGCGCTCGCTCTCGCCTTCCGAGACGCCAATCTCGCATTTGAGATCGGCAATTTCTATTTTGGCGGATCAGAGTACCGCACTCCCGTTGCGCGCAAGGCGTTTAAGCGCGCAGTGGCTATTGATCCTACACTACCGTGGGGCAACTACCAGCTTGCGCGCGTTTACTTTGTTGAAAACAGACTGGACAAGGCACTCCGCGCGATCAACCGCGAGCTCGAGATCTTTCCCAATAATATCCGTGCGCTCTATGTGCGCGGGCTCGTCGAGGGCTACAGCGGCATGCTCGCGGAGGCCGAAGAAGATTTCGCACGCTTCCTCGAGTATGCGCCCTACGACTGGGCGCCGTACAATGATCTCGCGTGGATCGAAGCGGCACAGGGAGACTTTGCGGCAATGCGGGAAACCGCGCGCGCGGGCATTGAGCGCGCGATCGGCGGCGCGACAAACCCCTGGCTCTGGAACATGCTCGGCGTCGCGGAACTCAACCTCAATAACTTCGATGCGGCCGAGCCCGCTCTGCGAGAGGCGCGCGCAATGGCTCTCGCGCTCACATCTGCAGACTGGCGAGCGGCCTATCCGGGGAATAACCCCGACCAAACGCACGAGGGCCTCGCCGCATTTCGCGCCGCAATTGACGAAAACCTATTTCGTGCAGTGTTGGGCCGATCCGACCAAACACAATAAGGTGTGGAAAAAAGGTGTGGAAAACGTGCCTTTACGCCACGCGCACCATGTTATACTTACTGCAATGGTTCTCAAGAACATGAAACGTATATGTAGGAAATATCTGTTCGCCGTGCTTCTCCTCGCAAGCGGCGTGATATTTGGTGTGCTGTCCATCGGTACCGTTGGGAATGCTGTTGGCGCGGGCCGCATGCATCGTGCGCTCGGAGCTTCGCCCTGGATTGTGGAAACGCCCGCAGGCGCCATCGCGCCTGCATGCGGGTGCACTGCTGATGTCGGCCTTCGCGTACAGACAATCGCGGGCAGCCGGGCAATCCACACCGATACATTGGCAACATGGAAAACGCGCATTATTGGACGCGACGGAGTCAACTACGGGATTGGCGTAACGGGCATTTTGGATGCACACGCGCTCCCATTTTATCGGCAAGGCACAAACGGGCTCAGCGCATTTATGTTATGCAGCGAAGTTGAATTCCCGCAGTGCTCCAATAAATTTGATGACGACGATGACGCCCTGACCGATATGTCAGACCCCGGTTGCACGAGTCCTACGGACCTACTCGAGGATTAGGTTGGGTGGCATATTTTTGACTTCGCGCACGTGTGCGCATAGCATACAAATCATCATGAGCATCACCTATCTCAATGTCGCAATTCAGAATCCGCAAAAAACCGCCAAAAAAGCGATCGGACACTTTTTGGTGGATTCGGGCGCGGTGTATTCCGTCGTGCCCGCATCGGAATTGAAAAAACTCGGCATCAAGGCAGCGGACACCCAAAAATTCTCTTTGGCGAACGGCGAGGTGATTGAAAAAGCAGTGGGTAACGCGCTCTTCTCCTATGGCGGCAAAGTGCGCAGTTCTCCGGTAGTCTTCGGCGAGAAGGGCATCTATCTTCTCGGTGCCGTCACTCTTGAGTCGCTCGGCATCATCCTTGATCCGATCAATCGCGAATTGAAGCCACTCCCGATGCTGCTGTAGAAAGAGGTGACGTTCAGCATGGCGGAAAAACCATGTTCGTGATAAGCCATGTCTATGGACGAAGGTAGTAAACTACCCTGCGCCAAGAGCGCAGGGCGTTTTATGTACGTACGACTGCGCCAGGCTTTTGGGCTTTGTTACAAATCGAAAAGCTTGAGTCATTTGCTGCCTTTTTGTCGATTTTGCCGTTATGCATTCACTTTGTACATGAGCACGAGGACTGTACGACATACTCCGCCATTCAGCCCTGTGCACAAGCACAGGACGTTCTGGCGGGTTCAGTAAAGTCTCAGCGCCAGAATCCAGCAACCAAAATCAGTACTCCCGCATCGCGATCTGCGCGTCGAGCTTGCGGGCGAGGTCGAGAACGACCTGCACGACGATGATGATGGCGGTCCCGCCGATCGCAAGGGATGCGATGCCTGTGAGAGCCCGCATCACAAGCGGGAGCACCGCAACGACGCCGAGAAAGAGCGCGCCGACGAGTGTAATCCGCGTCACGACTTTGCCGAGATGTGTTGCGGTCGGCGGCCCGGGCCTGACACCCGGAATAAACGCGCCGCCTTTCTGCAAGTTCTGCGCAATCGCCTCCGGCTCAAAGGTGATCGCGGTGTAGAAGAAGGTAAAGAGAAAGACGAGAATGAAGTACATCACCCCGTAAAGCACCGGTTGTGCGAGCGCGTCTACGAGAAAGCGCGAGATCGTCTGCACCATCGGCTGATCCACCTGCGAGAGGAAGTTTGCGATCATCTGTGGAAAGAGGAGGATCGAGAGGGCGAAGATGATCGGGATCACCCCGGCTTGATTCAACCGCAGGGGAAGATACGTGGAAACCCCGCCGTAGATTTTCGCGCCGCGCACACGCTTGGCATAGGTGATCGGCACCGGTCGCTCGGCCTCGGTTACCGCGATGATGCCCGCGATGATCGCGAGCCCCGCAACGAGCGCCCCCAGGTAGAGCGGCAGCTGCGCGGGCTCGAAGGTGAAGATCAGCTGTGAACCCACTGCGGGTATCCGCGAGATAATGCCGGCAAAGATGATGAGCGAGATGCCGTTCCCGATCCCGAACTCGGTGATAAGCTCGCCGACCCACATGAGAAGCATCGAGCCCGCGGCAATCAGGATCACGTTTGAGATGAGCTCAAAGGTGCCGAGTGCAGTGACGACGCCCTGGCGCTCAAGGAGGATGAGAAAGCCGAAGCCCTGGAGGAGCGCCAAGGGCACCGTGATGAGCCGCGAGTACTGGCTGAAGCGCCGCCTCCCTGCCTCGCCCTCCTCGTGGTAGAGGGCCTTGAGCCGCGGCGACATCATGGTGAGCAGCTGCATGATGATCGAGGCGGTGATGTATGGGCCGACGCCAAGCATCACGATCGAGAGGTTGTCGAGCCCGCCGCCGGTGAAAATGTTGATAAGGCCGAAAAACTGGTTCTGCGAGAAAAAACGATCGAGCGCGAGAGCGTCAATGCCCGGGATCGGAATGATCGCAAAAGCCCTGAAGAGCGCGAGCATTGCGAGCGTAAAGATGATACGGCGCCGGAGCGTCGCGTCATTTATAATCAGCTTGAGTTTAGTGAGAAATGAAGACATAGCAGAACGAATATGCAATGCAAAACCAGTGCCGAATTTCCAAGTTCCAAATCTACAATTTCCAAATACCGATAAAACCCTGCAACCGTCGCTACAACAAAGACTGTGGATAAGTAAAGACTGTGGATAAGTCGAACCGACCTTTGTTCTGTTCTTTGGCATTACCAAGCCTGCCGCAGTGGTCACTGCACGATAAAACAAAACCAGTTTTCACTTACCGATCCGTGTCCACTGACACACGCTGTGCTGTCGGAAACTACCCGGGCCTCACAATTAATTCATGCGTCCCACCTCTATGACGAGGCGACGATATTTTGACGGTGAGCATCCTGGACCTTGAGCTGCGGAGGACGTTCCTCAAACGGACGGTTGTCCTCTGTCGCATCCTCCTCCTACAATAAAGATTAGACTATGCTGATAAAGATACGCTGATAATGTTCGACCACGTATCTCTATTGTAGGACGGTAGTGGTTTTATAGCATTAATTTCAATTTTTGTTAACTCCTCAAGAAACAACGTACACATAGTGAAATAGCACCGTTCGGGCATTGGAGTAGGGCAGGTGAGTTACACCACTCGGTGGCTGGCGAAAATTTTCAGTGTTGCAATGTCAAGGTTACAGTAAAAGAAACAGAGGACTATAGCCCTGGAAGGAGATCGTTCACACCACTTGGAGGACACGAGGGGAACTCTTGTGATATATAAAAGCCCTACTCGTTTGGGTAGGGCTTTGTGGGATCATACGCAAAACATGGTTCTAAAACTTTTTCTTCTAAAGATGTGCATTGGCGAATTCTGGCTTCGTGGCTTTGTTGAGCCATAAATTGGCAGCTCATATATCTTACAGCAACACTCCGACACTTTTTTGCAAAACGGCTCAACAGAGCCATTTTGAATTTTGAAAATGTGGCTTAAAATAAGGGTTTCCTAAAAAAGCGTCGGAGTGTTG
>Ga0137796_10000635_pt1 | contig 21394 bp, 21 predicted proteins | sample OV2TP3_FD_97704 | JGI IMG/M metagenome (GOLD analysis project Ga0137796, IMG submission 97704) | reverse complement strand
CACGAGCGCCGGCGTTGTGAAGTAGACAGCGTAGTTGGCGAGGCCGGCAAAGTCCCCCCGAGAATCCTGGAAGCTCTTCACCAGCATGGTGGCCAGTGGCAGCACCAAGCCGATAATGAGGATCGCCGCCAGCAGGACCGTGGCGGCGCGCAACACCCAGGCATCGAGGCCGGAAGCCCGCTTGAGGCGGAGGGCGGGAATGGTGGCCGCGTTCGCTGTCATGGCTCAGAAAAGCGCAATGGGAACCGTCCGCCGAGGGGCGGACGGCCGCTCTCGTCGGGCCGCCGCAAAACGGCCGGTTGATCCGAGCCGACTACTTTTTCTTCTTCGGGTCGGCCTTGGCCTCGTAGCGTTTGCTCCACTCCGCCAGGATACGGTCTCGGTTTTTGGCCGCCCAGACGAAATCCTGCTGCATGATGGCCTGGTCCAGGTTGGCCGGCATATATGGAAGCGCCTTGGCGTAACCGGGAATGGCCGCGATCGAACGGGTGTCGCCGTACATCTTCACGGCGGTTGGGGAAACCGCCCAATCCATCAGCTTCTTGGCGGCTTCCATTTTCTTGGTGCCCTTGATGATGGCCATTGCGTTCATTTCCCAGCCGAGGCCGTCCTTGGGCATGATTACGGCGACCGGCGCGCCTTGCGCCTTGACGCGCGAGCCGCGGACCTCGAAGCCGAGCCCGACCAGGTATTCGCCTTTGCCGGCGAGCACCGCCGGGGCGGAGCCGGAATGGGTGTAGCGGGCGATGTTCTCGTGCAGGGCATCCATGAACTTCCAGCCTTCCTTTTCGCCCCACATCTGCAACCAGGCGGAAACGTAAATGAAGCCGGTGCCTGAAGAAGCCGGATGCGGCATCACGATCTGGCCCTTGTAGGCGGGATTGGCGAGATCCTTCCAGGTGGCGGGTATCGGCGCGTTGCGCTTCTTGCCTTCGACTTCGTTGAAGATGATGGCGCTGATCCAGCCGGAATTGCCGAGCCAGCGCGGCGGATTGCGCGGATCGCGGAACTTCGCGCTCAGCTTGTCGAGGCCCTTCGGCGCATAGGGCACAAGCAGCCCGTAATCGTCGAGCACCAGCAGGCTGGTGACGGCGAGCCCCCAGGTGGCGTCGGCGCGCGGGTTGTCCTTCTCGGCGATCAGCTTGGCGGTGACGACGCCGGTGGAATCGCGGACCCAGTTGACGACGATGTCCGGATTGTCCTTCTCGAATGCCTCCTTGTAGGGCTTGAGGTCGTCGTTCTCGTAGGCGGTATAAACCGTCAGTTCCGTCTTGGCGAAGGCGCTCCCGGCGGCAAGGGCGACGGCGGCGAACGCCGCCGCGAAAGTACCGATCGATTTCGTGAATTTCTTGTTGGCCATTTTCCACTCCCTCGGTTCTTTTTTGGGTACGACGGCCTCTCCCGGGGGCGCTCAGGTGGCCGGGAAAGGGTCGTCGACGGAAGCGAAGCATGTCATTGGCCCCGGCTGGCAACAAGTGGAATTCTGGTTTTCTGACCGTTTGTGACCTATTGCGAATCACTCGCAAATTCCACCGCGTGGGACGGCGCTGGTTGGAACGAGAACGACGCCTAGCGAATGGCGGGGGAGAGGAACTGGCCGACGACAAGCGCTTCAAGACCAGCGACCAGCGGGTGCGCAACCGCGACGTGCTGGTGCCGATGCTGGCCAAGATCATCGCCGGCAAGCCGTCGCGGCACTGGCTCGACGGGCTGGAGAAGGCCAACGTCAGCTGCGGGCCGATCAACACCATCAAGCAGCTGTTCGACGACCCGCACGTCAAGGCGCGCGGCATGGCGCTCGAGATGCCGCACCCGGCGACCGGCTTCGTTTGCTTGAAGCGTGGCACGAGCGGCCGTTTCGCCGTGACGCCGAGTTAGCTCAGCTGCACCCAAGATATGCCGGTACGCGTCGGCTGGGCCATTACGGCCACCCGGCATTCGAGACCGCCTCGCTTCGTCGAATGCAGGTTCGGTGCCGACTTTTTCGTAGATGTCCATGAGTCACTCCCTGTCATATGTCAATTGAACCAGACACAGTCACTCATGCGGGCGCCGCTCATTTCGATCCGTACTTGAAATGCGCAGCGTTCCTCGTATACGCCCTGTCGGGCGACAAATGTGTGTGTCTCCAATTGCGGTTCACCCGGCCGCCTGATCTCCAGCTTGACCTCGACCTTGTCCCGCGACGGCTTGAGGTTGCGATACACTTCGAAGGAATCAAAATGCCGCGCTCTAAGGAGCAGACGGTCGTCATAGGTGAGGCTCGCGACCTCCACCGGAATTTCGGTCATGTTCTGGACGATCAGGATGGCCTCGAGCGGCGGGTAGTGATACCGAAAAACTCGATACACGCCGAACATGCCGGCCAGCGCCAGGACGGCGACGGCCAAGCCGGTCCATTTCAAAATCTTCCGCCAATTCATCGATTTGCCTCCCGTGGCCCTTCCACACCTTGGCCGAGGTGTGGAACATACCATGAACCATGGGCCTTATCAAGAACGGTGTCCTAGTCGGCGGACGGGGCCGCTTTGGCCGGATCTAGAGATAACTGACGGAAATTTCCGAAATGCCCCTTGACAAATATCCTATTCCGTTCTATATGGGTTCTCATCGCTGGCCGATGCCGGCGGGACCGCCAACGGTAGCCTTGGCGAAGGCGGTCCGCTCTTGGACATCGTGAATAGGACTTTACGCGGCCTCGGGTTCGGGTGCACCAACCCCGATGGCATCGCCGGGGCCCGCTGGTGGTGTCGTTTCGTAGCCCATTCAAGGGGATACGGATGATAATGACGACCAATGACGACCAATGACGACCGAATAAAAAATTTTCGCGGCGGCAATCGCGGCGGATCAAGGAGTTGAGCGAGATTCAGCGGCCGAACGCGATGACCGCGCGACGACTTCCGGACGACCCGCCGACGACTTCCGGACGACCTGCGGACGACCGGCCGTCGGTCGGATGGTGCCTCAGCCCTTCTTCAAGAGCCTCGCCGCCTCGACGGCGGCGTAGGTGAGGATGCCGTCGGCGCCGGCGCGCTTGAAGGCGAGCAGCGTCTCCAGCAACACCTTGTCGTAGTCGAGCCAGCCCTGGAGCCCGGCCGCCTTCAGCATGGCGTACTCGCCGGAGACGTTGTAGGCGAAGGTCGGCATGGCGAACGTCTCCTTGACCCGCCTCAGCACGTCGAGATAGGGCAGGCCCGGCTTCACCATCACCATGTCGGCGCCCTCGGCGATGTCGAGGGCGACCTCGCGCAGCGCCTCGTCGGTGTTGGCGGGGTCCATCTGGTAGGTCTTCTTGTCGCCCTTCAAGGCCGCCTTGGAGCCGACGGCGTCGCGGAACGGCCCGTAGAAGCCGGACGCGTACTTGGCGGCGTAGGACAGGATGGCGACGCCGTCGTGGCCGGCGCCGTCGAGGGCCTTGCGGATGGCGCCGACGCGGCCGTCCATCATGTCGGAAGGCGCGATCACGTCGCAGCCGGCGGCGGCCTGCACCAGCGCCTGCTTGCACAGGGCTTCGACCGTCTCGTCGTTGACGACCCGGCCGCCGCGCACCAGCCCGTCGTGACCGTCGGAATTGAACGGATCCAGCGCCACGTCGCACATCACGCCGACGTCGAGGCCGAGGCTCTTGACCACCCGCACTGCCCGGCACACCAAGTTGTCCGGGTTGAACGCCTCGCGCGCGTCGGGGGTCTTCAGCCTGGCGTCGGTGTAGGGGAAGAGGGCGACCAGCGGGATGCCGAGCGCGACCGCCTCGCCGACGGCGTCGCCGAGCAAGTCGACGGAAAGCCTGTCGACCCCCGGCATCGACGGCACCGGCTGGCGCTGACCCCGGCCGTCGACGACGAACACCGGCCAGATCAGGTCGGCGGCGGAAAGGCGGTTTTCGGCCACCAGCCGGCGCAGCCAGGGGTGCTGGCGGTTGCGCCGCATGCGGGTCCGCGGGTACGCAGGCCCGGCGCCGGCGGCCGTGGCGACGGCGGCCGGCTTGGGCTTGGGGTGATGGTTCCTCGGCATCTGTTGCTCCGCCCGGGTTGGCATTATCATCCCTCATCGGACTCCGTCCAGCAAGCAACGCCGCCCCGCACCCGTGATGCCCTTCAAGGTCCGCCCGATCCGCCGCCCGGTTCGCCGCCCGATCCGCCGCCTGGTTCGCCGCCTGGCGATCGCCGCGATGGCCGCGCTGATGCCGGGCCTCGCCCCGGCGGCCGAGGGGGAGAAGCTGGATATCAAGAGCCTCGACGGCACGACGCTGACGGCGCGGCTGTTCAAGCCGGATGGGCAGGGCCCGTTCGCCGCCGTGGTCATGCTGCACGGCTGCGGCGGCATGGTGAACTCCTCGGACGTGCTCGGCTCGCGCCCGCGGGCGTGGGCGGACATCTTCACCGGCCTCGGATGGGTGGTTCTGATGCCCGACAGCTTCACCGCCCGCGGCCACGGCAGCCTGTGCAAGGTCAAGGACCGCCCGGTGCTGCCGAGCCGCGAGCGGCCTTACGACGCCTACGGCGCGCTCGCGTGGTTGCAGGCGCAGCCCTACGTCAAGGCCAACAAGGTAGCGCTGATGGGGTGGTCGAACGGCGGAGCGACCTTGCTGTGGACGTTGAAGGACGACGCCAAGGCACGGCCGGCCGGTCTCGTCCACGACTTCGTCGCCGGCGTCGGCTTCTATCCGGGCTGCGGGTCGGCGCGCAGGGCGGAGTACCGGGCCAACGTGCCGATACTGTTGCAGGTCGGGCTCGACGACAACTGGACGCCGCCGGAGTCGTGCATCGCCCTGGTCGAGGAAGCCAACCGTCGCGGCGGCGCCGGCATGGCGATCGACGCGTACGCCGGCGCCGTGCACGGCTTCGACAGTCCGGACTCGACGCCGCGCACGATCAACGCCAGCTCGCGCTCGTCGCCTACGGGGCTCCGGGAAGTCAAGATCGGCACCCACCCGGAAGCGCGCGACAAGGCGATCCGGCGGGTGACCGCATATCTCAAGCGGGCGCTAGGGGAGTGAAGCCGTGACACTCGTCGCGCCGGGTTTGATCCACTGCCTCGTCATCGCCGTGGCCCTGTTGTTGCCGGCCGCGGCCCGCGCGACGGTGCCGGAAGAGCGGGTGGAGCTGGTGAGCCTCGACGGCACCACGCTCCAAGCGCGGCTGTTCAAGCCGGAAGGCAACGGCCCGTTCGCCGCCGTGGTCATGCTGCACGGGTGCGGCGGGCTGGTGTCGTCGAAGGGCGAGATCAGCCCGCGCAAGAAGATGTGGGCGGAGATTTTCGCCGGCATGGGCTACGTGGCGCTGCTGCCGGACAGCTTCCGCTCGCGCGGCCACGGCAGCCTGTGCAAGGTCAAGATCCGCCCGGTAGAGCCGGACCGGGAGCGGCCCTACGACGCCTACGGGGCACTCAAGTGGCTGCAGGCGCAACCGTTCGTAAAGCCCGACAAGGTGGCGCTGGCCGGCTGGTCGAACGGCGCCATGACCCTGCTGTGGACGTTGAAGTACGACGCCCAAGCACGGCCCGCCGACCTGGCACACGATTTCGTCGTCGGCGTCGGCATCTATCCGGCCTGCGGCGACGTGCGCAAGACTTACTACAAGCCCAAGGTTCCGGTGCTGCTGCAGGTTGGGACCAACGACGACTTTACGCCGCCGAAGCCGTGCCTGGGGCTGGTGAAGGACGTTAACGGGCGCGGCGGCCCTAGGATGGAGATCGACGCCTACGAGGGCGCCGTGCACGGCTTCGACCACCCGAACGCGCCGGTGCGCAAGGTCGTCGTCCGCCACAGCTCGCTGCGGACGGGAGAGAAGGAAGTGCTGATCGGAAGCCACCCGGAATCGCGCGATAAGGCGATCCGGCGGGTGAGCGCATATCTCAAGCAGGCGATGGGAGACTGACCGCATGGCAAACGACGCATACCGCGCCGTCCGCCGCCTGGCGCTTGTCGCCGTGGCGGCGCTGTCGCCGGCCGTCGCCCAGGCGGCGGAGGAAACCGTCGAGTTCAAGAGCCTGGAAGGCACCACGTTGACAGCCAGGCTGTTCAAGCCGGAAGGCAACGGCCCGTTTGCCGCCGTGATCATGCTGCACGGCTGCGCCGGCATGCTGACCAAGAGCGGCAAGCTGAGCGCGCGCGAGACCGCATGGGCTAAGATCTTCACCGGCCTAGGGTGGGTGGTGCTGCTACCGGATAGCTTCACGCCGCGCGGTTACCGCAGCATCTGCACGCTCAAGGACCGACCCGTAGAGCCCTATCGGGAGCGGCCGCACGATGCCTACGGCGCGCTCAAGTGGCTGCAGGCGCAACCGTTCGTGAAGCCCGCCAGGGTGGCGTTGGCCGGCTGGTCGCACGGCGCCATGACGGCGCTGTGGACGCTCAAGGACGACGCCAAGGCTAGACCGGCCGATCTGGCTCGCGACTTCGTCGTCGGCGTCGCCTTCTATCCGGGGTGCATCGATGTCGGCAAGACCGATTACAAGCCGAAGGTGCCGATGTTGCTGCAGATCGGGCTCGACGACAATTGGACGCAGCCGAAGCCTTGTTTGGCGCTGGTCGAGGTGGCGAACGGGCGCGGCGGCGTCAGGATGGAGATCGACGCCTACGAGGGCGCCGTGCACGGCTTCGACCATCCGAACTCGAAGCCGCGTACCATCAGCACCAGCTCGCAGACCTCGAGGACCGGCCAACGCGAGGTCCGGATCGGCACCCATTCGGAGGCGCGCGCCAAGGCGATCGGGCGTGTGACCGAGTACCTGAAGCGCGCCCTGGCGGAGTGAGACTAGGGCCGGTACTTTACGGCAGGCGGAAAATGCGCTAACTTGACGTTTACGTAAACGTTAAGCACGGCACCAATTGGAGACGCCGATGCCCGACGAGGTCAAATCCGTCGCACCCCGCCAGCCCCGCAAGACGCCGCGCACGGCGAAGTCGAAGGCGGCGCGCACCGCCGGCGCCAGGCCGCCGGTGCGATTCGTCACCGCCGCCAGCCTGTTCGACGGCCACGACGCCGCCATCAACATCATGCGCCGCATCCTGCAGGGGCAGGGTGCCGAGGTCATCCACCTCGGCCACAACCGCTCCGTCGACGAGGTGGTGACGGCGGCGATCCAGGAGGACGCGCAGGCCATCGCCATCAGCTCCTACCAGGGCGGCCACGTCGAGTACTTCGAGTACATGGTCGATCTGCTGCGCCAGCGCGGGCGCCCGGACATCAAGGTGTTCGGCGGCGGCGGCGGCGTCATCGTCGCCGACGAGATCAAGGCGCTCGAAGCCTACGGCGTCGCCCGCATCTATTCGCCCGAGGACGGCCGCAAGATGGGCCTCGACGGCATGATCCGCGACATGGTCGCCAAGGCCGAAGCCGGCCCGGTGCCGGCAGCGCCCGCCGACTTTCGCGGCCTCGCGGCTGGCGACTTCGCGGCCCTGGCGCGCCTCATCACCGGCCTCGAGCTGGGTCTTTTGACTGCGCCGCAGATCGCGGAAATTCGGGCGCTCGCAGCGGGCCGCGCGGCGGCCCCGGTGCTCGGCGTCACCGGCACCGGCGGCGCCGGCAAGTCGTCGCTGGTCGACGAGCTGATCCGCCGCTTCCGGCTGTACAGCGGCGAGCCGCGCATCGCCGTCGTCGCCATCGACCCGTCGCGGCGCAAGACCGGCGGCGCGCTGCTCGGCGACCGCATCCGCATGAACGCGATCCAGGCCGCCAACGTCTACATGCGCAGCCTGGCCACCCGCGAGGCGAGTTCGGAGATTCCGTCGGCGCTTCCCGACATCGTCACCGCCTGCCGCGCCGCCGGCTTCGACCTGATCATCGTCGAGACGCCGGGCATCGGCCAGGGCGACGCCGCCATCGTCGAGTGCGTCGACGTGTCGCTGTACGTGATGACGCCCGAGTTCGGCGCCGCCAGCCAGCTCGAGAAGATCGACATGCTCGACTTCGCCGACGCGGTGGCGATCAACAAGATGGACCGCCTCGGCGCCAAGGACGCGTTGCGCGACGTGCGCAAGCAGGTGCAGCGCAACCGCCACGCCTTCGGCAAGTCGCCGGACGAGATGCCGGTCTACGGCACCATCGCCTCGAAGTTCAGCGACGTCGGCGTCACGGCCCTCTATCAGGAATTGCTGGTCCAGTTCGAAGCCAAGAATTTCAAGGGCTTGAAGGGCACCCTTAAGGCGGTAGGTGTGAAGGCGTCGGAGCCCGGCAGGGCGATCGTGCCGCCGGAGAGAAACCGTTATCTGGCCGAAATCGCCCACACCGTCCGCGGCTATCACAAGACGGTGGCGGAGCAGTCGGCCATCGCCCGCGAGCGCCAGCAGTTGAAGGCGGCGAAAACAATGTTGCAGCAGGCGGGCAACAAGGGCGACGACCTCGACGCCCTGATCGCCAAGCGCGAGGCGGCCCTCGACCCGCGCGCCGCCAAGCTGATCGAGATCTGGCCGAAGGTCAGGGCAAGCCACGCCGGCGACGAGTACGTGGTGCGCATTCGCGACCGCGAGGTGCGCACGCGCCTGCGGCAGAAGACGCTCTCGGGCACCATGATCCCGCGCGTCGCGCTGCCGAAATTCGAGGACGACGGCGAGCTTCTCAAGTGGCTGCTGAAGGAGAACCTGCCGGGCTCGTTCCCATACACGGCCGGCGTGTTCGCCTTCAAGCGCGACAGCGAGGATCCGACGCGGATGTTCGCCGGCGAGGGCGATCCGTTCGCCACCAACCGCCGCTTCAAGCTGCTCAGCAAGCATTCCGAGGCGAAGCGGCTGTCGACGGCGTTCGATTCCGTCACCCTTTACGGCTTCGACCCGCACGAGCGCCCCGACATCTACGGCAAGGTCGGAAACTCGGGCGTCTCCATCGCCACCCTCGACGACATGAAGGCGCTCTACGACGGGTTCGATCTGTGCAGCCCGTCGACCTCGGTTTCGATGACCATCAACGGCCCGGCGCCGACGATCCTGGCGATGTTCCTCAACACCGCCGTCGCCCAGCAGCTCGACAAGTTCGAGGCCGACAACGGCCGGCCGCCGACCGAGGAGGAGCAGCAGAAGATTTCCGAATGGGTGCTGGAGAACGTCCGCGGCACGGTGCAGGCCGACATCCTCAAGGAGGACCAGGGCCAGAACACCTGCATCTTCTCGACCGAATTCGCGCTGAAGATGATGGCCGACATCCAGGAGTATTTCGTCCAGCACCGGGTCAGGAACTTCTATTCGGTCTCCATCTCCGGCTATCACATCGCCGAGGCCGGGGCCAACCCGATCTCGCAGCTGGCGTTCACGCTCGCCAACGGCTTCACCTTCGTCGAGGCTTACTTGAACCGCGGCATGCACATCGATGATTTTGCACCGAATTTGTCGTTCTTCTTTTCCAGCGGCATGGACCCGGAATACACCGTCATGGGGCGCGTGGCGCGGCGCATCTGGGCCACCGCCATGCGCTTCAAGTACGGCGCCAACGAACGCTCGCAGAAGCTCAAGTACCACGCCCAGACCTCGGGCCGCTCGCTGCACGCCCAGGAGATGGACTTCAACGACATCCGCACCACCCTGCAGGCGCTGACCGCCGTCTACGACAACGCCAACAGCCTGCACACCAACGCCTTCGACGAAGCGTTTACGACTCCGACGCCTGAAAGTCTGCGCCGCGCCATGGCCATCCAGATGATCATCAACAAGGAATGGGGCCTGGCCAACAACGAGAACCCGAACCAGGGCGCGTTCATCGTCGAAGAACTGACCGACCTAGTGGAGGAGGCGGTGCTGCAGGAGTTCGAGCGCCTGGCCGAGCGGGGCGGCGTGCTCGGCGCCATGGAGACCGGCTACCAGCGCGGCAAGATCCAGGAGGAGTCGCTCCTCTACGAAACGCGCAAGCACGACGGCTCGCTGCCGATCGTCGGCGTCAACACGTTCCTCGATCCGGTGGGCGAGAAGGCCGTCGCCCCGCCCCGCCTGCGGCGCGCCACCGAGGAAGAAAAGAATAGCCAGATCAAGCGCTTGCGTGACTTCCAGCAGCGCCACCGCGCGGCCCAACCGGCGATGCTGAGGCGTCTCATCGACACCGCCACCCAGGGCGGCAACGTGTTCGCCCAGCTGATGGAGGCGGTCACGGTGTGCTCGCTCGGCCAGATCACCGACGCCCTGTTCGAGGCCGGCGGCCAGTACCGCCGCAACATGTAGCCGCCGCTGGTAAGCGTCCGGGCGCCCGGATGTGTTCGGGCGCGCGCCGGTCTATACTCGCCGCCGATCAGGCTTGAGGAGCGACGTCGGTGGCCGCCCCGAAAGACGTGTACCTGCCGGAGGTACTGTTCCAGTTCCAGCGCGTGGGCGGAAGCGTCCGCGTCGTCGCCATCGATCCGATCACCGGCATCGAAGTGACCATGGTGGCGCCGCCCACCGGCGAGATCGAGGGCGTCAAACGCATTGCGGCGCGCAAGCTCGCCTACGTCATCGCCAAGAAAAGGCAGCAATCGTCGAGTTGACCGACGTCGCACGGGAACCGGCGGCGAGCACGGTGTATGCTGAGCCAAACGGGAATACGGGGAGCATGGAGTACTTCACACAGCAGTTGATCAACGGCCTGACGCTCGGCGCCATCTACGGCCTGATCGCCATCGGCTACACGATGGTCTACGGCATCATCGGCATGATCAACTTCGCCCACGGCGAGATCTACATGATCAGCGCCTTCGTCGCCATCATCTGCTTCCTGATCCTCGGCGTCGGCGGCGGCCTGTGGGTGCCGCTGGCGCTGCTGGTCGTCATCCTGGTGGCGATGGCGTTCACCGCCGTCTACGGTTGGACGCTGGAGCGGATCGCCTACCGGCCGCTACGGCGTTCGCCGCGGTTGGCGCCGCTGATTTCGGCGATCGGCATGTCGATCTTCCTGCAGAACTACGTGCAGATCTTGCAGGGCGCGCGCATCAAGCCGATGGCGCCTGTGGTCCAGGGCGGCTTCGTGGTGATGGGCGCCGACGGCGGTTTCGCCGTGCACCTCGGCTACATCCAGATTTTCATCTTCGCGCTGACGCTCGGCCTGATGGCGGTGTTCGCGTTGCTTATCGGGCGCACCGCGCTCGGTCGAGCGCAGCGGGCCTGCCAGCAGGACGGCGACATGGCGGCGCTGGTCGGCATCGACGTCGACCGCACCATCTCCGTTACCTTCGTGCTCGGCGCGGCGCTGGCCGCGGTCGCCGGCGTGATGGTGACGCTGTACTACGGGGTGATCGACTTCTTCATCGGCTTCCTGGCCGGCATCAAGGCGTTCACGGCGGCCGTGCTGGGCGGCATCGGGTCGCTGCCCGGCGCCATGCTGGGAGGCTTCATCCTGGGCCTGGTCGAGGTCTTCTGGTCGGCCTATTTCTCGGCCGAGTACAAGGACGTGGCCGCGTATTCGCTGCTGGTGCTGGTGCTGATCTTCCGCCCCACCGGCCTGCTCGGCGTGCCCGAGGTCGAGAAAGTCTGAACCATGGCAGCTTCCGCCGCGGCCGCGCCGAACCGCGTCGACGCCGTCGCCATCGTCAGGGAGGCGGCAGTGGCGGCGGTGGTCGCGGTGGCGCTGTTCCTGCCGCTGATCGGCTTCCACACCGTCGATCAGGGCGGCGTGCTCGGCATCGAGACCCGGTTCGATTGGCTGGCCATTGGCGTTGCCGCGGTATTCCTGGGTCGCCTGGCGCTCGCCACCTATCGCGAAACGCGGACGCGCCGACTAGCGCCGGGCGCGTTCGCCGGCATTGGCGCCCGACTTGAGGCAATCGTGCAGGCGTCGATCCCGTGGGTGGCGGCGGCAACGATCGCGTTCGCCTTCGCCTTGCCGTTCCTGCCGTTCTCCAACCGCTACGTGATCGACGTGGCGACCACGGTGCTGATCTACGTGATGCTCGGCTGGGGACTCAATATCGTGGTCGGCCTGGCCGGCCTGCTGGATCTCGGCTACGTGGCGTTCTACGCCGTCGGCGCCTACAGCTACGCGCTGATGGCGGTGACGTTCGACCTGTCGTTCTGGGTCTGCCTGCCGCTCGCCGGGCTGTTCGCGGCCGCCGCCGGGGTGATCCTCGGCTTCCCGGTGCTGCGTCTGCGCGGCGATTACCTCGCCATCGTCACCCTCGGCTTCGGCGAGATGATCCGGATCATCTTGATCAACTGGTACCCGGTGACCCGCGGGCCGGACGGCATCTCGGGCGTTCCCCGGCCGTCGTTCTTCGGTTATCCGTTCACCTCTTCGCCGCCCGAAGGCGTCACCGCGTTCCACCAGCTGATCGACCAATGGCTGGCGGGCTTTCACCGGATGCTGGGGCTGGCCTACCAGGGCTTCGACTATTCCGGCCAGCACCGCGTGATTTTCCTCTATTTCCTGATCCTGGTGCTGGCCCTGGTCACCAACGTGTTTACGCTCAGGATCCGCCAGCTCCCGGTCGGGAGGGCGTGGGAAGCGCTGCGCGAGGACGAGATCGCCTGCCGCTCGCTCGGCATCAATCCCCGCAACACCAAGCTCACCGCCTTCGGCATCGGCGCCATGTTCGCCGGCTTCGCCGGCTCCTTCTTCGCCACCCGGCAGGGATTCATCAGTCCCGAGAGCTTCACCTTCACGGAATCGGCGACCGTCGTCGCCATCGTCGTACTCGGCGGCATGGGCAGCCAGGTCGGCGTCGTCGTCGCCGCCGGCATCCTGGTGCTGCTGCCGGAACTCGGGCGCGAGTTCGCGCAATTCCGCATGTTGCTGTTCGGCGCCGCCATGGTGGTGATCATGATCTGGCGGCCGCGCGGACTGCTTGCCCATCGCGAGCCGACCATCCGGCTCAATCGCCCGGTGCCAATCGCGGGCAGCGCCGCGCCATGACCGCCAACACGCCCCGATTGGCGGACGGGTCCGCACCGCTGTTGACGGTCGAGCACCTGACCATGCGGTTCGGCGGCCTGATCGCCATCGAGGACCTGAGCTTCCAGGCGCGGGATCGGCAGATCACCGCCATCATCGGCCCCAACGGCGCCGGCAAGACGACGGTGTTCAACTGCCTGACCGGCTTCTACCGGCCGACGGTGGGGCGGCTGACCCTGCACCTGCCGACCGGCGACCGCCTGCTCGAGCGCATGGAGGGCTTCCGCATCGCCCAGGCCGGCGTCGCCCGGACGTTCCAGAACATCCGCCTGTTTCCGCGCATGTCGGTGCTCGAGAATTTGATCGTCGCCCAGCACAACCCGCTGATGCGGGCGTCGGGCTTTTCGTTCCTCGGGGTGTTCGGTGCCCGTGGCTATCGGGATGCGGAGGAACAAGCCATCATCGAAGCGCGACGCTGGCTCGAACGCGTCGACCTGGTCGAGCAGGCGGACTGGGATGCCGGCAACTTGCCTTATGGCGCGCAGCGGCGGCTGGAGATCGCTCGCGCCATGAGCATGCGACCGGCGCTGCTGTGCCTCGACGAGCCGGCGGCCGGGCTGAACCCCCATGAGTCGGCCGAGCTCAACCAGCTTCTGCTGTCAATTCGCGACCAGGAGCGCATCGGCATCCTGCTGGTGGAGCACGACATGAGCGTGGTGATGGGCATCTCGGACCGCATCGTCGTCCTCGACTACGGGCGCAAGATCGCCGAGGGCTCCCCCGCCGAGGTGCGCAACGATCCGGCCGTCATCCGCGCCTACCTGGGCGAGGAGGACGACGAGGCGCTGCCACCGGAGGTGGCCCGCGACCTGCGGCCGGGGGAGGGGGCGTAAGGGATGCTGAGCGTCGCCGCCGTCCATGCCTTCTACGGCAATATCGAGGCCCTGCGCGGCGTCGATCTGGAAGTCCGGGAAGGCGAGATCGTCGCCCTGATCGGCGCCAACGGCGCCGGCAAGTCGACGCTGTTGAAGACGGTCTGCGGCAACCCGCGGGCGGCGCGCGGCCGCGTCGTCTTCGACGGCCGGGACATCACCGGTTGCGCCACCCACGAGATCGTCCGCGCCGGCATCGCCCACGCTCCCGAGGGTCGGCGCATCTTCCCCCACCTCACGGTCAACGAGAACCTGCAGATGGGGGCAACCACGGCCGATCCCCGACATTTCGGCGCGGACGTGGAGAAGGTGCAAGCCCTGTTCCCGATCCTCAAGGACCGACACGCCCAGCGCGGCGGCACGCTGTCGGGCGGCGAGCAGCAGATGCTGGCGATCGCGCGGGCGTTGATGGGGCGGCCGAAGCTGCTGTTGCTCGACGAGCCGTCACTCGGCCTCGCGCCGTTGCTGGTCAAGGAGATCTTCCGCCGCATCCGGGAGATCAACGAACGGGAAGGCATGACCATCTTCATGGTCGAGCAGAACGCCTACCATGCGTTGAAATTGGCGAGACGGGGCTACATCATGGTCAACGGCAGGATCACCATCACCGGCGCCGGGGCCGAACTGCTCGCCAACCCGCAGGTGCGCGCCGCCTACCTCGAGGGCGGCTTGGCCGCGGGGGCGTAAGGGGGGCGGCATGGAAGACGTGCTCGGAACCAGCCCGCTGATCTTCCTCTTCGTCACCGTCGTCATCATGGGTGGCGCCGCCTGCTTGACCGGCCAAGCGCTGGCCGCCACCTGGCGGCCGTTGCCGCATCTGTTCTTTTACGGTTTTCTCCTCGGCCTCACCGATCGTTTCCTGGTGTGGTCGCTGTTCCAGGGCGAATTGTTGTCGCTCTCGGGGTTCCTCATCGACACGCTGCTGATCACCGGGTTGGCGTTCGTCGCCTACCGGATCACCCGGGTTTCCAAGATGGTTAGCCAGTACCCGTGGCTTTACGAACGGGCCGGCCCATGGCGGTACCGCGCCAAGCAAGCACCGCCGCACGCCGCCGATTGATCCGCCGGCCCGCTTCTTTCGCCGGCTTCGCTGTTCATGGTAGATTGATCGCAAGCGCGCACGAGGGGTCTGTTTCGTCAAACCCCCCAAGCGGCGTCCGGGGCCGGGTTACGACGCGATCCGTGTTCGGTAACCAACCCCTTTTCACCAGGGAGTAAATCCGCATGAAACGAATGATGCAGATGTTCATCGCCATTGCGTTGACGGCGTTCGGCGTCGGCGCCGCCCACGCCGACATCGTGATCGCCAGCGCCGGCCCGTTCACCGGCAGCTACGCAGCGTTCGGCGATCAACTCAAACGCGGCGCGACACAAGCGGTCGCCGATATCAATGCCGCGGGCGGCGTGCTGGGTCAAAAACTCAAGCTCGAATACGGCGACGACGCCTGCGACCCGAAGCAGGCGGTTTCCGTCGCCAATAAGTTGGCCAACCAGAAGGTGGTGTTCGTCTCCGGGCACTTCTGCTCCGGCTCGTCGATCCCCGCCTCCGAAGTCTACAAGGAAGAGAACATCCTCCAAATCTCGCCGGCGTCGACCAACCCGAAGCTCACCGAACAGGGCTTCTTCAACGTCTTCCGCACCTGCGGCCGCGACGACCAGCAGGGTCCGTTCGACGGCGACTTCATCGCCGACAACTTCAAGGGCAAGCGGGTCGCCATCGTTCACGACAAGCAGACCTACAGCAAGGGACTGGCGGACGAGGTCAAGAAGCAGCTCAACAAACGCGGCACCAAGGAAGTGCTGTACGACACCGTGACCGCCGGCGAGAAGGACTACTCGGCGCTAGTGACCAAGCTCAAGGCCAACAACGTGGACATCCTGTTCTATGGCGGCTACCACACCGAGGGTGGCCTCATCGTCCGCCAGATGCGCGAACAGGGGCTGAAGGCCCGCATGGTCGGCGGCGACGCCCTGTTCATCCCCGAGTTCTGGTCGATTACCGGCAATTCCGGCGAGGGTACCTTGGCGTCGTTCAGCCCTGATCCGCGCAATAACAAGGAAGCTGCGGCCGTGGTGAAGAAGTTCCGCGACCAGGGCTATGAACCCGAGGGCTACACGCTCTACAGCTACGCGGCGGTGCAGGCGTGGGCGCAGGCGGCGGCCCAGGCGAAATCCACCGACGCCAAGAAGGTCGCCGCGGTGCTCAAGAGCGGCTCCTTCAGCACGGTTCTCGGCAAGATCAGCTTCGACAAGAAGGGCGACATCAAGGGCGAGACCTACATGATGTACGAGTGGACGAAGGGCGCGCTGAAGCCGATCAAGAAGATTTCGAGCTGAGAAGAGTTACCCAGGATGCGCCATCGCGACGGCGCATCGCGATCGAATGAACGAGCCCGGCGGCGGAACTGCCGCCGGGTTTTTTCCATTTGCTAACGGTGGTGGAGCGCGCCGGTGGGCGATTAGCCGGCCTTGCGTCCGAGACCGATCTTCTTGGCGAAATCGGATCGTCGCTGGGCGTAATTGGGCGCCACCATCGGATAGCTGGACGGCAGGTTCCAGCGGCTGCGGTACTCGTCCGGGGTCAGGTTGTAGGCCGTTTTCAGGTGCCTTTTCAACATCTTAAGCTTGCGGCCGTCCTCCAGGCAAACAATGTAATCGGCCATCACCGAGCGCTTCACGGGCACCGCCGGAGGTCGCGGCGCCGACTGGTCGACGCTCGGGCGCGCGGCGACGCCGGCGAGCGTGTCGAAGATCCGGTGAATGACTTCGGGAATTTGCGCGGCTTCGACTGGGTTGCGGGAAATATACGCGGCGACGATGTCGACGGTCATCCGCAGGATGTCGAGGCGCGAAACGGCCTCGCCGATTACTTCGCTCATCCGCCTGGGCCCCCGGTTGCTGATTTTTTTCGTTTTCGATTGGCGCACATCATAGGAAGCCGGCGCGACGCTGACAACAGGGAAGAAGCGCAAGCGCCGCGCCGCGACGAGGGCGTCGAACCGTCAATGGAATCAAATGCCGCGACGGCGGCGGCGACGGCCGAATCGGAATAACTTGCATCGCCGGCAATGCAATCGTCGACGCCAATCGTTCCTTTCAGGCGATCGTTACCGCCGGCGTTTTTTATGTTTTCACCGACCGGCGCCGGCGGCCGGAAAACTGCCCCCACCAGGCCCATAATTTGGGCCTGGCGCGATGTGTTGTGCCCGGTTGGCAGGGGGATTCGATATATGGTATCTAAATGCCTCGGTCGCGCCATTCGGCTCCATAATCCCGCGGCCGCGGTCCATCGCCATGTCGCCTAGCAAATCATCCGCCACCGTCGCCATTGCCAGCGATCACGCCGGTTACGCGCTGAAGGCGCAGTTGAAGAAGGACCTCATGGACCTCGGCTACAGCGTCCTCGATCTCGGCGCCGACGGCCTCGAGTCGGTGGACTATCCCGACTTCGGTTACGCGCTCGCCGGCGCCATGAAGGAAGGCAAGGCGAAACGCGGCGTCCTGATCTGCGGCAGCGGCATCGGCATCTCGATCGCCGCCAACCGTCACCCGGAAATCCGCGCCGCGGTGGTCCACGACGCGCTCGGCGCCCGCATGTCACGGCTGCATAACGACGCCAACGTCATCTGTTTCGGTGGCCGCATGATCGGTCCCGACGTCGCCCGCGATTGCCTGAACGTGTTTCTCAACACCAAGTTCGAAGGCGGCCGCCACGCGCGCCGCGTCGACAAGCTGTCCCATCCGCCAACCGGGAAGAAAACAAGGAACAAGAAGAAATGACGCTCGAAGCCAAAATTCCTTTGTCGCCATATATTTCTGAGGATGTGGAGCGCTTTTTCGAGGACTCGCTCGCGGAGCGCGACCCCGCCGTCGCCAAGGCCATCGACGACGAGCTCGAACGCCAGCAGACGCAAATCGAGATGATCGCCTCCGAGAACATCGTGTCGCGGGCGGTGCTGGAGGCGCAGGGCGGGGTGATGACCAACAAGTACGCCGAGGGCTACCCGGGCCGGCGCTATTACGGCGGCTGCGAGTTCGTCGACGTCGCCGAGAGCCTGGCCATTGAGCGCGCCAGGAAACTGTTCGGCTGCGGCTTCGCCAACGTGCAGCCGCATTCCGGCGCCCAGGCCAACGGCGCGGTGCTGATGGCGCTGCTGAAGCCCGGCGACACCCTGCTCGGCATGTCGCTGGCCGCCGGCGGTCACCTGACCCACGGCGCGCCGCCGTCGCAGTCGGGCAAATGGTTCCACGCCGTTCAATACGGCGTGCGGCGCGACGACGCGCTGACCGACTTCGAGACGGTCGAGCGGCTGGCCCTCGAGCACAAGCCGAAGCTGATTATCGCCGGCGGTTCTGCGTACCCGCGGATCATCGACTTCAAGCGTTTCCGGGCAATCGCCGACGCCGTCGGGGCTTATCTACTAGTAGATATGGCGCATTTCGCCGGGCTGGTTGCCGCCGGCGTGCACCCCAGTCCGTTGCCGCATGCCCATGTGGTCACCACCACCACCCACAAGACGCTCCGGGGACCACGCGGCGGCATGATCCTGACCAACGACGAGGAGCTGGCGAAGAAGATCAACTCGGCGGTGTTCCCGGGCCTGCAGGGCGGGCCTTTGATGCACGTCATCGCCGCCAAGGCGGTGGCGTTCGGCGAGGCCTTGAGACCGGAGTTCAAGACATACAGTCAAGCGGTTGTAACTAATGCAAAAACACTCGCCAGGGTGTTGACGGACCGGGGCTGCGATATTGTCTCCGGCGGTACCGACACGCACCTGATGCTGGTGGATTTGCGGCCGAAGAAGCTGACCGGGCGCGACGCCGAGGCCAGCCTCGAGCGCGCCGGCGTCACCTGCAACAAGAACGGCATCCCGTTCGATCCGGAGAAGCCGACCGTCACCTCGGGCATCCGCCTCGGCACCCCGGCGGCCACCACCCGCGGCTTTGGGGGCGAGGAATTCAAGCAGGTCGGACACCTGATCAGCGACGTCCTCGACGGGCTGGCGGCGCGGCCGGGCGACAATGGCGCAGCCGAGAAGGCGGCCCGCGAGCGGGTGCGGAAGCTGTGCCAGCGGTTCCCGATCTACGGACTGGGTTAAGGGGCCCCGCCGATCCGGGCGGGCGGAAACTGGGAGGATGATCGACAATGCGTTGTCCGTTTTGCGGCCATAACGACACACAGGTGAAGGACTCGCGTCCGACGGAGGACAACGCGACCATCCGCCGGCGCCGCTTCTGCCCCGAATGCTCGTCGCGCTTCACCACCTTCGAGCGCGTGCAGTTGCGCGAGTTGATGGTGGTCAAGAAGGACGGCGAGAAGACCCCCTTCGACCGCGAGAAGCTGCTCAGGTCGCTGCAGATCGCGCTGCGCAAAAGGCCGGTGGAGGGAGACCGCATCGAGCGCATCGTCAACGGCATCCAACGTCGCCTCGAAACCCTGGGCGAGAGCGAGATACCGACCAAGGTCATCGGCGAGATGGTGATGGAAGCCCTCTCCGAATTGGACCAGGTGGCTTTTGTCCGGTTTGCCTCGGTTTATCGAAATTTCCGAGAGGCCAAGGATTTCGAGGCCTTTGTGGGCAAACTAGGCAGTGACCGGGAAAAATAGCCGGCGCCGCAGGACGACGGCCAAGGCCGGCGACGTCGCCACCATGCGGGCGGCATTGACGCTGGCCAAGCGCGGGCTCGGTCGGGTATGGCCGAACCCGGCGGTGGGCTGCGTGCTGCTGCGCGAGGATCTGGGCAACCGCGTCGTCGGCCGCGGCTGGACGCAGCCCGGCGGCCGCCCGCATGCCGAAACGGAAGCGCTCAGACGGGCCGGCACGCTCGCGAAGTCCTCGACCGCCTTCGTGACGCTCGAACCGTGCAATCACCAGGGCGAAACGGGTCCTTGCAGCGAGGCGCTGATCGCCGCCGGCGTCGAGCGTTGCGTCGTCGCCACTGGCGACCCGGACCCGCGGGTGGCGGGTGCAGGGCTGGCGCGGCTTCGGGCCGCCGGCGTCGTCGTCACCGAGGGTGTGTGCGCCGAGGAAGCGCGCGAGATCAACGCCGGCTTCCTGATGCGCGTCACCAAGGGGCGTCCGCTGTTCACGCTGAAGACGGCGACGACGCTCGACGGCCGCGTCGCCACCGCCAAGGGCGAAAGCAAGTGGATTACCGGCGAGGGCGCCCGCGCCTTCGCCCACGGATTGCGTGCCGACCACGACGCGGTGATGATCGGCATCGGTACCGCGCTCGCCGACCAACCGGAGCTGACCTGCCGTCTGCCCGGCCTCGCCGACCGCTCGCCATTGCGCATCGTCCTCGACAGCCGGTTGCTGCTGCCGCCGGCGAGCCCACTGGCCATGACGGCGAAGCGGCTGCCGGTATGGCTGTACGCCGGCGCCGGCGCCGACCCCGCCAAGCGCCGGGCGCTGCAGGCCAGGGGTGTGGTGGTGATCGATGCCGAGACCGGCAGCGATGGCCGGCCCGACGTTGGCTGGGTGGCAAGGGACCTTGGCCGCAGGGGCCTAACCCGGGTGCTGGTCGAAAGCGGCGGCCGGCTGGCGGCGGCGCTGTTGAAGCACGACCTGATCGACCGCATCGCCTGGTTCCGGGCGCCGAAGGTCATCGGCGGCGACGGGCTCGACGCGGTTGCCCCGTTCGGCATCGACGGCCTCGCCGAGGCGCCGGCGTTCGCGCTTGACTCGATCGCCCCCGCCGGCGCCGACATGCTCGAAACCTATCGTCGCGCGCCCTGATCGGAAGGCAGACGCGAATGTTCAGCGGCATCATCACCGATCTTGGCCGGGTCAAGGCCGTCAAGGCCGGCGACGACACCCGCATCGAAATCGAAACCGGTTACGACACTCGCGGCATCGCGGTCGGCGCCTCGGTCGCCTGTGCCGGCGTTTGCCTGACGGTCATCGACAAGGGCAGGGGCTGGTTCGCCGTGCAGGTGTCGGCGGAGACATTGAACTGCACGACCATCGGCGGCTGGACGAAGGGCGCGCCGGTCAATCTCGAACGGTCGCTGAAGGCGGGCGAAGAGATCGGCGGTCACTTGGTCGCCGGCCATGTCGACGCGGTCGCAACCGTGGTTGCCGCCGAGGACGAAGGCTCTTCACGGCGGCTGGTGATCGAGGCGCCCAGGACCCTCAAGCGCCTGATCGCCGCCAAAGGCTCGGTCGCCGTCGACGGCGTGTCGCTGACCGTCAACGGGGTGCGCGATGGGCACTTTGCCGTTACCGTCATCCCCCACACCCTGAAAGCCACGACGCTCGGCCTGCTCAAGCCGGGCGACCGCGTGAACCTGGAAATCGACCTCGTGGCGCGCTATGTTGCGCGCCTCGTGAATAGGGAATAAGCCGTTGTCAGACACCGAAAACCTGTCGCACGTCGACGAAATCATCGACGATGCCCGCAATGGCCGCATGTTCGTGCTGGTCGACGACGAGAAGCGCGAAAACGAGGGCGATTTGGTGGTGCCGGCGCAGATGGCGACCCCCGACGCCATCAATTTCATGGCCAAGCACGGGCGTGGCCTGATCTGCCTGGCGCTGACCGCCGACCGCATCCGGCAGCTCGATCTGCCACAGATGACGCGCCGCAACGCTTCGCGCCATCAGACCGCGTTCACGGTTTCTATCGAGGCTCGTGAAGGAGTGACAACCGGGATCTCGGCCTCCGACCGGG
>Ga0137796_10000634_pt1 | contig 21409 bp, 22 predicted proteins | sample OV2TP3_FD_97704 | JGI IMG/M metagenome (GOLD analysis project Ga0137796, IMG submission 97704) | reverse complement strand
CGACAACCTCTTCAAGGTTAGGCCTCCTCCTCGCTCCTGGCGCTGCTCGCTTCTCAGCCCGCCGCGGCTCACGAGCCTACCGGGATGAGCTCTAAACGCCTCGGGTCGGAATCCCAATGGAAAAGTGCATTCTCGGAAGTAGGAATCATGGCCCCAAATCAGGAGCGATGGGCATCGGCGTTCGGAACGATTGCCCTGGTCGGTGTGCTCGCCCTCATCCTCGCGGGGCTGGGTTCAAAGGGAAGCCGAGTTGGGAAGGACGCCCTCCCAAAAGGGGGTCCCGTAGCCCAGCCGCCGACTCGACGGACCCTGAACCAGTCTTGGGAGAATAGGTGTGGCGCCCTTCCCCAATTCCCTCCGGAAGAAACTTCTCGCAACAGTTTTATCTCGATGGCACCTCGGATCGGGAATTGGATTCTCCCGCTCGATCGAGATCGGTATTCCCTACAGGAACTTGCCGCGACTTCGGACGTCATTCTCGTCGGAGAAATCACCGGGATCTCGGTGAGGAACCTCACCCACAAGCCGTTTCGCGGGATCTACACCAACTATCGCTTCGCCCTGAGCGAGGTCATCAAAGGGACTTCTCGTTCGGAGGCCTGGGTGGAGATGTTCGGAGGAACTCTGGAGGACACCTCCACCATGATGGCGCACGCTCCCCGATTGGAGCCCCGGAAACACTACGTCCTCTTTTTGAAAGCGGACGATCGCCTGGCTTGTCCCGTGATCGGGTACACGCAGGGAGTCTTCATCGTCGGGGAGGACCTCCGCATGAAAGACTCTGAGGGTCGGCTCCTGACCTGGAGCACGGGCAAGGACACGATCGCCCGGTCCTTCTCCCGCTGTGACACAGATCTTGGGTCCGCGTCGACGATGCCCGTCTCGCTTTCCGAATTCTCTTCGTGGCTCCGAGGGAGGTAGGGTATGAAATGGCTCCGCCTGGTGCGGGGGGGATCCCTGGCCATCTTCGGGATGACCCTCTTCAGAAACGATCCCGTAGAGGGCTATAGCTTTCTAGCCACGGACGGGTCGAGGTGGCCGACATCATCGATGCCCATCAAGTTCTACGTCAATCCCACGAACGCCCCGGGCGGTCTTTCGGGTGCCGCCCAGACGGCCTTTGCCCAATGGACCAACGTGAGCAGCTCCTCCATATCTTGGAGTTACGGGGGATCGACCGCGAAGACGCAGAGCGTCTGGGATGACACCTGCGTCGTTTCCTGGAGTGCCGATGGAGACGGCTTTCAACCGGGCGACCTTGCCGTCACGACCATCAGCACGAATTGGTTCCTTACCAAAGACGTCGACGACGCCGACATTACCGTGAATGGGACTGAACGGTTCAGTCTCTCGGACGATCCTTTCGCCTACGATCTTCTCGGAACCCTGACCCACGAAGCCGGCCACGCGTGCGGCTTGGGCCATTCCGACGATCCGTGGGCCACCATGAAACAAGGCGCGGTGAAAGGATCCCTCCACAAGCGAACGCTCGATCTTGATGACATCGCAGGAGCAAGCGCACTCTACCCCGCTCCCTCGGCAAAGCCGCAGGTCCAATGGACTGGGCCTTCGACCGCCATTGTCGGAACGCCCCTCTACTTCACCGTCACCCTCAAGAATAACGGGGACGCCCCGGCCGGTTTCGTGTCCCTGGATATCTCGGTGAAGAAGACCATCTCCACTCTCAGCCCCACCACTTCCCTCCAATCCTGGAGTTCGGAGTGGATGTCTACCTCTGTAACCCCCGCCGGAGGCAGCCCGCTCTGGCACCGCCATGCGGAGAATCTCCTGCCAGAAGTGATCCCCATCGACGCCAAGATTGCCGCTCAAGCATCTTCCTTGCCGGTCGGAGAGGTGCGAAGCCTCACCATCAAGGTAACTCCGATGTCGGAAGGGGTTCTTCGCGTGCTCATCCGGGGGACCACGGACAGTATCGTCTCCCCAACGATCGGCTTGGAAGATCAGCAAGGGTGGCCGACCGAGTATTACCAGATATCGGTGTCCCAACCTTCCTCACCTCCACCTTTATTGCCGAGCATTGCTTGGACATCGCCCCCTCCTCCACAATCCCTCACCAGTGGAGAGGTGGCCGTCCTGTCCTGGATCGTCGCCGACGGTATCGCCACCCACACGGATGTCCATACGCACACCCTGAATCCTCCTTGGGCCGGCGTCGGCCACGTGCCCGTCCCATCCACAGGGAGTGGGACATTCTCTACATCTTGGGTGGCGCCTTGGGTATCCGTACCCACGAAGTACTTCCTAGGAGCCCACGCGCTCTTCACTTCAGGGGAAGACACAAGAACTTCAATCTTGGAGGTGGTGGTATACCCCAAGACCGAAGCCGCGCCTCTCGACGGGGACGAGGGCGAAGAAAGTCCTGTGGCCAATAGTGGGGGAGGTGGCGGGGGCGGAGGAGGCTGCGGATCGGTGGGGATCGACCTACTCTTGATTCCCCTTCTCCTTTTTCTACGCCGCCTTCGAAACCGTTCAAACGGCCGAGCCGTTTTTCCCAAGGAATGGACAGTACTGGTCGCGAAGGAGTCACACCGATGAATCTCCACCTGATTTTTCGGATGGACTTGGCCCAACAAGAAGGGGAGTTCATCGAGAAGGCAGCGCGAGTTCTCTATCCTCACATGGCCGTAGTCGGGAGCGTTCACGATCTGGTCGAGACCTGCGTCAAGGTCTGTTCCCCCGATCGGAGAATTGGCACGCTTGAAATCCTCGGACACAGCTTCTGGGATACTGGGTTCGATGGGATTTACATCGGAAGAGACCGCCTCAGCACTTTCACCCTTCCCCAGCACACCGGAAGTCTGCTCCGACTGAGTCCCCTCTTCAGTCGGAATCCCCGCGCACGAGTTTTCTTAGGCGGCTGTTTCCTGGGAAGAGACGGCGTCTCCCTACTGCGGGTCCTCTCCCTCCTTTGGGGAGGAGTGGCCGTGATGGCGGGAACCGCAGTTCAGGTCCCTATGAGGGAGGGCATCGAAGGTGAAGTCCGAATCTGCGTGGGGTGAATTGTTGGCTTTCGTCCAATCTTCGGGGAGTGGCAAATGCCCCCGAGCCGTTCTTCGGGCATTCCAATCCGATGTCGTGGTGATCGGTTTTCGAGCTTCCGCCGCAGGATCCTCACCACCACATCGAGCCTCTTACCCCTCGCTCGAATCTGCTCTCCTTGAGCTCGGATCTCCTCTCCCAGAGCGCGAATAGCGTCCAACATGCGAATCATGATCCGCTCATTCCGCTCTGAGCGCCTCTCGAGCGCGGAGACTCTTCGCCCCACGGAGCCGTTCTGCTTCGCCATTCCCTGGAGGGTCTACTCCATCACCGCCGGCCACTCAAGCCTCTCGCCGGAGGATGTGAAGCAAGCACCGGAGCGTGCCCCCCTCCGTGTAGATCCCGCGGACGTCGATGGGGCGCACCTCGAATCCGAGGGACCGATACGTCTCGGCCGCGGCCGCATCCGTTTCCATCCCGAACTGGGGTAGATAAACGATGCGCCCGCTGAGCAGGACGTTCGTGTAGGTGATCCACGCGTACTCTTTTCCCGTCGTCTGGAACGGAATCCTCCGTACGGCGAACCCTTCGCGCACGAGCGTATCGGCGACATGATCGAGCCGACGGGCCATCTCGAGATCGACTTCCCGTCCGAGAAGCCGCGCCCCAAGACGAGCGTCGCCGACGAGCATCGTTTGCCGGTCCACCGGAGCGAAGAACATCCCGATGTGATGCTCGGGGACGTCGCCCTCGATGAGGACGAGCTTTCGACCGCACACCTCTTCCACCAGATTCCGCAAGACTTCGCGCGGAAGGTGGGGATTCCGCGAGACGAGTACTTCGGTCGCGAAGACGAACCGGTCCGTGGCCGCGAAGTCTCCGCCTTCGAAGTGGAAGGGCGCGATCCGAACCTCGAGGCCACGTCCTCCGATGGCCCAGGGAGTCCGCCATTCGTTCTGGCGTTCGACCCCGCCGCGATGGGGAGTGGGCGGCACCCAGAGGATTCGATCCGTCGCCAGGAACCGATCGTGGCACCAGGGCGTGAGCGAGCGGTTCAGGAAAACGGCGCGGAACCGCTCCGGCGAAGAGACGCCCCAACTCGCCAGCTTCGCCCGAAAGGCGCGCTCCGCAGCTTCGTTCTCGCAGACGACGGTGACCCGAACGTCCGGATCGATCGCCCGAAGGAAGTCGCGCCAGGAGGGCTCGACCCACTCGGAGCCGGGGACGAAGTGCATCACGATTTCCCGGACCCGCCCCCCCGCATCCGTCACGATGCGGGAGGGAGACGGAGCGGACGGCGTCCCGCCGCCGCGAAGCGCGGCGTGAAGGATTCCGAGCAGAAGAGCCGTACCCGCCAGCGACAGGATCGTCCGCTTCATGGCTACTTCTCGATGTCGAAGAGAATCTTCTTCGGGCCGTTGGAGAGGAGAGTCGCGCGCTCTTTCCCGCAGACGACTACGATTTCGCGGAGAGTCGTCGCGCCGAAGTTCGTTTTCTCGTCGCCCTTGAATTGCGCGAAGTTGTCGAACTTGGGATCCACGAAGGAGAAGCGGCCGTCCTTGCCGGCCTCCAGGGAGATCTCGATCTCTTTCTCCCACACCGTGATCGGCCGAGGCATCATTCGCGCGACGGGATTCGTCGTCGTGTTCTGGAGGAGAAGCTTGACCGTCATCTTGATCGCCGCGCCCCCCGGGTTCTTCGCTTCGATCACGAGACGCCCGTGGGGAGACTTGTCGGGAAAATCGATTTTCGCCTCGAGTCGCATCCCGCCGATCTCCTTCGGGGCCTTCTCGAGCGTCGCGAGCTTGGGGTCCTGTGTCGTGGAGGTCAGGGGAAACCAGACGAGCGAGGCCAACAGGGCCGCACCCACACCGGAGAGCCAGGTTCTCATAGTCGATCCTTTCTGATGGACGCTAAGAGAGGAGCAACCTTCGTGCCACGGTCCGACGTCCCGGAAAGGGCGGGGTGTATCCCCCGAGATACTCCCCGCGTATCGCTGGACTCCCTGCGGGGGTTCTGCTACACCTGTTCCCGATTCCCACCGGAAAGGGCGCTGGAATGAAGCTCAAGCACCTCGCGTGGATCCTGCCGCTCGTCGTCGTCGCCGGGATCGTCGTCCTCATCGTCACGAAGAAGAAGCGACAGGAGGATTCGACGCTCGTCTACGCGCGCAGCGTCGACTCGACCACGTTGGACCCCGGCGAGGTCTCCTACGGCGAGGACGCGAAGGTCACGGAAAACCTCTACGAGAACCTCGTCACGTTCAAGGGGGACTCGCTGGATTTGGAACCTCGCCTGGCACTCTCGTGGACCGAAGCCGACGGCGGCCTTACCTGGACCTTCAAGCTTCGACCGGGAGTGAAGTTCCATGACGGCACCGACTTCAACGCGGAGGCCGTCGTCTTCACCTTCGAGCGGATGCTCCAGGAGAAGCATCCCTACCGGCCGAAGGAAGTGGAGTACGCCGCCGTGATGTCGTTCATCGACAAGGTCGAAGGAACGGGCGATACCGTGACCTTCCGCCTCAAGCGCCGAAACGTCACCTTCCTGCACGTGCTGACCCTCTTCGCCGCCGGAATCGTGAGTCCGGAGGCGGTGAAGAAGCGCTGGCCGCAATTCAGCCTTCATCCGAGCGGAACCGGGCCGTACCGATTGGCGGAGTGGCGCCCGGCGGAAAAAATCGTCCTCGAGCGGTTCGACGGATACTGGGGCCCGAAGCCTGCCGTCGCCAAGATCGTGGTCCTTCCCGTGGCGAGCGCCCAGACCGCCATCGAGAAGCTCAAGAACGGCGAGGTTCATATCGTCGACCACATCACGCCTGCGGACGTCAAGGCCGTGGAGGGAACGCCCGGGCTCCGGGTGGAGGTCGAGACTCCCCTCAACGTCTGCTATCTCGGATTCAATTCCAAGAAATATCCGTACAACGACGCGAATTTCCGGAAGGCCGTCGCTCTCGCGATCGATCGAGGCGAACTGAACGAGTTGGTGTACTACGGCCAAGCGGAGCCGGCGCGGAATCTCGTTCCTCCGGCGATTTGGCGGGACGCGGGTGAGTTCCCCGCCTTCGAATACGATCTCGAGAAGGCGAAAGAACATCTGAGGAAGGCGAATCTTCCGCCGGGCTTCCAACCGGAGCTTTGGCACATGGCCTTCGCGCGACCGTACGTCCCCGAGCCGGAACGACTCGCGGAGTACGTTCAAAACCAGCTCCGCAAGATCGGTCTCGAACTCAAGATCCAAAAATTCGAGAAGGCCGCCTGGAATCCCCGCACCAAGGATCCCGAACATCCGATGTACCTTCTCGGCTGGAGCGCGGATTACGCGGATCCCGACAATTTCCTTCACGCCATCCTCTCGGGAGGGACGAAGAACGAGCTCAACAACTCCTTCTGGGAACACGCGGAGTTCAACGACCTCGTGACGCAAGCCCAGGGCGAGTCGGATCCGGCGAAACGGAAGGAGTTGTACTTTCGAGCCGCGAAGATCTATCGCGACGAAATGCCGACGCTGCCGCTCGTCCACGTCAAGCAGCTCGTGGCCTGCGCGAAGCGGGTGAAGTACGATCTGCATCCCATCGAGGTGCGGCTCTATCCGGTGACGTTCGAGAAACCGTGACGGTCTACCTGCTCCGTCGGCTCCTGGCGGCGATCCCGCTGCTCTTCGCCGTCTCGCTCGTCGTTTTCGTCCTCACCCGTTCCGTCCCCGGCGATCCGGTGGACGCCATGCTCGGGGAGAAGGCGACGCCCCAAGTCCGGGAGGAAGTGCGGCGCAAGCACGGTCTCGACAAGCCCATCCTCGTGCAGTACGGCATCTACATGGAGCGGCTCTTTCTCCACGGGGATCTGGGCGAATCGTACGTCCGCAAGAATCAGCCGATCTCGGGCGAGATCCGGCGCCGACTTCCCGCGACCATCGAGCTCACTCTGGCGGCGATGGTCCTCTCGATCTTCGGCGGCGTGGGGCTCGGGGTGCTCGCGGCCGCGAAGAAGGGCTCGATCTGGGATTACGTCGGCATGCTGGCCGCGCTCGTCGGGGTTTCGATCCCCGTCTTCTGGCTTGGCCTCCTATTAATGCTCGCCCTCGGAGGCGCGCTGGCCAGCGGCGGTAATCTCGATCCGCAGTTTCAGCTCCAACGCCCGACCGGATTCGTCCTCATCGATACTCTGCTGGCAGGCGATTTTGAGATGTTTCTCGACGCGCTCCGCAGGCTCGTCCTTCCGTCGCTCGCTCTCGCCACGATTCCGATGGCGATGATCGCGCGCATCACGCGGTCGAGCATGCTCGAGGTTCTCGGGAGCGACTACGTCCGGACGGCGCGGGCGAAGGGCTTGGATTCCGAGAAGGTCTTGATGCGACACGCGCTCCGAAACGCGCTCGTCCCGGTGGTGACGCTCATCGGACTCGAATTCGGCTATCTCCTCGGCGGCGCGGTCCTGACCGAGACGGTCTTCGATTGGCCGGGGATGGGCACGTACATCATGAGTTCGGTGAGCAACCGCGACTATCTCGCGATCCAGGGCGCGGTGATGGTGCTGTCGATCACGTTCGTCGCGGTCAACCTGATCGTGGACGTGGTGTACGCCTTCGTGGATCCGAGGATCCGATATGGATCGGCGTAAGCTTCGGGTCCTCCTGCGCCATCGCTCGGCGATGTTGGGATTGGCGCTTCTGGTCGCCATCGCGATCCTGGCGATCGCCGTGCGCGGCCTCAGCGCTCACGACCCGCACGAGATGAAGGCGGGGCGGCAGGAGCTGAGCCCTTCGTCGGCGCACTGGTTCGGCACGGACAATTCCGGCCGGGACATCTTCACGCGCCTTTGGGTCGGCGCGCGCGTGTCGCTCCTCATCGGGGTGAGCTCGGTGCTCTTTTCGATGGCGATCGGAATCCCGCTCGGCGCGGTGGCGGGATACGCGGGCGGAGGGGTCGACATGCTCCTGAGCCGCTTCGTGGACTTGCTTCTATCGTTCCCGAGCATTCTCCTGGCGATCTGCATCGCGGCCGCGATGGGAACGGGGCTCAACACCGTCATCATCGCGGTGGGGGTAGTGGGGATACCCCAATTCGCCCGGCAGGTTCGTGCGAGCGTCCTTCAGCTTAAGGGGCTCGAATTCGTCTCGGCCAGCCGGGCGCTGGGCGCGGGCCATGCGCGGATCCTCTTCGTCGACATCCTTCCCAATGCGATGGGCCCGATCATCGTGCTGGCGACGCTCGGGGTGGGAAGTTCCATCCTGACGGCGGCGGGGCTTTCGTTCCTGGGACTCGGGGTGGAGACGGGGACGCCGGAGTGGGGTGCGATGCTGCACGACGGATACGGCTATTGGCGGCGCTCGGCTTCCCTGGCGCTCTTTTCCGGGTCGGCCATTTCGGTGACGGTGCTCGCGTTCAATCTCTTCGGGGACGGCTTGCGGGATGCGCTCGATCCCAAGTCGACGCGTTAGCCGGACCGTCGGCGTTTCCGGATCCAGTACAGGGACATGATGAGGAGGTAGGCGAGAACGCCTCCGGCCGTGGCGACGGCCACCCAGGGGATTTTTGCGAGAGCGAAGATCATTCCCGAACCGCCGTTCGAAGGCGGTCGAGGGCATGGGTCCACTCCTCCGGGAAACCGGGAGCGAAAATCTCGATCAAGTGTCGCGCCTTCTGGAGAGCCTTCTCTCGGCCGGCGGGCGGAAGGCCGACCGAGTCCAAGACGTTGTCGAGCGAATCCGCGAGCTTGCACAGCTTCACTTCGATGGGCGCGGTGCGGAGCCCATCGAAGTAGGCCCGCTCGCGTTCGGCTTCGGGAAGTCGCTTGTCTTTCGTGAGGAGGGCGACGAAGCCGGCGACGCGCGGTCCGAAGCGCCGGACCAGGTCGTCGAAATCCGTGGTCGTGTCCTCAAGGGTGTCGTGGAGAGCGCCCGCCGCGAGGGCCTCCGGATCCTTCACCTCGAAAGCGTCGCGCAGGAGGAAGAGGACGCGGGCGGGATGCGCGAAGTACGGCGTGACCTTGTCCTTGCGCATTTGTCCTAGATGGCGTTGAGCGGCGAAGGTAACCGCGTTGCGGACGAGATCCATGGCGGACATGGTAGCGAGCGGGGCGGGAAAATCAACTCTCTCGACTCGACCTTGACTGGGGCGGGTTGAGGCCTATAATCCAACGGTCCGCATCTTCCCCGGTAGCTCAATGGTAGAGCGAGCGGCTGTTAACCGCAAGGTTCGAGGTTCGAGTCCTCGCCGGGGAGCCAACCCCATGCGCTATGGGTCACAGCCTGTTCATGCGTCCGATTAGTGTTGGCTTTCGTGCGTGGCGTGCCTGAAGTTCGGCGAGACGGCGGCGGTAGGCGTCTTGTCGGGAGCTCCGCATCGCCAGGACGCCGAGATCCTTGAGAAGAACCACGGCCTGATCGTACTTCTGCGGCTGCTTCGTCTCGATCAATGCATCGACCTTCATCCAGGTCTCCTCCTGTCGCCTCTCGAGATCCTCCAGGTATTCTGCGCGTGCCGCAGCCTCCTCCCTTTCGCGACGGGCTCCCTCCTGCGCCTCGCGTTCCGCAGCCTCACGTCGCCGGATGGCTCTTCGTTCTTCAGCCGTGGCCAGCAGCTCGGCTACGGTGCGGTGCTTGTCTTTCGGGATACGCCCATCCTTATGGCGGGCGTCCCGGAATCGCTGCAATAGGTCCGCGCGGATGTGACGCTCGCCCTTCGCAAGCTGGAGAAGCAGGGCGTTCTCCTCCGAGGGAGGCAAGGCCTCGATCCAGCGAGTCCATTCCCCCTCTTCAAGGAGCTCGGGGGATGGCGCGATGGACGCTCGGGCGATTACTTCCATGAGGTCGCGGTCGATGCAAAGAAAGTCCGCCAGACCCTTCAGCGGCCCGGACAGATCGCCCAGCCCTCCCGGTACGGGTGGTTCAAGAGCCGCCTCCGTCACCTCCACCGACGGGTGCACATGGGCTATTGAGATCAGAGCAAGTCTCGAATCGCGTCAAGCTTCCTCTGGAGATCGTTCCAAGTGGGGATTGGCCCGAAACAGAGGATCTTGCATTGCTTCTCGAATTCAGCGGCAAGGACGTTCCGCAAGGGTGGCGACGGGAAGAGCGCATCGCTCTTGGCAAAGCTCATCCCCTGCGGCGGGACGTAGCTTCTCGGAAAATGGTTGGTGCTGACGCGGTCGTAGTCGGTCTTGATGTCGGCGTACTCCTTGGAATTGAGCATCGCCAGGACTTCCCGTCGGTCTGCCAGGCAGTAGAGGTCATAGTAGTGACGCGCGTAGGCACCGATGCCGGTTTGCGTTGCCTTAAACGCCTCGACCTTGGCGTGGATCGCAAACATCTTCTCCACGAAGGTTCGGCGGAAGTGAAGAAGGCGCATCTCGAACGGCCCCTCGTCCTCGGCGCCCAACGATTGTCCAGTCTCCACGAGGAACTGGCCAACGTAGGATTGGAGCTTCACCTCTTCGGTGGGTTCTTTCCCACTGGCTGTGCCGGCCTCGACCAAGACGCGGTTCCGAGTCTCGCCCGTGCCGGCGAAGCGCTGATCATATTCGAAGTGGTCGTTCCTGCCGAAGCCACCGATCGTCTGGCTCTCCTTACTGACGAAGGACAGGCCAGGATGCTGCTCGATCCGCCGCCGCAGCTTCTTCAACTCGCGGTCGATGCCCTTCTTCCCGAGGGAGGGCTTGAAGGCGGTAGGATCGAGGAAGATGTCTACATCCTCAGAAAACCGCTGGATCAGGTTCCATCCCTTCGACAGGCTGGTCCCGCCCTTGAAGATCACCTTGTCGCCCGCGGCGCCGGCGATCATGCGCAACGCCTCCGTGACGTAGTAGTCCTTCTCGATAATGGCTTCGCGCAATCCGCGCGAGTGAAAGTGCCTGGCCGCACGGAGGATGGCCTGATCGAAGTCCGCCTGTTGAAACAGTCTCATCCCATCATCGCTCCGCGGCCTGCCAGTCCTTTGCGTGTGCTAGGCCGGAAAGCGGCCCGAAGTCGAACCGCGAGAATGGATTGAGGCTGGCCCGTAGGCGGGCCAGCCTGCTCTTCGGCTTGCCAAGCTGTTGACCGACGGCTCCGAGCATCGCCCGAACGCGTGGAGGCTCGGAGAACGCGGCGGCCAGCAAGCGGTTGAAGCGTCCCGCTTCGCGGAAGGACCTGAGCAGTTTCTGCACGGTGTCGGCGGGCGTCAGCTCACTCGCCTTTCCGCGATTTCGCAGGAAGTCGAGCAGCGCGGCATCGGTCTCGCGAAGGGACCGCCAAGCCGGGGGCCTGCGCGTGTGGATGATTGCGTCCCTCCCGACGATCAGTCGCGGCAGACTGAGTCCATCCGTTGCCAACTCAACGCGCGCGGCGTACTGCGTGGTGAATCCGAGCAGGCTTGCGGCCGCAATGCCGGACGGGAAAACCGCTCTTTGCTGCACCGGCAACCCGCGGATAGCGGTTGGGTTGGGCAGGCTAGGTCCAAATGCCGTCGGGCGAGGCCGGAAATACAGCCCCTTTCCCAGCCTTTGCAGCCGCCCCTGACGAGTCAGACGGGACAGAGCCTGGGCGACCGCCTGAAACGGTAAGTCCGCGAAGTCAGACAGTCTCCAAAGCCGTTCGCCCCCGCTCTCGATGCGGCTTCGCACCATGCCCGCGATGGCACGTGGCGGTAAGATTTTCTCGGGTGCAATCACCATGAAAGAATCGTATGAAGTGCTCTGGTTGTTGTCAAGTTTTTAAGCATAAATACTGGACATAATGACCCGCCCCAGATCACGATGCCGTGCGAGGATCCGAGAGCCACCCGCGACGATCTACGCTGTGATCGAGCGCCTCTAACGCACCGGCCCTCCGCACGATGCAATGCAACGATCGAGCGAAGGGCCTTCCCGGAAATCCCATAGCGTCCCTTGAGGGGGCTGATCATTCGTACTTTGTCTCGTATCACTTTGGATAGGCGGAGGAGAGTCAGCATCTGCGATAACCGCGCCGGGCTCATGACCCCTCCGCTCGCGAACTCTGAGAGGGTTGCCGCCCCGCTGGACTTGAACTCCTAGTCCAGACTCTCGCCTCCTCGATGGGATTCGGTGGCTCCGAAGGCCCCTTCCCCATGGGCTCCCTGTCGAGAAGGCGCGACCGGCGGCCGTCCAAGAAATGGTAAATCGGGAACGAAATGCAAAATTCGCGCGGTTCACCTAACGGCCCATCCGGGGAGCCACTTACTATCAAATCCGAACTTAGCCGGGGGTGGTTGACGAGGGCGGCGTGAGGCCAAGGGAGAGGCGCGGTTGAAAGGATACGTCGCGGCGACCGACTTCGATTGGTACCGTCGGCTTGCCGGGGCCGGCGACCTCGAAGAGGTGAATTTCTGGCAGCCATCGGGGTACAGGGCAATCCGCTCCATCCAGCCCGGCGAGCCTTTCTTATTCAAGCTGAAATCACCGCATAACGCCATCTGCGGGTTCGGCTTGTTCGCCCGGGGAAGCGAGTTGCCCGCCTCGCTCGCCTGGGAAGCTTTTCAGAAATGCAACGGCGTCGAATCGCTGGAGGAACTCCTGGCGCGAATCGCCCGCTATCGGGCCTCTGTCATCCAGCCGGGCGAAGATCCACACATCGGATGCCAAATGGTGGCGCAACCCGTGTTCTTCCCGCAAACCGAGTGGGTTTCCCAGCCGGGAGATTGGCCTCCCCAGACACAGGTGGCGAAGATCTATGACCTTGAGACCGGCGAAGGTGCAAGAGTCTGGACAGACTGCCTCGCTCGTTCTCGAGGGAGTCTGGTGGTCGCCGAACCCGGACCGCGCTATGGAGCCCCCCAGCTGGTGAAGCCGCGCCTTGGCCAGGGCATTTTCAGGATCGCGGTTCTGGACGCTTATGAGCGCTCCTGCGCGGTCACCGGAGAGCACTCGCTTCCCGTCCTGGAGGCGGCCCACATCCTGCCTTACAAGAAGGGGGGCGAACATCAAGTTTCCAACGGCTTGCTCCTGCGTAGCGACCTCCATAGACTCTTTGACAAAGGGTACGTAACCGTGACCCCGGAGCTCGTCTTCAAAGTGAGCCCACGGCTTCGAGACGAGTGGAGGAACGGCCGCACCTATTATCCGCTGGACGGCGCCAAGTTGAGGGTCCCGCCCCAGGAGCGGGAGCGACCTGATCCGGAAATGCTTACTTGGCACAACCAGAATGTCTTCAAGAGAGCGGTCTCTTAGCTAGGTTCTGGTCGTATCGGATGAGTGTCTCACACGCCGCATGGTACGGGACTTCGATCCATGACTTTCTTTCTGCGTCGGATACACAGGTTCTTGACGCGCTGGCGGCCACGAGCGCTTTTGACGTCGATCTGAACCAGCGAGATGCTTGGCGAGAAGAGATCCATATTCTCCGTACCACGCTACGTGACGTAGCGTCGTCCGGCGGCGACGGATGGATCTATCTCGAATTCGACGTACCACGCCTTGGAACGCGCATTGACGCCGTCGTGATCGCGGGAGCCGCCGTCATCCCGATCGAGTTCAAGGTCGGAGAAGCCCGGTACCGGCGGACCGATATCGATCAGACCTGGGACTACGGACTTGATCTCAAGAACTTTCACGAGGCCAGCCACGATGCATCAGTGTTTCCGCTCTTGGTCGCGACGGCCGCCGCTGAGGGGGACAGCCGGTGGACGATGCCTCATCCCGATGGTGTCCGCCCCCCATGCTGTGCGAATGTCGAATCGCTTGGCCTGGCCGTCCGCCGGGCTCTAACCGAGGCCAAGGGGAAACTAATCGACGGGAAGGCGTGGGGATGCGCGTCCTATCGGCCGACTCCTACGATCATTCAAGCTGCCCGTGCGTTGTACAAACACCACACCGCCGACACGCATACCGTGTTCTGTTGACCCGCGCGCGGCAAGGCATGGCCATCTTCGTGCCGCCTGGCGACCGGGCCGATCATACCCGTGATCCCGCATACTACGACGGTACGTACCGGTACCTCCTTGATCTTGGCCTTCCGGAATTGACCTAGCGATCTGTCGTCTTGCTTTCGTTACGGCCCCCGAGACCGCATGTCGGCCGGTCATTGCGAACCTTCGCGATCCTGGCAGATAGGAGAGACCCCACGGGCCGTTCGCGGGCGTCCCGCCTCCGTCGAAGCTTCGGCGGACAGGCGCAGCGAATGCCGCTGCGAGGGCTCTTGTGGTTCTTCGAGCGCTTGACTCTCCCTCGTGGTATGATAAAATAGCATACCGGAGGTGCAGGTATGGGCGCGGCGAAGGTGGCGATCACCCTCGAAGAACGGCTTCTGCGCATGGTCGACCGCTGGGTCAAGCAGGGGCGATACCCGAACCGCAGCCAGGCCATCCAGGCGGCCCTCCGCGAGAAAGCGGAGCGCTGGAAGCGGACGCGCTTGGCCGATGAACTTGCCAAGCTCGACATCAAGGCGGAACGCGAACTGGCCGACGAAACGCTCTCGGGCGAAACATGGCCCGAATCGTAAGGGGCGACATTTACTGGGCCGACCTGAAGCCGGTACGTGGCCGGGAACAGGCTGGTCACAGGCCGGTTCTCGTGCTCAGCCGCGAGATCTTCAACGAGCGGTCGGGGACGGTCATCGCCATGGCCGTCACCAGCCAGCCTCAGCGGGCAGAGTTCCCCCTGACCTCTTCGCTGCCTGAGCCCCTTTTCCCAAAGCCGTCCTGGGTCAAAATCAGCCAGATTCGAACGCTGTCTACGGAGCGCCTGGGAAAGAAGCTGGGCCGCGTGCCCGAAGCCGAGATCGAACGCATCTTGGAAGGACTGCTCGATATCATAGGTCCATGAGATCCGTAGCCGCCAGGGCCCAGCGGTAGGTGTCAGAGATCCGACCATCGCAAGTGAGGATGGAACAGAGTACCCGATACGTCGTCGCGTCCGGCAAGTTCGGATTTGGATGCAACCCGGGGAGCTTACTCCATATGGTATGGGCCCCATAGTTCGCCCCTCCCCCTCACCCTTACGGGAGCCCTACAGAAGAGAGCCGTCTTCGGATCGCAAATGTCAGAGTTTGTCGATTCGCCCAATAAGCGTTGGCTTCCGTGAGTGGCGTTCGCGAAGATCTGCGAGCTGACGCCGGACGGTCGAGAATGCGCCGGACCTGGCAACACGGGAGCGCTTCGCGACGGTGTGCGGTCATTCCCGCATCTCGGGCAGATCGAGGAGGAATCGCCATGCCGGTACAACCACAATGCGTCCACCTTCAACGTCGATTCGCTCCTCCTCGTTCCTCGTCACGATGGTGCCTGTTTTGAGTTTCAGTTCGACCATCGCTTCACCCAGAGCCATCACCTCGCGCTTGCGCGCCTGCGGATCAGCCAGGGATTCGCACGTTTGGAACAAGGCCTTTGGGCGGTTCCGCCCCGGGACGATGAAATCAACCTCGCGGCCCGCTCTCGTCCTGTAGTAGTAGATTTCTGGGTTCGATCTACGGAGAGCCGTAAACACAAGATTCTCGAGCAGATGTCCCGAGTTGACGAGGATTCCCGACGATGTTGAAGTAACCAGAGCATGGTCGATGCAGTAGATTTTCTTCGGGTTGGCGTGGCTGCGGGCCAGCGATGCGTCGAAAAGGCGAACGCTGAAAAGGAGATAGGCGTCCTCGAACCACCCCAGGTAGTCCGACACAGACGATTTGGGGACCTTGTGGCCCAGCGACTGCAGATAACCGGTAAGTTTGTTGACGGAATAGAGCGATGCCGTGTTGTCCACAAGCCAATGGGCCAAGTCGGCCACCGCCCTGGGATGAGACACGTCATGGCGCTCGACCAGGTCCCGGAACAGGATGGCCTGGAAATATTCTTGATGCGTCTTGATTCTGAGGATCCGATCCAGTCCGGTGACCTCGGGAAAGCCTCCGCTCTGCCAGTATGCGTCGAAAGCCTTCCGGACCAGAAGTTTCTTTTTTGTCGAAAGCGACCCGACGGCCTCGACGCCCTTGGCATCCAGGAATTCCGTGAACGAGAAGGGGAACATCTCCCACGATAGGGCGCGCCCGCGCATCTGCGTGGCCATCTCCTTGGATAGCATCCGCGCCGAAGAACCCGTCAGGTAGACCTCGCACTTCTCGGTCCGCATCAGGCGATCGACGAACGTCTCCCAACCGAGAACGGCCTGAATCTCGTCGAAAAAGCAGTACACGGTCTGGGCGTTTTTCTTCTCGGGATAGATCGAGTAGTAGGCTTCGGCGATCAGCCCGAGGTTGTCCTGCCCGAGTCCATGCAGACGGTCATCGAAGAAGTTCAGGTAGAGGATGTTCTTGCGGTGGACGCCACTGTCCACGAGTCTCTGGATGATCTGGAAGAGATAGGTCGACTTTCCGCTCCGACGAACCCCAATACAGACGGCCGCCTTGCCGGAGACCGGCCGGAGCGCCAAACGCCGGGGCACTCCGGTTTCCAGTCGCATCTCCTGGAAATCCAGGATCATGGACTTGAGAGTTTCCACTAGGGGTGTCCATGTGGGCATAATATTTACCAGTTAGATACTAAACTGGACACAATAATAACCACTGTGTTCGGCGGTGTCAAGGCGGGTCCTCGACCTGCCTCTTACCTCTCGCCGATAGTTCCTAGGGGATAACCCGTCTATCGCGGCCGGGGCGGCATTCGAACCGCTGTAGCCGGCGAAGGGATGGATGTAGGCCCAGAGCAGGAGATCATCCCTTGCTCTTGAGAAGCGCACGGAATGCTGCAAGGTTGTGCTTGTGGGTTCCAAGCCGTGCGATCGGCCGCAACTCTCTCTCCGTAATACTGTTCCTGCCCACAACGGGTCCCATGGCGCGCACGTGGGCGCGGATCTCCCCAGGCAATAGCAGGAGCGCAGGTCGATGACCTTGTAGAGCAGGCTCGCACATCGATGAGCGCGGCCCCCATCGAGTTCATGCTGGAAGGGGTGAGGATGGCTAGATTCCCGGGCGTCGAATTTCGATGGACGCCCACGGGGCGGGTTCCGCACGTCACGGGAACCGGCTTGAGCGTGTGGGAAATGTTCCGCATTTGTCGGGACCACAAAGAGGACGCGAAGATGATCCGGGAGAATCCCCCCCCCTTCACGTCGGAGCAAATCCACGAGGGTGCAGCCTACGCGAGGGCGTACATTCACGAGATGCCGGTCCGATCGGCCAAGCCTGCCTTCGCGCGCGAGGTCAAAGTTCCGTGACCTCCGCACCTGACGGATTCTCCGGCCTGTGGAGCTAAACGGAGCGACCATGTACCTCTCCCTCTACTGGTGCACGCTCTTCGTCTCCAGCTCCTGGACCAACTTCGCAAACTCCAAACGCTGCTTTTCGCTGAGCATGGCGCGGATGTTCTCCCAAGCCCGGTGCGGGCCGTGCTGAACTTGTCGCGAAAATCCTTCGACAGCCCCATCATCTCCTTGTGAAGGCCGTCGAGGATGTCCTTGACCTTCGCGGTCTGCTCCTCGGTACGATCCAAGCGTTTGCGGAATGGATCCACGAACTGAGTCGAGTGTTCCTCCGTCGGGTGGCCCCCGTGGGGGTGCATGCTGCGATGATGGTACAGGACGCCCACCGCGACACCCGTGGCGAAGAGCGCCACCAGCCCGATAAGAATCCAGATCATCTTGGCGTTCATCGGGGCCTGGGAAGCCGGAAGGTCTTTGACCGTCTCGCGCGGTATGATAGAATGACCGTGACCGTTCACGATCCCCTTGCACCGCAATCTTCATGAGCTGCGCTCACCCATGGGGATGAAACGGGTACGGGGAGGTTGATCTCCGACACCTCCATCCATCCTCATCAGCCTTCAGCCATCCTCTTGTCGACGCCGAAAACGACATGGAAATCTCGGCGTCTTTGCGTTTTGAAAAAGCGCATGTCGTCGTTCCCCCCTGCGTTCGGACGAGGGCGCTGCGAAAAGCTCGACATCGCCGTTCCGGTCTTCGACCTCCCTCTCGACTTCTATCCGCCGGGATTCAGGCCAACAGGCGGCGCACGCGGGCGAGGAGTACTCGCTCCGCAAACGGCTTGGAGAGGAAGGCGGCTCCATCTTCGAGAGAATGGATGCCGGTGTCCGCGTACCCGGAAACATAGAGCACTCGAAGATCCGGCAGTCGTATCCGACATGCGCGGGCAAGTTCGGGTCCGGAAAGCCCGGGCATCACCACATCTGTAATCAGGAGATCCGGTTTCACACTCTCAAGGGAGTCGAGAGCCCGCTCCCCGGATTCCGCCTCGGTGACCCGGTACCCGTGGCGGCGGAGCTGCTCGGCAAGCAGGCGACGGACCTCGATCTCATCCTCGACGAGGAGAATGTTCCCCTCGCCGGGCAGGTCGGGAACCACGTCGCTTACTGGCGGGGCGACAGGAACTCCCGCGGCTTCCGGAATCGAAATGCGCACGGTTGTCCCCACCCCGGGGGTACTCGTAATCCCGATTCGCCCTCCGCTCTGGGTCACAATTCCGTACACGGTAGCCATCCCCAACCCCGTCCCATGGCCGACCCCTTTGGTCGTGAAGAAGGGCTCGAAGACATGGGACAGGGTCTCTGCGTCCATGCCGACTCCGTTGTCCCGCACCTCGAGTACAATTTCGGCCGCGGGCGACCGAGCGACCTCGAGATCGAGTTTTCCCCCGCGGGACATCGCGTCCCGGGCATTGAGAGCCAGATTCATGATCACTTGGGACATCTGCCCCGGATCCGCCAGGATGACGGCCGGTTGTCCGTCCGAGACCAGCCGGAACTCCACCTGCTCCCCGATCAGGCGCCGGAGCATGGGATACATTTCGCCCGCGATGGCTCGCAAGTCCATGACCTCAGGATGAAGGATCTGCTTGCGCCCGAACGCGAGAAGCTGCTTCGTGAGATCGGCCGCCCGTTCGCCGGCCTTTCGTATCTCAAGAGCGTCCAGACGCGCCGGATCGTCCATGGAAAGACAGGAGACCAGTAGGTCGCTGTACCCGATGATGGCCGTCAGCAAGTTGTTGAAGTCGTGCGCGATTCCCCCCGCCAGTCGGCCGATCGCGTCCAGTTTCTGCGACTGCAGAAGGTCTTCCTCGAGGCGGCGCATTCTCCTGAGATCGTGAGCCACCGCGGCGAAGTATCGTAACCGGCAGTCCGGGCTGCTCGAAGCCACGATCGTCATCGAAACGGGAATCTCGCTGCCGTCCCGGTGAAGGAACCGGGATTCACCCTGCCAATACCCGAACCGACTCGCGTAGGGAAATATCTCCTTTTCTAAGCGCTCCACCTCCGCTGGGGGATGGAAAGCCATGATCGGCACCCCTTCGATCTTCTCGTCGGAGGGCACCCCCAGCAAGGCGCGAGCCCCGGCATTGAAATAGAGCACCCGCCCCTCCGAGTCGGCCATCCCCACGAAATCCGGCAGGTTCTCGACGATCCGTGCCAGCCGACTGCGATTCTCGATTTCCACACCGAGTATTCGATTCGCCTCCTTGAGCTCCGCGGTGCGCACCCGAACTTGCTCCTCCAGCTCCGCACTCAGGCGCCGGTAGTCCTCCGTCGCGTTTCGAGCCGCGTTGATCGCCACGTTCACCATCACGCAAAGGTACCCGAAAGTGTCGTCCGCTTTCGAGGAGCGGATGGCCGCAGTCAAATCGCCGAACATCACCCTGGTCAAGGCTTCGGTCACGATTTCGACTTGCTCCTTCACGAACCTACGATAGTCGTCCATGGCTCACACACCGGAACCGAAGCGGACCTCCACTTCGCACCAAGGATCTCCCCTTCGTACGCACCTCGGCTCGACGACGGACCCTTCTTCCCGGTAGTACCGCAAGACCCCCTCCGCGACGTACCGCAAGACTCCGCAGAGTCGGTTGGGGGAATCGTACTTGTACCGAAGATGGCGTGGCCCCGATTCGATGATCCAGAGTTTCTCCCTAAACTCCGTCATCGACGCGGCCGTCGGCCACTGTTTGTGAATGAGGGGCACTCGTTCCAGAAGCCCGCGCGCCGAACCCGACACCTTGAAAATGGCGGGAAAGAGAGTGGGTGAGATTTCGATGAAATAGTCCGAGAACGCCTTCTGCGCCGTGTCGTCGTCTACGCCGTAGAGGCGCAGTGCGGCACCATAGAGAGACTGAAAGTCCGATTCCGGATATACGACCTCCGTGTGGTATTCGGTGCGCTTCACGCCGGCTATGTCGAAGAGGCGGTCCACCCCCTCCTCGCCGTGATGCGTACGGACCATTCGGACGAAAATGTTCAGAATGTGTCCCATCATGGCTTGGTTCCTCCGTACCTTCGCACTTCTGCCGTTACGCTTGTCATGAGCGGAAATCTCCCACCGGCCGCGAGGCTCTTCATGAAGAATCCCTTGCGATGGCCCGAAGGAGGGCCGAGCCCGAAACCGGGCGCGGAAGGGACTCCGGCCCGGCGCCGACCACGACGGCGTGACGACCCGAATGGCGCACGCAGGCGGCTTCCCGCAAGGCCCATTCCTCGCTCGACGCTTCGAGAACGACGACCGCGGCTCCCTCCCGAACGGATCTCCCGGACTGCTGAAGGAAAATCGCGACCGGATCCACCAACGCGGGGCGCTCGGCGAGGATGGAAACAGCTCCGATGGCCTCCGGACGTCGTGCCGGAGAAAAGTCTTGGCTCGAGCCTTGTAATAGGAGGATTTGGGTGAGTTCGACCACGGCCGTCTCGAGACCTCCGAGGATCTTCTTCGCGCGCTCCGCCGTGACGTCGAGACGCCGGAGGACGTCATCCGGAATCTCGGGGAGCGTTGGGTCCCCATCCGAGCCGATATCGTACGCCCGAACGAGAACGTCGGCTACCTTGACCTCGGCGACTCGCTCGAAGTCCACCTCGGGCCTCGACGCAATCTCCTCCCATGGGAGATGATGGAGGACAATGCCGTCGAGAATCCCCTTCGGCAAACCCCACTGCGAGAGGACTTTCCCCGAAACCTCGGCGTGATCCATTCCTATCGCGGTCGACTCCATCTCGTGGAGAGGCCTCCCATCCCCCACGGATCGCGACACCACTTCGGAGTACTCGTCGTGGAACTGGTCGTCGAACACCGCCTGCCCGATGTCATGGAGCAGTCCCGCGAGAAACGCCACTTCCGTCGCTTCTTCCGGTTTGCCCGGTATCGACGCAATCTCTTGCGCCACTACCGCGCATCCCAAGGAGTGACGCCAAAGCTCCAGCCGGTTGAATCCCTTTCCGGTCGGACCTCCCCGGTACTCTTCCACCATCGACACGGCGAGGGCAATGTCGCGGACGCTTCGGCCTCCGAGTCGCGCGATCGCCTGGGAGAGATTCAGGACGCGCCCATAGTGCGCATAGAAGGCCGAATTCGACAGGCGGAGGATCCTGGCTGTCAACGCAGGATCGCGACCCACGAGTTGGGAGAGTTGCCGCGTATCGAAATCTGGCCGGGCGGTGGTCTCGACGATCTCGGCCGCGACGAAGGGGAGGGCCTTGAGATCCACTTCGCGTTTGAGCATC
>Ga0137796_10000633_pt1 | contig 21417 bp, 17 predicted proteins | sample OV2TP3_FD_97704 | JGI IMG/M metagenome (GOLD analysis project Ga0137796, IMG submission 97704) | reverse complement strand
AATTTGATACCTGACAAGTTTCATGGCGAATGGAATTATACTATTGCTCCCGACGATAAATAGGCAAGTAATTTCATTACAGTCCCTAAGATGTTCAAGCGAAGGAAGAAAAAATTCCAGCCCCCTGATTTTAAGACGTTCAGCCTGTTTAAATATTTTGTCAAAAGTACTCTTATCAACAAACATGAAATCGACATCCATCAGAAAAGGCTTGTTACTTTTAAATTGAGCAAAACTATTTTGAAGGCTTTCTTGCTCATATCCTTCTTTTCTCAACGCTGTGGAAATTCGCTCAAAATCTTCCTTAATAATCATGAAATCCAAATCCCCTGTTTGTCGGCTAACTTTATGATAATTGACTGCGTAACCGCCGATTAAAACACAGGAGATTCCTTCTTTCTGAATAATTTCTGAGATTAAGTGAAAAACCGATAAATAATCGCCCATAATCTTAAATTCCTACAACTTTCCCCTTAAGAACATGCGGACTAGCGTCGGTAATCTTCACGTGTGCGAATTCGCCTTTACGATGGGGCGGCGCGGCAGGAAAAATGACGAGTTTATTGCTATCCGTACGGCCTTGGAAATCGGTCAACGTGCGGGTTGTCTTTTCTTCTTCGATTAGGACCTTCTGGATCTGGCCGATCTGTTCGCGGTTTTTCTGAAGCGAGGCGGCTTTTTGAATCTCGTTGAGCCGCATGATGCGCTCGGTCTTCTTTTCATCGGACACATCGTCCGGGAATTTCCGTTCGGCAATCGTGCCTGGCCGGACCGAATATTTGAATATGAAGGCCGAATCGAACTGAACGGCGTTCATCACCTTGATGGTATCTTCGAACTCGGCGTCGGTTTCGGTAGGGAAACCCACGATGATGTCTGTTGAGAGCGCGGCGTTCGGGATAAGCCGGCGGATCTTGTCCACCAGTGCCAGATACTCCTCTTGAGTGTACGTGCGATCCATCATCTCCAGGATACGGTTGTTGCCGGCCTGCAGTGGCAAATGAATGTGTTTGCAGACCTTGGGATTGTTCGCAATCAGCTTGAGAAGCGGTTCAGGGAAATCCTTAGGGTGCGGAGAGGTAAAGCGAATCCGTTCAATGCCGTTAACCCGGCTGACCGCCTGAAGGAGTGCGGCAAAATCGTCTTCTTCGTGACGATACGAATTAACGTTCTGGCCCAAAAGGGTCACTTGTTTGAATCCTTCATCGGTGAGTTTTTTAACCTCATCGACAACGCTGACGACCGCACGGCTGCGCTCGCGGCCCCGTGTGTAGGGCACGACACAGAATGTACAGAAGTTATTGCATCCACGCATGACCGCGAGCCAGGCGTTTACCCCTTGCTTGCGAGTTGGATAAACATCGGAGTAGTCCTCGAACTCCGACAACGTCACATCAAAGGCCTTCTCGCCTGTTGTGCTCGCCTCGCGGATGAGCTGCGGCAGGCGCTTGTAGCTGTCTGGACCGGCGATAAAGTCGATGCCGAGGTTGGGATTTTCCAAAAGCGCCTTGCGGAAGTTCGTCGCCATGCAGCCGAGGATACCGATTAATGGCCGCTTAAGCCCCGCCTGCCGGCGCTCGTGTTTGATGGAATGGATTCTTCCGTAAACTTTGTTGTTCGCATTCTCGCGGATGGAACAGGTGTTGAGCATCACCACGTCCGCCTCGGCTTCGGTCGAAACAAAGGCAAAATTCTCCTTTGTCAAAATCGTCCGGATGAGTTCGGTGTCGTATTCGTTCATTTGGCACCCATAGGTTTCAACAAAGACCTTCATCTTAAAAATCTCCATGTCTTTGTTGAAACCTAAACACGGGTGCCCCCATGCTTAGATTTGATTGATCTAATCGCATTTTAACTCTGCGAAGATCAATCAAACCTATGGGGGCAGCCTTCGTCAATAATTTACACTTTATTCTGTCCATAAGTCTTTATCAAATCTTCTTTTCGATCTCTAGTATAACTCTTTATCTTTCGTTCCGCTCTTAAAGCATTTTTGTAATATTGGTATTCCTTCACAAAGACTAGTTTAATCGGTTTTCTTCCCTTCAAATATTTCGCTCCAAACCCATTTTCATGACGTTCAATTCGTTTCTCAATATTATTGGTAAAACCCGTATATAACGTCCCATTCTTGTCTTGAATTATGTATACGTAAAATTTATCATGCCGTTTCATCTTTTGCCCAATCCAAATCTGTGGACCACGGAAAATAGGTGCCAGTCACTTTTTAGGGGACACTCAGCTCCCTGTCTGTCCTCTTTTAGGTGCCTGTCACCTTTTTCTTCCAAAGCGCTCCTGGGCCGCGGCCAAGGCAGTCAACTTTTTTCTCGTGCTGTAGATCGCGCAGAACGATTCGTATCATATCTCGACTCACGCCCGGACATGCTTTCTCAAGATCAGACAAAGTGAATTCCTTGTCGAATCCTTCGATAGTGGACTCGATGAGTTCAGTTTTTGATCCGCGTGGACTTTTCATTTGACCAACCCGGCTTTCGAATTCTTGATAAGCCATCTTAAGAATGTACAAAAGATAATTGATGTACGGCCATGGATCGTGCTTGCCTTCGTGCCAGCCCTGGGAACTTTGTTCTAGGGTTTCGTAATACCGTTCTTTATTTTGTTCGATAAGCCGCTCCAAGCTGATGTAGCGGCCGACTTCATAGCCAAGAGAATAACATTGAAGCAAAAGAAGGAGCCGCGAAACACGGCCGTTGCCGTCACGGAAGGGATGAATGCAGAGGAAATCCAAATTGAATGCCGCAAGCGCGATTAAGGGATGAACATTCTTTTCCTTTAAAGAATCCTGCCATGCCTCAACCAGTTTCTTCATAGCCGGCCCAGTTTTTGAAGCTTCAACTGTCTTAAATCGGACGCGCTCCCGTCCACCGGGAAGTTTTTCAATGATATCAACATTTTTCTCTTTGTATTTGCCTGCATCCCAGATTCTCCACGGCTAATTCGATGAAGTTTGAGAATGGTCTTTCCCAAGATTGGAATCTTTGCGCCCTCGCGATGAATCCAATCAAGCGCCGTGCGATAACAACGGACTTCTTCTTCACTCCGGTCTTTAAGATGTCTTTTTCCGAAGATAACAACCCTCTTTTGATCAACAGTGACTCCTTCGATTCGGTTTGAGGAAATCGCGCTTTCGATCAAGGCATGTTCGCGTAAGACCTTGAGTTTCTGAGGTGATTGTTTGGTGAAAAGTTCTTGCTTCCCTCGTGCCTCGCCCAAATCCGCCAAATACCAAGAGGTTGTCGTTGGAATATTCTCTATTTTCTTTTCAAATTGCTGAAACGTTTTCAACTGTTGCCCTCACAATCGAATAGCATCTTCAGAATTCCCAAAAATCCATTTTGAACTAGCCATTTAATCATTTCTAAATATCCCAAGTCCACTGCATGCATCATAGCGAATGATCCTTCCGTGGCATCTGGGAAACGAAATCCACGGCCTGCTGGATCCAGCGCTTCAGGGACTCCTCGGTTTTCATTCCCGGAGGACGAACCATCACCCAGCCCTTCATGGCCCGTCCGGTAATATCAAACGGCACCACGTTTGCAAATAGAAAATTTACTCTACCCTCCCGCAATGGCGCCTACGATCAAAAACGTCTCCCTCCCTGAGGCGACGGACTCAGACAACGGGCTATCGGGAGATTCGTTGGAGAGATCCTGTCCGCAGGCGAAAAACCGCACGAAGGGCCGGCGCTTTTGGGTCGTGTGGTCGCGGATCGTCCCTTTCAGCATCGGATAGCGGACTTCCAGCGCATTAAGGATCGTCTGTTGCGTTACGGGGGCCGGGACATCCAGCTTCACTTCGCCCTCAATGCGGGCCAACGTGCGCAGATGGGCCGGGAGTACGACGCGGATCATGACAGTGTCTGGACCTCCACCGACAGGACGGCCGGAAGATCTCGAACGACAGGCGTCCAGTTGTCCCCGGCGTCTACCGAGGCGTACACCTGCCCGCCGGTCGTGCCGAAATACACACCGCAGGGATCAAGCGAATCAACGGCCATGGCGTCGCGCAGCACGTTGACGTAGCAATCGCGCTGTGGCAGACCCCTCGTGAGGGGTTCCCACTCGTTTCCACCGCTGCGGCTGCGGTAGACGCGAAGCTTTCCATCGGGTGGATAGTACTCTGAGTCGCTCTTGATCGGGACCACGTAGATCGTGTCCGGCTCGTGAGCATGAACCTCAATCGGGAATCCAAAGTCGGTCGGCAAGTTTCCGCTCACCTCGTGCCACGACTCCCCGGCGTCATCGCTACGCATGACGTCCCAGTGCAGCTGCATGAACAACACATTGGGTCGCGAGGGGTGCATGGCGATTGAGTGAACGCAGTAGCCGACCTCGGCATTCGGGTCTGGGATGTATTGGGACCTCAGTCCACGGTTGATCGGTTGCCACGTCTTACCACCGTCATCGCTCCGAAACGCCCCCGCTGCTGAGATGGCAGTGGTGATCCGCTGGGGATCGCGGGGATCAAGAAGAATCGTGTGCAGACACATCCCGCCAGCGCCCGGCGCCCATTGAGGCCCTGTGCCGTGGCCGCGCAATCCGGCCAGCTCCTGCCAAGTCTGTCCGCCGTCGGTTGAACGAAACAAAGCCGCGTCTTCCACCCCGGCGTAAACCGTGTCCGGATCGGTCAATGATGGTTCGAGATGCCAGACGCGCTTGAATTCCCAGGGATGCTGCGTGCCGTCATACCATTGGTGGGTCGTGAGGGCTTTGCCGCCTCCGGGGGAAGTGTCGTACACAAACTTGTTGCTTTCGCCTTTTGGCATGCCATCTGGCGTTGTGGTCGCCTCACCGGGTGGGGTGCCCTCGGCTTCGCCGAGAGACGAGCCGGGCTGCTCCCAGGTTTTGCCGCCGTCATCTGAGCGCTGGATCACCTGCCCGAACCAGCCGCTACATTGCGACGCGTACAGCCGATTCGGCTCGACCGGCGAGCCTTTCATATGGTAAATCTCCCAGCCCCCAAAATAAGGGCCGCTGACATCCCAGCGCTTGCGCTTACCATCCGCTGTCAAAATGAATGCGCCCTTCTTGGTGCCCACCAAAATCCGTACTTTGCTCATCCTCTCCCCCCTTCCCCAATTTTGCATACCATCCTAAAAGAGTGATCAGAAATCTGCTACTGACATACACAAAAGTAATAGGAACCGTTTCATCGTTGAGCGGAATATTTCTATTACTTTTGCGAAACCAATTGGTTTCGATGAAGGCATAGGGATTCCGGGGACACACACCGTAACCTCATTGAATTCGGGCTCTCTCCTGTCCTCGATATCCAGAAAAAATGGGCCCCGCAAGTCTATTTTCAATTATCGCTAAAACATCCTCAACTTCGATGGCCTCCATACATTGGCCACAAAGGGACTTTCCTACTCTCTGGCAAGGGGTATTGCCCGGATAACACGGCATGCAAGGCAATTCCGCTTTTGAGGCGACAATATTATGGCGATGGAAATAAGGATAAAGAAAATTCTTTGACGTTGCACCGTAGAGACCGATGGTCTTAACCTTCATACAGCTGGCCAAGTGGAGAAGGCCGGAATCCGGTCCGATAAAGAAATCACACCGTTTGATGAGGGCCAGAGCCTCAACTAAGGTCGTCTTGTCGATCGCGGATATGATGCCAGGCGAAAGCTTCTCTAAGACGCTGCGGCTAAAAACGTCGTTGCCGCTTTTACCAAAGGCCATGACCTTAAAACCGTATTTATCGGCAAGAATTTGAGCCAAGTCATTCCATTTTCCAACCGGCCAGTTCTTTAAAGACCAGGCCGCCAGAGGACAAATACCAACGATCTTATCCCCCGGGCTTATCTTGTTATGCGCCAAAAATTGATCGGAGAAATTGGCGCGGCTTTGCGTATTGAGTTCAAAGACAGCCTCAGGATTGTCAATGCGATGAAATCGCAAGAAATCAAGATAGATATCCACCACATGTCTTTTTTTATCGGAAATCTTACAGCCCAAATACTTCCTGAGACTCCAAACATGGGGAATTCCTAGAAAATGATGCATGGATGTGCTTTTAAAAACAATGGCGAGGTCGAATTTCTCTTTTCTTAAAGAGACCATAAACGGGAAGCGGCCGAATATTCTTTGATCCGTCACCTTCCGGTCAAAAACAATGACTCGATCCAAGCCGTTGGTGTTTGCGACAATATTCTGGGCTCCCGGTGAGGTGAGAAAAGAAATCCTGGCTTCTGGAAAATTTATTCTTAAAGGCTTGACCACCACCAGGTCATAACAAACATCACCAATATTGGAGTGGCCAATAATGAGGATATTTTTAAAGGCCTTGATCATCAACGTCTTCTTGCCGGCCTTCGGCTTCCAGAACGTCCCTGAGGCCTCGGTGAGGGCCCTTGATCTCGGACATCCTCCCGGCGATCACGGACGTTTTCCCGCTTGTCGCGGTAGTCTTCGCGCCTGTCCCGGCGATTTTCTTTACGATCGCGGACATCCTCGTGATGATCCCGGCGATCTTCCATTTTGTCCCATTTGCCGCCGTCATGACGGCGGTCCCAGCGATCCTCGCGCCGATCACGAACGTCCTCCCGGCGATCACGGCGGTCTTCCCGCTTGTCCCGGAGGTTCTCTTGCTGCTCTCGGAGGTCTTCGCGGCGGTCCCGCCAATCCTCACGCTGGTCCTGCCATTCCTCTTTGCGTTCTCTCCAATCTTGCCGCAACTCCTGGGTCTTGTCCTGCATTTCCTGCACATGCTCACGATGCAAGGCCTTGAGCTGTTCTCTTAACTGCTGGGCTTTTCCCTTATCACCGGCTTTTATGGCTTCGTCAATCTTTTGGCGTAAAGCCCGTTCCTCTTCGCGGGCCGCCTGGCCTTCCTCTTTTATTTCCTCCCGGCGCTCCCGAAGGTCCTGACTTTCCTCCCGCCATTTTCCCCGATCGCCTTTAGCGGATGATTCTTCGGCAAGCGCCAACAAAGGGATACCTCCAGAGACGACCAACCACAAAACAACCAGCCAACTCTTTTGCATTTGATGCCTCCTTTGTTCAATAAAACGTTTATGAATCTTCGCAATCAACTGTTCAAATTTTCCCTGAGCGGTTTTATCCCAGATCATTTCAGCATCCTCAAAAATCTTTTGTTGAATTATAGCACATTCAGTCCTGTTACCGAAGGGATTAAACCAGCTAAATTGGGGAGTCTCATTGTCTTAAGGATCCAATCGGAACGGATTAAATTGGGCATCGACAAAGATAATCCAGGCGGTGGAAGCCAGACTCAGGACATGGGGGTCGTGCGAGTTCCATCCGAAGGGAATCCACCCGCGCTGCGAAGAGTAACTGTAGGCCGATTGAGTGGGCGAAACATCTTTTAAAAGAATCTCCATTCCCCGGCGCATGGTGTACATGTCCAAGGCCGCCTCCAGGGCCAAGGCGGGACTCTGTTCTTTGTAGTGCTTGATGATCTCCTGAAGGGCCATGAGGCCACCGGCGCTCCATTCAATCGAGATCCTGTCATGTTCGCCGGTAAAGCCCACACCCAGCACATTTCCGTGTTTGTCAAATACGCCGGAATATTCTTTGGCCTTCTGCCAGATCCTAAAGGCCGTGCCTTCGCCAAACCATTGATCGATCAACCCCGGGCCGAAACAAACAATGGACCAGGTCTGCACATCCAAAGCAAAATGTTCGCGATTTGGGACCCAATGGCCGTTACGAAAGGTCGCCCCCTGGTAAAAAATGCCTTCTTGCGGGTTCCACATAAAATGCAGGAAATCTTCGATGCGGTTCATCGCCACTTTGTACTCGGGATTTCCGGTCACCTCATAAAGCATGCGGAAGGCAGAATACCAGGAGATATTGTTTTCGGTTGAAATCTGATTGTACCACCAGGTGCCCTGTTCCCATAAGCCCTTTTCGTCTTTCAGTAACTCGCGGTGGGTTCCCAACGGCGCCATACGCACCCCGCCGATCTCAGATTGCAAGATCATCGCGGCCCGGGCCAATTCTTTGGCCAGGGCGAGTTCCTTGATCTTTTCATCCTGTGGATACCCAAAGACAGGGTTGTCATATTTTTTCTTGTATAAATGCATAGCGGCCATGGTGACCCAGGCATTTTCGCCAGCCACCGGTTTCCAGTCTTCCCAGTGAAGGCGGCTGTTATTGGGGAATCCCGAGAGAAATTTCTTTCCATCTAAGGGGTCCGCGCCTTGAAATTTTCCGTCCGCGTTGATGATCCGAAAAATAAAACCCCGCCGGCCATAGTCCATCACATCTGAGGCCACAAGCTTGGGGCTCTGGGGATCATAAATAAAAAAATTTTCGGGATGACCCGCACGGATATTATGAAGATCCCCAACCGTGGCATTCCAATAGATATCAATGAGCTTAAAGGCACGGGCCAAACTTTCTTCATCGCCTAGCATGGCCAGGACGATCTGGTAGACCGCTCCGTCATAGATATTAAGCCCTTGATGAGTCATCATCCGTTCAATAACGCCCTCTATGGCCTCCTGTCCTCCCATATTGTGGTAGACCCCCGCTCTTTCTTCGGGGGTGATATAAAAACTGTACGGAAGCTGGGTGGCCGGGCTGATATTGGCTTTGAGCCAGTGGATGAGTCTAGGATTCACCAAACCTCCCAATAGTGTCGCGCCCGGTGCGGACTCTGCTCGGACAAATTCAGCATTCGCCTGGAATAAATAAAGACACAAAAAAATAAGTGATATTTTTTTCATAAAAAAGCCTCAATCCTTAAAAAGGATTGAGGCTCGAAATTTACGCTCTAAGGGAAATCGCTTCTGCTTCTTCCCAAAAACCTTCGCCTGCCGGCAGGCAGGTTTGGGGCTTCGCAGAATTATCCCGCATTGTTTCGGTAGCCAGGCAGTCCTTTTAAAGGATCCAACGGCTTTGCCCCCCACAGCTTTGCTTTGCAAAGCTAAGCGTGGGGGCCCCCGCCTAACGGCGGAGAGTCCCCAGGTTGCCCTGCACGCCAACCTGCTTGGCGCGTCAGCCACTGCTTTCTGGCTGAGGTTTGCCTTTGTCGTTCAATCGAGTCTTCTTCAAAAGAACAATGAGAACCTAAGGCAAGTATAACCGACTTTTTCGAACTGTCAAGGAAGCGCTTTCTTAAGATAAAATTCAATTGACCAGGTTAAAGCTCTGTGATAAATTTCCACAGGCTACGTTCGTGGTTTGACTCGCCTAAATGGTGAGCGAGCCTTTGGCGGACTTGCTTAAGGGCGAGTCGAACCATAAATATTGACCCATGATCCACAAACCTCAAAATCTAATTCTACAGCAGATGGAACTGGGCCCAATGGGAAACTTTCTTTACTTCCTGGGTGATCCAACCACCAAAGAGATCGCCGTAATTGATCCGGCGTGGGAAGTCCCTTTCTTAAAGAAAGAGGCCCAAAGGCAGGGATTAAAGATCACGAGTGTCCTCTTGACCCACGGCCATCCGGATCACCTCAATGGCCTCGAGGATCTTTTATCCACCCACGATGTCCCGGTGTATGTTTCTGAGCACGAAGCCCCGATCTTTAAACCCCAAGGCAAAAACATCCAAGACGTGAAACCCCACCAAAGATTAAAAATCGGCCAGATGGAAATCGAATGCCTCCACACCCCGGGCCATTCGCCGGGGTGCCAGTGTTTCTTGGTTCAAGGACAGTTGATTTCCGGGGATACCCTGTTCATTGATGGCTGCGGCCGCTGTGATCTTCCGGGAAGCGATCCCCGGCAGATGTACGATTCTCTCTACAACACAATCTTAAAGCTGCCCGACTCAACTGTCATTTATCCCGGGCATAACTACGGTCCGATTCCCTACGATACTTTAGCCAATCAAAAGAGAACCAATCCGTATCTGCTGTGTGCTAACCTGCAGGAATTTTTGGAAGAGCGTATGCCCCTGTAGGTTTGCTATCGCAAACCTACGGGGGCACCCATGTCTAGGTTTCAACCCCAACCGTTTTGATTCGTTTTGAGAAGCAAAGCGAATCAAAACGAATCAGTGGGGGTTGAAACCTATGGGTGGGGATTTCGCTGTGAGGGAGATTGCCTCCGCAATAGACGGTGACAGAGTCAGTGGTATTACGAAGGTCGCGAGGCTTGGCGCTCGAATGAGTCGAACAAGGCCTTCCTCACCATCCAGCGGTAAGCTCGAAAAGGCAGGATTCTCCGAAGACAATACAGCATCCGTCCTTCTTGATCCGGAATATTACGGAAAGGAGGATTCTTTTTCTCGATGAGTGTCTCCACCAACAAAGCCACCGCCTCGGGATCTTTCCGGCAGCGATCCACATAATCCTTAAGCCTTTTGGAGAGAAAATAAGAAGCCGCATAGTAAGGGCTCTGCGGATTGGAGAAATTCTGGGCGTAACGCGCGTTGTCCTGAAAGATCGCTGTTGGATACGTGCCGGGTTCCACTAAAAGAACGTCGATCCCAAAGAGCTTCAGTTCGTAATGAAGACTTTCCGAGAACCCCTCCAGCGCCCATTTGCTGGCATTGTAAGCCCCGAGCGCAGGCGTTGCGTGAATCCCGGCCATGCTTGAGATATTGATAATCTTTCCCTGGCGCCGGGGACGCATGAGAGGAATCACTGCGCGGGTCACATTCTGCACGCCGAAAAAGTTCGTTTCCATCTGCTGGCGGATTTCCTCCTCGGTTAAATCCTCAAAGAATCCGCCGATGCCGTAGCCGGCGTTGTTGACCAGCACATCCAGATAACCAACTTCCGCGGCTATAAAATCAACGGTGGACTGGATGGATTTCTTATCCGTCACGTCCAAAGGCAAAACATTGACCTTGCCTGCCCGCCAGTCGGTAGAGCCAGTGGCAGGCGGGCCTCCCCGCTTTCGGACTTCCGCAAAGAGCGCTTCTTTCTTACTGAGATCGCGCATGGTGGCAAAGACCCGATGGCCGCCGCCCGCGAGCCTGGCCGCGGTCAGCAATCCGAATCCACTGGAGGTGCCGGTTAAGAGGATGATTTTGGGATGGGAGGTTTGAGTCATTTACAATCATTCATGAGTTGTTACCGATGTTTCCAAAGTTTCCGACGTTGCCAATGTTGCTTTGTTCATTCGACATCTTTTAAGTTACTTAACGTTACTTCAAGTTACCTAAAGTAACGTTAGGCAACCTCTAAAGGGCAACCTCGGAAACATGGGAAACATAGGCAACATGGGCAACTTTGTCAACACGGCTTTAACTCTTAACGGCCTTCTGTATCAACAGACAATCCACCAGGGTGAGCGCGATCATGGCCTCGACCACGGGAACGACCCGTGGACAGATGCAGGGATCGTGACGGCCTTTGATCTGGATGGTCGTTTTCTCCAAGGAGGTCGTGATGGTTTCCTGAGGTTTGGGGATCGAAGAAGGAGGCTTGACGGCCACCCGTATAACAATGTCTTCTCCTGTAGAAATTCCTCCCAGGATTCCGCCCGCATGGTTGGTCTCGGTACGGACTTTTCCATTCTCAACGTAAAAAATGTCATTGGCCTCGGAGCCGCGCATTTTGGCCAGATTGAAACCCGATCCAATCTCCACACCTTTGATGGTCCCGATGGACATCAAACCCGCCGCCAGCCGCGCGCCCAGCTTGTCAAAGACCGGATCCCCCAGCCCCGGTGGACACCCTTTGACCACGGCTTCCACAATTCCCCCTACGGAATCGCCGTTCTTGCGGGCCTCCTCGATCTTTTGAATCATCCGCTCGGCTTGCTCCATGTCTGGCGCGCGAACCATGTTTTTTTCAATGACCGACAAATCAATCTTCTCGGCATAAATACCCCCCACCGCCAGGGTGTAGGCTGTCACGGAAATGCCTTCCTGAGCCAAAATCTTTTTAGCAATGGCACCCGCCGCCACCCGGCAGGCGGTCTCCCGGCCCGAGGCGCGGCCGCCTCCTCGGTAATCCCGCAGGCCGTACTTAGCCCAGTAGGGATAATCGGCGTGGCCCGGGCGAAAGGCGTCTTTTAAGTTCTCGTAGTCCTTGGGCCTTTGATCATCATTGACAATCAGCATGGCCAGCGCGGTGCCGGTTGTTTTCCCTTCAAAGACACCCGATAAAATCTCTGCGGTGTCGGATTCTTTCCGTTGGGTTGTGATCGAGCTTTGGCCCGGCCGGCGACGATCGAGCTCGAGTTGAATGTCGGATTCGCTTAAAGGAAGTCCGGGAGGAACGCCTTCCACAATAACCCCGATCGCGGGCCCATGGCTTTCCCCAAACGTCGTGATCCGAAATATTTGTCCGTAGGAATTTCCTGGCATTCGTTCGTCCTTTCGTGCTTGTTATTCGTTAATTCGTGGTTCGTGATTATCCTATTTAGGCCGTAGAGGGAAAACCGTCGATGAAGTGGCCAATTGTTGCCCGGAGGCATTCAGGAATTTGTGCTGGCCGGCACAAATTCAAACCCAACGAATCACGCATCCGTCACTGCGCCTTCTGAGGCGGATCGGACGACCTTTGCGTATTTGCTCAAAACACCCCGCGTATAGCGCGGCGGGGGCTGTTTCCAGCCTTTGAGCCTTCTTTTGATCTCGGCGCCGCTGATATTGAGATTGATCTCCCGTTTGAGGGCATCGATGGTGATAGAATCTCCATTCTTCACAATGGCCAAGGCGCCGCCCACGTAGGCCTCGGGGGTGATGTGCCCCACGACAAAGCCGTGACTCCCACCGGAAAATCGACCGTCGGTGATCAAGGCCACGTCTTTTCCCAACCCTTTTCCCATGACGGCCGAGGTGGGGCTGAGCATCTCGCGCATGCCCGGACCGCCCCGGGGGCCTTCATAACGGATGACAATCACCTCGCCTTTCCGGACTGTCCCGTCTAGAATTTTCTGCAGCGCTTTTTCCTCTGAGTCAAACACCCGCGCGGGCCCCGTAAATTGGGTCCCTTCTTTGCCGGTGATCTTAGCCACCGCGCCCTCGGGAGCCAGATTGCCGTATAAAATCACGATATGGCTGTCTTTTTTGATAGGGTCGGTAATCGGATGAATGATATTTTGTCCCTGCGGATAGTCTTTCACATCCCGGAGATTTTCCCCAAGCGTCTTGCCGGTGACGGTTAAGCAGTCTCCGTGAAGGAGTCCTCCTTCCAAAAGCCTCTTGAGCAAGGGCAGAGTCCCACCGATTTCCACCAGCTCCGCCATCATGTACCGGCCGCTGGGTTTCAAATCCGCCAGGACCGGAACGCGTTTTCCGATTCGGGTAAAGTCGTCCAGCTTGAGTTTGACCCCAACGGCATGCGCCATGGCCAGAAGATGCAACACAGCATTGGTAGAGCCTCCTAAAGCAATGACCATGGTGATCGCATTTTGAAAGGCCCTCTTCGTCATGATGTCCCTGGGGCGGATGCCTTGTCGGATAAGATGCAAAACCGCCTCGCCGGCTTTGGCGCAGTCCTTGTCTTTTTCCGGAGAAACCGCGGCCTGGGCGGAGCTATTGGGCAGGCTCATCCCCAGCGCCTCGATCGCCGAGGCCATGGTATTGGCCGTGTACATCCCGCCGCAAGAGCCCGGCCCGGGGATCGCGCAAGACTCAATATTTTTTAGTTCTTGATCATCAATCTTTTGATTCGCATGAGCGCCAACGGCCTCAAAGACCGACACCACATCCACATTTTTTCCCTGATGGCATCCCGGCAGAATGGTGCCGCCATACACAAAAACCGAGGGACGGTTCAGCCTCGCCATGGCGATGAGGCATCCGGGCATATTCTTGTCACAGCCGCCGATCGCCACCAGCCCATCAAACCCCTCGCAGCCGGCCACGGTCTCCACCGAATCCGCGATCACCTCCCGGGAGACCAGCGAATATTTCATGCCCTCGGTCCCCATGGAAATTCCATCCGAGACCGTGATGGTTCCAAAGATGACGGCCTTTCCACCGGAGCGATCCACGCCTAAGGCCGCTTTCTGAGCGAGTTTGTCGATGTGCATGTTACAGGGCGTCACCATGCTCCATGTGGAAACGACACCCACTTGCGGCTTGCTGAAATCTTCGTCGCTAAAGCCCACGGCCCGCAGCATGGCCCGGCTGGGCGCGCGGTCCTCGCCGTTGGTAATGATGGAAGAAAAAGGGCGGGGATTCTTTTTGTAATCGATCCTTCGACTTGTCCCCACTTTACCTCGGGGCTCGCTTAAGGTTCCACTTTGGGGCTCCATAGTTTTCCTTTCAACCTCTTCATCTTAGCCAGGGTTTTAAAACTTTGATTTTTTTCTCATATTCGGATATCTTATCGCTGAATTGCAGACTCCAGCCGATGGGATCCAGGCCCTGCAACAGGCATTGCTTGGCAAAGGGGCCGATTTCAAAAGAGTATTTTTTTCCGTTGGGGCCGCTGATCAACTGGTTCGTTAAATCTGCGATAATCTTTGTTGGCCTGCCGTTGAAGGCTGTCTTAAAAAGTTCGTCCACCTCTGAGGCCTTTAAGGGCACAGGCAAAAGGCCGTTTTTAATACAATTATTATAAAAAATCTCGGCAAAACTGGGAGCAATGAGGACTTTAAATCCGTAGTCGACCAAGGCCCAGACCGCGTGCTCGCGGCTGGAGCCGCAGCCAAAATTATCCCGGGTCAAAAGCACGGTGGCCTGTCGGAAAGCCGTTTGATTCAAAACAAAATCCGGATTTTCCTTTTCGCCCTCGTCATCCAAGTACCGCCATTCATGGAAAAGATGCTGGCCAAAGCCGGTGCGTTCAATCGCCCGGAGGAATTGTTTGGGGATGATGGCGTCCGTATCCACGTTGAGGCGGTCTAAAGGGGCAACGATGCCAGTGTGGGAGCTGAAGGGTTGCATGGGTCTTTTATACCTCAATAATAACCAATCACCAAGAAACAATAACCAAACAAATTCCAATTCCATATATTCAATATCCAAAGACTTGTCGGTGATTGGGATTTGGAATTTGGTGATTGTTTGGTGTTTGTCTCTTGGTTATTGGTCATTATTTGGGAAATCGTAATTACTCAGGTACCCATATCCGTCGAGAACCAGATTGCAGGTGATCTTAATGGAAATTGACTCTCGACGAGAGCTTATTTGAGTAAATTTTAGGCTAAAATTTCTTATCGACGAGCCAAGGTACCTGAATAGTAACGGGAAATCCTTAAAATTGACGTTCATCTACTACAAATACTCCCTCCCATCCGCAATACGCCCCTCCAAGGCCGTGGCCGCGGCCATGAGAGGGCTCATGAGGTGCGTCCGGCCTCCCGGGCCCTGGCGGCCTTCGAAATTGCGGTTGCTCGTGGAGGCGCAGCGCTCGCCTCTTTTAAGCTGATCGTCATTCATCCCCAGGCACATCGAGCAGCCGGAATAACGCCACTCAAAGCCAGCGTCCGTAAAAATCTTGTCTAGCCCCTCTTCCTCGGCCTGTCGGCGGACACGGCCGGATCCCGGGACCACAATACCCTGCACCTTTGGAGAAACCTTATGGCCTTTGACGATGTGGGCTGCCAGGCGCAAATCCTCAATCCGGGCATTGGTGCACGATCCGATAAAAACCTTATCGATGGCAATCGAGGCGATCGGCGTCCCGGCTTTGAGATCCATATACGTCAAGGCATTGATTGCGGCCTGCCTTTCTACGGGATTGGAAAAATCATTGGGATCCGGAACCTCGCCATTGACAGACGTGACCTGGCCCGGGCTGGTACCCCACGTGACCTGGGGGTCGATGTCCTGTGCCTTAAAAGAATATTCTTTCTCAAAGTGACAATCAGGATCACTCCTTAGTTGCTGCCAGGTGGAGAGCGCCTCTTCCCAATGGCGTCCTTTAGGGGCAAACTCCCTCGTTTCCAAATAACGGAAGGTCATCTCATCCGGGGCGATCATTCCGGCCCGGGCGCCGGCCTCGATACTCATATTGCAAATGGTCATCCGGCCTTCCATGCTTAAGCGCTGAATCGTTGACCCGGCGTATTCGACCACATAGCCCGTTGCGCCGGCGGTCCCGATGTGACCAATGATATACAAGATGATATCCTTGGGCGTCAAGCCGTGTTTCAACCGGCCCTCGACACAGATGCGCAGGGATTTCGCTTTATTCTGCTGGAGGGTCTGGGTCGCCAGGACATGCTCGACCTCGGAGGTGCCGATGCCAAAGGCCAAGGCGCCGAACGCACCGTGTGTCGAGGTATGGGAGTCCCCGCAGACAATGACCATCCCCGGCTGGGTCAATCCCAGCTCCGGGCCAATGACATGGACAATGCCCTGGTCCGGATGCTCAAGGCCGTAAAGGGAAATCCCAAACTCCTGACAGTTGCGGGACAAAGTCTGCATCTGAATGCGGGAGACCTCGGCGATGCGGGCCCAATCTTTGGTGCGTGTGGAGACATTGTGATCCATCGTGGCGAATGCCTTTGAGGGGCAGCGCACTGTTCTTTTAGTCTGGCGTAACCCCTCAAAGGCCTGCGGAGAGGTCACTTCATGGACCAAATGCAGATCCACATAGATCAAGGACGTGGCCTCCGGGATCTCATGCACGAGATGATCGTCCCAGATTTTTTCGTAAAGGGTCTTGCCCATAAAAATTTCCTTATCGTTTTTTTTTACTCTCAGGGGGGGGCCGCCGACAAAGTCGGCGGCCCCCCCCTCCAAAACTTAACTCTTCGCCAATTTTCTTAAAACCGTCGGCAGGATCCCGCCGTTTCGGTAATAATCAATCTCAACCGGCGTATTCAGGCAGGCGATTGTCTTGAATTCTTTTTTTGTCCCATCCGCACAGACGCTGACAACGGTTATGTCCTGGCGAGGTTTAATATGGTCGTTAAGGCCGATAAAATCAAAGGACTCATCGCCTTTAAGTCCCAACGCTTGTGCAGAATCCTCATCTTTAAATTGCAAGGGCAGGACACCCATCCCAATGAGGTTAATGCGATGAATGCGTTCATAGCTTTGGGCCAGAACCACCCTCACGCCCAAAAGGGCCGTGCCTTTGGCGGCCCAGTCCCGGCTGGAACCAGCCCCGTATTCCTTCCCGGCCAAAACCAGCAAAGGGGTTTTGTCTTTTTTATACAAAAGGGCGGCGTCATAAATACTCATCATTGTATTGTCGGGAAAATAGACGGTCCGAGACCCTTCCTCTCCTGGAACCAAAAGATTCTTCAAACGGATATTGGCGAATGTGCCGCGGGTCATGACGCGGTCATTGCCCCGCCGGGCCCCATAGGTATTGAATTCGACCGGCTCTATCCCCTGCTCTTTCAAGTATCTTCCCGCCGGGCTGTTTTCCGCGATGCTCCCCGCGGGCGAAATGTGATCTGTGGTGATGGAGTCCCCCAGTTTAACCAAAACCCGGCCTCCTTTAATCTCTTCAATGGGACGCGGCTTTTCTTCAATGTTTTCAAAAAAGGGCGGCTCCTGGATATAGGTGCTGGTCTTCTTCCACTCGTAGAGGTCCGAGGCCGTGGTTTCAATCGAGTTCCAATTTTCATCCCCCTTCAAGACATCTTGATACCCAATTTGAAAAAGCTTAGGGTTGAGGATGTTCGAAATCACCTCATTAATCTCCTGCTGGGTGGGCCAGATGTCTTTCAAATACACATCCCGACCCTGTTTGTCCTTTCCCAGAGGCTCCTTAGTCAAATCCACATCGATCCGTCCTGCCAAGGCATAAGCCACGACCAACGGGGGACTCGCCAGATAACTGGCCTTGGTGAGGGGATTGATGCGGCCCTCAAAATTCCGGTTCCCACTTAAGACACTCACCGCCACCAAATCCCCTTTTTGGATGGCCTCGGCAACGCTGGCCGGCAAGGGGCCGCTGTTGCCGATGCAGGTGGTGCAGCCGTAGCCCACCAAATTGAATCCCAGCTTCTCTAAATAAGGCATCAGGCCCGCTTCTTGCAGATAATCGTACGCCACCCGGGAACCGGGGGCAAAACTCGTTTTCACATAACTTTGGGAGCTTAGGCCCCGCTCCACGGCATTTTTCGCCAGAAGCCCTGCCCCAACGAGGACGCTGGGATTGGAGGTATTCGTGCAACTGGTGATCGCGGCGATGACCACCGTGCCATGGGATATTTCACCCGCAGCGCCATCCCTCAAGGGAACGCGCCTCTCTAAGTCTTCCGGCATCAGGCCGAAGCCCCCTTGGTTTTCCGGTTCTCGCAGGACACTGGTAAATTTCTTTTTGATCTCGGAGAGCGTCACGCGGTCCTGAGGCCGCTTGGGGCCGGCCAACCCCGGCGTTACGCTCGATAAATCCAACTCTAAACTCTCGGTAAATTCTGGATCGCCGCCGGGGCGCACATAAAACATCTCCTGCTCTTTCATGTATCGTTCGATAAGGTCGATGTGCTGCGGGCTGCGGCCGGTCATCTGGTAATAGGCAAGGGTCTCTTGATCGACTGGGAAAAATCCCATGATCGCCCCGTATTCCGGAGCCATGTTGGCGATCGTCGCCCGATCCGGAAGGCTTAAAAAATTTAAGCCCTCCCCAAAGAACTCCACAAATTTATCCACGACCCCGTGCTTTCGCAAGATCTGGGTGATCATCAAAACCAAATCCGTTGCCGTGGCGCCCTCCTTGAGCTGTCCTTGAAGCTGGAACCCAACGACCTGGGGGGTTAACATAAAAATAGGCTCTCCGAGCATCACGGCCTCGGCCTCAATTCCTCCCACCCCCCAGCCCACGATCCCCAGGCCGTTAATCATCGTGGTGTGGCTGTCGGTCCCCACCAGGCTGTCCGGGTAGATGATCGTCTCTTTTCCCATCCTCTTTTTCATAACCCCTTGGGCCAGGTATTCCAGATTGACCTGATGAACGATGCCCGTGGCCGGAGGAATGACTCGAAAATTCTTAAACGCCTTTTGTCCCCATTTTAAAAATTCGTAGCGTTCCTTGTTTCGTTCGAATTCTTTTTTGACATTCCAGGCAAAGGCCTTATTTGTGCCAAAGCTGTCGACTTGTACGGAATGATCGACCACTAGGTCACAGGGAACCTGCGGATTGATTTTCCGGTAATCCCCTCCGCGCTCCTTCATGGCCGAGCGCATCGCCGCCAGATCCACGATACAGGGAATCCCGGTAAAATCCTGCAAAAGGACCCGGCCCGGCTTGAAGGCGATCTCATTCGTCTCGCTCTTGTGCGGCGACCAGCCGGCCAGCTTTTGAATGTCATCGATAAGGATCTCATAGTTATCATAGTTCCTGATGAGGCACTCCAGAAGGACTTTCAAGGAGAATGGAAGTTTCGTGTTGACAGCGAACCCGAGTTTTTTTAACTCCAGGATCTTAAAGAAGGAAAAGTCCCCGGCTGGGGTTTTCAAAGTCTTTTTTGTTTCTTCGGGATTAAATGCTGAGCTCATGTTCTAAGGATTCCATTTTCTAATTGAATTATAAGGAATCGCTAAAGCCAAGTCAACAGATTCGGTGCTTATAAAGAGATTTAAAATTATCCTTGCAATCTCTGCGATATCATATATAGTAATGGGGTCTTGAAAAACACCCATACCTTGCATATCCCCGTCATGGGGACCGGCTTTTCCATTGACACCCCAATCAAAGTTGCCCGCTACGGGATTTCCTCGGTGATTTCACTTGTGGATGACACCTTGATTGAGCAGATGCGGAAATTTTATTGTGGTCGAACGGGAGAGCCCTATCACCCAATAGCTAAATACGAGGAAGATCACCGCGCCCGTAGGATCACAGAGTATCTCAACCTTGTGGACCGTATCGTCAAGAAACAATTTGAAGAGCTTAAAGCCATGGCCTTTGAGGCCGGAAGTGAGATCACCCGCTATTTTGAGCTGCTTCCGGAGACCTCCCCCTTAAAGATTCTCTATCGCAAAATGCTGGCCACGACCCATCCTCCCTTGAAGGAGCAGTTGCAAAACCAACTGCGGGAAAGCATCCAGCCCGGGGACATCAATGTCAACATCATGACGAAACTCGATCGGACGAATTCCGCCGCTGATGGGACCGAGCTTCCGCCGGAACATTCCGACGCCTTGTCGGCCCTGCGCGGTTATGCCCAGAGCACCTTAAATTCGGCCATTGTCTTTTCCGCAGGCATCAACCGCCGGCTCTACAGTTATGTAGAAAACTTTAAAGATTTCTTCGCCGATGCCACGGGTTTCCTTAAAAAGAGAATTATCCTCAAAGTCAGTGATTATCGTTCATCCATAACGCAGGGGAAATTTTTTGCCAAAAAGGGACTGTGGATTTCGGAATACCGCATTGAATCCGGCTTAAACTGCGGTGGCCATGCCTTTCCGACCAACGGACATTTGATGGGCCCTGTCCTCGAGGAGCTTAAAGCCAAGAAACAAGAGCTCATCGACACCCTCCACACGATCTATACTCAAGTTCGCAAATTGAAAAACCTTGCCCCCTTCTCTCAACCCCACGAGGTCCGCATCACGGCCCAAGGAGGCATCGGCACGGCGAAGGAGGATCAATTCTTAAGAGAATATTACCAACTCGATGGGACCGGTTGGGCGACACCCTTTCTTCTTGTGCCGGAGGTAACCAATGTCGATGGTGAACTCTTAAAGAAACTTGTGGCCGCCGATGAAAACGATCTTTATCTAAGCGACGTCTCTCCCTTGGAAATCCCCTTCCACACCCTACGTGACTCTGCCAGCGAGCAGGAGAAAATCCGGCGCATTGAGCAAGGCCGTCCAGGAAGCCCCTGCCCGAGAGGTCATTTGGTCTCTAACACGGAGTTCACGGAAAAACCCATTTGCACGGCCTCCCGGCAATACCAAAAATTAAAACTCGACCAGCTTAAAGGCATGAATCTTTCCGAGGCCAATTATAAGTTTCTTTCGAATCGGGTTATGGACAAATCCTGCATCTGTAATGATCTGGGAGGAGCGGCCCTCATAAAAAATGAAATGACCGAAAGCAAGAGGGCCTTTCCGGCCATTTGCCCGGGACCGAATCTGGCTTATTTTTCTAAGATCGCCACGCTCGAGGAAATGCTGGGTCATATCTATGGGAGGATCAATTTACTCACCGCGACCGGCCGTCCCCATATGTTCATTAATGAACTCAAGCTTTATATTGACTATTTTAAAAAGGAAATCGAGAAACATATCCTGGAGCCCACGGCCCAGCACATCCAATATCTGAAGGAATTTAAGGAGAACCTAACGGCGGGAATCGCTTATTATAAAGGGCTTTTTCCCAAAATGCTGGAAGAAACTCTCGAGTTCCGGCAGAAGATGTTGAAGGAATTGCATAAGTATCAAGCTCAACTGGAAGACCTCATCGAGACTCATCGTGTTATCTTCTTTGAATCTCTCTCCCTCGCTGCGTCCCCCGCCCCGGCGGTTGTCTAAAAAATGAGGCATCAGGGAATCGAAGGATCTTACGAATAAATCGAAGCTTTCCCGAGTTTGTAGCAAAAAATTAACGTAACTTATTGAAAGCAATAAAGTTCTTTGTCAAATTTTTGTAATCGATGGAAT
>Ga0137796_10000631_pt1 | contig 21467 bp, 20 predicted proteins | sample OV2TP3_FD_97704 | JGI IMG/M metagenome (GOLD analysis project Ga0137796, IMG submission 97704) | reverse complement strand
GCCGAAGGTGACGCCGAAGGGTCCCGCGGCGCCGGTGGCGCCGCCGCCCGCCGGCGCGCTCGCCGAGCCGCCGAAGCCGCCTCCGGTCGCCAAGCCGGCGGCCAGGGCCGACGCTGCGCGCGCCGCCAAACCCTCGGACAAGGGCGCCGCGGCGAGCGGAGAGCGGGACGAGCGCGCGCGGGCCGAAGCCGCCTTGAGCGGCGAGCAGTTCGTGGTTCCCGTGGCCGCGTTTGCCAGCGCGGAAAAAGTCAAGGAGCTTGCCGACCGGCTCGCAGGAGCGAAAATACCCTTTTACACCGAGCCAATCGCGACCGCCAAAGGCCCGGTCACGCGGGTGCGCGCCGGTCCCTTCGCCGACCGCGCGGCGGCCGAGCAGGCGCTCGAGCGGCTCAAGACCCTTGGCCTCAAGCCCGGCAACGTACTGAGCAAGTCGTGAGCTGGTTCGACTTCGCGGTCGTGGGCGTGCTCGCGGTGTCGATCGCCTGGGGCGTCTGGCACGGCCTGGTGCGCGAGGTGATCTCGATCTTGGGCTGGGTCATCGCGTTTCTCGCGGCGAACCTGTTTGCCGGTCCGCTCGGGGAGGCAATGCCGGCCGAAATCCCGACCTCGGAGCTGAAGCTGGCGATCGCGTTCGTGGCCGTCTTCGTCGGTTCGCTCGTGGTCACCACGCTGCTCGCGCTGCTGCTGTCGAAGATCGTGAAGGCGGTGGGGCTTGGCGGACTCGACCGCGTGCTCGGCGCGCTGTTCGGCGCTGCGCGGGGCGTGCTCGTCCTGGTCGCCCTCGCGCTGCTGGCCGGACTGAGCGGCGCGCCGCGACAGCCGTTCTGGCGCGAATCGGTGACCGGCGAGCCGCTTGCCCGAACGGCGCTTGCCCTCAAGCCGCTGCTGCCGCAAACGTTCGGCGAGCGTCTGCGGTATGATTGATCTTTAACGACCTGCGGGGGACGCCTCCCGTGTGCGGCATTCTCGGTATCGTCGCGCGTTCACCGGTCAACCAGCTTCTCTACGAAGGGCTGCTCCTGCTGCAGCACCGCGGCCAGGACGCCGCCGGCATTGTCACCGCTGAAGGCAAGACGTTCCACATGCACAAGGGCAGCGGGATGGTGCGGGACGTGTTCCGGACCCGCAACATGCGCGCGCTTCCCGGGAACTTCGGCATCGCGCACTGCCGCTACCCCACCGCCGGTTCGGCGTTCAATTCCGCGGAAGCGCAGCCGTTCTACGTAAATTCCCCGTTCGGCATCGTTCTGGGCCACAACGGCAACCTGACGAATACCGATGCGCTCAAGGAAGAAATGTTCCGGCAGGATCTGCGCCACATCAATACCAATTCGGATTCCGAGGTGCTGCTCAACGTGCTCGCGCACGAGTTGGAAAAGGCCTCCGTCAAGCTCAGACTCGATCCGCAGACCATTTTCACGGCCGTATCGGCGGTCCACCGCCGGGTTCGCGGCGCGTACGCGGTGATCGCCATGATCGCCGGGTACGGCGTGCTCGCGTTTCGCGATCCGTACGGCATTCGGCCGGCGGTGATCGGCTACAACGAGACCGAGCGCGGCATGGAGTACATCGTCGCCTCCGAGTCGGTCGCGGTGGATGCGCTGGGATTCCGCCTGCTGCGCGACATCGGTCCCGGCGAGGCAGTGCTGATCGATGAAAGCGGTGCCTTCTACAGCCAGCAGTGCGCCGCGTCGGCTTCGCTCAATCCGTGCATATTCGAGTACGTCTATCTCGCGCGGCCCGATTCGCTGATCGATGGTGCCTCGGTCTACGAGGCGCGCCTGCACATGGGGGACGCGCTGGCCGAGAAGATCAAGCGTGAGTACCGGCATCTGGAAATCGACGTCGTCATCCCGATTCCCGACTCGAGCCGTCCGTCGGCCCTGCAGCTTGCGCTCGGCTTGGGGGTGCCGTACCGCGAGGGCTTCGTCAAGAATCGCTATATCGGCCGCACGTTCATCATGCCGGGGCAGGCCGTGCGCAAGCGTTCGGTGCGCCAGAAGCTCAACGTAATCGCGATGGAGTTCCGGGGCAAGAACGTCCTGCTCGTGGACGACTCGATCGTGCGCGGTACCACCAGCCGGGAAATCGTGCAGATGGCGCGCGAATCGGGCGCGCACAAGGTGTTTTTCGCCTCGGCCGCACCGCCGGTGCGGTTCCCGAACGTGTACGGCATCGACATGCCGACGCGGGCCGAGCTGATCGCCGCGCGCCGCACCGAGGAGGAGGTTTCGCACGAGATCGGGGCCGACGCACTGATCTACCAGGAGCTCGACGCGCTGAAGGACGCGGTGCGCCGCCTCAATCCGAAACTGACCGGCTTCGAGACCTCGTGCTTCGACGGCACGTATGTCACAGGCGATGTCACCAATGACTATCTGCGGGCCATCGAGACGCAGCGCGACGCGGCGCGCGACGCGAGCGACGAGGACATGGCGCAACTCGATCTCAACCTGGTGGCCGCCGGATGATGCTATAATTTTTGCATCGCGCCGATTTGAGACACAGCTTGCGGGCGCGTTACAAGTCCAGCTAAAGCGTGCCGTTGAAACCCGGTCCGCTTGGCCGGGTTTTTTGTTTTGCGGCGTATTTCGTTTCGGCGCCCGCGGGCTCGAGGAACTGAGATGGAGAAGAAACCCGAGCTCGCCACCCTGGGCGTGCGCGCAGGCCAGGCGCGCAGCGAATTTCACGAGCACTCCGAGGCCCTTTACCTGACGTCGAGCTTCGTGTTCGACAATGCGGCGCAGGCCGCGGGGCGCTTTACCGGCGGCGAAGAGGGATTCGTCTATTCGCGCTTCACCAACCCGACCGTGTTCATGATGCAGGACCGCCTCGCCGCGCTCGAGGGCGCCGAGGCCTGCGTGGCCACTGCGTCGGGCATGTCGGCGATTCTCGCGATGTCGATGGCGCTGCTCAAGGCGGGCGACCACGTGGTCTGCTCGAACGCGGTATTCGGCGCCACCGTGCAGCTCTATGCGGGAGTCCTCGCGCGCTTCGGGGTCGAGACCACGTTCGTTCCGGCCACCGATCCGGCACACTGGGAACGTGCGCTGCGGCCGAACACGCGGCTGCTGTTTCTCGAGACGCCCTCCAATCCGCTCACCGAAATTTCGGATGTCGCGGCACTGGCGCGCCTGGCGAAAAAGGCGGGGGCGATGCTTGCGGTGGACAACGCGTTCTGCACTCCGGTCCTGCAGCGGCCCCTGGAGCTGGGCGCGGATCTCGTCATTCATTCGGCGACCAAGTACCTCGACGGGCAGGGCCGCGTTCTTGGTGGCGCGGTGCTCGGTCCGAAGGGGCCGCTGATGGACGCGGTGTTCGGCTTTCTGCGCACCGCGGGCCCGTCGCTCTCGCCATTCAATGCCTGGGTGATCCTCAAGGGCATGGAAACGCTCGAAGTGCGGATGCTCGCACAGTCGGAGCGGGCGCTCGAGCTGGCGCGCTGGCTCGAGTCGCATTCGAAGGTGGCGCGGGTGTTCTATCCGGGCCTGCCCTCGCATCCGCAGCATGCGCTGGCGATGCGGCAGCAGCGCGCAGGAGGCGCGGTCGTCGCCTTCGAGGTCAAGGGCGGCAGGCCGGCGGCGTGGAAGGTGGTCGATGCCGCGCGCCTGATCTCGATCACCGGCAACCTGGGCGACGTCAAGACGACGCTCACGCATCCCGCGACCACGACCCATGGACGAATTTCGCCCGAAGCGCGGGCCGCCGCCGGGATCGGCGAGGGATTGCTGCGCGTCGCGGTCGGGCTGGAGGCGGTGTCCGATCTGAAAGCCGACCTCGCGCGCGGCCTCGACGCGTAGCGCCGGGCGCGGGTCGCTGCGGCTTCACCGCCGCATTCAGAACCCGATCAGTCGCGCACCCATTTCGTCGATGGCGAGATAGCCGCCCGTTCCGTACCAATCGGGCAGCACCCAGCGCTCGCAGCGTGCGCCGTCCACCTCGATCACATGGTGTGCGGAGCGGTGGGTGTGCCCGTGGACCATGCGGCGCACGCCGTGCCGGCGAAACGACTCCCGCACGGCGCCCTCGTTCACGTCCATGATCTCCGGCGCCTTGGCGGCGACCACCTGCCGGCTTTTCTCCCGCAGCTCGAGCATTTGCGCGCGCCTCGCACCGAGCGGAAGGGCGAGGAAATCCCGCTGCCAGGTTTCCGACCGCGCGGTGCGCCGCCACGCCTGGTAGTCATGATCGTCGGTACAGAGCGTGTCGCCATGCAGGAGCAGCGTCGGGACTCCCGCCACGTCCACGACCACCGGGTCCGCCAGTGCCTGCGCGCCGCTGGCGGAGAGAAAATCGCCGCCGATCAGGAAATCCCGGTTTCCCGTCATCAGGCGCACGGGAACCTGCGCCTGCGTCAGAGCGCGCAGCGCGCGCCCGGCCTCGCGCGCGAGCGGGTCGCCGTCGGGGCTGCGAAGCTCGTCGTCGCCGATCCAGTATTCGAACAGGTCGCCAAGGATGTACAGCGCACGCGCGCGGGCGGCTTCGTCGGCGAGAAAGCGCAAGAACCGGGCAGTACTGGCGGGCCGCTCGCCGGTCAGGTGCAGATCGGAGATGAACAGCGTGCGCGCCACATCATTTCTTCGGCGGCACGATCGTCATTTTCTCGATGACCACCATCTCGCGCGGCGCGTCGCGCGTGAACGGGCCGGCGGCGCCGGTCGCCGCGTTGGCGATGTTTCCTACCACGTCGAGGCCTGCGATCACCTTGCCGAACACCGCGTAGCCATTGCCGTCGCCGCGCGGATCGCCCCAATTGAGAAACGCGTTGTCGTTGACGTTGATGAAGAACTGCGACGTCGCCGAATGCGGGTTCGACGTGCGGGCCATGGCGATCGTGCCGATATCGTTCTTCAGTCCCGCCCGGATGCCTGCCTCGGCCTCATTGCGAATCGGCGTCCGGGTCTTCTTCTGCTGGTAGTTCCGCTCGAATCCGCCGCCCTGGATCATGAATCCCGCGATCACGCGGTGAAAGATCGTGCCGTCGTAATGGCCGTCCTTCACGTACTGCAGGAAATTCTCGACCGTCGCCGGCGCCTTGTCCGGATAGAGTTCCAGCCGGATGGTGCCCGCGCTGGTCTGGAGTTCGACTTGCGGATCGGCCGCGAACACGGCGGTCGCGCCGACCGTGGCGGCCAGGGCGACCAGCGGGGCAAACAGGTCGAAAGAGTTCATTGTGCTATACTTTTCAAGGGCCTACGCGATTTTTCCGATTCTAGACGAAGCCCCTCACGCCGACAACCCGGCCCGGCGGCAGGACCGCGCTCCGAATCCTCGTGCTCCGACTCTATAACTCGCTGGCGCGCGAAAAACAGGACTTCGTCCCGATCCGGCCGGGCGAAGTGCGGATGTACGTCTGCGGCATGACCGTGTACGACTACTGCCATCTCGGACACGCCCGCATGATGGTCGCCTTCGACATCATCCGGCGCTGGCTGCTCGCAAGCGGCTATCGGGTGACGTACGTGCGCAACATCACGGACGTGGACGACAAGATCGTTCAGCGCGCGCGCGAGAACGCAGAGCCGGTCGAAGCACTCACGGCGCGCTTCATCGCCTACATGGACGAAGACGTCGGCGCGCTCGGGGTGCTCCGGCCCGATCACGAGCCGCGCGCCACGCGTTTCGTGCCGCAGATGCAGGACCTCATCGCCCGGCTGGAGGAAAAGGGGCTCGCCTACCGTGCGGCCAGCGGCGACGTCAATTTCGCGGTGCGCAGGTTTCCCGGCTACGGCCGCCTTTCGGGCAAGTCGCTCGACGAGTTGCGCGCCGGCGAGCGCGTCGAGGTGGACGCCTCCAAGCTCGACCCGCTCGATTTCGTGCTCTGGAAGCGTTCCAAGCCCGACGAGCCGAAGTGGCCTTCGCCCTGGGGCGAGGGGCGTCCCGGCTGGCACCTCGAATGCTCCGCCATGAGTTGCGCGCTGCTCGGCGAGCATTTCGACATCCACGGCGGCGGCCAGGACCTGCAGTTCCCGCATCACGAGAACGAAATCGCCCAGTCGGAGGGTGCGCACGGCGGCACGTTCGTCAATTACTGGCTGCACAACGGGTTCGTGCGCGTGGACGACGAGAAGATGTCCAAGTCGCTGGGCAATTTCTTCACGATTCGCGACATCCTCAAGCGCTTTGATCCGGAGGTGGTGCGCTTTTTCATCCTGCGCGCCCATTACCGCAGCCCGCTCAACTACTCCGATACGCACCTCGAGGATGCGCGCCAGGCGCTGACGCGCCTGTACCGCGCGCTCGACGCGGCGCCGTCGGCCTCCAGTGGCGTGGACTGGGGCGAGCCGCACGCCGGACGCTTTCGCGAGGCGATGGACGACGATTTCGGCACGCCGGAGGCCGTGCGCGTGCTGTTCGAGCTTGCACACGAGATCGGTCGCGGAAACGCCGGGCTCGCGCCGCAACTGCGGGCACTGGGCGCGGTGCTCGGTCTGCTGCAGCGGGGAACGACGGAGTTCCTGCGCGCCGCGCCCGGAGAGCGCGCTGCGGTCGCCGAAATCGAGTCCCTGATCGCCGAGCGCGCCGCCGCTCGCAGGGCGCGCGACTTCGCGCGCGCCGATCAGATCAGGCGGGAGCTCGAGCGCGGCGGGATCGTTCTCGAGGATGGCACGGCAGGCACGACCTGGCGCAGGAAATAGCCGGGCTACGCTGCGGATGTTGCGCTCGCGCCGTCGGCGGAACGGACTTCCAGATCCGCTCCGGCGGGATAAAGCGGCTTCAGGCGTTCGCGCACCGAGCGGATCCTGGTCTGCTGCGGATCGGCGGCTGGCGCGATGGACGATTTCCTTTCATCCAGGCGTGGAGCACCCGGTGCCGCCATTTCTGCATTCCATCGCATGGCGCTGGAGGCGAGGGCCCCCGGGCGCCTAGATTGCGCGGTGTTACCTCGGCACTCGACAGGAGCAGGAACGATGGGAACGAAGCGATGGATCGCGATGGTCTCCCTGGCATTCGCGGCGGGAACGGCGGTTGCAGCGTTCCTGAACCAGGTCCGGGCGCCAACCGAGGCCGCCGGCGCCGCCGCGCAGGAGAATCGTTCCGCGAGCAGCGTCGCCCGCGTCGTGGTCGTGGGCGATCGCGCCGCGCACGGATTCGCAGCCGTGCCCCGCATCGTCGTCACGGGCAGGCGGCCCGCCGCTCCTTCGGCGGGGGCGGTCGCGAAGCTGTAAGCTTCGCGCCTCGCTCGCCTGCTGCCGGACCGAGATGTCGTGACCGCGCCATCCAACCCGACCGCCACCACCGGAGTATGGGAACGCTTTGCCGCGGCGGTGATTCGCGCATTCCACGCGTATGCGCGCTGGCTTGCGGGAATCAGCTGGAAACGGTTTTTCCTCCTGTCGATCCTGCTGCTCGTCGCAGCCGCCTTGCTTCGGGAGATACCGCCGTTTACGTGGAGAATCACACGCAGTCTGCCCAGCGCCGAAGAGCCGCCGAGACGCGCCGCCAAAGCGCCGAAGAAACCGGCCCGGAGCGGGGAAACGAAACGCGAAGCAAGGGGAGAGGTGGAAATCAAGATCGGGCCGGACGGAGTGCGCATTCTGCGCAGCCCGGCGCCGCAGAAGCCGGCAGCAGAGCCATCGCCCGAGGGCGAAGCGGCAGGCGAAGCCGGTAGCGAAGAGCACCGGACACCGCAGACGCCCGACGCGCCGAATGCGCGTTCCCAGGGCGACACCTCCTCCTCGGGGGTGCAGATCATCCTGCCGCCCGGCGCTGACCGGGAAAAACTGCTCGACACGATCGGCAAGGTCCTCGACCGCATCGAGGGAGTCGTTGCGGACGAGGTCGACCGTGAAATGCGCGGCGCGACCCGGCGCACCACGACCGTGCGGGTGGGCGAGTTCCTTCCGCAGCTGGCGATGCTGTTCATCGTCGCCTCGGCGATTCTGAAAATGGTCTACGCCGGTCGCGTCCAGGCGGAAAGGAAGGCGGCGGCGGCCGAAGAAGCGGCCGAGGCCGAGAGCCTCAGGCGCCAAGTGGTCGAGGCCCGAATGGCGGCGATGCAGGCCCAGGTCGAGCCGCACTTTCTCTTCAATACCCTGGCCAGCATCGACCACCTGATCGAAGTGGACCCGTCGCGCGCCAGCCAGATGCAGAAGAATCTGATCGCGCTGTTGCGCGCCTCGATGCCATCGATGCGCGAGGGCTCCACCAGCCTGGGCCGCGAACTGCAGGTCGTGCGCCCATATCTTGAAATCCTCAAAGTGCGCATGCAAGAGCGCCTGCGAACGGAGCTCGATGTCGGCGAAGGCCTGTACAGCGCCGAGTTTCCTCCGATGATGCTGCAATCGCTGGTCGAAAACGCGATCAAGCATGGCCTGGAACCCAAACCGGACGGCGGCTCGCTTTCGCTGGCCGCCCACGTTGCGCATGGAAAGTTGACCGTCACGGTCGCCGACACCGGCGTCGGATTCGGCCGCGCGGCGACGGCGGGAACCGGCGTCGGCCTGAGCAGCATTCGCGAACGCCTCAAGCTGCTCTACGGCTCCGAAGCGGAGCTGAAGATCGCCGACAACGCGCCCACTGGCACCCGCGTCACGGTCGTCGTACCCTACCGGATTGCCGATGGGAACCGCCAGGCCTGACTGACCACCCGCGCATGAACCCCCGGGCCGTGATCGCGGATGACGAGCCGTTGATGCGCGAGCAGTTGCGCGCCCGCCTCGGAGAGGTGTGGCCCGAACTGGAAATCGCGGCGGAAGCGCGCAACGGAGCCGAAGCGCTGGAGCAGATCACGGCGCAGAATCCGGACCTCGTGTTTCTCGACATTCGCATGCCCGTCAAGTCGGGCATCGAGGTGGCGCGCGAGATCGCGGCGGCGGATCGCTCCAACGGCGCGCTGCCGCCGGAGATCGTGTTCGTGACGGCCTACGACCAGTACGCGATCGAAGCCTTCGAGCAGGGCGTCATCGACTACGTGCTCAAGCCTGCCGAGCGCGACAGGCTGCAGGTCACGGTGGCGCGGGTTCGCGAGCGGCTCGCGAACCGCGCCGCGAGCGCGCGCGGCGACGCGGATTCCGTGGACCGGACGCGGGCCGCCCTGCAACAGGTGCTGGCGCGCCTCGCCGAGCAGCTGGGATCGCGCGAGCCGCAGCACCTGAGGTGGATCCAGGCGAGCGTGGGATCGCAGATCCAGATGATTCCGGTCGAGGAGGTGCTGTTTTTCGTCTCCGACGAGAAATACACGCGCGTGCAGACCGAACGGGCCGAGGCGCTCATCCGCAAACCGATCAAGGAACTGGCGGCGGAGCTGGACCCGGCGCATTTCTGGCAGATCCACCGCTCCACGCTGGTGAACGCGCGCGCCATCGCCGGCGTGGGCCGCGACGAGCGCGGACGTCAACTGGTCAGCGTCAAGGGGTCCACCGAGAAGCTCGAGGTCAGCCGAACCTACGCGCACCTGTTCAAGGGCATGTAGGCGCAATCAGCCCTCGAAGAATTCACGAACCTTCTCCAGCCACGACTTGCTGCGCGGATTGTGGCGCGCCGCATCGTGCTGGCTGATGATCTCGAACTCGCGCAGCAGCTCGCGTTGCCTTTCGGTGAGGTTGACCGGCGTTTCCACGACCACGTGGCAGTAGAGATCGCCCGGCGCCTGGCTGCGCACGCCCTTGATTCCCTTGCCGCGCAGCCGGAAGGTCTTGCCGCTCTGCGATTCCGCGGGAACCTTGATGCGCGCCGTGCCGTCGAGCGTCGGGATCTCGATATCGCCGCCGAGTGCCGCAGTGGCGAACGAGATCGGCATTTCGCAGTGCAGGTCGTCATGGTCGCGCTGGAACACCGGATGCGGCTTGATATGCACCTGCACGTAGAGGTCGCCCGGCGGGCCGCCGTTGACTCCGGGCTCGCCTTCACCCGAGAGCCGCACCCGGTCGCCTTCGTCGACGCCGGCCGGAATGCGCACCTGGAGCGTTTTCTGGTGCTTGACCCGCCCCGCGCCGCCGCAGGCATTGCAGGGGTGCACGATCATCCTGCCGCTTCCATGGCAGCGCGGGCAGGTCTGCGCGATCGAGAACGGCCCCTGCGATATGCGAACCTGCCCCGCGCCGCGGCAGGTCGCGCAGGTCTGCGGCTGCGTGCCGGGCTTGGCGCCGCTGCCATGACAGGTGGCGCACTCCGCGACGGTGGGGATACGGATCTTGGTTTCGAACCCCCGGGCCGCCTGCTCGAGCGCGATCTCGAGGTTGTAGCGCAGATCGGCGCCGCGGAACACCGAGGAACGGCCGGCGCGACCGCCGCCGAAAATCTCGCCGAAGATGTCGCTGAACACGTCGCCGAACCCGGAAAATCCGGCCCCCGCGCCGGCGCCTGCGGCGGTGGAATCGACCCCGGCATGGCCGAACTGATCGTATGCGGCGCGCTTCTGCGCGTCGGACAGGATCTCGTACGCCTGCTTCGCTTCCTTGAAGTGCTCTTCGGCCTTCGGATGGTCCGGATTGCGGTCCGGGTGCCACTTCATCGCCAGCTTGCGGTACGCCTTCTTGATCTCGTCTTCGGAGGCATCCCGGTTGAGCCCGAGGATTTCGTAGTAGTCGCGTTTGGCCATATGCCCCGTGCTCGAGCGTTAGGTGAAACGGCCGGGAGGAACGGCGCCTCGCGTGCGTTCCATCCCGGCCAGAGGGAACCGGCGCGTCAGCGTCCGGTTCCGTCCTTCTTGTCCTTCACCTCGGTGAACTCGGCGTCTACGACGTCGCCGCTTTCCTTCTTCGCCTCGCTTTCGGCCTGCGGCCGCTCGCCGCCTTCGGGCGCCTGCTTGGCCTGGGCGTCGGCGTACATCTTCTCGCCGAGCTTCTGCGCCGCCTGCGCGAGGGCCTGCGCGCGCGCCTCGATCTTCGCCTTGTCTTCCGACTTGAGCACGCGCTCGGCGTCCTTCAGCGCGGCCTCGATCTTTTCCCTTTCCCCGGCCTCCAGCTTGTCGCCGTAGTCCTTGAGCGACTTCCTGACCGAGTGCACGAGCGCCTCGCACTGGTTGCGCGCATTGACCAGTTCCAGCGCCCTGCGGTCCTCCTCGGCGTGCGTTTCGGCGTCCTTCACCATGCGCCGGATTTCCTCCTCGGTGAGACCGGAGCCGGCCTGGATCTTGATCTTGGCTTCCTTCGCGGTGGCCTTGTCCTTGGCGGTGACGTGCAGGATGCCGTTGGCGTCGATGTCGAAAGTGACTTCGATCTGGGGCATGCCGCGCGGCGCGGGCGGGATGTCCGCCAGGTTGAACTGGCCGAGCGACTTGTTGCCCGCCGCCATCTCGCGTTCGCCCTGCAGCACGTGGATCGTCACCGCGGTCTGGTTGTCGTCCGCAGTCGAGAAGATCTGATTCGCCTTGGTGGGAATGGTGGTGTTCTTCTGGATCAGCTTGGTCATCACTCCGCCCAGCGTCTCGATCCCAAGCGAGAGCGGCGTGACGTCGAGCAGCAGCACGTCCTTGACGTCGCCCTTGAGGACGCCCGCCTGGATCGCGGCGCCGATCGCCACGGCCTCGTCCGGGTTGACGTCCTTGCGCGGCTCGCGGCCGAAGAACTCGCGCACCTTGTCGACGACCTTGGGCATCCGCGTCTGCCCGCCGACCAGGATGACGTCGACGATGTCGGACACCTTGACCCCTGCATCCTTGATCGCGATGCGGCACGGCTCGATCGTCTTTTCGATCAGGTCGTCCACGAGCGACTCGAACTTGGCGCGCGTGATCCTCATCGTCAGGTGCCTGGGGCCCGCGGCATCCGCCGTGATGTAGGGCAGGTTGATCTCGGTCTGCTGCGACGAGGACAGCTCGATCTTGGTCTTTTCGGCTGCCTCCTTCAGGCGCTGCAGCGCGAGCACGTCCTTGGACAGGTCCACGCCCTGGTCCTTCTTGAATTCCGTGACGATGTAGTCGATCAGCCGCTGGTCGAAGTCCTCGCCGCCGAGGAACGTGTCGCCGTTGGTCGAGAGCACCTCGAACTGCTTCTCGCCTTCGACGTCGGCGATCTCGATGATCGAGATGTCGAACGTGCCGCCCCCGAGGTCGTAGACTGCGATCTTGCGGTCGCGCTTTTCCTGCTTGTCCATGCCGAACGCGAGCGCGGCCGCGGTCGGCTCGTTGATGATGCGCTTGACGTCGAGCCCGGCGATGCGGCCCGCGTCCTTGGTCGCCTGGCGCTGCGAATCGTTGAAGTAGGCGGGCACCGTGATCACGGCCTCGCTCACTTCCTCTCCGAGGTAGTCCTCGGCGGTCTTTTTCATCTTGCGCAGCACGTCGGCCGAAACCTGGGGCGGCGCGATCTTCTTGCCGCGAACCTCCACCCACGCATCGCCGTTGTCGGCGCGCACGATCTTGAAGGGCATCAGGCCGACGTCCTTCTGCACTTCCCTTTCCTCGAAGCGCCGACCGATCAGGCGCTTGACCGCGAACAGCGTGTTCCTGGCGTTGGTCACCGCCTGGCGCTTGGCGGACGCGCCCACCAGGATCTCATCGTCGTCCGTGTAGGCGACGACCGAAGGCGTGGTGCGCGAGCCCTCCGAGTTCTCGATCACCTTGGGCTTGCCGCCCTCCATGATCGCGACGCAGGAGTTCGTGGTCCCGAGGTCGATTCCAATGATCTTTGCCATGGTGCTTTCCTTGTGCTAAGTCTGTGTCGGAAATGGGGTTTCGGGGGCCGCGTTTCAAGTCGCCGCGGGATCGTTGGCGGGCCTTGGCTTGGCCACCGTGACGAGGGCTGCGCGGATCACGCGCTCGTGCAGCCCGTAGCCTTTCTGCATAAGGGCGACGACCGTGTTGGGCTCGGCGTCCGCCTCGACCGCCGCCATCGCCTGGTGGCGGTGGGGATCGAAGCGCTCCCCCACGGCCGGCGAAATTTCGGTGACGTTCGCCTTCTCGAAGGCGCCGCGGAGCAGTTTCAGCGTCAGTTCGATGCCGCTCCTCAGCGAATCGACCGTGGCGCCGTCGGCGGCGAGCGCCGCCTCCAGGCTGTCCATGACCGGCAGGAGATCCTCCACCACGCGCTCGGCCGCGAACTTGCGCGCCTGTGCCATGTCGGTCTGCGCGCGCTTGCGGACGTTTTCCGCCTCCGCCAGGGCACGCAGCCAAGCCTCGCGCTGTTCCTCGATCTTGAGCTGTGCTTGCGCAAGGAGGTCGTCGAGCGATTTGCTTTGCTCGGCCGCCGCCTCGGGCGACGGCATCGGTTCGGGTTGCGGCGTGGTCTCAGACATGGCGTATCGGCGGGGGAATCATTGACTCAATGGGGGTCGAATGGCCTACGTTCAAGTGCGGTCCGGGCGTTTCTGGCGAGACCGCCTGGCGCGACCGAAGCCGTTGATTCGAGAACCGAATAATGGCGCGCGTGGGCTCTGCTACGAAACGAGGTGCGGGGTGACGATAGCGCCGAGCGCATCGATCCACGCCGGGTCTTCGTTCAGGCAGGGTATCACCCGCATCTCGCCGCCACCGGCGGCAAGAAACGCCTCCCGCCCGCCAATCGCGATTTCCTCGAGCGTTTCGAGGCAGTCCGAAACGAAGCCGGGACATGCGACGTCCAGCGTCTTGACTCCCCGGCGTGCCAGGTCGATCAGGGTCGCTTGCGTATAGGGCTGGAGCCACTCGGCTGGCCCGAACCGCGACTGGAACGTGACCAGGAATTCGCTCTCGCCGACAGCGAGCGCCGAGGCGAGCAGTCGCGCGGTCGCATAGCACTGCTTTTCGTAGGGATCGCCCCGTGCGACGGCGCGCCGGGGCAGCCCGTGAAAGCTCAGCACCAGCCGTTCGGCGCGCCCGTGCGCCTTCCAGTGCGCCTGCACGCCCGCCGCGAGTGCCGCGATATAGGCCGGATGGTCGTGAAAGTGCTCGATCATCGCCGCGTCGGGCCCGATCGCGTCGCGCACGCTCTCGGCCGTGCTTTCCGCGTATTGCGGGTAGAGCGGCAGCACGATGGTGCGCCCGGCACCCGAGGCGCGCAGGCGCGCGACGCCGGCCGCGATGCTCGGCTCGCCGTAGCGCATCGCCGATGCGACCGGGCGCGACAGGCGCGCGGAAAGGAGCTTCGCCTGGCGCTCGCTGTGCACGGCGAGTGGCGAGCCTTCCGGCATCCAGATCGCCGCGTATTTCCGTGCCGAGCGCCTGGGCCGCACATTCAGGATCACGCCGTACAGGAGCGGAAGCCACAGCAGCCGCGGCAGCCGAACGACGCGCGGGTCGGACAGAAACTCGGCAAGATAGGCGCGCACCGCCTGCGCCGTGGGGGCCGCGGGTGTACCGAGATTGACGAGCAGGACCCCGTCGCGCGCCACTTACTGCTGCGACAGCGCGCTGGATAGGAGCTTCGCCGTGACGTCGACGATCGGCACCACGCGGTCGTAGGCCATGCGCGTGGGGCCGATCACGCCGACGGTGCCGACCACCTCGCCGTCCACCATGTAGGGCGAGGTGACCACGCTCACGTCGTCGGGCGCCACCACGCCCGACTCCCCGCCGATGAAGATCTGCACGCCCTGACCGCGCAGCGAAAGATCGAGAATCTGCGCGAGCAGCGTCCTTTGCTCGAACAGCTCGAACAACTGGCGCAGGCGCGACATGTCGTGCGACAGGTCCCGGACCGCGAGAAGGTTCTTTTCACCCGAGATCACGTAGGGCTCGCTGCCCTCGGCGATCGCCCGGCTGCTGATCTCGACCGCCGCGGTCATGAGCTGGATCATGTCCTGGCGCAGCTCGTGCAGTTCCTGGTGCAGCCGCTGGCGGACTTCCTCGAAGTTCTGGCCGGAAAAGTTCTGGTTGATGTAGTTCGCCGCCGCGATCAGCTCCGCCGCCGTGTAGTCGCGCCCGGTGAACAGGATCCGGTTCTGCACGTCGCCTTCCGGAGTGACGACGATCAGCAGAACGCGCTTTTCGGAAAGCCGCAGGAATTCGATCTGGCGGAACGTGATCGCGCGGCGCCGCGGCGTCATGACGATGCCGGCGAACTGCGTGAGCTGCGACAGGAGCTGCGACGCAGCGTGAATGACGCGCTGCGGATTGTCCGGGTGAAGCTGGTCCTCGAGATGATGCAGCTCTCCCGAGGCGAGCGCCTTCACCACGAGCAGGGTATCGACGAAGAACCGGTAGCCCTGCGGGGTCGGGACGCGGCCCGCGGACGTGTGCGGGCTGGCGATGAATCCAAGCTCTTCCAGGTCCGACATCACGTTGCGTATGGTGGCCGGGGAAAGGTCCAGGCCGGAGTGGCGCGACAGCGTGCGTGAACCCACCGGCTGGCCTTCCTCGATGTAGCGCTCGATGAGCGTCTTGAGAAGGATCTGCGCGCGCCTGTCCAGCATGCGCTCAATTCTACACATGCCGCTACAATGCGGCGATGCAGCCCGCGTTCCGCCGCGTCGCCCTGATCGGGAAAAAAATGCCCGAGATCGCCGCCTCGCTCCGGGCGCTGCGCCAGTTCCTGCGCGAGCGCGGCTGCGAGGTGATCCTCGAACGCGAGACCGCGCAGAGCGTCGGCGACGGGGGCGCGAGCGCGGATTACGCAGGGATCGGCAGCGGCGCCGACATCGCGATCGTGCTGGGGGGCGACGGGACCATGCTCGCCGCCGCGCGCAACCTGGCCCGTTACCCGGTCCCGCTTGCCGGCATCAACCAGGGGCGGCTCGGATTCATGACGGACATCGCGCTTGCCCGAATGGGCGAACTGGTCGGCGCGATTCTCGACGGCCAGTACGCGATCGAGGAGCGTTCGCTGCTGGACGCGGAAATTCGCCGCCGCTCGGCCGGCTCCGGCGGCGACGAGGCGATCCTGCAGACGCTGGCCTTGAACGAGGCCGTGGTCGGCAAGGGTTCGCAGGGGCGCCTGATCGAATTCGAGGTTCGCATCGACGGCGAATACGTGTACCGGCTGCGCGCCGACGGAATGATCGTCGCGACGCCCACCGGATCGACCGCCTACTCGCTCTCGGCGCAGGGGCCGATCCTGCATCCGGCGGTGCCGGCCTTTGCGCTGGTGCCGCTCAATCCGCACGTGCTTTCGGCGCGCCCGGTGAGCGTGAGCGAACGCAGCGTGATCGAGATCGGACTTGTGCACGCGGTGGACGCGCGCGCGCATTTCGACGGGTTTGCGCTGACCGACATGCACGAAGGCGACCGGCTGCTGCTGAAGCGCTCCGCCTTCGCGATCCGCTTCGTGCATCCTCCCGGGTACAGCTACTTCATGATGCTGCGCGAAAAGCTGCGCTGGAGCGAGACCATGGAGATGCAGGCCGAAGACTGATGTTGCGGGTCCTCGGCATCCGTGACTTGGTCATCGCGGAGCGTGTTGAGCTGGAGGCCGGACCGGGCTTCACCGTGCTCACCGGCGAGACCGGCGCCGGCAAATCGATCCTGGTCGATGCGATCGAGCTGCTGGTCGGCGGCCGCGGCGACGCGGCCGCGGTGCGCGAAGGCGCGGAACGCGCCGACCTTGCGGCGGAATTCGAGATTGACGCGGCGGCGCCGCTCGCGGCGTGGCTCGCGGAGCACGAGCTCGAAGGCGACGCGGGAACGCTGATCCTGCGGCGCACGATCGACCGGCAGGGACGCTCGCGCTGCTTCATCAACGGCCACCCGGGGACGCTCGCCCAGCTCAAGGAGGCGGGGGAGCATCTGGTCGACATCCACGGCCAGCATGCACACCAGTCGCTGCTGCGCGCATCGGGACAGCGCGAGCTCCTCGACGCGCATGCGGGCGCGGCCCGGTCGCGCAGCGACTGCACGGACGCGTGGCGCACGTGGCAACGCCTTGACGGGCTTGCAGGCAAGGCCCGGCAGGAATTCGCGCTGCGGGCCGCGGAACGCGCCGCCCTCGACGAGAAGGCGCAGGACTTGCGCCGGCTTGCGCCGCGCGAAGGGGAATGGGAAGAGCTGTCGGCGGCGCACCGGCGCCTCGCGCACCGCTCGAGCCTGCTTGCCGGCGCGCAATCCTCGCTCGAAGCGCTGGCGGACGCCGAGGGCGCGAGCCTCGCGCGGATCGGGGAGGTCGCAAGGCGTCTGCTCGCGCTGTCGCAGCATGACGAGGCGTTGCGGGGCATCGCCGATTTGCTCGCCTCGGCCGAAGCTCAGGCGGGCGAAGCCGTGCGCGCACTGCGCCAGTACGCGTCGCGCCTCGATCTCGACTCCGACACGATGCAGGAAGTCGGGCAGCGGATCGAGACCCTGCACGCGGGGGCGCGCAAATACCGCGTGCGTCCCGAGGAGCTGCCGCGGCTCGCGAGCGAACTGGCGGCGCGCCTTGCCGAGTTGGAACGGGCGCCGACTCCGGAGGCGCTGCAGCGCGAGGTCGATGCCGCCCGGGCGGCCTACGAGGAAACGGCGAAAAAGCTCTCGCGAAAGCGAAAGAGCGGTGCGCAGGCGCTGTCGCGCCAGGTCACGGCGCAGATGCAGGCGCTCGCGCTCACCGGCGGGCGTTTCTCGGTGCTGCTGCGCCCGCTCGCCGAGCCTGCCGCGTACGGCCGGGAGGACGTGGAATTCGAAGTCGCCGCGCACGCGAGCCTGCCGCTGCGGCCGCTCGGCAGGGTCGCCTCGGGCGGCGAACTTTCGCGCTTGAGCCTCGCGATCCACCTCGTCGCGATCGCCAGTTCGCCGGTGGGCACGCTCGTGTTCGATGAGGTGGATGCCGGGATCGGCGGTGCGGTGGCGGAAATGGTGGGCCGTTCGCTCAAGCGCATCGGCGCCGATCGCCAGGTGCTGTGCGTCACCCATCTGCCGCAGGTGGCGGCGCAAGGGGACGCGCAATGGTCGGTGACGAAGAGGGAATCCCGCGGAGGCGTCGTGACTGCGGTTGCGCGCCTGGACCGCGCGGCGCGGATCGAGGAGCTGGCGCGCATGCTGGGCGGGACCGAAATCACGGCCACGACGCGCAAGCATGCGGCCGAGTTGCTGGGGCGGTGATCCCGGACCGGCGCGCGCCCGCGGCGCGAACCGAACCTCGGGCGGGCCCTAGCTTTGTACGGTGGCGTGGGCTGCCGCGCGGTACGGGCAGTCCGCCTTGATGCAATCGGCGTACAGCGCGAGCGAGTGGCCGCGCAGTTCGAATCCGCGCTCGCGCGTAATCGCGCCTTGCCGATTCTCGATTTCCGGATCGAAGAACTCCTCGACGCGACCGCACTGCAGGCACACCAGGTGGTCGTGGTGGCCGCCCACGCTCAGTTCGAACACGGCCTTGCCGGTCTCGAAGTGCTGGCGGGAAAGAATGCCCGCCTGCTCGAACTGCGTCAGGACCCGGTACACGGTCGCAAGGCCGATGTCGATTCCCTCGGCGATCAGCGTCCGGTAGACATCCTCGGCCGAGAGGTGGCGCACCTTGCTCGATTCGAACAGCTCGAGGATCTTGCGCCGGGGCAACGTCGCCTTGAGCCCCATGTCCTTGAGGCTTTGCGTCGGATTCATCGCAGAATGGCGAGGAGCTTGGGGGGCACGCTTGGGCTATGATAACGGCTTTCTCCCGTCTTGAGAATCGTTTCCCCGTGCATCCCGCGTCTCGCGCGCTGATTCTCGCCGCGCCGCTCCTGCTTTCCGCGTGCAGCCCGCCCGCCCTGATCCGGCCGTACCGGATGGAGATCCAGCAGGGCAACTATGTGTCGCAGGAAATGGTGTCGCAGTTGAAGCCCGGCATGACCAAGGAGCAGGTGCGCTTCGTGCTCGGGACCCCGCTCGTCACCGACATCTTTCACGCCGATCGCTGGGATTACGTCTACTTCCGCGACATCCAGGGCAGAGGGCGGGAAGAGCGCAGGATCGCGGTGATCTTCGAAGGGGGCCGGCTCGCCCGCGTGCTCGGCGACGTCGTGCCGGCGGCAGCGAAGGACGACGCGGCGACCGCCGCGGGGAGCGCCGCGCCGCCGGCGAAGCCGGTCGCGGCGAACCCCGGCTCGACGAGGCCGGAATGAAAATCGCGATTGCAGGGGCGGGCGGCAGAATGGGCCGCACGCTGATCGAGGCGGTGCTCGCCGATGCGTCGCTCACGCTCGCGGCGGCGCTCGAGTCGGCGACAAGCCCGGCCGTCGGCACCGCTGCCGGGGGCGTCCGCGTGGGCTCGGATGCGCGCGCCGCAGTCGCGGCGGGCGACGTGCTGATCGACTTCACGCGCCCCGAGGCCACGCTCGCCTGCCTCGATCTCTGCGTTGCGGCCGGCAAGCGCATGGTGATCGGCACCACGGGTTTTTCGGCAGCGGAAAAGGACCGGATCGCACGCGGTGCCGCGACGATCGCCGTCGTCATGGCGCCCAATTTCGCGATCGGCGTGAATGCCGTGTTCCATCTTGCCGCCTCCGCGGCAGCGATCCTCGGCGACGACTACGACGTCGAGATCGTCGAGGCGCATCATCGCCACAAGGTCGATGCGCCCTCCGGCACCGCGCTCAAGCTGGGCGAGATCATTGCGACGGTCCTCGGCCGGGATCTGCGCGCGGTTTCGATCCACGGCCGGCACGGCGAAACCGGGGCGAGGCCACCCCAGCAGATCGGCTTTCACGCCGTGCGCGGCGGCGACATCGTGGGCGAACACACGGTGGTGTTTGCCGGCACGGGGGAGCGCGTCGAGATCGCCGTGCGCTCGCAGAGCCGCATGACCTACGCGCTCGGCGCCCTGCGCGCGGCCAAGTGGCTGATGGGCAGGACGCCGGGTCTGTACGACATGCGCGACGTGCTCGGGCTCGGGAAAATCTGACTCGGCGATACGCGCAGTTCTCGTTGCCGGGTGGCGCCGCGCCGGGAGCGCGCGTATAATTTCACCCTCAATCAAGCGGGAGCAGCGCTGGCGCCTCCCGCTTTTTCACGTCTGCTCCTGGAGTCCCGCTGTGGCTGCTCACGAACCTGCCGCGCTCGTCCTCGCCGACGGGACGGTGTTCCGGGGCCGCTCGGTCGGCACGCGCGGCATGGCGGCGGGCGAAGTGGTGTTCAACACCGCGATGACCGGCTACCAGGAGATCCTCACCGATCCGTCGTACTGCCGGCAGATCGTCACGCTGACCTACCCGCACGTCGGCAACACCGGCATCAACGACGAGGACGAGGAGTCGCACGCCGTGTACGCGGCGGGTCTCGTCGTGCGCGACGTGCCGCCGCTGATTTCGAACTGGCGCTCGCAGCGGACGCTGACCGAATATCTGGTCGCAAAGAACGTGGTTGCGCTCGCCGACATCGACACGCGGAAACTGACACGGATCCTGCGTGAAAAGGGCGCGCAGAACGGCTGTCTTGCGGCGGGCGACGTCGATCCCGAACGGGCGCTGGCCCAGGCGCGCGCGTTTCCGGGGCTCGCCGGAATGGACCTCGCGAAGGTCGTCACCACCGGGAAGATCTACCAGTGGACCGAGGGCGCCTGGGAACTCGGCCGCGGATATCGCCGCGCGCAGAACGCGCGCTTTCACGTCGTCGCCTACGACTACGGCATCAAGCGCAACATCCTGCGCCTGCTCGCCGAGCGGGGCGCTCGCCTCACGGTGGTTCCGGCGCAGACGCCCGCGCGCGACGTGCTCCGGCTGCAGCCCGACGGGGTGTTTCTGTCCAACGGCCCCGGTGATCCCGAGCCCTGCGACTACGCGATCGAGTCGATCGGCCAGATTCTCGACACCACCCCGATTCCGGTCTTCGGCATCTGCCTGGGGCACCAGCTGATGGGGCTCGCCTCGGGCGCGAAGACGGTGAAGATGAAGTTCGGGCACCACGGCGCGAACCACCCGGTCAAGGACCTCGACACGGGGCAGGTGGTGATCACGAGCCAGAACCACGGCTTTGCGGTCGATCCGGCGAGCCTGCCGTCGCACCTGCGCGCGACCCACGTTTCGCTTTTCGACGGCTCGCTGCAGGGGCTGGCGCGGACCGACCGCCCGGCGTTCTGCTTTCAGGGCCACCCGGAGGCGAGTCCCGGCCCGCACGACATCGGCTACCTGTTCGACCGCTTCGCCGCGCTGATGACCGATGCCAAGAAGAACTGACATCGAGTCGATCCTGATCATCGGCGCCGGGCCGATCGTGATCGGGCAGGCCTGCGAATTCGACTACTCCGGCGCGCAGGCGTGCAAGGCGCTGCGGGCCGAGGGCTACCGGGTAGTGCTGGTGAATTCGAACCCGGCGACGATCATGACCGACCCGGAGATGTCCGACGCCACCTACATCGAGCCGATCACGTGGCAGACGGTGGCACGCATCATCGAGCGCGAGCGGCCGCAGGCGCTGCTGCCGACCATGGGGGGGCAGACCGCGCTCAACTGCGCGCTCGATCTGGCGCGCGAGGGCGTGCTGGAGCGATTCGGCGTCGAGATGATCGGCGCTTCGCGCGAGGCGATCGACAAGGCCGAGGACCGCGAGAAATTCAAGAAGGCGATGCAGCGCATCGGGCTCGGATGCCCGCGCTCGGCGCTCGCGCATTCCCTGGAGGAGGCGCTCCAGGTGCAGGCCGGGATCGGCTTCCCGGTGGTGATCCGGCCCTCGTTCACGCTCGGCGGCGCCGGCGGCGGCATCGGCTACAACCGCGAGGAGTTCGTTGCCA